>Ga0302324_100025839_pt1 | contig 11244 bp, 9 predicted proteins | sample Palsa_T0_1_FD_201949 | JGI IMG/M metagenome (GOLD analysis project Ga0302324, IMG submission 201949) | Peat permafrost microbial communities from Stordalen Mire near Abisko, Sweden - Palsa_T0_1 | ecosystem: Environmental > Terrestrial > Soil > Palsa > Peat permafrost | place: Sweden: Abisko... | reverse complement strand
TGCAGGTGGCCGAGGCGGCCGGGGCCAGCGACGCGATCACGTCGCTGCCGCCGCCGCAGTCGATCGCCGACAGGCCGGTCATCGGGTCGGTGACGGTCACGCTGGTCAGCGTCACGTCACCGGTGTTGGTGACGGTGTAGGTGTAGGTGATGGGAGTGCCCGCCCCCGGGTAGCTCTGGACGCTGGCCGACTTCACCAGCCCGACAGAGGGGAAACCGGGGTCGGTGCACGTCTGGGCACTGGCGGTGTCGTTGGCGGAATCAGGGTCGGTCTCGTCGGCGGTGACGGTGGCCGTGTTCAGGACGCACGTGCTCGCGGTGCGCGGAGCGTTCCCGGTCAGCGTGATGGTGAAGGAATCCCCGTTGTCCAGGGAGCCTTCCGCGCACTGCACGTCGCTGCCGGTCACGACGCAGCCGGGGGTGGACGAGGTGACGTCGGTGACCCCGGCCGGCACGGCGTCGTCCATGGCGAAGCCCGAGCTGTTCCCGGGGCCGTCGTTGGTGACGGTGACGTCCCAGGTGATGCTGCCGCCGGCGGACACCGTTTCCGGTCCGGTCTTGACGATGCTCAGGTCGGTGTCCTTGCCCACGCAGGCGGCACCGTCGTTGATCTTGACTCCGCCGGGGCCGTGATAGCTGGAGACCAGCCCGAACGCCGGGTGAGCCGCTGCCGGGCTGGCTACCGAGATCTGGTAGATGGCGCCCGAGTCGTTGGTGGAGAACCCCAGGTTGCCGTTGCCGAACGTCCACGACGCGCCTTTGGTGCTCGCCGGCGCGACACCGCCTGGCGCGGCGAACGTGCTGACCGCGCCGGTGCCGGGCGAGACGCGGTAGATGGTGGTGCCGGACAGGCCCCAGAAGTACCCGCCGTCCCACGACCAGTCGTCCGGATTGAACGCCTCGCTCAAGCCCAGCGTGCTGACGACAGCGGGGGGGTTCGAGGTGACGTCGATCTCGTAGGCGGTCAGCGAGCCGCCGCCCCTGGTGATCCAGTAGTCGCCGGAACTGTCGAACGCGCCGGCCAGCGGTCCGCCTGGGGTCACCGGGTACCCGCTGACGGTTCCCAGCGGGGTGACGTCGCCGGCGCTGTCGATCCGGAGCAGGGTGCCGGTGCTCATCACCATGGCGTACAGGTAGCCGGTCGAGGTGTCGAAGCCGAGGGCGTTGTAGGCGTGCCCGCTGGGGGAGGAGGAGTACGCGGAACCGAGCGGCTGGTACGTGACCCCGTTCGCCACCGTGGTCGAGTCGTACAGCTGCGTCGGCCCGGACCCGGTGCTGGCCTGCGAGAGGTAGTCCGGCTCGGGGGGAGTGTCGCAGGTGAACGGCTGCCCGGTGGCCGGGATGGTCAGGCTGGAGTGGTAGCTGACGGCGGAGCCGGCGGGCGTGGTGCCGGTCGCGGTGCCCACGTTGGTGATCGACCCGTTGGTCACGTCGGCCGCGGTGGTGGTGTAGCTGGCGGTGCAGGTGGCCGAGGCGGCCGGGGCCAGCGACGCGATCACGTCGCTGCCGCCGCCGCAGTCGATCGCCGACAGGCCGGTCATCGGGTCGGTGACGGTCACGCTGGTCAGCGTCACGTCACCGGTGTTAGTGACGGTGTAGGTGTAGGTGATGGGAGTGCCCGCCGCCGGGTAGCTCTGGACGCTGGCCGACTTCACCAGCCCCACCGCCGGAACCGAAGCCTGAGCGCCGGCACCCAGGCCTGCCGCGCGGCCACCATCCCTGGCGGCCCCGCTGACCCGGGCGGCGGCCAGGCCCCGCGGGCCGGCCACAGCAGTGCCCGCGGACAGCGCCACCAACGTGACCGCGGCGGCCAAACCCGCCAGTAGCCTGCCGCTACCCGACGTGAGCATCGGTCCCCCTCCTCCCCTCGCGGGAGAACCGGGCGACGCCACGGACGCCTCCCCCAGCACCGCCCGGCCGGCGGCCCGGCTAACCCCCACCACAGGGACGCACCGTCGGACGAGCGCTAAACGCCCACCAGAGGCTTACCTGGGCATAGCCCCACTTTCCCGGTTTCCCCGGCCGGTGGCAAGAGGTGATGCGGGTTCAGCGGGCGAACTCGATGGCACGTGATTCCCTGACCACGGTGACGCGGATCTGGCCCGGGTAGGTCAGTTCCTCCTCCACCTGCTTGGCCACGTCACGGGCGATCACCTGTGCCTGGATGTCATCGACGTTCTCCGGCTTGACCATGACCCGGATTTCCCGGCCGGCCTGCATCGCGAAGACCTTCTCGACGCCTTCCTGGGCGAGCGCGATCTGCTCGAGCCGCTCCAGCCGCTTGACGTATGCCTCCAGCGATTCGCGCCGCGCCCCAGGGCGACCGCCGCTGATCGCGTCCGCTGCCTGGGTAAGCACCGCCTCGACAGTCCGCACCTCTACCTCGTTATGGTGCGCTTCGATGGCGTGCACCACGTCCTCCGGCTCGCCGTACCGGCGCGCGATCTCCGCGCCGATGAGGGCGTGGCTGCCCTCGACCTCGTGCGTCAGTGCCTTGCCGATGTCGTGCAGGACCGTGCAGCGCTTCAGCAGTGCCGGGTCCAGTCCGAGCTCGCTAGCCATCATGCCGGCGATATGGGCAGATTCGAGCAGGTGCTTCAGCACGTTCTGCCCGTAGGAAGTGCGGTAGCGCAGCCTGCCGAGCAGGTTGGTCAGTTCCGGGTGCAGGTCCGTGATGCCAAGGTCGACCATCGCATCCTCGCCCGCCCGGACGCATAGCTGCTCGATCTCCGCCTTGCTCCGGTCGTAGGCCTCCTCGATCCGCTGCGGATGAATCCGGCCGTCCAGCACCAGCCGCTCCAGGGTGAGCCTGCCGACCTCGCGGCGAACCGGGTCGAAGCAGGACAGCAGCACAGCCTCCGGCGTGTCGTCGATGATCAGGTTCACGCCGGTGACCGACTCGAAGGCGCGGATGTTGCGTCCTTCCCTGCCGATGATCCGGCCCTTCATCTCGTCGCCGGGCAGATGCAGCACGGAGACCACCGACTCGCTCGTCTGCTCAGTGGCAATTCGCTGGATGGCCAGGGTCACGATCTTGCGCGCGCGCTTCTGGCCGTCCCGCTGCGCAGATGCCTCGATGTCCCGCACGATCAGCGCCGCCTCGCGCTTGGCCTGGTTCGCTATCGCGGCGACGAGCTCTGCCTTGGCCTGGTCGGCGGTGAGACTTGCCGCGCGCTCGAGCACCTCGCGGCGCTCCTGGCCGAGCCTCTCCAGCTCTGCCCGCTGGCGGCCGACGTCCTGCTGCAGCTGGTCCAGGCCGTCGGAACGCTGGTCGATCTTGCGAGCATCCTCGTCGATCCGCTGCTCTCGCTCTGCCAGCCGGGCCTCCCGGCGCTCCAAGTCGCTGCGGAGCAGCCTGACCTCCTCCTTGACGGCCCGGATCTCGTTCTCGACCTCGCGGCGCGCCTGGGCGGATTGTTCCGCGGCTGCCTCTGCCCTACTGACGATGGCCCCGGCCTCCGACTCGGCGCGGACCCTGATCTGGCCTGCCTCCCGGCTGGCGTCAGCCAGCACGCGCTGACGCTGCTCGTCGTCCTGCGGGCTGGTGATCTGCGGGTCGGCCGGGCGAGCCGGGAGCTGGCCGGGCGACCGGCGGAGTACGACAACAACAAGCGCGATGAGCGCGGCGACGAGTGCGATCGCCAGTACCAGCGCGATTCCGTTACCCATGGTTCGCCCCTTCCCGCTCACGGGCGCCGCGGCACCGCTGATCGGTACCAGGGTCGTGCCCTGCAGCGAGGGGCCACGCGCCTGAGCGATCCCGCCCCGGGGTACGGGCCTGCGCCCGGCCCCCCGGAAGCAAGTGCATCCCGGCAGAGTGCCGCCTGCTGGCCGGCCGGCGCTCCTCCTCGCCGGCCCATCCTCGGGCCTTCGGCCAGGCTGGCCAGCCTGGCCGGCCGGACTGAGGTCCGGCGAGCGGGCCGACCGGACTGACGTCCTGCCTGCGCCTGGCGGACTGCCTACCAGCCCGCAATACCTTCATAGCCTCCGGGTGCACCCGTCCAGCTGGCCGGTCCGGGCTCTCCGGTGCTCATAATGATCTTGTTTAGCTATGCTGACTCGCCCTGCGCGGAGCAAATACCTCGCTGCCGTGAGGCTAAGCGCAGATAACGATTTGGGCAAGCACGCGTTCGTGGTCTTCGACGGGCTGCTGCTCGCCGCAAGGCCGCTACCAGCGGTTCACCATTGCGAAAAAAGCGGGTCGGTTTCTGCTTCCGGGGGGTCGTCGAGTTCGATCCCGGCCGCGGCCGGATCGAGGCCCTCTTGCTCAAGGGCGTCCCGCACGACGCGGTAGGCGATGGCCGGCGAGTAGCCCTTCCTGGCTAGCGCGCCAGTGAGGCGCCTGATGCGCGCGTTCAGCGGCTGCCCTCTCGTGCTGGCCAGCCGCCGTGCGACCAGCCCGCGCGCGGTGGCGATCTCCTGTCGCGGATCGAGGCGGCCGACGGCCGCCTCGATGTCCTCCGACGGCACGCCCCGGTGCGTCAGCTCGGCTGCCAGTGCCCGGCCGGACAGGCCCCTGCCGTGGTGCCGGGACTCGACCCAGGCGGCGGCGAACGCGGCGTCGTCGATGAGCTTCACCGCACCGAACCGCCCGAGTACCGCCTCGGCAGCCTCCTCGGGCACTCCTCGCCGCCGCAGCGCCCCGGCGAGCTGAGCCCGGGTCCGCGGGGCGGCCGTCAGCATCCGCAGGCAGATCTGCCGCGCGACCGCCTCTTGTCCTGCCTGGCCGGCCGCGACTGCCCTCTCCGGCTCCGCGGGAGGCTCGCGTGCGGCGGGCGCTGTGCCCCCCGGCGCTGTCCCCCCCGGCGCCGCGGCGCCCGTTCGCTCGCTGCTACGACGCACCACCGGCTCCACTGGCTCCAGCGCCAGCTCCGGCTCCGGCTCCGGCTCCGGCGGACCTCACCGCGGGGATGCTGGGGACCACCGCAAGGTCTGGCTTCGTGCCAGCGTCGGCATCGAGCTGCGGGCCTACGCCGAGCTTCTCCTTGAGCTTCTTCTCGATCTCGTTGGCGAGGTCAGGGTTGTCGCGAAGGAAATTCCTGGCGTTCTCCTTGCCCTGGCCGAGCTGGTCGCCCTCGTAGGTGTACCAGGCCCCGGCCTTGCGGACGATCGCCTGCTCCACGCCAAGGTCGATCAGGCTGCCCTCTCTGCTGATTCCGACGCCGTAGAGGATGTCGAACTCGGCGACCTTGAAAGGCGGACTGCACTTATTCTTGACTACCTTGACGCGAGTGCGGTTACCCACCGCATCGGTGCCATCTTTGAGAGTTTCTATGCGCCGGATGTCCAGCCGTATCGACGCGTAGAACTTCAGCGCCTTTCCGCCCGTGGTCGTCTCAGGCGATCCGAACATGACGCCTATCTTCTCCCGCAGCTGATTGATGAAGATTGCAGTGGTCTTGGTCTGGTTCAGCGCGCCTGCGATCTTGCGAAGCGCCTGGGACATGAGACGAGCCTGCAGCCCGACGTGGCTGTCGCCCATCTCGCCCTCGATCTCCGCCCGCGGGACGAGCGCGGCCACCGAGTCGATGACGATGACGTCGACGGCTCCGGAGCGGATGAGCATGTCGGCGATCTCCAGCGCCTGCTCGCCGGTGTCCGGCTGGGAGACGAGCAGCGCGTCTGTGTCCACGCCGAGGTTCTTGGCGTAGTCGGGATCGAGCGCGTGCTCGGCGTCGATGAAGGCGGCGATCCCCCCGGCCTTCTGCGCGTTCGCGACCGCGTGCAGGGCCAGGGACGTCTTGCCGCTGCTCTCCGGGCCGTAGATCTCGACGATCCGGCCGCGCGGGAGACCGCCGATGCCCAGCGCGACGTCGAGTGAGATGGATCCGGTGGGGATCACCTCCACCGGCGCCCTGGTGTCATCGCCGAGCCGCATGATTGCGCCCCTGCCGAACTGCCGTTCGATCTGGGCGAGCGCGGCGTCGAGGGACTTCTCCCTGTCGCCGCCGCCCTTGCCGCTGCCCGCCCTGTCGTTCGGTGCCATGAGAACTCCCGTGGGAATCAGGGGCTTGCTGCCCTGCCGGCCCGTGCCGGCCGTGCTTCCGAGCCGTTCATGTGCCGCTTCCGCACTGCCGGGCTAGGTGGTGCGGGCTAGGTCGTGAACTGATCGGCTCCGACGCTACGCGCCGCCACCGACAGTCTGCTGGTGCTCGGTTCTGGTGCTTGCGGTTCTGGTGCTTGCGGTTCTGTGCTGGCGGTTCTGTGCTGGCGGGCCGCCGCCCCGGTAAGGCAACGGAAGCTGTCAGCAGCGCTACTCTAGACGAACAATTGTTCGATCATCAACGCGACACGCCGATATGCTCGAAATCATGCCCCGGCGAGGCCCGGTTGGGCGTGCGCCTGGCGGTAATGCGCGGTGAGCAGGTCGCCGCCGAAGTCGCTGCGGGGGCGGCGCAGCACGGTGTGCGCATGGTTGGCGTCGTCGGCGGTGTTGTCGTACTCGATCAGCAGGTCATCGCCCTGTACCCGGTAGTAGTGCCGCTGCCCTGGCGTCGTCGGGCCCTCCCAGGCGAAGTACAGCTCGCCGGCATCGACCCGGGCGGCTTCCGCGGCGGCAAGCCCGGCGGGCAGCCGTCCGAGGTAGAGCGCGACGATCTGGCCGAGAACCGCCCGCGGCGTCGGCCCGAGCCCGGCGAAGGCGACGCCGAGCGGCTCGATGCCTTCGGCGGCGCGCGGCCTGGTGCCGGTGCGGATATCGCCGGGTGCCTGGTCCGATACCACGGCGCTGGCCCGCCCGGCCGGGCCAAGCGCGTCGAGCAGCGCCCGCGCCAGGTCCTCCTCGGGGGCGAGCGGCCGGGACACCGCCCGGCCGGCGTAGCTGACGCACGCGGGATTGGCGCCAAGGAACACCGGGGCCGGGGATACCTCGTCGCCCGCCACGGTCATCGTCACCGACAGGTGATGTCCCTCGAAACGCCACGACCACGGCTCGTCGCCGGCCGGGTCACCGAAGACGGCCACCCAGTAGTCGCCGCTGTGCCGGCCCTGCTGCCACCCTTCACGGCGGTCCAGCACCTCCTCCAGGGCGATGATCGCCATCGCCTGCGCGTAGGCGTGGTCGCCGAGACCGGTGGCCAGCAGCCGGTGGGCGGCCTTACGGGCATCCCCGCTCAGCTCCGCGATGCAGGCCCCGGGCCGTTCCCGCGGGCGGTACTCCAGCCACCGCCGCGCGGCATCATCGGCAAAAGACCGCGCCGCGAGCGCCCGCTGCTGGCTGTCGAGGGCCTTCAGCAGCGCGACGGCGGCCGAGCGCATCTGACCGGGCAGGAAATCAGCAGCCATGCTCCCGGTATATCAGCGCCATCGCGCTACTTCACGCCATAAAGACTCCGGCCGCCTTCGACAGCGGGTGGCTCAGCGGCGGGGTTCTGGGACGTCGAAGGTCTCGCAGACCGCTCGCCAGACGGTCTTCGCGTCGATGCCGTCGGCCAGCGCCTGGCTGACCGTCCTGCTGCCGAGGGCAGCCAGCACCTGGTCCTTCGCCACGCTCTCGGCGTACGCATCGCCGAACTGCGCGCGCATTCGCTCCCAGAAGGCGGTAAGACGCACCGCGCCAGGCTACTCGGCCAGCCGGCCGGTCCGGCCCGCCGGCGACCGGCGCGATTGCATCTCGCCCCCCAAGGCGTTTCCATCTCGCCCCCCAAGGCGCTGGTCGCGGGCATCAAGCGGAACCCGCGCCGGCCGACGTCGGCGCCCGCATCACCGAGGTACCGGCAGACGCGGGCCGGGCGGGGCGGGCTTGACATGCAGCGCTCACCTGACGGTGTGCTGAAGTGGGATCAACCTATCTGCTAAATGCTGACTGAGTGATCTGCTAAAGTGCGATTAAGTCATCTGCTAAATGCTGAATTCCGATCGGTAGCTACGTGCCAGACTACATAAAACGGCTGCTTGACCCGCTCCTTGACGAGATCATGACCGATCATCCGGCCGGACTGATCGTAGGGCCCCGCGCCTGCGGCAAGACAACGACCGGGCGACGCCACAGCTCCGGCCGGCTGCGGCTGGACCGCCCGGCTGAGGCCGCCGCGGTACGCGCCGACCCTGATGCCGCGCTGGCTGAGGGCCCGTTTCCCCTCCTGGTGGACGAGTGGCAAGCCGTACCGGAGGTGCTTGGCGCGGTCAAGCGCTCCGTGGACGAAGATGGCAGCACAGGCCGGTTCCTGCTGACCGGCTCGTCGCAGGCGGACCTCACGACAGCGGGATGGCCAGCCACCGGTCGCCTGGTCCGGGTGGCGATGTACGGCTTGGTAGAGCGTGAGATTGAGGGTATGACCTGCCGTCCGCCACTGGTCGACAGGCTCGTGGCCAGCGGGCTGGACCAGGTAACAGTCGCTGCCGCCGCTCCCGACGTTCGAGGCTACGTCGGCCGGGCGCTGCGTGGCGGATTTCCGGACGCCGCCTTTGCTGGCAATGACAAGGCCAGGCGGAGGTGGCTGGCCAGCTATGTCGACCAGGTCGTATCCCGGGATGTCTCCCTTGTGGGCACGGTCCGCGATCCGGTCCGGCTGCGCCGGTACCTGCAGGCGCTGGCCGCCAGCACTGGCGGGTCGCCCACCGTGAAGACGCTGATTGACGCTGCCGGAATCGATCGCGCCACCGCCACTGCCTACGACGGGGTCCTGGAGCATCTGTTCATCACCGAGCGCATGCCCGCGTGGTCGGCTAACCAGCTCAATCGGCTGGTTCGCCTGCCGAAGCGTCACCTGGTTGACCCCGCGTTCGTGGGCCCGCTGCTCGGCATTGACTCCCGCGCCGTGCTGCGCGACGGAGATCTGCTCGGCCGCCTTCTCGACAGCTTTGTGGTGGCTCAGCTGCGCGCCGACTGCGCTGTCAGCGGCCTGTTCCCCCGTCTGTTCCACTTGCGCGACACCAACGGCGAGCGCGAGGTCGACGTAATAGTTGAATTCGCGGACGGCCGGGTCATGGGGATCGAGATCAAGGCCGACGCTGCCCCCGTCTCGGCCGACGCACGGCATCTGCGCTGGCTCAGGGACACGCTGGGCGCGAGGTTCATCTCAGGAGTGATTCTGCACACCGGTCCGAGACCGTTCCGCTTCGATGACGGCATCGTTGCCATTCCCATCTCTGCCTTCTGGAGCTAGAGCTTTGGGTCCGGCTGGTTTGCCCCGATCCGGCGCGGGCGGTGTACGAAGGATCTGATAGCGGCTGCCGGGCAGTGAGAGTTACCTGGGGATCGAACGCGAGAGGATGACCAGATGTCACCTCGCCTGCCCGCCGTTGATCCTGGCCGCCTTGCTCAGTAGTGCGAGGAGCAGCTCGGCAGCCCGCCAGCCGGCGAGATCTTCAGGTCCGGGTATCTCTCCGCGGTCATCGGGCTCCGGCTGGCTGATAGCCGGGCCGTCGTGGTCAAGGTACGCCCCGGTTCGCCGCGGATCGCGGCATGCGTGGAAGTCCAGCGCCGCCTGTTCGAGTCCGGCTATCGGTGTCCCGAGCCGCTCACAGCGTCACCGCCGACAGCGACGCTGTCCTCGCCGGATTCGCCGCCGCACTGTATTCGACCGTCAGCGCGGACGAGCTAGCCACCGTCGAGGAAACGCGGCGGTTCCTCGTGGCGTACCGCGAGGCGCACGGCCGGGAACTCAGCGCGGACGAACTCCAGCGGTCGTGGGCAGCCGGTGCCTGGACGCGGGCCTACGATGCCAGGTATCAGCACGCAGTCGGGCAATCCGTCCGCTCACTCACCGAGAATGCGGCTCGTGAGCGCCTCCGCCGTGCGGGGATCGGCTAACGGAGACGCCATCGGGGCAAAGTGCGCACGTGACACGACGGCGGACGAGCGCCGCAAGCTGGCGGGCAAGCCGCCGGACATCCTGATCACCACGCCGGAGTCGCCCGGCAATCCGCAGCGATCGGCGCCCTCGCCCCTCCTACCCCAGCACGCAAGGCCAAGGCCGACCGCAACGAGCCATGCCCGTGAGGCAGCGGCAACATGCCCGTGCGGCAGCGGCAAGAAGTACAGGAAATGCTGCCTCTTCAACCAGGCAGGAGTGTGATCGCTCATCACCGCATCAGTGAACCCCGTTTACTGGCGGGATGTGCCAGATCGGCAAAAAACGGGCACCAGCCGGCTAGAGCAGGGATCAAGCAGCACAACGTGTCCGGACGGCGTCCGGACACGGGGTATCCTGGGGACCATGAGCGATCAGGGCACGGCGCAGCGCAAGCGTCACCGCGTTGAGGTCAGGGTTAGTCCGCAGCAGGATGCTCTCATCCGCCAGGCCGCTGATCTGGAGAACACCACGGTGACCGCGTTCGTGCTGGACAGCGTGACCGCCAGAGCAGAACAGGTGGTCCGGCACCACCGGGACCTGGTGCTGGCGAACGAGGACTTCGACCGGTTCATCGCCGAGCTCGACAAGCCGGCCGCTCCCGTCCCCGAACTGGCCGCACTGTTCGAGCGCCACCCAAAGCTGCCCGAGGCGTGAATCCTCCCAGCCTGCGGGTGGAGCGCCTTGGCGCCCACCACGACCTGCCAGGATTCGCGTCGGGGAACGAGGAACTCGACTGCTGGCTGCGCCGCCACGCCGTTGCCGCCCAGCAGATGGACTCCGCCAGGACCTTTCTGCTCGTCCATTGCGACGAAGGCGCCGGGAACAGGGTTGCCGGGTACTTCAGCCTGACGATGGGCTCGGTGCTGCGGGCACAAGCACCACCGAGGCTTGTCCGTGGCCTTCCCGCCTACCCGGTCGGCATGGTCCTGCTAGCCAGGCTGGCAGTCGACCGCAGCGAGCAGGGAAAGGGGGTTGGCGCACTGCTGCTGGCCGAAGCGCTCCGCAAGGCTGTTACCGCCGGCGAGGCCGCCGCTGCCCGGCTCGTCGTGGTCGACGCCATCGATGATGACGCAGCGAAGTTCTACGCCCACCACGGCTTCATCCCCGCTCCCGGCCACCCGCTGCGGCTCTACCGGCGGATGAAAGACATCCGCGCCAGCCTGCGCTGACTCGGTACAGGCACAGAACGCATTTAGACGCCGGCGTTTCGCTGCAGTCTCTGATGGCGCTGCTCGGCCATGTCTCGCCGAGATGAGCCTGCCGTCCGCGATTTGGTCGGGTACCCAGTAGTTCGTTGCCGACCATGCCGCCAGGCGGCAGTGCAGTAGGGTCCCCGTGTGGACATGGCGGGCGCGGTCCGGGTGCGGGATGTGCTGACCCCTGGCGGGAACATCAGTTACACGTACGACCTCGGGGCCAGCTGGGAGCACGAGATCGCACTGGACCAG
>Ga0302324_100025838_pt1 | contig 11246 bp, 13 predicted proteins | sample Palsa_T0_1_FD_201949 | JGI IMG/M metagenome (GOLD analysis project Ga0302324, IMG submission 201949) | Peat permafrost microbial communities from Stordalen Mire near Abisko, Sweden - Palsa_T0_1 | ecosystem: Environmental > Terrestrial > Soil > Palsa > Peat permafrost | place: Sweden: Abisko... | reverse complement strand
CCTCGAGAATAGACATATCCTATGGCAGTTGGCCGACTTGGTGGGGTGCGTTCGATCCCTATGGCGCAGAAATTGACACCAATCCGACAACCAACAACTTCAAGTTTTCGGGAAAAGAACGTGATTCGCAGACTGGAGAAGCTGGACTGGATAACTTTGGAGCTCGCGCCTACACTTCAAACTTGGTGGCCAGGTTTATGCAACCCGATCCAGCCGGCCTCGCCTCAACTGATTTGTGGAATCCCCAAAGTTTCTATCAATATGGCTACGTCCTAAATAATCCCCTCAGTCTCATCGATCCCACTGGCAGGTTTAGTTGCGTCGAACAATTCATGAATACCGATAACGGACATCTGGATGGGGCTACGGCGGCAGCTGGTACTTGCGATCCCGAAGGAGATGGGGCTGGGGAAGGTATGGGTGCCGCTGCGGCTAAAACACCGAAGCCTTGTGCGAACGGGGGAGACCCAGCCAGTGACTGTGTATTGCCGCCTAAACCGCCTCCGAACTCTCCTTTACCGTTCTTCACTTTGATCTACGTTATGAAGCACTCGCCGCCGCCGAAGCCGCAACCCGTGCGCCGCATCGTTTACATTACCACCAGCAATGTCGACCTGAAAACGCCGCTCTGTAGTCATCAAGCGAACATGGCGGGTGCCGAGGCTATCCTACCTCTGGGTTCAATACTGTTGGGAGGAGACTACCGACCCAGCACTGTGACTAGTGAAACTGCGGAGTTAGCTGGAGATAGGGCTCTCGATGCTGCTTCAGAAAGTAAAACATTTCTGCGTACATTTAGCTCCGCTACCGGTATGGCTGAGCCCTTTGCAGCGCTAACCTTTAAGGTTGTCGGAGGTCTGGGCAGCGTAGCTACGTTATATCAAGCAATCAGCGCAATGCAAAAGGAATATGGGGCTTGCATGGCTAACTGATGAGAGAAAACGACCCAGCCTACATATCTTGGCAACAATGGACCGTGATGCTCGGAGTTCTAGTGGGTGTCGGGGTGGCTTCGCATATACTTCGCTTGCAGACACGAACGGAATATGCGTCCGAATATACAGTGGTGGTATTTGCGGCGGTCGTTTCGATGCTCCGTCCACATTGGCATAAGGGGAAGTTTTGGTCACTGCTAGCTCTGCTATTTAGCGTGCATTTACTGCTGGTCGCTTTGATCTTGCTACGAATGCCGCCTGAAGGTGAATGGATTCATGGAGTTCCAATGATTCTTGCCGCGATAGCGGAAGCATTCGTAGTCGGTGGCATCGCGGGGCGAATTTTGAACCATTGATTCCCCGTCTACAACCGCGGAACCTCGTTTTGGCTTCGGCAGCAACTTTGCCAGCCTAGCTCATAAGTTTTAACTTATCTCGTATCGGTACGAGTCGCTCTCGCTGGGCAGGATCTCTGGAGTTATGTCGCCGCGCATCGATGATAGTTTATCGCAAGTGAATTTGAAGTTGCGGCGGTGAGCTATCCCATTTACGCGACATATTCTGGTGACGCTGACTTCGCTCCATCCAGATCAGCGACTCAGACGATTGTTTTAACTACGATTCCCACCACCACGACTCTGATCATCTCGCCGTCGACAATCAAAGTTGGCAGCTCGGCGACCATCAAAGTGCAAGTGGCAGAGAATCTTGGGCCAGGAAACGCCAACGGGGACCGTGAAGTTCACTGCATCCGGAGTCGACCTCGGTTCAGTTACTTTGCGGAATGGCATGGCTCAACTGAACGCCTCAACGATTTCCTACAAGCCGGGAACATACAACGTGACCGCCAGCTATTCTGGCGATTTCATCAATGTTGCTTCCTCGGCCTCGACAACTGTAACACTCACGCCTTAGGCGGAAATCCCGGTTTCCGAATTCCTATTTTTCATTCAAATCCCCGTTCCCACGCGAATCCCTGTTCGGCCGCTTCGAATCCCAGTTCTCTCGATTTGATTCCCTGTTCGGCAAAATAAATTCCCTGCCCCGCTTGCTCGAGTTATCTTCAAGTTCATGCAAAAACCGCGATGAATGTTGAGGTTCCACACTTGGCTCGGGCGTCATCTCCGGCGAATTCCCTGCTAATTTCCCTGTTAGCAGGGATTGTCAGCCCAGAGAGCGGTTCGAAGTAGACTGCCTCCACCGCCATTTAGTCTGTTCTCTCGCGCTCATCGGTAGCAACCACCGAAATGTCCGCCAAATTGCCGATTTCTGGCCGGACGATTCGGCAGAGAAAGTGACTCTTGAAGGAGCTGGACCCACGCTGGAGAAAGAGTCTCCTAATCAAGCTTTGCCGCCGTCAGGAGACGCTCCAAGCGAACTGGCCACAGAGAATCCTTACTCGGGCCGCGCCGGGCTGTTTCTTACCACTTCCCGGCCATGCGGAGAGGTTTAGGGATGGTGTATCACTCGTCGTCACAGCCGGGGGTACTTGTGGCAGACCCAAAAATTGCACGCACTGAGCAATTTCAAAAGATTATCGCGCAGCTCGAGAAGAAGAGAAAGTCCCGGATTTTCTCTATCATTCATGCAGGCGATGGACCACACGCGCAAATTTGCCACCACACGTTGGCCAACGTGTATGAACGTCGGCTTGAAATGTCCCATGTCCCGACTCTGGAATTGCTGCTTCACTCCCCCGGCGGGGATGCCGATGCTGCGTATACATTGATGCGTTACTTCCGCCGCCGCTGCAAACGACTCAATGTAATCGTTCCGCTCTATGCCAAGAGCGCCGCCACACTGATGGCACTTGGCGCAGACGCGATATACATGGGGATTTCGCAGACCTTGGTCCCATAGATGTTCAGATGAATGACCCGCTGAAAAGAGGATCAAAGCGAATTTCACCGCTGGATGAATTTAAGTCAGCGGAGTTTTTACGCGATTATGCGGTTGAGCTGTTGGATTTCTTTACGTTGATGATTCTCAGAAAGTCGGGCATGAGTGTGAAGGAGGCAATTCACGAATCGGTACCTTTCACAACTGGGCTAATGCGGCCGCTTTACGAGCAAATCAACGTGCTCGACATTGGCGAACACAAAAGGTCTCTAGCGATTGGTGAAGATTATGCGAATCGACTGCTGGCGTTAACGAAGAATCCAAGACAAAAGCAGATAGTCGAGGCACTAGTATCCAAATACCCGTCTCACTCTTTCGTGATTGACGTTGAGGAAGCCAGCAGCATGGGTCTACCAGTCTTTTCGCTCGAACATAGTCAAGAGCAGCAATTTCTTGAAGCTCTCACCTGCATCACATCAAATCAGGAGTCGTATTATGGCTTTACACAGTTACCCAAAAAGTCAGCCGCGCCAAGCAAGTCGAAATCAGGTATCGCGAAGCGTCCCCCCGCATCGGCACCACGACCTGCCGCTCAGACGGATTCTGCCACCCGTCGAGGATGATGAGTTCGACATCAAGGTTTTCTTGGCTGAAGTGGCATCGCTTACTCCCGAAGAGCGCGAGCGCTTGATCCGATCCTACGCGCCCTAGTTGGTCAAACACGCAACAGGCGCGTGGCGTATGCGAGCTGAGGTGAGATAGGACCTCAGTTGAACGCGTTACGCTCGGTAGCGGTCACGCCAGCGCTGCGACGGTAGCAAATTCTCATCGTCCTCTTCTTCTTGCTCGCGTTGTTCCTCTTCCTGCGGGTCGGGCATCGAGTCGGCCCATAAGACCGTGAGGGTCTTGCCGTATTCTCCTAGCCCTACGACGTCTTCGATCAATTCGGTGTCGCCCCCGCCATCGATTTCTGTTCACTGAATTTGGAAACCAACGAGTTCTGGCGGGTGCAGCGATAACGCCCGCCACCGCGGCACAGACATTCGTTGCCATGCGGCAATCTTCGAATTAGTGTTAACGCTAGATTCAGCGCAACACTCTTTAAGGAGAGAGTCCTATGACGCTTTCACCCCTACAGGGTCGCGGATTAGTGATCGCAGCTGTAGCTCTCTGCTCTGCCTGTGTGTTAAGTTCCCAGAAAAGGTCAAGCACGGACGACGAAACGCTGCTCAAAGGTGAAGTTGTTGCCGGGAACATCGAAACCGCGATCACTGCTCACCTAACCAGCGATCCTGATTTTCAAATTGTGAAGCAATTGCCGGAAGACCCTCATCCTAAATTGCCGAAAATGCTTCTCAAGCAGGACGGGGGAATCGTTCTTGACTGGACAGCAGGCCAGCAGGCGGCCTCTCTAATGGAAGATATTCGGCAAGGTCTACACGCCTTACAAGCTGCCCATAGTCCTCGCGGGCTCGATATCGTTGCGTTCGCCGGCGGACGCGAGTATTGGCCAAAGCTGAGAGACATTTTCTGCCGAGAGTATCCCGGCGTTCGGTACTACGATTTAGACGGTTTCGAGCAATTCTGCCCAGCGAAATAGCCTTCTTAACCACTTTTCTTGACAAGCCTCTTTGGCCAATGACTTTGATTAGCGCCGTTTTCTTATGTTCGCAAGCCGCTCAACTATGTTTGAGCTTTTTTTTGTGGTCAGCGCTAAGCAGCTTTACGAAGAAGTAAACCGGCCTCCGATCGACGAACACTCCGCTCCGGACTAAGGGTCGCTTCGAACCCTGCCTCGGTCCGCGCCCCCACGTCCGGGGTTGCGAGTGGCGGCTCAACATTATCCGTTGGTTACCAGAATTGCCCGGAGCACTTCTGCGGCTTCCCCAGCGTCGCTCATAGATGCTACTGGAACGACGTGTATCTGGCTTGACTGTGATGATTCTCTGGCTAAGTTAAATCCGGTGTCGCTGGTGACAAGGTGAAGAGTTGGATCGGCCAAATGTATCAATTGTTCTGCGTCGAAGACATCGTTTGCGTGTTTGGCGACGTTATATTCACGCGCGCTTGCGGCGTTCTCTAACTTGTTAACTTCGTACGTGTAAAGTGCATTTAAACGATCCACAGTTATCCCGATATCAACGGCGTCTTGCGACACGCCCGCGCGCTTAGCAATTGATCGCGCAAATATACCGCGATGAAGTTCGTCGGCGAGCGGTCCCTCTAATCTCCTAGATTCTAGAAGAGCAGAGAAGTTTTCCGTCGCCTCAGCCTTAGCTTGATTCAGGAGTTTTCGTAGCTCGAGCGAATCGTCATATAGTTCCGCTGCCGTGGCTGCACTGAGGCAGGTATTGATGGCATTGCTAATTGTCTCAGTTAGGCCGTCGGACCTTGGAGGAAGCCCAAAAATTGCCATCCGGAACGCTTCGTCTGACCAGGGGAGGAGCCCGGTTCGCTTCGGATTGTGAATATGCGTTATCGCCTGAATCGCGGCAAGTGCCTCATCTGCGCCTTGAGTGGCCAGTTGCGAGACCAACTCCATCGCCGAAATGGGTGACATAAGAAGACTATTCCGCACCTCATCATCGAGACTGGTGTCATTGAATGCTTTGCCGAGATATCGCAGAGCATTCGTATCGAGAAAAATCTTGCGGCTTGCTCCGTTCATCTAGCTTTCAGCTTTCTTAAAAAGCATTCACGTACGAGAGTGTATTGTGGCGTGACACTGCGGGCCTCAAGACTTCGCGCTACGACATTGCCACTACTTTTCTAATGACTGAATGCAGAGTCGATCGAACCGAATCTTCTTTAGCCAGCGTCAGGATCTTATGCGTCAACATCAGCCAGTTTATGACCGCGATATGAAGAACACCTGGCATCAGAGAATCTTTAGGTGCGTCAACGAAGTTGACCTCTGCATCGCTTACCCGCAGATACGGCTGGAAGCACATTGCATTTGCATGAGCATGTTCACTCAAATAACCGTAACTGTCCTGAACGTCTTCGGATCCGTAAGAATCGAGCTGAAATTTCTCGTAAGCCTTGACGAGTTTACTAATGCGCACGGAGCTCGGGACATCGCCTGAATCCGCAATATTCAAATAATTCCGTCCGTGATTCCTGACCCAGCTATTACCTGTGTTTACCTCAAGAAGGAGTGCCCAGGCTTTCTTCAAATCTGCCGTTTTCAACGATTCGTCCAGCGAAGCTGCGACGTAGCTGCTATGCATGGCCCACTCAAAAACATGTCGTCCGACAATCAACATTGTCGGCTGATTGCCGGATTTAGCAAGATCCATTACCCCTGCCAGGACCGTGCGGACATGAATCAAAGACGAGAACGCATATTTCTTCATCCCCCAGTGGACTAGCGCTTCAGTTGCTTCTTCGAATTGGCTCACGGGTGGTCTAACCAGGGATGGCAAAGAAATCTGTCGAAGTTCGCTTTCGATCAATTCAGTAATTTCGATTTGCGGAACATTTTCTCGCATGGTTCTCATGCAGTTATATCGGAGTCTAAATCGAAGAACTATAACGCACTCCTGTTGCCCGAATGCCGCTGCTATCGCCGAGAGCGACGAGCGACGGAAAGAGACATTCTCGATGACACTTGCCGTAGATAGGCTCCTCCATGAAGCCGCCCACGAAGTGATACATCTGGCTTCCGGGGTTTGGTAAATCCAAAGGAGCCAGCACGAGTGCCAACATCTGGAGCGTCTGTAACGACGCACAGGACATTGAGAATGCGAAGACGTTTTGCCTGGTCCTTAATTCGTGATCGTCAGGCAGTCCCTCAATATACTTAGGATCGTCCAGCAGCCCTTCACGCTCTGCCTGGACGTGGCCGGGGTCATACTGGCCAAGGCATTGAAGGCACGGTCGCTCGAATGTGGCAGTGTGGGCGCGCCAGTCAGCCGCAGCGAGCTTGCCCGACCGATTTCTGCGAGCGCGAATTCCGCCGTCGATCACCGGAATGAGATGGCTGTACGCCATTAGGTTTAGAACATACCTGCCCCATGGACGATCTACGCACGAAAACAGCACGTCGCAGTCCAATGCGGCTCGATAACCTTGCTCTTCATAGACTGGTGCAGCGGTTGTCGATACAGTAAAGTTTTCTGCTGTGGCACAAGAGCGCAAATACTCCGCCAGCATATCTACCTTCAACCATCCGACGTGTCGCTTGGTTGCGTAATTAAGACGATCCAAATTGTGCGTCTCAATCTGGTCGAAATCTATGAGATTAATATCTTCGAAGCCTGTCCTCGCCAGCGTCTCTGCCACCATCCCTCCAACGCTGCCTGCTCCGACTATGCCGACGCGCAGGCGGACGAGGTGCGCTTGATCGTCATCTCCCCAAGCGGATATCGTGCGCAATTGTGATTCGGTTTGACGCGGCGCGGGAGCCAAGCTGTCGTTGTATGTAACTGAGAGGCGATCTCCAACGATGCGTACGGTCGCGCACCAGGCAATTAGATAGGTGCGTGGCGCAGTACGCTCCCAGAAGCGGCCGCTCCACCCTCCGTCACCGGCAAGCGTCATGCCGACAAAGGGTAAGCTGGTGGCGCCGAACACAGCTGCCGCGTTGCTTTGTTCTGCGAATACGTCATCGCGGCTCATTCTCTGCCAACCACGTCCCATTGGATGACTGTGTAACAATGCCAGACCCGCGCCGCTCCCGGCAGCTTCCGCCATGGCACGTTCCAAGTACGCGGGTTCAAAGCTCACATTGCCATGAACGTTGCGCTCCCCGTCCAATGGCACGAGCAGACGTTCAATCAGCCCGGTAGTTCGTGTCGCGCCCTTGCTAACCCGCCAGAGCCCAAAACAGAGGTCTTCCTGACCGTCTAAGCGCAGCAGATGTTCGCGCGCCTGTCGGTCGATAGCGGTGGTCATGGCGATGCTAAGGCCAGCGCGGCTCATTGGGAATCCCACAAACACCAGACATGACTCATGTAAGCGGCGACCGTTTTCCTGCCTGTCGCCCAATTCGCGGGCGGACGAGACCAGTACTGCCAAGTGCCGCCAAGAGCCCTCTCGAAGGGCAGCGCATGATCGCGGTGAATGGCGCCGATAGGATGCTGGCCGTCGCCCTTGAAAGGATGGATGAGCGCCGCGACGTGAATGCCGCTCGGAGGAGTGACGGGAAAGTCTGGGGGAACGATGAAACCAAGACGTAGTTTCGTCCCGGCAAATTTGCCGCTTTCTACCTCGTAGTCAATGATTACGTGGTCCGGCTTTTCAGCAACCGAAGTTGGAGAGAAGCCGAGAACACGAAGCCCTTCAAGAAACGCATCCGTTCCGGTTCGCATAAGGGTCCTGGCTAGGAGACCGGCGTCGGGCCAGTCGAGATCACCTGAAAGTGCTCGCCATCCTTCAGCTCGATCGGCTCTTCACCTTTACCCCGATAACTCACGCGGTGATGACCTTCTATCCGAACCAGGTAATGTGTTGCTGGGTCTTTTTCCGCGAACTTCCGGATGATATGGTTTGGCGTCATCTCGTGTTGGTGCGTCTCGTATCGCTCACCGTCGACAAGGATGTGAATCTCGTGCTGATGAGCGTGGTGAGGATGCAGTAGCTCCTCATTGCTCATACCGCTGGTTTCGCTGTTCATTGATGGACTCCTGTTATGGGATTATGTGCTCCCAATACAGGATAGCTTGCTACCGACAACCTGTCAAGCTATATTGGGAAGTCCGTATCCCACAACAGGAGATCACTTTATGCCGAATCTTTACGAGCACATTGGAAACAAGATCCGCGAATTGCGCACCAATTATCCCAAAGGCACTCTCAGCCAAGAGGCGCTCTCCGGGCATCTTAAGGTTGCGGCCAACACGGTGTCTCGATGGGAGACCGGGACATACAAGCCGACTCCCGAGGACCTGGACCGTCTCTCGCGCTTTTTTGCCGTACCAATTACCGCATTTTTTCCCGGACTTGCTGGCGATCAAGGACGCGTGTCCGCCCTCACCTCCGCGATCGGTGGGCTTGCAGACAAAGACTTCGAGGAAGTAGTTAAGTATGCCGAGTTCCGTAGGGCGCGGCTGGCGTTAGAAGGCGCGAAGAAGACGAAGAGTAAACGTTAGACTTATGAATCGACGCGCCTATTACGAAAGTCTGCAAGAATTGGCCCGAAACAAGCTCCTTGAGTATAGCGTCGATACCAGTGCTTTCGGGCTTCGCGAAGTGCGCCGAATTTACAAGAAGGAGCAGATTCACATCGACCATTGGCCACTACCGCGAAAGATCAAGGCTTTGTACATGTGCGCCGATGGTTATTGTTCCGTCGCACTCCAGCAAAAAATCCCGGACGAGCCGAAGCTGTTCGCTCTCGTTCACGAGTTGAAGCATCATTACTGCGATAGGGAGGCTCTTGGCTCTGGTGTTATCCATTGCGGCGACTATGACCAGAAGGAATTCATTGAAAAGGGTGCAGAGGTTTTCGCTGCAGAGTTCATTTATCCCCAAGCGGAGTTCGCGGAAGATTTCACGAGCATTTTTACCGCAGCGCCTCAACCCGCCCAGGTAGTGGAATTCAAGCGTGCATGCAAGGCAAAAATAAGCTATCGCTTCATTTGTAAACGGCTTGAAAGGCTTGGCATTATCAACGTCGGCGAGTTCGACGCCGTCCACTTCCAGAAGCTAGAAGATCAAATTCACGGCGTGCCGTTTTACCGGCGAAACCTTCGCCGTAAGCAAAGTGACGCCTAAGACGCCCATTCGAGTTGGGCATTCTGACTCATTTGCGCAACTGTGAGCGATTGAGGCTGCTTGCCAGATAGGAGGTGCGAGATAAAATTTGGCGACAGCGAAGCGCAGCGCAATTGCTGCGTGACAGAGTGGCTGTCCAATGACTCGCCCTCGAAGGATCGGCCGTCACAGATCCTCGCCACGTCGTCCAGTTCCGACCCCAACAAGTGCGATATTTATAAGGTCCTTGTGGTACGCTTCGGCAAAGAGAATGATGACCGTCCGCTCAGTCGGTGAATTCCTATCCGCAGTAGGCAATATTCGGAGAGAGTGGAGACTTCGTCGTTTTAATGAGCTGTGGTTTCGCGCTGAGGACCAGCCCTATCGCAGGACTCACCTGCAACCACAGCTGTACAGGCCTAGAAAAAGCGGCAAAAGAAAATCCGTCGACAAGCTATTAGAAATCGAGAACTGTTTATATGGGGAGTTTCGGCGTTGTGGCACTCAGCTCACCGACACAAACGCCATCGACGACGAGTGGGATTCATACTTCTTGATGCAGCATCATGGGGTTCCGACTAGGTTGCTAGATTGGTCGGATGGCGCATTAATCTCTTTGCATTTCGCGGTGCGCGACAAGCCGATGCCGCCGAGGAGCGGATCGTTAATCTATATCCTCGATCCATATTGGCTGATGAAATTCCAGCGAGATACTGGCGATCGCAAGGATGCCGCAAGACGTTGGGCAGACTATTCCAAAAAGGTCGAGTCAGATTGGGACGTGGATGAGTGGGAACGCTTGTACTTACCAATTGATTCTGATGATGCTAAAGAACCACTTTTAGCGACACCTGCATCACCACTACTCTGGGATTCAGCCCACGTGACTCGACGGGTGGCGGCTCAGCGTAGCCGTTTCATGATTTTCGGCACTGACCCCTCGTGGTTGATGGGGATGTCGAAAGATAAAACCGCTAGATTGACTTCGATCAGCGTGCCCCGCGGGGCGATCGATCAGATCAGACGGGAGCTGAGGGATGCAGGGGTGACGGAATCAGTGATCTATCCTGATCTCGACGGGCTCGGACGTGAACTAAAACAGTTTTGGGAGTTACGCAGATGAACCCGTAAGTTATTTGGTTTGGAAGGACCTAGTCTCTTCCTTTGACGGGATGGCGCAGAAATAGACTGCCACAAATCGGATCCCGCGAAGCTCATGACCAGAAAAAATACCTGGAGCCAAGAAGGCGGTTCTCATGGATATTATTAGTGCAATTATCGGTGTTGTTGGCGTCGCTGTAGGTTGCTGGGGGATTGTCGATGCACGCAGACAACGAAATATTGGCGACCGTTTGTCGCAGCACCAGAGTGAAACCATTCACAACCTCTACGGATTTTTGATGGGTCTTAAGACTTCTCCACTAATTAATCTCGACCAGATCAACGACCGACTTGAATTTATAAAGCGAAGAGAAGCGGAGTTTAGGAAGATTGGTTCGGGAACTACCTAAGCACGGTTGATATTTCCGAAACACAATCGTCACAAGCCAACGGAGGGCTATGACCGGCATTGGCGTAATCGAAGGTGTTGCGGGAAACGCAGTCTGGGCGTATTTCCAAAGACTTCATCGCACGTTTAGGAGATGGCGTTACGCAATTGCGATAACAAGTCCAAGATTTCGCGAGGTACTCTCCGGCGGAGAGGCATTAGGAGAGGTTATTTCTTATCCCGTTGCTGGGACAATGAAAAAGCTGCCGACCGACCATGAGATTTGG
>Ga0302324_100025837_pt1 | contig 11247 bp, 9 predicted proteins | sample Palsa_T0_1_FD_201949 | JGI IMG/M metagenome (GOLD analysis project Ga0302324, IMG submission 201949) | Peat permafrost microbial communities from Stordalen Mire near Abisko, Sweden - Palsa_T0_1 | ecosystem: Environmental > Terrestrial > Soil > Palsa > Peat permafrost | place: Sweden: Abisko... | reverse complement strand
TCGCCCTCTCGGCCGGCTACTACGACGCCTACTATTTGAAAGGTCAGAAGGTCCGCACCCTCATTCGCAACGACTTCGAGCGCGCCTTCGAGAAATGCGATCTGATCGTAACGCCGGTCGCGCCCGCGACCGCGTTCAAGATCGGCGAGAAAATGAACGATCCGCTCACGATGTACCTCTCGGACATCTTCACTATCTCGGTGAATCTCGCCGGCTTGCCGGGCATGGCGATGCCATGCGGGCATGACTCCAACAACCTGCCGATCGGCATGCAACTGATAGCACCGCCGTTCGCCGAAGAAACAATTCTCCGCGCCGGCGACGCCTTCGAACGCACCGGCGCATTCAAATCGCGCAGTCCGGTAGTATGACGGATACCCAAACGATGAACACCGAAACATACGAAGCGGTGATCGGACTCGAAGTCCACACCCATCTTCTGACGCGCTCGAAAATTTTCTGCGGATGCTCGACGAAGTTCGGCGCCGGCCCCAATGAAAACGTCTGCCCGATCTGCATGGGGATGCCCGGTGTCCTGCCGGTCCTGAACCGCCGCGTGGTGGAACTGGCTATTCGCACCGGACTCGCGGCGCACTGCACAATCGCGCCCTACTCTATTTTCGATCGAAAGAGTTACTTCTATCCAGACCTGCCAAAGGGCTATCAGATTAGTCAGTACGAAACTCCAGTCTGCAAAGGTGGCTACATAGATCTGCCGCCAACTGAGAATGGAGAACCGCGCCGGGTGAGACTCACCCGCATCCATATCGAGGAAGACGCCGGCAAGAATATCCATCACGAAAACGCCAGCCTGGTCGATTTCAACCGCTCCGGCGTGCCGCTAATCGAGATAGTCAGCGAGCCCGACCTCCGCTCGGCCGAGGACGCGGGCGCGTACCTACGCCAACTGCGCGCGATACTTCGCTACGTCGACGCCTCCGACGGCAAGATGGAGGAAGGCAGCTTCCGCTGCGATTGCAACGTCTCGGTCCGCAAGCGCGGCGCGAAGGAATATGGAGTCCGCACCGAGATCAAGAATCTGAACTCATTCCGCTTCGTCGAAGACGCAATCGAGTACGAGGTCGGCCGTCAAATAGCTATTGTAGAATCGGGCGGCAAGGTCGCGCAGGAAACTCATTTGTGGGATCCCGTGCGCAAGGAAACGCGTCCGATGCGCTCGAAAGAGTATGCGAATGACTATCGCTACTTCCCCGAACCCGACCTGCCGCCGCTGGTCGTGCCAGCCGAGATGGTCGAACGGGTGCGGGCCTCGATGCCCGAGCTGCCCGCGGACCGCAAAGCCCGCTACATGCGCGAAGGCCTGACCGAATACGAAGCCGGTGTTCTGATCGCCGACCGCGACGTCGCCGACTACTTCGAAGCAACGTTGCCGGGACTCAAGAATCGCAAGAGCGCCGCGAACTGGGTAATGACCGAAGTTCTGCGCGTAGCCCGCGACTCAGACAAACCCTTCACCGAAGCCGTCCCGCCGGCCACCGAAGTAGGCGCGCTGCTCCGAATGGTCGAAGCGCTCGAGATAAGCCTCAACGCCGCCAAGACCGCCTTCGCCGCAATGGTAAAATCCAACAAGGGCGCGGAAGCAACGATCGCAGAGCTGGGCCTCGCTCAGGTATCAGACGAAAGCGCGATCGCCGCAGCCTGCGACAAGGTGATCGCCGCAGAGCCCGAAAAAGTAGCCGAGTACCGCGCGGGCCGCGACAAACTATTCGGCTTCTTCGTCGGCGCAGTAATGAAGGCAATGGGCGGCAAAGCAAACCCAAAAGTAATCAACGAAATCCTCCGCACAAAACTAGCTCTGTGACCTCGACCTGCTTGACGCAAGGCTGGCATCGAAGTAATTCGGTTTCGTCTTCAACCAGTTCTCCCGATTCCTACTGAGACTGAGACTGGTCGATAGAGGGGCGGACGCGGCCGCATTGGTTGTCATGCGACCGCGTCCAATATGTCTGCCAAGTCCGTAAACGGTTACCAGCAGGAGGCCGCTATGGCAGCGGTATCAGCCCCTCCCGTTCGCAGAACCTACTTCCGCGTATAGAGTTTGTACTTCACTCCGCCGGCAGTCGTCTCGCCTTCGGCGAATGCCTGCACGCCGTTCAGCCACGCGTACTTGCCCTTGGTCGAAGCGGCGAAGGTCGGCGCGGTCGCGAGTCCTGTCACTCCGGTCGCGGTGACTTTCGCACGACCGGTATAGGTCATGTAGATATTCTCGCCGTCGTCGGTCGTAAGCACGATACGCACGTCGATGAGGCCGACGCCGTCGCGAATCAGGAACCAATCGCCGCCGCTGCTGAGCACGGTGCCCTTGAGGCGCGGCCCTTCGAATTTGCCGCCGGTAACATGAACGATGACGCGCATTCCTTCGGGCGTATCCGAAATGACTATCGGCGGCGCGACTTCCGCGGTGATTTCAAACAGTGGCTCGAGTTCCATCTTTGAGTACCTCCTTGATGACCGTTGGGAGCCTATGGCGCCAGGCAATCCGCGGGCGCCAGCGGATCGGTTAATGGCTCAAAGCCCACGTTTCCGCAAGTCGCGTCGTACATATAGTTGTAGGCCGCCAAAGCCCTTCTGCCAGTATTGAAAAACACTCCGCATGGCGTCGGGGGCTGCGTCCAATTCGCCATGCCCGGAGTGGTCAACGTCGCTCCGCCGGAAGTGAAGCTGTAACAGAGTGCTTGCGATGACGGCGATCCACCGATGATGTTGACGACGGCGCCCGTCGTAACTACGCCCATGGTGTTGTATCCGTCCGGACGCGCGAAATCTTCGAGACCGAGATACAGGTCTTCTATTCCGATATCGAACAGCATGTTGCCGCAGAAAGGACCCGCGTTGTCGGGCGCGCCCGGAAAATTGAAGCATCCCGCCGCATCGCCATACTCACCCGGCACCAACGCGCCGTCAGTGCTCAGCGGGATGAGACTGTAGCCGCTGGTGGAGGTTATCCCCAACGCTACACTCGCACCGCCAACCTGGTAGCCGGGACTGATGTCGGTGCCGTTTGATTTGTCGGTCAGATGAAGGAACGCGTTATCGGCAGGCGTCTGAAAAAGATCTTCGTAAGTAAAGTTCTCGCGGTTAAAGCCAACTCCCAGATAGCGGAGAGTTTGGCCGGCACTAAGCACCAGCACCATGATGCGGGAAGTCGCTACCGCTCCGCCGCCGCTCTGCTGGAGATCGACCGGAGCGAGATAATAGTTGCCGGTAAAACTATTTCCGCCATTGCTGGTGTAAGCCTTCATGCCCGGCGCGCCTGGCCCGATCCAATCGGCTTTTTTGCCGGTGGGCAGATCGCCTATCGGCACTATCACGCCGAGCGAGCCGGTATCGACCGTGTATGGGTTGAAGGTGGCATCCTTGGCTTTGGCGTATCCGACGGCGGCCATCACCTGCACGCCGGCCGGGCTGGTGATGTTATCGGTCGCGCATTGTTCCGGCGTATCACCATTGCAGTTCACCACCAACGCAACGCTCCTGGCGGCGTAAGCGCAAGCATTGGTATTCTGTCCAAGAATTTGCGTGATCCCCAGCGCGTAGGTGCCCGCGGAGGGCGTGCCATCGGGGATTTTCATCCAGGCCTCGACGTTGATCGGCTTGGGCAGATATTTGCCCGAGTATTTGAATATCGCCTCATCACCTTTCTTTATTTTTTTAAACTCCGGCGTGATCGCTCCCTCTGGCGCACCGTCGATCTGAACAAACAGCGGATGCTTGTCGCTCGGCTCGAGTACGTTTCCGTCGTTATCATAAGCGGTAACGGTCAAGCTGAAGGAGCTCGAGCTGGTCTTCGTTCCCGGCGTCGCAGGATTATCAAGCGTGACGACCGCGGGCGCGAATATGATCGCGCTAACTGTGGCGGTCGACGAAGGAGTCGGCGTTGGCGTGGGACTTACCGGACATGCGCTCGGCGTTGGCGTAGGCGTAGGACTGTCGTCAGCCGCGATTGGCTGAGCACCTATTTGAGCCAACGCTCGGAGCGGAAGAACTACCAGGATTGCCAACAGCAGTAATCGAAACAGCCATCTCGATCTCGAACTCGTCGTTGAAGTTGCCACCACCGAAGCGTCTCATTCGCCGACCTCGATTGATAGGCGGTGGTAGATCATCGCGACGCAGCGTTGCCTTTCGGCACTCGCAGCGCGCGGTCGCCTCCTGTGTTGCGCTGAATCAGGCTGGCGCAGACTCAGTTGAAGCCGAAAGCCCGGGTCGCATTGTCCCAGAGAATTTTCTTCTTGCTCGAATGTGGGATCGACTGCTTGAGCAGAGCGTCGATGCCCCACGGAAACGTACCGTCCGGATGTGGATAGTCAGTGTCCCACAGGAAATTGTTGTCACCTACTATATCCAGCGCGGCCTTCATGGTCGGTTCGTCGCCGCGAAAGGCTACGAAGAAGTTACTTTTGAAATACTCAGTCGGACGTTTGCTTAAATACTCGTGCTCCGAGTTGCCGCTGAAGTCCCAATGCTGTTCCATGCGCTGTAGCCAGTAAGGAACCCATCCGCCATCCGCCTCGACCTGGACGACCCGGAGCTTCGGGAACTTCTCGATGACGCCGTACCAGATGAGACCAGCCATCGCAGCCATCGCCTCGAAGGGATGCGACAGGATGTGACCGGTGACGTGGGTGTCCATCCGATCGCCGAACGACTCGACCGACGCCGAGCCTGAATCGTGAGTGGAAATCGGCCGCCCGAGCTTCTCGACCTCTGCCCACAGAGGAAGGTAGTCCTCGTGAAAGATTGCCCGGCCGCGGACCGGATTGGGCCGCACGTAGAAGCTGATGGCACCGTTCTTCGCCGCCCTGCTTGCTTCCTTGATCGATTCGCCGACGTCCTGCATGGGTAAAATGGCGGCCCACTTCACCCGGTCCTTCGTCTTCGAGCAGTAATCCGCGCTCCAATCGTTGTAGGCGCGGCAGCATGCGGCGAGCAGTTGCGGGTCGCGGAATTCGCGGCCGAGCATCTGGCCGGCCGCCGTCGGGTACACAATCTGGACGTCGACACCCTGCTCGTCCATGTCGAGGAGGCGGCTCTCGGGGCTGAAACCCAGCTTGGCCGCCCGCTCGAAACGCTTCATCGCTTTGCGGACGGCATCGAGGAAGCCGGGCGCGGCCATCGGATACTTGCCTTTTTCGCGGGTGAAGGGCTCGCCCTCAACCAGAAATGTCCGCCGGCCCGACTCGGAAGCAATACCCATTTTCGGCGCCGCGGATTTGTAGCGTTCGTCGATGTATCGCTCGAATACGTAGTCGGGTTCCATCAAGTGAGTATCTACGTCGGCGATTTTGAATCCATCTTTCATAGTAGTTCTCCAACGACTGCTCGATTAGCTAATAGCTATTCGCCGGGAATAATCAGTGCCTTAACTCCACGGCGCTCGCGCAAGAGGTCGAACGCTTCGAGGCCGTGCGAAATAGAATAGCGATGGGTGACCATCGGTCGTAAGTCGATGGCGCCGCTCGAGACCATCGCGATTGCGCGCCGCCATGTCTCCGGAGTGCGGATGCGCGAGTTGATAATCGTCACACCGTGGAAAAACAGTGCGCGTAGCTCGGCCGACTTGAGATCGCGCGCGGGCCATCCGACTTCCACCAACTGGCCGCCGCGGCGCAGCAGCTCGCGCGGCGAATCGATCGCACCCGCCGCATCGAACACGACGTCGGCACCGTCGGCCGGCAGCAACTCGCGCACCTGCTCGATCCAGTCGCGATCGGCGGCTGAGACGGTACGAAATCCCATCGTCCGCGCCAGTGCGAGGCGATCAGCGTCTACCGCAAGCCCCGTCATCACCAGGGAAGTGACGCCGAGAGCGCGCGCCGCCAGCGCGATGCTGAGTCCTATCGGCCCCGGACCTTCGACGACAGCGCTGTCGCCTGCCTTGAGACACGACTGCTCGACCGCGTGAAGGCCGGTGCCAAACGGCTCGAGCAGCGCAGCCTGTTCGATGTTCATCGTGGACGGAACGAGGTGCGCGTTTCCAACAGGCGCGACGGTGTATTCCGCAAACGCGCCCGAGAGCGTGGTCGGCGATGAACATAGATGGAAACGGCCAGCGCGGCACGGACCGCATTGTCCGCAATGGCCGAACGGATCGAGTGCGACGAGATCGCCGACTTTAAAGTTGGTGACGCGCGCGCCGACCTCGACCACTTCGCCAGCGGGCTCGTGTCCGAGAATTACCGGGAGCCGCGCGACCATGCGCTCTGCGCCGAGTTCCCAATCTACTATGTGTAGATCGGAGCCGCAGACACCGCATGCGCCGACGCGAACCAGCAGCGTGGACTCGCCGGGCGCCGGCATCGGCGCTTCGATTACTTCAGCGCCCGGAGCAGGACGGGTTTTTGCAATAGCTCTAATTTGCGGAACCTCTCACCTTCAATACGACGCCGGTGCGGTTCGCGTCAAAGAGAAGGCGCGGGCCGAAAGGCGAAAGCTATTCCCAATGGCGCGGCGGAGCGCCGCGATAACGCATGCGCGGGCGAATCAGACGGTTGTCGGCGTATTGTTCGAGCGCGTGCGCGATCCATCCCGACGCGCGTCCGATCGCAAAGATCGCGGCCGGCATCGAGCGCTGAAATCCGAGCATGCGCACGCAGACGGTGAGATAGAAATCGAGGTTGGGACGCAGGCGTTCGCGTTTCGCTACTGCAGTTTCGAGTTTGATGGCAGTGTCGAACAGGCGTCGGCCGCGCCGTTTTGCGATGGCCTGCGCGACCTGCCGCAGGAGCGCCGCACGCGGATCGCCGTCTGGATAAATAGCGTGACCAAAGCCGGGTGGCAGGCGATGGTCGCGCGCGAAGGCTGCCAGGTGCTCGTCAACTCGCGCGCCCGTTTCGAGTTCTGCAAACATCGCCTCAATTCGGTCGCACGCGCCGCCGTGAATCGGACCGCTCAGCGAGCACAACGCAGAGAGTATCGACGCGAAGAGATCGGCGCCGGTGCTCGCGATCACCCGAGCGGCGAAGGTCGAGGCGTTAAGCTCGTGCTCGGCGCATGCGATCAGGACGCGATCCAGCGCCTCGATCTCCCAGTCAGAGGCGGTCGAACCCGGCACCCATCCGAGCAGGCGCCCCGCCATGCCGGCGCCGACCGGCGCGCCGGGCGCCGGCGCCTTCGCGAGTGCCAGCGGGAGTTGGCTAATGATGAGCTTGGCGCGGTCGATTCGCGTGCGCGGCGGCTGACGGCGATCCCACGCCGCCAGACTCGGCATCACCGCTTCGAGCCGCAACAGCGGCGGCGCGTCGTCGCCGACGGCATCGAGCGCTTCGGCGACCGAGGTCGGCATCTGCGCGCCGTGAATCTCGGCACGCAGCGCGGCGATCTCCTCTGCGACCGGACGCTCACCGCTCCACAACAGCAGGCAGACTTCCTCGAACGATGCGTGCGCGACAATTTCTTCTATCGGATATCCGCGATACGCGAGTTTGCCTTCGTTGATCGAGCTGACCGCCGACTCTGCGACGATAACGCCGGGGGCGCCGTCGTCGATGCTCTTCGGCTGCGCGACTGTGACCCAGGTCGCGGCCGACGGCAGGCTGCGTCCGCGCCGTCCGCGCTCGGTCGAGACAACGCCCCGTAGCGCCTCGATATCGGCGCGTCGATACAGCGCCTGTCGCCCCACTTTGCGGCGGTAGCTTTTCAGCCAGCCGCGGCTGACGTAGGCGTAAAGGGTGCCGAGCTTGACCCCAAGCTGATCGGCCGCCTCGTTCGCGGTCAGCATCCCTGCTCGCTCGGAATTCGTCCGTTCAAGATTGCGAGTCGCCACCATTAAGAATCACGCCATGCGCCGAGGCCCCCGTCAAGCGGAATCGAATCAACTTGCATCAAGATAGGACCGGTTATATACAGTCAAGTTCACGGCAAAGTTCAGAGGAGGTTACGGCACATGAGCTCGGCGGAAGTTCGACACAAGGAGTTGCGCGCGGATTTCGGCAAGACTGCCGACGACTACGGACGTCACCGCGCGGGCTTCCCCGACGAATTTTTCGATCGGCTCGAAAAGCTCGGCATCGTACAAGCGGGAATGCACGCGCTCGATCTGGGAACCGGTACCGGAGCGGTCGCGCGCGGCCTGGCTCTTCGCGGATGCGAAGTTACCGGCCTCGATCGCTCGGCGCCCCTCATGCAACAAGCGGCGGAGCTCGACCGCGCTGCCAGCGTCGTCGTGACGTACGTCAATGCACCCGCCGAAGACAGCGGCCTGCCCGCGGCAAACTTCGAACTGGTGACCGCAGGTCAATGCTGGCATTGGTTCGATCGTCCGCGCGCGGCGGCCGAAACGCTGCGAGTGTTGAAGCCCGGCGGCAGACTCGTGATCGCGCACTTCGACTGGATACCGCTGTCCGGCAACATGATCGAGGCGACGGAGAAGCTGATCGAGAAGCACAATCCGAAATGGAAGATGGGCGGCGGACTCGGCATCTATCCGATATGGCCGCGCGACATGGCCGTCGCCGGGTTCAAAAATATCGAAACGTTTTCGTTCGACCTCGACGCAATTTATTCGCATGAAGCGTGGCGCGGCCGCATTCGCGCAAGCGCAGGTGTGGGCGCCAGCCTTTCGCCTGAGGGAGTTGCCGCGTTCGACGACGAGCTTCGCGCAATGCTGGCCGAGCGATGGCCCGAAGATCCGTTGCCCGTGATGCATCGCGTGTTCGCTGCGATCGGCGTCGCACCATAGCCCGCTATTCGCACAACAGGCGCGTAAGCGCGGCGGGACTGTCACAAATCACGTCCGCGCCGGCCGCCTCAAGTTCCTCGCGCGATCCATAGCCGTAGCCAGCGCCGATAGCGAAGAGACCGTTGCGCTTGCCCGCGGCGATGTCATGCCGCCGGTCACCCACCATCGCGGTCGACGACGGCGACAATCTTTGATCTGCAATCGCGACTCGCACGAGATCCGCCTTGTCGGACGGTTCGCCATTGCGGTCGGTGCCGAAAACGCCTTCGAAATAAGCCCGCATCGAAAACGCGCCGAGGATGCGCTCGGCGGATTCGGTGAACTTGGTGGTGACTATCAGCAGGCGGCTGCGGCGCGCGAGCGTGGCAAGCATCGCGTCGATTCCATCGTAAACGCGATTCTCGCGATACCCGATTTTTTCGTAGCGTTCCAGATAGAGCGTGACCCCGCGTTCGATCAATGCAGAGTCCGAGGTCGCGAGCAGACGTCGAAGGTTCTCGCGCATAGGCGGGCCGACGCACCAGAGGAGTTCCTGTTCGGGCGGTGGTTTCACGCCGAGAGATTCCAGCGCGAACTGTACCGAACGAACGATCCCCTGACCCGAGTCGGTGAGCGTGCCATCCAGATCGAACAGGATTGCGGCGAACTTGTTGTGCATCAGTTCCAGTCTGGCAGGCGCGTCGATCAAGTGCGAAGCGAGCTTTGACGGATGGCGGTGCACGTCAGCTATAGTCGCGTCGCAGGAGAGCGGAACATGGATTTTGGAACATTGATTTTCACCAAGCCGGAGCGCGCGATCACCGACGTCAAGTACGCCGAGGAGCGCGGCTTCAGTCACGCCTGGATTCCCGATTCGCACATGATCTGGGGCGACACCTACGCCTGCATGGCGCTGGCTGCCGTCAACACGAAAACCATCAAGCTCGGCACCGGCGTGGCCGTGGCGTCCAACCGGATAGCGCCGGTCACGGTGCATTCGATCGCGACGATTAATCAGCTCGCGCCCGGACGCGTGATTTTGGGATTCGGCACCGGGCATACGGGACGGCGCGTGATGGGATTGCCGCCGGTCAAGCAGGCCGAGTTCCGCGAGCAGGTGCGCGTGATTCGAGATTTGCTGCGCGACGGTGAAGCGACTTACAACACTGAAGGACACAGCCGGAAAATCAAGTACCTGCATCGCGATCGGCGCTTCATCAATCTCGACGATCGGATCCCGCTGTACGTGGCGGCCAACGGGCCCAAGACTTTGGCGTTGGCCGGCGAGTTTGGCGACGGCGCGATCACGACTGGCATCACAGACCCGGAGCGCGTTGGCGTGGTGCGGAAAAATCTGGCGGCGGGTGCGGCGAAGGCGGGACGAAGCGCCGACAAGATTCCGATTGTGTCGCTCACTCACATTTGCGTGCTGCGGCCGGGAGAGAAGCTCGATTCACCGCGCGTCAAAGCGATGACCGGACACTGGGTGATGGCGAGTTTTCACGCGATCGCCGCGGGCTACGCGCGCGCGGGTTATCTGCCGGAAGCGGTCGCGGAGTGCTACAAGGCGTACGAGGAATACGTGACGAAAATGAAGACACCGGCCGCCGAGCGATACCTCGAGTTACACATCGGACATTGCACCTACGTCGCGCCGCTGGAGCAAAAGTACGTGACGGCCGACACGATCGCGGCCACCACGATAATCGGCTCGAAGGAGGAAATCGTCGAACGGCTCCGCTCCATGGAGCGCGCGGGTCTGTCACAGGTGTTCATCAACCCGCCGATGGACGGCTACAACGACTGCATCGACGAGATTTCGCGCGACGTGATCGCGCGGATGTGATCGCTAAATCGTCGCGCCGACTTCAGCTAACGCGATCGAACCCGCGGCAATCGCCGGAACGTAATAAGCCTCAGGCGATCCCCACACTGTTGCTGCGCGCGGGCGCATACCAACCGCGAGCGGATGCTCAAACACTTGCGCTATATTCGCGTTGATTCGTAAACAGTTGGGCGCCAATGGTTCGGCGATTTTGCCATCGCGAATAACATACGAGTCGCCGGTGATCGTGCAGGTGAAATCTCCCGCGCGCTGGCCGTTGATCGGATAGGTATACCAGATGCGCCCCACGTAGATTCCGTCGCCGACTGCTCGCACCAACTCGCCGTCGCCGACTCCGTCGCGCGCGCGCATCACAACGTTGGTGCCTGCCGATCCGGGACTCGCGTCGAACCGCCGGCCGCCCCCTTCGCCGAGCCGATAGCCGCTAAGCGGCGGAAAGTCGAGCTTCGCGGGAGCACCGGCGCCCAGCTTTTCGACACGATGCTCGTCGGTCAGCATGCGATTGGTGTCGTAAAAATTCGAGAGCAGCCCCACCAGCTTGCCATCTCGGATCAAATCGACGCGGCCTGTCGGAATTCCCTCGCAGCTGATTCGACGGCGAATAGCGCCCGCACGAAAAGCCGGATCGTCGACGAGGCTCAAGCGCGAATCCATCACGGCGGCGCCGAACTTCGCATGATAGGCGGAGCTGGCGGCGTGAAACGAGCCTGTGGTCAATGAT
>Ga0302324_100025836_pt1 | contig 11247 bp, 10 predicted proteins | sample Palsa_T0_1_FD_201949 | JGI IMG/M metagenome (GOLD analysis project Ga0302324, IMG submission 201949) | Peat permafrost microbial communities from Stordalen Mire near Abisko, Sweden - Palsa_T0_1 | ecosystem: Environmental > Terrestrial > Soil > Palsa > Peat permafrost | place: Sweden: Abisko... | reverse complement strand
CTCAATCGCGCGCCGGCACACCGCGCAAAACTTGTCATGTCGCGTGAACATAATGCAATCCACCTCAGGACGGTAATACCCCTTGGCTGCATAGTTCGCACCCTCGAACGCCCCAACCTTGCCCGCGTACTTCTCCGATCCGAGCATTTCATCTTCTTTCGCGCGTTCTTTGCGGAAAAGCTCATCCATCTCCGCCTCGGGCTTTCCCGCCGCGCGCAGCTCTCTCCGCTGCCGCTGGATGTCGCGCTCAAAGCCATCGAACTCCTCCTTATTCCATGGAGTCGGCACCGGCGTGCCGGCCGCCACCAGATCCTTCCACTTCAAGTTCACCGGATCGAACAACGCGGTCACATTCGGCTCCCACGGTTCCGACTTCTTCTCCGAAGGCAGGTACGCCACATCCGAGGTGTAGTATTCATCCGCCAGCGCGGCGAAGTGGTGCCCAAATTCGTGCACACCCACATATCCGGCCCACTTATTGTCAATCGCCACGGTCGCATACTGATTGAAAATTCCGCCGCCGCCGTAAGTCTCCCCATTCACCAGAATTTCAATGAACTCGTATGGCGCGAACGACGCCACATCTCGCAACGTGCGGTTCTCCGTCGTCAGCACATAGCGCTCGGAGCCGAACGCGTCGTACGACGCGCCGATCGGCGACCGCCGATAGATTCCAGTCGAAGGCCGCGATATACCCGATTCCTCCGCCGCCGGACACAGTCCCCACACATTGAAATCTTGGCGGTGTTCGCGAAACGGCGACGTCGAGAACAACGCCTCCATGTATCGCCCCGCGTCTCGTTCAAACTTCGGACGCTCCGCCGCCGTATAACCATCGCCTAGCAACAGCAAATCCACCTTGGTCGCGGGATCACCCATCTTCTGCAATTTCATCAACGCCCCGGGCGACGGTGGACGCGACCGGTCCACGAACTTGTCCCTGGGATCGACCACTGTCTTCCATACCTCGCGAAAGCCGCTCTCCTCACGCTCTTTCAACGACACTTCCACCGGCGCCTCAGGACTCGGAAAGCGTAGCGACTCTGAAAATGTCCGGTTCCCGTGGAGCGCCTCTTCCGTCGTCTTCCACTCTCCAAACACGGAATCGAATCCGCGCGAGTACACAAGCTTTCCGCTGCCCTGCTCGCGCACCTCAAATAAATAGTTGCCCAGCTGACTTTCATCGACAGACTTGTTCAGATTTCCCGGCCACTCCAGCGGCTCGAGCACCACTCGATCCAGGCTGAACCACTCGTCGTGAGAATTTCCGGTGTGGTAATAATCCACGCGCAGAGTGCGCGGCGGAGTGCGGGGCGGAGTGCGGGGCAGAGTCCGCGGCGCGCCATAACTGAAGCTGCATAAAAGAAAAGAGGCAAGTACGACCAGCGCTTGTTTCATGCCCGGAATTGTAGCTTAGGATTCCGGTTTGATCGCAACCGCCTTATCGTTTTCAAAGCTGATCACCAGCGGCTTTCCACCATTCGCGAAATGCAGAGTTCTCGATCCGTAATCTCCCGAACCCTCCGGAATACCACTTCCAATCGCGAAGCTGGCCTGTAACTCGCTCATACCCGGTTGCGCTTCATGCGTGTCAATCTTCTGCCAGACATCCGCCGGCCAGTGCTTGTAAAGATCGTGCGGATCTTCCATAAAGAACATATCGGCGGCGCGAAGTTTGAACTCGCTGCCCTTTTCCGCTCCGATCGGAACCGCATAGCTCTGGCCCTCCAGTGAAAAGCACGCCATCACTTGCTTGACGCCCGGCGCCTGCGGCGCTGCATCGGTAACCACGTCCTGAATCGCAAGCTTCTGCAGAGGCGCCAGCGTCCCCGCTTCCCGCGCGAAATCTGTCTTGTGCCTCCGCGAGTCATACGGATAGTACGTCATTTGATAACCGTACTTCACCCACTCCGGTTGCGCGATCAATTGCTCCCGCGCAGACTTCAGATCATAAGCATGCAGTTTCTTCGGCGTAACATAGTAGTCCGCATTCAGGGCTCTTTCTTGCTTTGGCTTCGTGTCTTCCTTCATCGCCTCGTGCCGCTCATACACGACGTATGCCGCGCGTCCGCCCGCAAGGACGATGGCCACGACCAGGAAGACCTGCATTTTTTTCTGAAACTCAGCGTCGATGGCCATGATCTAAAACATACCCTCGATTTCACGGCGTGGCTCAGTTTGGCGTCATCCTGACCAAACAAAAAACTGTCAGCCTGACTAAATAAACTTTGTCATCCTCAGCGAAGCGAAGGACCTGCTGTTTGCGGGCCGCAATCGCACAAGTGGGCGGCTGGAATCATCGCTCTCCGGCGCTTCCCTTTTCAAACTGAGAACCACGCGATTTTGCATTCGATCGATGGGACGGCGATAGATAACACCGCCATCAGTTAGAATAAATACTCCGCAGCCGCAAAAGGAAACTCATGCCCATCGCCCAGGACGACGTTCTGAACGCGCTCAAGCAATGCTACGACCCCGAAATTCCCGTCAACATCGTCGACCTCGGCCTGATTTATGAAATCCGCTTCGACGATCTACCCGAAGGCCAGCAGGACGTCACCGTCGATATGACCCTTACCGCCCAGGGCTGCCCCGAGCACGTCAACATCAGCGCCCAGGTCAAGTCGCGCGTCGAGCAACTTCCCGGCGTCCGCAACGCCAACGTCAACATAATCTGGGAACCCGCGTGGACTCCGGAACGCCTGAGCCCCGAGGCCCGCAAACAACTGGGAATCGAGTAACCGCATAAGGCCAGCCATGCTGACATGTAAGACCGTGTCATGCTGAGCAGAGCAACACCCTCACGAAGTGAGGGTGTCGCGGAGTCGAAGCACCCCTAGACCCACTCAGAGCAAGCGTCCCTCAATACTCACCCAGTTCCTCAAACGCCCGCGCCGCGCGCTTTTCCGCCAACTCCTCGATCTTGCTGCCGATCTTCATCGCCAGATCCAGAAACCGCGTTCCCTGCCGCACGTACGAGGGCAGCTCCTCGCGAATCTTTTCAAATTCATCGGGATATTCGGACGCGAGCACCGCCAATCCCACTCCTCCCACCAGCACCGCCGCGGGACGTCTCCCCTTCAGCAGTAACATGGTTGCCCCTCCCGCCGACCCCACAATCACCGCCCGTTTCCAGTTTTCCATTTCGTCTCCTGAAGCCGAACCCCTACAAGCGTATCCCAACCAGGAAAAGCCTTCGTGATCCTTCATGGCCTTGGTGGTTCAAGCTTTTTGCGAGCATCATTCCGAAACCAAGCCACTACTCTTTTCCAAGCAGGATTCTAAACTAACGCTGCCATGCTTTATACTGCCGCCAATACTCGACGATATCAACCAACACTTATGATGCGATTCCGAACTCTCCGGTTTTCGATTGCATTCCTCTGCGCCGCTACTATCGCTTTCGCCCAAACCAAGCCACGTGCCCGCGACCTGGGTGTCCCGTTCGACGGCAACCCCGGACCGAACAATGCCATTACCGACGTTCGCGGCGTTGAAGTAGGACATACCACGCTCATCTCCGGCAACGGCAAGCTCAAAGTCGGCGAAGGTCCGGTCCGCACCGGTGTCACCGCCATCCACCCGCGTGGAAAAGACGCGAACGACTCCGTTTTCGGCGCCTGGTTCACGCTCAACGGCAACGGCGAGATGACCGGCACCACCTGGCTCGAAGACTCCGGCTTCCTCAACGGCCCCATCATGATCACCAATACGCACAGCGTCGGCGTGGTTCGCGACGCCGTCATCGCCTGGAAAGTGAAGCGAGGCGAACCCGACATGGAAGGCTACTGGTGGTCCTTGCCCGTGGTCGCCGAAACCTGGGACGGCTATCTCAACGACATCAACGGATTCCACGTCAAACCCGAGGACGCTTTCCACGCGCTCGAATCCGCACACGGCGGCCCCGTCGAAGAAGGCAACGTCGGCGGCGGAACCGGCATGATCTGCAATGAATTTAAAGGAGGCATCGGAACATCCTCACGCGTCCTCGATGCAAAAGCCGGCGGCTACACCGTCGGCGTGCTGGTGCAATGTAACTACGGACGCCGCGATCAACTGCGCATCGCCGGCGTCCCCGTAGGCAAGGAGATTCCCGAGCATCCCGCCTACGGCGAAGACGAAGACACCGGTTCAATTATCATCGTGGTCGCGACCGACGCGCCGCTGATACCGACCCAACTTAAGCGCATGGCGCGCCGGGCATCTCTCGGCCTCGGCCGCGACGGCAGTTACTCCGGCGACGGTTCCGGCGACATCTTCGTCGCCTTCTCCACCGCCAATCCGGGAGCCGCATCTCCCAAGGGAGTCCACGACCTGAAAATGCTGCCCAATGACGGCCTTGATCCCCTGTTTCTTGCCACCGTCCAGGCCACCGAAGAGGCTGTCGTCAACGCCATGATCGCCGCCGAAACAATGACCGGCATCGACGGCCATACCGCCATAGCCCTGCCCCACGACCGTCTGCGCCAGGTCCTGAAGAAGTACAACCGCCTGGCAGAGTAAACTAAGAAGTAACCTAAGAAGTGACTTAGAAAGTAACCTTAAAAAGTGGGCCTAATTAGACACGGGCTGTCTTCGACCGCGCTCCGCGCGCTCTCGGCTATGCCAGCCTCTTGCCGCAGTTACCTTCGCCGCCTCACCAACGCTTGTTTGCTTCCGCTTGCGGAGGACCTACAATTCAGGTAGTGAAATCCTATCGAATCCAGCGCATCAAGAGCGGCATGAAGTTTACCTGCACGCACTGCACCCACAGCGTCAGCACCCTCGAATTCGACGCCAAGGCGGGCAACCTCCGCACCCAGGCTGCAACTGCGATCAATGCTCATGCCACTCAGGCGCACCGCGAACCGGCGATCATTTCCCCCTCCGACAGTCAGCAGCGCACCTGGCGCTAGAACGCTGATAGTCAGCGCGGACCACCGGCCACAATGGCCGGAGCCGTTGAATCCCTCAAACCTGAAGCCCAAATCGAGCCAGCATTTCGCGCCGCCCAAGACTTGTAACCCCCAGGGCTCTGCTGTCGAGATCCTGCACCACCCATTTTCTTTTTAGCGCGATTCTCAGAAGAGCCGCGCCCAGCGCGCCTCCAACATGAGGCCGCCGCTCACTCCAATCCAGGCACGCGCACGCGAACCGGCGACGCAGCATCCGAATCGCACCCAGGTCAACGCCCAATGCCTCAAAAGCTTTGGTTCCATCCGGGGTGAGATCATAGGCGCTGTCGCCACCCTTCGCACCCACGCCCTTCACGCCTATCGATAGCCACCCCAGCGCCCGGAAGCGGTCGTGGAGCGAGACGCCGACCGTGCCCGCCATGTGATCGTAGCAAGTTCTTGCCGCTCGCAATCGGCTGGGCGTGCTGGGCACAAACTTGCCGCGAGAGCCGCCGGCAAGAACACTCAACCCTTCCAGTATGCCGGCCACATCGGGTCCATCCAGGCTGTAGAAGCGGTGTTTTCCCTGGACGAGCACCCTCACCAGCCGAGCCGTCTTCAGCCGCTGCAGGTGCACGCTCGCGGTCGACGGACTAACCTCAGCCACCACCGATAGTTCGGTGCTGGTGCGCGCATGGCCATCCATCAGGCAGTAGAGCATGCGAGCTCGCGCCGGCTCCCCGATGGCTGCCGCAATTCTGGAGACATCAGCCTCAGCATGGGCTTCGACATTCATACTTTCATCATAAACGAATCGTTGATGTCGATCAACCGGCAGACTGTCAGTTGCGCCAGGAGAAGAACCTCAATGACGATAACCTGCATCATCCGTTACCAGATCGATCCCTTCCAGCGCGACGGCTTCAAGCAGTATGCCGAGAATTGGGGTCGCATCATTCCTCGTTGCGGCGGCCATCTGATCGGTTATTTTCTTCCTCACGAAGGCACGAATAATGTCGCGTGGGGTTTGATCGCCTTCGACAGCCTCGCCTCTTATGAAGCCTACCGGGCGCGCTTGAAATCAGATCCGGAAGCCTGTGACAATTTCGCCATGGCCCAGACCAAACGCCTTATACTCGCCGAAGAGAGAAACTTCGTGGAAGTAGTCGATGGAACGTTCAACCTTCCCTCGACACTCCCCGCGTTGGCATAACCGCTCATGTTGACACAGGCTCAAAAGGGACTCGCCTTTCGTGCGCTTCATACGCGCGACCATGCCTTCATCATTCCCAATCCATGGGACGTCGGTACCGCTCGGCTGCTGTCATACCTGGGCTTCGAGGCGCTGGCCACCACCAGCGCCGGCTATGCCTTCTCCGTCGGGCAGCAGGACAACACCATCGGCCGTCCCGAGATGATGGCCCACGTGTCCGCGATCGCGTCAGCCACCGACCTGCCCGTCAGCGCCGATCTTGAGAATGGATTTGGAGACTCTCCCCAGATCGTCGCCGAAACAGTGAGGCTTGCGGCGGCTGCGGGACTCGCGGGCTGCTCCATCGAAGATATGTCTCGGCAGCCCGGCCGTCTCATCTACAAGTTCGACCACGCGGTCGAGCGGGTCCGTGCGGCGGCAGAGGCTGCGCGCTCCTTGTCCTTCGCGTTTACCCTGACAGCGCGCGCCGAGAACTACTTGGCGGGCCATCCCGATCTCGGAGACACGATCAAACGACTGCAGGCTTATCAGGAGGCTGGCGCCGACGTTCTCTATGCGCCCGGCCTTAGCAGCAAAGACGACATTGCCGCGGTGGTTAAGTCTGTGGACCGCCCGGTCAACGTAGTGATGGGACTGCAGGGCGTTCAGCTGTCTCTAGCCGAGCTTTCAGCGATGGGAGTCAAGCGCGTAAGCGTCGGCGGCGCGCTCTCTCGCGCCGCACTTGGAGCTTTTCTTCGCGCCGCCCGCGAAATGAAAGAACGCGGCACGTTCACCTTCGCAGAGCAGGCAATAAGTTATCGCGAGATCAGCGCCATCTTCGGCGAAGTAGCAAATACCGCCAAAAACTAGAGGAATTGTGGAAGGCCGGGTGGCCCATCCCTTGCGCGTTCTGTGCGCAAGGGGTGGGTGTGTGCGCACCACCACCCACTCAGGAACGAGAACCACTAACTACTCTTTGACCGCCTTGTCCGTAATCTCCAGCCCCTTGTCGATGATCGCGAAAGCCTCGCGTAGTTGATCTTCGTTGATGCACAACGGAGGATTGGTGAAGAACGTGTTCCAGCGAACGATTGTATAGAGCCCATTCTCCCGGAAGAACTTCCCCAGCGCCACCATTTCGTCGGACGTGCCATTAAACGGCGCCATAGGCTGTCGCGTCTTCCGGTCGCGTATCAGTTCGACAATGCCAAATAGCCCAATCGAACGCACCGCGCCCACCGACCGATGTTTCGCCTGTAACTCGGCGCCCAGACTCTTCATGATCGCGCCCATCTTCCGGGCATTCTCAATCAGGTCGTCTTCCTCATAAACCCGAATGGTCGCGAGCGCAGTCGCGCATCCCATAGGGTGACTATTGTAAGTAAGTCCTCCATAGAACACTTTGTCGTCGAAGTGCTTTGCAATATGTCGCCGCATGCCGACCGCGCCCAGAGGAATGTAACTCGAAGTAAGTCCCTTCGCCATGCAGATCATGTCGGGAATAACCTTCCAATGATTGATGGCAAACCACTCACCGGTGCGGCCAAACCCCGACATCACTTCATCGGCGATCATCAGAATCCCATATTTGTCGCATAGCTTTCGCACGCCCTCGATGTATCCATCCGGCGGCACAAGAATACCGTTCGTTCCGGGTACGATTTCCAGAATGAACGCGGCAATCGTCTGCGAACCCTCCAGTTGGATCGTTTCTTCGATCATGGCCAGCGAAGTTTCCGCCGACTCCCATCCCCGTTCGATGCCGTGATACGGATCCAGCACTCGGACCACACCCGGAATGCCCGGCTCAGCGGCCCATCGCCGGGGATCGCCCGTAAGGCTGATGGCGCCGGCCGTCGCACCGTGATACGAGCGATAGCGCGCGATGATCTTATGCCGCCCGGTGAAAAAACGCGCGATCTTGATGGCATTCTCGTTGGCCTCTGCGCCGCCGTTTGTAAAAAAGAACGTGTCAATATCGCCCGGCGTAATCTCCGCCAGCTTGGCCCCCAGCCGCGCCCGCGGCTCCGTCGCCATAAACGGATTGGCATAGGCCAGCACCGATGCCTGCTCGGTAATCGCCTGGATGACGCGCTCGTCGCCGTGCCCGATGTTCACAGACATCAACTGACTGTTGAAGTCGATGAAACGCTTCCCTTCCGGCGTCCAGAAATAAATGCCTTTGGCGCGGGCAACCGGTATGGGGTCGACCTTCGATTGTGCCGACCACTCAAACAGCGTATGTTTCTTCGTTAGATCGACGATTTCTTTGCCGGTCATAGCCGGAACGGTAGTTATTGTAGTCATAGAAGTTTTCCTGACTTACTAAGATCTTTCCGCCGAGTTATGCTCAACTCGGGCGAGTGCCGACACCCGGAACGCCGACACTCGGAGCAATGACATCCGCCCCCGTGCCAACATCGGCAACATGTGCCAGCGCCGCTTCGAGCACGTCCAGTGCCTCGTCCATCTGCGCGTCGGTGATCACCAGCGGCATCAGCAGCCGAATCACGTTGCTGTAGGATCCGGCAGTGATCAGCACCAGCCCATGCTCATAGCAATATTGTGACACTTGCGCCGTCTCCAAGTCAGCTGGCTGGCGTGTTTTCTTTGAGCGGACAAGTTCCAGTGCCTGCATGGCGCCCACTCCGCGGACATCGCCAACCAGTTCCCATTGCGCCTGCCACTTCACCGCCCGCTTGCGGAAACGTTCGCCCAACACATTCGCGCGCGCACACAGATTTTCATTCTCAATGGTGTCGAGCACGGCCAGCGCCGCTTCGCAGGCTGCGGGATTGCCACTGAACGTGCCGCCGAGTTGCCCGGGGCCGGCAGCATCCATAATTTCAGCGCGTCCCGTTACTGCTGCCAGCGGCAAGCCGCCCGAAAGGGATTTCGCCATCGTGACGAGATCGGGTTCGAGTCCCAGTCGCTCGCAGGCAAACATCGCACCGGTGCGCGCGAACCCCGTCTGAACTTCGTCGGCGACCAGCAGAATTCCGTGTTTGCGGCAGATCGTTCCGAGCGTTGGATAGAATTCCGCAGGCGGAGTGACGAATCCGCCCTCGCCCAGGATAGGTTCGACGATCACCGCTGCCACAGATTCCGCCGCTACGACTCGCTTGAATGTGTCCTCAATGTGCCGCGCACAGAATACATCGCATGACGGATACGTCAGCGAATACGAACAACGGTAGCAATACGCGTACGGTATGCGGTACACATCGCCCGGGAATGGCTCAAATCCGGCCTTGTACGGATGCGTCTTACTGGTCGCAGCCATCGCCATATAAGTGCGCCCGTGAAAGGCGTCTTCGAAGCAGATGATCGCCGGCCGCCTGGTATAACTCCGCGCGATCTTGATGGCATTTTCGACAGCTTCCGCGCCCGTATTCACGAGCAGCGTTTTCTTCGGTCCCTTGCCGGGCGCAAGTGCGTTCAGCTTCTCGCAGACCGCGATGTAACTTTCGTAGGGAAGTACGTTGAAGCTGGTATGCAGGAAGCGATCCAGTTGGCGCCGCACAGCGTCAACCACGGCCGGTGCGCGGTGTCCGGTGTTAAGGCAGCCGATGCCGCCGGCAAAATCAATCAGGCGGTTCCCATCAACATCTTCGATCACCGCTCCTTCCGCTTTGGCCACGAAAACTGGCGTGGCATGATAAGCCGCCCGCACCACGGCAGCATTGCGCCGCGCCATAAGCGCCAGCGAGCGCGGCCCGGGAATAGTAGTGCGCAGTTGAATGGTGGACATAAGAGGTTACAAGTCACAGATACAAGTTAGTAATGCCAGCAATGAACTCGACATCTAAATTAAGATCTTACCAACAGCTGGCAACTGGCCACTGCCCGTCAGTACCATCCGATCGGCGCTTCGTTCAAATTGATGTAGACCTGCTTGGTTTCAAGATATTCTTCGATGCCCCACGGTCCCAGTTCCCGGCCAAAGCCCGACTGCTTGTATCCGCCCCACGGTGCCTCCACATAAGTCGGTTGCATATGATTCACCCACACAATGCCCGCGCGCAACGCCTTCACCGCTCGCATAGCTTTGAAAATGTCACGCGTCCAGACAGCAGCGGCCAGCCCGTAAGGCGTGTCGTTCGCGATCTTCAGCGCATCTTTTTCGTCGTCGAACGGAATCACAGTCGCGACCGGGCCGAAGATTTCTTCGCGCGCGATGCGTGCGTTGTTATCGACATTATAAAAAATAGTGGGCTGCACATAGTACCCCTTGGCGAATTGTTCAGCGCGTCCTCCGCCAGCGGCTACCTTGGCTTCTTTCTTCCCAATCTCGAGATAGGAGCACACGCGGTCGTATTGGTCCTTCGACACCAATGCTCCCATCTTCGTGTCGCGATCGAGTGGCGGACCTATCTTGATCTTCTTGGCTTTCTCGGCCATGGCCTCCACAAACTTGTTGTAAATCGACTTCTGCACCAGAATGCGGCTGCCAGCCGAACAGACTTCTCCCTGATTGATGAAGACACCGAACAGCGCCCCGTCGATCGCGGCCTCAAAGTCGGCATCGGCAAAGAAAATGTTCGGCGACTTGCCGCCCAGTTCGAGCGTCACGCGCTTCACCGTGTCGGCAGCTTCTTTCACGATGATCTTGCCGACCGCAGCCGAGCCCGTAAATGCGATCTTGTTCACGTCCGGATGTTTCACCAGCGGAGAACCGCAACTTTCGCCGAATCCCGTGATCACGTTGACCACACCTTTCGGCAATCCGACTTCGTCGAACCACTTCGCCAGTTCAAGCGCGGTGAGCGGAGTCTGCTCCGCTGGCTTGAGCACACACGTGCACCCGGCCGCCAGCGCCGGAGCCAGTTTCCATGCCGCCATCATCAGCGGATAATTCCACGGAATGATCTGCCCGGCAACCCCCATCGGCTCCTTCAGTGAAAGGCTCATGGCGTTGTCGGGAACCGGATTTACATAACCGACCACCTTCGTTGCCAGACCGCCGTAATATTCGAAACATGTCGCCACATCCGTGATGTCGAATTCAGCCTCCACAATCGGCTTGCCCGAGTTACGGCATTCAAGCTCGGCGAGCAGGGGCAGGTTCTGACGCACCTTTTCGGCGAGGCGAAAAAGGACGCGCCCGCGCTCCTGCGCCGTGGTGGTGGCCCACGGACCTTCTTCAAAAGCGGCTTTGGCGGCCGCGACCGCGCGGTTCAC
>Ga0302324_100025835_pt1 | contig 11248 bp, 6 predicted proteins | sample Palsa_T0_1_FD_201949 | JGI IMG/M metagenome (GOLD analysis project Ga0302324, IMG submission 201949) | Peat permafrost microbial communities from Stordalen Mire near Abisko, Sweden - Palsa_T0_1 | ecosystem: Environmental > Terrestrial > Soil > Palsa > Peat permafrost | place: Sweden: Abisko... | reverse complement strand
TACGCGCACCCCGGGCAGTGCGCTTCCTCCCACCGTCACTTGGCCCACGCCGGTGACTTGCGCTAGCTTCTGCGCCATGATGGTCGACGCGGCGTCGTACATCTGGCCCTTGGACAATTGGTCCGACGTAAGCGCCAGCATGAAGATGGGCGCGTCGGCCGGATTCACCTTGCGGTAGCTCGGATTGCTCGGCAGATTGGCCGGCAGGTATCCGCGCGCGGCATTGATGGCCGCCTCCACGTCGCGCGCCGCCGCGTCGATGTTGCGGTTCAGATCGAACTGCAGCGTGATGCTGCTCGCTCCCAGCGTGCTCGAAGAGGTCATCTCGGTGACCGAGGCGATGTGTCCGAACTGCCGCTCGAGGGGGGTGGCTACCGACGATGCCATGGTCTCCGGACTTGCGCCCGGCAGCGCCGCCGAAACCGAGATGGTGGGGAAGTCCACTTGGGGCAGCGGCGATACGGGCAATAGCCGGAACGCCACGGCGCCGGACAGCGCCACCGCCGCGGTGAGCAACGTGGTTGCGATGGGCCGGCGGATGAATGGTTCGGAGATATTCATGGCTATTGCGCCGGACTTGGCTCCGGAGAAGCGCCGGCGGGAGCGGAACCGGCGCGCATATCGCGATGCTTGCGCGAGAATCGGACGGCCAGCCGGTCGAAGAACAGATAAATCACCGGCGTCGTATAGAGCGTCAGCATCTGGCTGAAGATCAGGCCGCCTACGATGGTGATGCCGAGCGGCCGCCGTAGTTCGGAGCCCACGCCGGTCCCCAGCGCCAGCGGAACGCCGCCCAATAGCGCCGCCATGGTGGTCATCATGATGGGACGAAAGCGCAGCAGACAAGCCTGGAAGATCGCATCCAGCGGTTCTTTGCCCTCATGGCGCTCCGCTTCCAAGGCGAAATCGATCATCATGATCGCGTTTTTCTTGACAATGCCTATCAGCAGCACGATGCCGATGAGCGCGATCACGCTGAAGTCGCTGCGCGTGATGAAGAGCGCGAGCACCGCGCCCACTCCCGCCGACGGCAGCGTGGAAAGAATGGTGATCGGATGGACGAAGCTTTCATACAGAACGCCTAGCACGATGTAGACCGTCACGAGCGCGGCCAGAATCAACACCGGCTCGTTGGCGAGCGAGGCCTGAAAAGCTTCCGCGGTTCCCTGAAACGCCGCTTGAATGCTAGGCGGCATGCCCACTTCGTCCTTGGCCTTGTTCACCGCCTCCACCGCCTCGCCGAGCGAAGCGTTGGGCGCCAGATTGAACGAGAGCGTCACCACCGGAAATTGTCCCTGGTGATCGATCGCGATGGGCGCGCTGCGAGTCTCGGTGGTGCTGAAGGCGGCCAGCGGCACTTGCCCGCCGTTGGGAAACGCCATGGTCGACGCAATGGCTGAGGCGCCATTGGAGTTGCTCGATCCGGTGGAATTCAGGCTGGCCACTGACGCGGTGGCGGAACTGGTTGGTCCATTGCTGATCGCCGTGCCCGTGCCTCCCGCCACCACCCCGCCTGTGCCGCTAGAGGCCGCCGCGCCGGTGCGCACGAACAGTCCCCGCAGATCGAGCGGCGAATCGTGGAAGTCCGGCTTCACTTCCAGAATGACGTGGTATTGATTCAGCTGCGTAAACATGGTGGATACCTGACGCTGGCCATATGCGTCATACAGGGTCTGATCGATCGCCGAGGCCGTGATGCCCAGGCGCGAAGCCGTCACCCGGTCGTACACCAGCCGGGTTTGCAGCCCCAGCACCTGCTGATCGCTGGCGGCGTCGCGCAACTCCGGCAGTTGTTGCAGCTTGGCCAGCAGGCGCGGCGCAAAGACGTTCAATTCATCCGCGCTCGGATCTTCGAGCGTGTATTGAAATTCCGTGCGGCTCACACGATCCTCGACGGTTAAATCCTGCACCGGCTGCATGTACAAAGTGATGCCGGATATTTGCGCCAGCTTGGGCTGCAGGCGCGTAATCACATCCGTGGCGTTGATCTTTCGCACGGCCAGCGGCTTCAGGTTGATCAGAATGCGGCCGCTGTTGAGCGTGGTGTTGGTGCCATCCACGCCGATGAACGATGAGAGGCTCTCCACCGCCGGGTCTTGCAGCACCACCTGCGAGAGTTGCTGCTGCTCGCGCGACATTTCGGTGAACGATACGGTTTGCGCGGCCTCGGAAATTCCCTGAATCACGCCCGTGTCTTGAATGGGGAAGAAGCCTTTGGGAATCTCGTAGAACAGAAGGACGGTCACCGCCAAAGTGGCAACCGCCACCAGCAACGTCGCGGTTTGCCGCTCCAATACCCATTTCAAGGTCCGCTCGTAGAGGCCGATCACCCAGATCCAGCCCTTTTCGGACACGCGATAGAAACGTCCCTGCTGCGCTTCCGGGGTGTGCTTCAGCAGTTTCGAGCACATCATCGGCGTCAGCGTCAGCGAGACCACCGCCGACATCAGGATGGTGATCGAAAGCGTGACAGCGAACTCGCGGAACAAACGGCCGACAATGTCGCCCATGAACAGCAGCGGGATGAGTACGGCCACCAGCGAAACGGTGAGCGAGATGATGGTGAATCCGATTTGCTCGGCGCCCTTCAGCGCGGCCCGCAGCGGATGCTCGCCCTCTTCGATGTAGCGCATGATGTTCTCGATCATGACGATGGCGTCGTCCACCACGAAGCCGGTGGAAATGGTCAAAGCCATCAAGGTCAGATTGTTCAAGCTGTAGCCCAGCAGATACATCACGCCGAACGTCCCCACCAGCGATAGCGGCACCGCGACGCTGGGAATAATGGTGGCCGACAGATTTCTCAAGAATAGAAAGATGACCATCACCACCAGCGCGATGGTCAGCATCAGTTCGAACTCCACGTCGCTCACCGACGCGCGGATGGTAGTGGTCAGGTCGGTCAGGATCTTGACCTGGATGGATTCGGGTAGCGTGGCGGTAAGCTGCGGAAGAAGTTTCGTGATGCTATCCACCACCGAGATGATGTTGGCGCCCGGCTGCCGCTGAATATTCACGATCACCGCCGGGGTACTGTTCATCCAGGCGGCCTCGTGCACGTCCTCCACGCTGTCGATGACGTCGGCCACCTTGGTCATCTGCACCGGTGCGCCGTTCTTATAAGCCACCACCAGGTTCTCGTAATCGGAGCTGGAGAGAAGCTGATCGTTGGCGCCGATTTGGTACGACTGGCGCGGGCCGTCGAAGTTGCCTTTGGCTTGATTGACATTGGCGGCGATGATGGCGCTGCGCATGTCCTCCATGTTGATGCCGTAGGCGGCGAGCTGGGCTGGATTGGCCTGCACCCGAACCGCGGGTTTTTGGCCGCCGCTGATGCTCACCAGGCCAACGCCCGGCAGCTGAGAGATTTTCGGCGCCAGGCGCGTATCGGCGAGATCTTCCACCTTCGACAGCGGCAAGGTAGTGGACGAAAGCGCGAGCGTCAGAATCGGCGTGTCGGCCGGATTGGTTTTGCTATAAAGCGGCGGCGTGGGAAGGTCGGCGGGTAGATAAGTTCCCGACGCGTTGATGGATTGCTGCACCTCCTGCTCGGCCACGTCGATGTTCAGGCTTAAGTTGAACTCGAGCGTGATCACCGACATCCCTTCGGAGCTGATGGAAGTCATCTGCTGCAGGCCGGGGACCTGGCCGAACTGGCGCTCCAGAGGCGCGGTCACCGACGAAGCCATGACGTCCGGATTCGCGCCCGGATACGTGGTGGTCACCTGAATGGTCGGGTAATCCACCTCCGGCAACGCCGAAACCGGAAGCTCCTTGTACGCTACCGCCCCGGCCAGCAGAATGCCGACCATCAGCAGCGTAGTCGCCACCGGACGCAAGATAAATGTTCGCGAAGGACTCACTTGGATGGCTTCCCCGAACTGGAAGCGCCTTCCAGATGCACCGTGACTTTGCTTCCTTCCTGCAGCTTGTCGACGCCCGTCAGCACCACCACGTCGCCTTCCACCACGCCGGAAGTGATCTCGGTATTGTTGTCGTCGCTGGTGCTCACCTTGACCTGGCGCACCGTGACGGTGGAATCCGGCTTCACCACGTAGATGTACGTACTTTGCGAATTGCGCTGCACGGCCGCCGACGGCACCAGCACCACGCCGCGTTTTTCCTGTTGCAGAAGGCGCGCATTGACGAACTGATTGGGGAAAAGTTCATTGTGAGAATTGTCGAAAGTGGCGCGCAATTTCACGGTGCCCGTGGTTTGATCGATCTCGTTATCGATGGTGGTGAGCGAGCCCGATGCCAACTTCTTCTTCATCTCGCGATCGAATGCGTCCACCGGCAGTTTCTCCCCGGCGCGCTGTTTGGCATACACGATCGGCAATTGATCCTCGGCGATGGTGAAGATCACGCTGATGGGCTGCAGCTGGGTGATGACCAGCAGACCGGTGGTGTCCGACGTTTGTACGATATTGCCGGGATCCACCAGGCGGAGGCCGATGCGGCCGGTGATGGGCGCCGTGATGTTGCAGTAAATCAGGTTCACCTGCACGCTGTCGATCAGACCTTGATCGTTCTTCACCGTTCCTTCGTCCTGTTTGACCAGCGCCACCTGGGTGGCCAACTGCTGTTCGGGAACCGCATTTTGTTTGAGCAGCGTTTCATAGCGCGTTTGATCGATGCGTGCGTTGTCGAGCAGGGCTTGATCGCGGATGAGTTGCCCCTGGTACTGCGTCAACTGGGCTTGATACGGCCGGGGATCGATTTCGGCTAACTTGTCGCCCTTCTGCACCAGGTCGCCCTCTTTGTAGAGCACCTGCATCAGTTCGCCGTCTACGCGAGTATGGATGGTGACGGTGTAAATTGGCGTGACGGCGCCCAGTCCGTTGACATACACGCCGATGTTGCCTTTCACCGCTTTGGCCGCATCCACGGGCGAGGTGCCCCCGCCGCCCTGTCCTTTTTGTCCACCGGCTTTTCCGGGGGACGCGGCGGGCGTTTTTCTCGACCAGAAATAATAGCCTCCCGCTCCCAGCAACACGAGCAGCAGGATCCAGATCCACGGACGGCGGCGCCGGCGCGGCGGAGGAGCAGGATTCGGAGGCCGTTCCCTCCCCGGCGGCTGAGGCGCCGGTAAGTTTGGCGCGATGGGCGTCATGTGTTCTATGGAAGCCGGGGCGCTGGGATGTTGATCCATCGTGATTCCATCTCCATCATGGAGAAGCAATGGAACCCGTGCCACTGCCGTTCGGCAGGGGAAGAAAAGGCGAGCACCCTCTGCAAAGCTGGGTGGGCGGTCCCCTGAACCGCGCCGGACGCCAGCGTCCGGTACCCGCTTTCATTTACAATGGCCTTTTTCATCATCCTGTTCAGTAGCCCAGAATGGCTGAGTATCATTCCCGCCCCTTCGAACGTCTTTAGTATCGTGCTTCGATTCAAATGGATCGTCGTCTGCCTTGCGCTGGCAGTGTTAGCGGGATTACCGGCGTCAGCTCTCGATCCCGGCCGCGGGCTGACGCAGTATCTCCAGCGAATCTGGCAGACGCGCCAAGGTCTGCCGCAGTCCAGTATTCTTGCGATCCATCAAACCAGGGACGGCTATCTGTGGCTGGGAACGGCCGATGGACTGGTCCGTTTCGATGGCGTGCGCTTCACGCCGCCGGACGATTTGGACGGGCTGGCGCTCCCGAACATGTCGGTAAGCCAGCTGGCTGAGGATTCGCGCGGCGGACTTTGGATCGCCACCAGCAACGCGGGGCTGTTCCGCCTCGAGAACGGATCGCTGGCCAGGTTTTCGCGGGGCGACGGCCTGCCGTCCGACAACGTCGCTTGCTTGTTTCCAGGCCGGAACGGCGATCTGTGGGCGTGTACCGCTGGGGGGCTGGTCCGGATCGGGGACGGAAAGATCCAGGTGGCGGGTTCGGCGGGAGAATCTGTCGCGGCGGCCGCGCAGAGAAGCGACGGCACGATTTGGGCAGGCGGCGATGGCCCCCAATTGTCCGTGTGGAACGGGGCACAGTTGAGCAGCTATACGCTCCATTCCCTGCCGCCATACGCGCGAGTGCAAGCGATGCTTTCAGATCCAGACGACGCCTTGTGGATTGGAACCACAGCGGGCTTGATTCGTTTGCAGCACGGCCGGGAACAGCGCTTCAACAAAGCGGATGGCCTGGCGAACGACTCGGTGCTTTCGCTGGCCGAAGGCCGGAACGGTTCGATATGGATTGGCACGGACGGCGGTTTCAGCCGCTGGCGCAATGGCGAAGTCGAGAGTTTTCTGCCGAAGAACGGGTTGTCGCAAAGCACGGTCGCCTCTCTATATGAGGATCGCGAAGGCAGCCTGTGGGTGGGGACCAAACGCGGGCTGAATCAATTCGTGGATCGCCGCACCATCCCGTTTACAACCGCCGAAGGCCTTCCTAGTAACGATACCGGGCCGGTGTTTCAGGATCCGCGGGGAGTGATCTGGGTGGGTACTCTCGGGGCCGGGTTGGCCCGCTTCGATGGCCGCCGGTCGAGCGTGCTCACCAAGCAGGACGGCCTTTCGAGCAACTCCATCCTGGCCCTGACCGGCGACGGGAAGCGAACTTTATGGGTGGGAACCGACGCCGGATTGGATCGGGTTCGCGATGGAAAAATCGCCGCCATTTTCCCGGGCGTGATTCGCAGCTTGTATCCAGCCAGCGATGGCGCGTTGTGGATCGGAACATCCAAGGGCGCCGCTGTTTTGCGATCCGGGGGCATGGTGCGCCTGAATCCTTCGGGCCCGGTGGTCTCGTTTGCCCAGGCGGGCGGCGCGATTCTGGCGGCGGTGGAAGGCCTCGGGATCAAGTCTTACGACCAGCGGACCTTGCGCGAACTCCCGGGCCCCCACCTTGCAATTCGCGATGCGGACACGTTGTATCGCGATCCGCAAGGGCGCGTCTGGATCGGAGGCGTCGGAAGTGGATTGCATCTTCTGCTGAACGGCCAAGAAGCCGGCAGGCAAGTCGACTTCTCCATGAAAGATGGATTGTTCGACGACGAAATCTACGGCATCGTCGCCGACGATCGCGATCGCTTGTGGCTGGCCAGCAGCAAAGGCATTTTTTCCGTCAATCGCCGTGAACTGCTGCAATTCGCAGCGGGACAAATTCACCTGGTGGCCAGCACGCCTTTTAGTCCGCTGGACGGGCTGCAGACCGTGGAGTGCAAGCCGGGCGTGCAGCCGGCGGCCTGGAGGATGCGGGATGGACGGATTTCGTTTTCGACCATCCGCGGGTTGATTGCCATCGATCCCGATCAAACACAATTGAAGCTGGATGCACCGCCGGTGGTGGTCGAGAGCGTTGCCATCGATGGCCGCGGCCAAAGCCGCTCGAATCTGCGCAATCTTACGCCCGGCGACGAGAATCTGGAATTCCGCTACACCGCTTTAAGTCTGCGTGCTCCCCAGCGGATCGCGTTCCGCTACAAATTGGAGGGCTTCGATCGCGATTGGGTGGACGCCGGCACGCGGCGGCAGGCTTTCTACACCAACCTGCGGCCGGGAGATTACCGGTTTCGCGTTACGGCTTGCAATGCCGATGGAACCTGCAACGAAGCCGGAGCGTCGCTGGCGTTTGTTTTGCCGGCGCGCTTCTATCAGCAGACCTGGTTTTATCTTTCCGGCGCGGTAATGCTCGCGTTGCTCGGGCGCTTCGCCTACGTTTTTCGTATCCAGCATATCGAGCGCCAGTTCGGGGTAATTCTAGCCGAGCGCAGCCGCATCGCGCGCGAGTTGCACGACACGCTGCTGCAGGGATTTTCCGGCGTGACCATGGAAATGCAGGCGCTCGCCGGCCGCCTGCCCAACGAATCGCGCGAGGCTCTGCGCGAGATTATCCACGACGCCGCCAATTGTCTCACCGAAGCGCGGCGATCGGTGTCGGAACTGCGAAGGAATCGAGCGCCCAGTCCCGGACTGGCCGCCGAGCTTTCCGCAAGCGCGCGGCAACTGACGGCTCGCGGCGGCGCGCGGCTGAAGCTCGGGATTGAGCGGCTGGTCGTCGAGCGGCTTACCGGGGGCTTGCCCGCATACGTGGAATACAATCTTCTGCGTATCGCGCAAGAGGCTATCATCAACGCGGTTAAGCATGCCGGCGCGCGAACCATTGCAGTGACCTTGCAGACGCTGCCGGAAGGTCTGCGCATCGCCATCGAGGACGATGGGTCCGGCTTCGTGCCCGGAGATCCGGCCACCGATCACTTCGGCCTGGTAGGAATGAAGGAGCGAGCCAAAGAAATCGGCGCCGACTTGCGCGTGACGAGCGAGCCGAAAATGGGAACCACTATTGTGGTGGATTTCCCGGTCGGGAAAATGGGCATTAAGGCGGAACTTTAAAATGGCAACCGTTCAGGCGGGACCGGTAATTCGTGTTTTGTGCGTGGACGATCATCCCATCGTGCGCAAAGGGATCGCATCGCTAGTAGCCAATGAAAGCGACTTGAAATTGGTCGGGGAGGCGGCCGGCGGCCGGGAGGCCGTGGACCTGCATCGGGCTTTGCAGCCCGATGTCACCTTAATGGATCTCAAGCTGCCCGATCTGGATGGCGTCACCGCCACGCGCATGATCCGCGAGGAATTTCCGCAGGCGCGGATCATCGCTTTGACCAGCTACGACGGAGATCAGCAGATTTACCGGGCGCTCGAAGCGGGTGCGCGCGGCTATCTGCTCAAGGAGATGGTGCACACCGACGTTTTGCGCGCCATTCGCGTGGTGCATTCCGGGAAGCGGCTCATTCCGCCTGAAGTAGCCGAACGGCTGAGCGAGTATTTTCCCCAGATCGTGCTGACGGAGCGCGAAGTGCAGGTACTTTCTTTTGTCGCCCGGGGCATGGCCAACAAGGACATCGCCAACCGGCTGGGCACGGCCAGCGGCACCATCAAGATGCACGTGCAGAATATTCTCAGCAAGCTCGGAGCGGCGGACCGCACGCATGCCGTGACCATCGCGCTGGAGCGCGGGATTTTGCATCTGAACTGGTAGAGCAGCCCGCTACGATTTGCTTTTCTTCTTCGGGATTTTGGCGCCCGATTTTCGAGCCTCGCTCAGCGCAATCGCCACGGCCTGCTTGCGGCTTTTCACTTTCTTGCGGCCGCCCGACTTCAACGTGCCTTGTTTATACTCGTGCATTACTTTCTTGGTCTTGGCGCGTCCCTTTGTTGCGGGGGAAGACCGCTTTTTGGAGGCTTTTTTCGTAGCCATAGGTTCTCCACAGGCTAGATACATGCGGGTGGAAAACTGTTTCCACCGGGAGGAGTTATGACGACCACGAACTCTTGGTTTGCCAAGATGGCCCAGAGGACCGCGAAAGCCACAGGTTCCAGTCCGGCGTTTCTGACGGTATGTCTGATCACGCTGGTGTGGCTCGCCAGCGGGCCTTTCTTTCACTGGAGCGACACCTGGCAGCTCATCATCAACACGGTCTCCAACATTGTCGCGATGCTCATGCTTTTTCTCATCCAGAACACGCAAAATCGCGAGAGCGCGGCCCTGCAGCTCAAGGCGGATGAACTGCTGCGCGCCGTGCGGGGCGCTCAAAACGCCTTCATTAATCTGGAAGAGCTCAGCGAGGAAGATCTCGTCACGATCAAAGAGCGATACGCGAAACTGGCCGAACTGGCGCGCGCCAAGGCTGGGATTACGTCCGCGCCCGATCCTACTCCGGGCGACTGAAACTAACCTCGCCGGGGCTGGTCTAGAGATGGGGGATGGAATGAACGCACTCGCGTTCAAGCCGCGCGCCGGTCGCAATAGGGTCCGAGGACATTGTGGCGCACGCACTCTTGCGTGCCGTGTTGGCAATGCCAACACCGAACCCGTTCACACGAGCGTGAACGCAGCACGCACGAGTGCGTGCGCCACGCATGCGGAAACAAACCTGGTCGGGGGTCGTCTTATACGTGAGTTCCGAAAGAACGACAAAAGAAAATATGAAAAAGACCAGGCAAGCCGAACCAGGTGACGTGCGCGGCAAGGGTGGCGAGCTTCACCAAACTTCCCGCGGGGATATTCCGATCCTGACCACTCAGCAGGGAACGCCCGTTTCCGACGATCAAAACTCCTTGAAGATTGGCCCGCGGGGGCCGACGACTTTGGAGGACTTTCACCTTCGCGAGAAGATTTTCCATTTCGACCACGAGCGCATTCCCGAACGCGTGGTGCATGCCCGCGGATACGGCGCGCATGGCTACTTCGAGAATTACGAACCGCTCCCGGACATTACCGCGGCGGATCTCTTCCAGCGCGTCGGCGAGAAGACCCCGGCTTTCGTGCGTTTCTCAACGGTAGCGGGCAATAAAGGCTCCGCCGACCTGGCGCGCGATGTGCGCGGCTTCGCGGTAAAGCTTTACACGCAGCAAGGGAACTGGGACATCGTGGGGAATAACATCCCCGTGTTCTTTATCCAGGACGCCATCAAGTTCCCGGATCTAATTCACGCCGCAAAGCAAGAACCCGATCGCGACTTTCCGCAGGCCCAGACAGCGCACGACAACTTCTGGGATTTCATCTCGCTGATGCCCGAAAGCATGCACATGATCATGTGGGTGATGTCGGACCGCGCCATTCCACGGTCTTTCCGCTTCATGGAGGGCTTCGGAGTCCATACCTACCGGCTGGTGACGGCGGCGGGAAAGTCGACGTTCGTGAAATTTCACTGGAAACCGAAGCTGGGCATGCAGTCGGTAGTGTGGAATGAAGCTCTCAAGATCAATGGCGCCGATCCCGATTTTCATCGACGCGATCTTTGGAACGCCATCCATTCCGGCGACTATCCGGAATGGGAGCTGGGGCTTCAGCTCTTCGACGACGCGTTCGCGGATTCGTTCGAGTTCGACGTGCTGGACGCCACCAAGCTCATCCCGGAAGAACAGGTGCCGATTCGTCGCGTTGGCCGGCTGGTCCTGGATCGCTGCGTCGATAACTTCTTCGCCGAGACCGAGCAGGTGGCGTTCTGCACCAGCAACATCGTGCCTGGCGTCGATTTCACGAACGACCCGCTCTTGCAGGGCCGCAACTTCTCGTACCTCGACACGCAAGTGAAGCGGCTGGGCGGCCCGAATTTTACCCACATTCCCATCAACGCCCCCAAATGCCCGTTCCACAACTTCCAGCAGGACGGCCATATGGCCATGGTGAATCCCAAAGGCCGGGTGAACTATGAGCCGAACTCCTGGGAAGGCGCGGAGAGCGGGCCGCGTGAATCCCACGACATCGGTTTCCGCTCTTTCCCGGCCGAGGAGAAAGGGCGCAAGGTTCGCGAACGATCG
>Ga0302324_100025832_pt1 | contig 11248 bp, 15 predicted proteins | sample Palsa_T0_1_FD_201949 | JGI IMG/M metagenome (GOLD analysis project Ga0302324, IMG submission 201949) | Peat permafrost microbial communities from Stordalen Mire near Abisko, Sweden - Palsa_T0_1 | ecosystem: Environmental > Terrestrial > Soil > Palsa > Peat permafrost | place: Sweden: Abisko... | reverse complement strand
TTTTCTCGCTTCGCTCAAAAAGATTTCGACCCTCCCGCAAGGGGAGGGTGAGAATTTACGACGACGCGCCGGCCGTGATCGTTGTCACGCCGCGGCGGTTCTGGGCCCAGCAATCCTCGTTGGACTGCGAGCACATCGGACGCTCCTTGCCATAGGAGATCGTGTCGAGGCGGCCCGCGGAGACGCCCAGGCTGACGAGATATTCCTTCACCGCATTGGCGCGCCTGGCGCCGAGCGCGAGGTTGTATTCGCGCGTCCCGCGCTCGTCGCAATGGCCTTCGACGCTGACGCGCACCGACGGATATTTGCCGAGCCAGGCGGCCTGGCGCTGCAGGATGGCGCGGTCCTCGTCCTGGATGTCGTATTTGTCATAGGCGAAATGCACCGTGTCGCCGACATTGACGCGCAAATCCTCGGCGCTGCCGGGCACGATGTTGGATTGGGTGGACGATTCCCCCGTCATGGTCTGCGGCGGCGGCGCCTCGTTGCTGGCTTGCGGCTTGGTGGTGCAGCCGGCGAGCGCGACGAGGCTTAAGGCCGCGGCGAGTTTGAGGCCGTTCGAAAATTTCGTCATAGGTGCCCTACTCCGAATACCGCAAACCTCTGGTGCGCAGAGATTCGCACATCCGCCTGACGCGCGCACCGCCCCTTAAACGCTTTGTCCGCCGAAAAGTACCAATGCGAAGGCCTTTCAATCTAGGAATTGTGCCTCATTGGATCAAGGGCGACCATGCCGGATCGGAGGCATCGCCGGGCGACATGACGCGCCGTTCATTACGCCCGGTCACGTCCACCGACCAGATCTGCGAGCCGCGCCCGCCCTGCAGCGTGCGCGAAAACATCAGCACGCGGCCATTGGGCGCCCAGGTCGGGCCTTCGTCCTCCCAGCCGTCGGAGATGATGCGCTCGCCCGAGCCGTCGGGCCGCATGACGCCGACATTGAAGCGCCCGCCGGCCTGTTTGGTAAACGCGATCAGATCGCCGCGCGGGCTCCAGACCGGCGTGCCGTTCTTGCCGCCGCCGAAGGAGATGCGGTGCTGGTTGGAGCCGTCGGCGTTCATCACATAGATCTGCTGGCTGCCGCCGCGGTCGGACTCGAAAGCGATCTGCGCGCCGTCCGGCGAGTAGCAGGGCGAAGTGTCGATCGAGGGGTCGGTGGTCAGCCGCGCCACCGCGCGGGTTCGCAAATCCATCACATAGATGTCGGAATTGCCGCCCTGTTCCAGGGTCATCGCCACCTTGTTGCCGTCGGGCGAGAAGCGCGGAGAGAACGTCATGTTGGGGAAATTGCCCAGCATCTCCTGCTTGCCGCTTTCCAGGTCGAACAGATAGACCCGCGGCTTGCCCACGATATAGGACATGTAGGCGATCATCTGCGCGGTGGGATTGAAGCGCGGGGTCAGCACCAGATAGCTGCCATTGGTGAGGAATTGCGGATTGGCGCCGTCCTCGTCCATCACCGCCAGCCGCTTCTTGCGGGCGAGCGCGGGCCCGGATTCCGAGATGAAGACGATGCGGGTGTCGAAATAGCCCTTCTCGCCGGTGATGCGCTGATAGATCGCGTCCGAGATCAGATGCGCGATACGCCGCCAGTTCTCCGGCGTGGTGAAATATTGCAGGCCCAGCATCTGGCTCTGGCCGGACGCGTCCCCCACAACGTCCCACAGCCGGAAATCGACGCGCAGCCGTCCGTCGGGCTGCATCGTCACCTGGCCGGTGACCAGCGCCTGGGCGTTGATCACCCGCCAATCGGCGAAATTGGGCGGCACGTTGATGTCCTTGATCTGATCGACGAAGGATTTGGGATCGAGCGGCTTGAACAGGCCCGAACGCTCGAGATCGGCGCGCACAACGCCCGCGATCTGCGCGCCCGAGGGATCGCCGTTGAAATTGGGAATGGCGATGGGCAGCGGCTGGACCGTGCCCTGCGTCACGTCCACGCGCAGCTGCGCGAAAGCGGGCGTGACGAAGACCAGCGCCAGGAGAACGGACACCGCGATAGCAAGACGTCTCATGTCGTTCTCCTACTGGCCCATCATCGCGCGCGGGTCGAAGTGGAACGGGTTGATCTCGCGCCACTGGCTGTAACGGTCGGCCGGCAATTTGTAGGGCGCGCATTCATAGATCGCCCGCCTCGCCGAATCCGCAGCCGCGCGCGTATACGGATCGCTCGCCGCCAGGGACGCAGATTGTCCGACCAATTGTGGCGGCTGTGCGACCGAACCGTCGGAATTGAGCAACAAATCGAAATCGACCACGAGTTCCTCCGCATGCGGCGCGCCGACTGGCGGGCTCCAGCACTGCGCGATCTGGCTCCTGAGCGCGTCCTGCAGGTCGGCCGTCATCGCGTTCATCGCGCCGACGCCCTTGACGTTGCGGCTGGCAGTTTTGGCGTTCGGCGCGCTGGCGGCGGCCGGCGCCACCTTGTTGAGCAGCGCCAGGACATTGTCGACGTTGAAATCCTTCTTGTCGGGTTTGGGTTGCAGCTGCGGCTTCGCCTGGGGCTGCGGCGGCGCCTTGATCGGCTGCGCGGACGGCGCGATCTCCGGCGGCGGCGCGGCTTGCGCATGCTGCGGCGCTGAGGGCTGCGCCGGCATCGGTGTGGGTGTCGGCGGCGCCGGCGTTTCCTGCGGCGGCGCCTTGGGCTGGACGATCGCGCGCGGCGCGATGTTGGTCTTCTGCCCGATGGTCACCAGATCGACCGGGATCATCGGCGGCGACTGATCGGCGATGTCGAGCGCGTGGGAAAAGGTGAACAGCGTCGCGCCGACGATCGCGGCGTGCAAGGACAGCGAGCCGATCCACGCGAATTTGGATCGCGCGGCGCCCGCATCCGAGGCGAGCGATATCCTAGTCCTGCGGCTCGTGATGCTTTGCGACATCGGTGACGAGTCCGATATGGGTGAATCCGGCGGCGCTGATCAGAGCCATCACTTCCATCACCCGGCCGTAATCGACGGCTTTGTCGCCGCGCACGAAGATGCGCTGGTCGTAGCCGTTGGCGGCGATGGCGGTGAGCTTGGACACCAGATCGTCCTCGGCGATCGGCGAATTCTGCAGATAGATGCGCCCGTCTTGGCGAAGCGTGACGGTGAGCGGCTGGCGATCCTGGCTGAGCGCCTGCGCCTTGGTCTTGGGCAGATCGACCGGCACGCCGACGGTGAGGAGCGGCGCCGTGACCATGAACACGATCAACAGCACCAGCATCACGTCGACAAACGGCGTGACATTGATCTCCGACATCGGGCGGATGCGCCCGCGCCGTCCGCCGCCAATCCGTTTGATATGCGCCACCATCAGCGCGCCGCCTTCTCGTCGAGCTGGCGCGACAGGATGGCGGAGAACTCATCGGCGAAACCTTCGAGCCGCCCCGAGTAGCGGCCGATATCGTTGACGAATTTGTTGTAAAAGATCACTGCCGGGATCGCGGCGAGCAATCCCATGGCGGTGGCGAACAGCGCCTCGGCGATGCCCGGCGCGACCACGGCCAAGGTCGTGTCATGGCGCGCGGCGATGGCGGAGAACGAATTCATGATCCCCCACACCGTGCCGAACAGGCCGACGAACGGCGCGGTGGCGCCGACGGTGGCCAGAAAGCCCAACTGGCGCTCGATGCCGTCGATCTCGCGCAGGATGGTGACGTTCATCGCCTTGTCGATACGATCCTTGATGCTGGCCAGCAGCGACTCGCGCGGGCTGCCGCCGTCGAAGGCGCGGCGCCATTCGCGCAGCGCCGAATTGAACACCGCCGTCATCGGGTTGTCGGTCTTCTGGGCGAATTGCTGGTAGAGCTCGTCGAGCGAAAGCCCCGACCAGAACGTCTTCTCGAATTTGTCGGCGCGGCGGCGCAGGCTCGCCAGCACGATCCATTTGTTGATGATGATCACCCACGACCAGAACGACGCCAGTAGCAGCAATATGAAAACCGCCTTGACGATCGGATCGGCATGCAAGAACAGCGAGACGATGGAGATGCCGCTGACTTCCGGGCCGGAAGTCCCGCCGGTCTGCGTGACATCGACGGCAGTGGTCGGCGCGGCGGATGGCGGTGCGAGGTCCTGACTCTGCGCGTCCGGGCTGACCGGCGCCGCGCGCGGACTCTGCGCCTGGGCACCGCCGGCCAATGAAATCGCCAATGCCGCAACAACAACGGCCGTCAGACGCCTGAAGTTCATCCCTGGTCCCTTCCGCGCCGATCCGAATGGCGAATAAAGCGCATTTGAAAATGGCCGAATTTGGGCACCGATCGTTAAGCACTTGTTTCATAAAGAAAAGGCGAAAGCTTGTCGCGGATCTCCTGCGGGATTCGGCGCGGCTTTCCGGTCAACGTGATGACGCAGGCCTCAATCGAGGCGCGGGTGAGCATTTCGCCGTTCAGATAGACGTTCTGCTCGGCATTCATCCGCGCGCCGCTGAGCCCGACCATCTTCGTATGCACTTCGAGCAGATCGTCGATACGGGCGGGCCTCAGATATTCGATCTCGACCTTGCGCAGGGTCCACGCCGTGGGCTCGGGATTTTCGAGCTGCGCCAGCCGCGCGATGCCGGCGGCGCGGAAGAATTCCGAACGGCCGCGCTCCATATAGATCAGGTAGTTCGCGTGATAGACGATGCCGGACAGATCTGTGTCGGCATAATAGATGCGCACCGGCAGGATATGAACCTTGCCCTCCAGGCGGCCCTCGCTATGCGTCTTGCCTAGATGCATTTGCGATGCTGCCGGTCTTTGGGGCATGGCGCCTGCGCGGAATCCGGTCCAATGATTTTCACGGTCACCTCGCCCGGATTGGCGGGAGGCGGCGCGACCGGCTTGGGCTCCGCATAGACGACTTCCATCGCCGTGCGAAAGGCGTAGCCGAGCTTGCCCCAGAACAGGAACATCCCCAACGTGATGCCGAGAGCAAGCACCAGCATGATGATGCGTTGGATCAGCCGGTCCATCAGCTTTCCGTCTCTTCGCCGAACAGACCGAACTGCGCCGGATCGCGCGGCGGCTGCGGCAGGCCGAGGTGGCCATAGGCCGTGCCCGACAGCACGCGGCCGCGCGGCGTGCGCTGCACGAAGCCCTGTTGCAGCAGGAACGGCTCGACGATCTCCTCGATCGCGTCGCGCGCTTCGCCGAGCGCCGCGGCGATGGTCTCGATGCCGACAGGTCCGCCGCCGAAGGATTCCGCGATCAATTTCAGATAACGCTTGTCGAACGCGTCGAGCCCGCGCCCGTCCACTTCCAGCCGTGTCAGCGCCTCGTCGGCGATCCTGGCGTCGATGCGCTTGTGCCCGGCGACGCTGGCGAAATCGCGCACCCGCTTGAGCAGGCGGCCGGCGATGCGCGGCGTGCCGCGCGCGCGGCCGGCGATCTCGCGCGCGCCATCCGGCGTCAGATCGAGACCGAGCACGCGCGCGCCGCGCTCCACGATCGAGACCAGTTCGTCGGCCGAATAGAAATTGAGCCGCACCGGAATGCCGAAGCGGTCGCGCAGCGGCGTGGTGATGAGGCCCGAGCGCGTGGTGGCGCCGATCAGCGTGAACGGCGCCAGCGTGATCTTGACCGAGCGCGCGCTCGGCCCCTCGCCGATGACGAGATCGAGCTCGTAATCCTCCATCGCGGGATAAAGGATTTCCTCCACCGCCGGGCTGAGACGATGGATCTCGTCGATGAACAACACGTCGCGCGGCTCGAGATTGGTGAGGATGGCGGCAAGATCGCCGGCCTTGGCCAGCACCGGCCCCGAAGTCGAACGGAAATTCACGCCCAGCTCGCGCGCCACGATCTGCGCCAGCGTCGTCTTGCCCAGTCCCGGAGGGCCTGAGAACAGCACATGGTCGAGCGCCTCGCCGCGCTCGCGCGCCGCCTGCATGAAGACCGAAAGATTGTCGCGCGCCTGCTTCTGGCCGACGAATTCCGCCAGCCGCCGCGGCCTGAGCGACGCCTCCAACGCATCGTCCTCGCCGCGCTCGGGCGCGACGATGCGGTCGACATCGGGTTTGGGTTTCACGGCTGCCATTTCGATTCCTCGGGCAGGCAGTTTGCCTGCTTTGCAGCGTTGGCGCCAACTAGCCCAGGAGAGCCTTCAGCCCGGCACTTAATGCGCGCGAATCCTTAGTCGATAGGCGACCGATACGGCGCAGAACACGTGCAGCATCGACGGTCGCTATTTTTGCCGGTCGCACCAGCGAGGGCGCTGGCAAGCCCGCGGACTTGAGATCACTCACCGCGATGTCGCATTCCCAAGTCCGGTTGTCGGCGCTGGTGACCATCGCGAGCCAAGCCAACCCGTATTTTCGCGTGATCTCTGCCGTACTGACCACAATCGCAGGACGGCGCTTTTCGGCGAGCCGGTCCGCGTAGGGAAACGGTACGATGACGACATCGAATGTCGAAAAGGCGTCAGAGCGATTTGAAGGCGCGCTCATCGGCCTCGCTCCCCCATTCGGTGAAGGTCGCGAAAGGATCGTCGCCTTCCGCTTCGGCCTTTTCGAGGAGAACGCCCTTCGGCGTCATGCGATAGCACAGCCTGTCGCCCGCCTTGAGGCCGAGACGCGCGCGCACTTCGCGCGGAATCACGGTCTGCGCCTTGGTGGTAATCTTGGAATAGGCTGCGGCCATCGGTTCTTCCATTTCTTACGGTAAGACGTAAGATGAATTGCCGTTTCTGTCAAGCCCGTCCCATCGTCCGCAGGCTTTCGCGGATCAGCACATCCACCGGCGCCTCGCCCAGATCGCGGGCGGCTCGCGCGATGGATTCCGCTGCCTGGCCTTGAGAATAGCCCAGCTTGACCAGCGCCGCGACCGCGTCGGCTTCCGGGCCGCGCGGGGCCAAGGCCACGGCAATCGCGTCATCGCCCGCGCCGCGCGGCAACATCGAAGGCGCCTTGTCCTTCAGCTCGGTCGCGATGCGCAAAGCGAGCTTGGGGCCGACCCCTTGCGCGCGGCCGATGGCGGCCTTGTCGGAGAGCGCCAACGCGCGCTGCAATTCGCGCGACGACAGCGCGCTGAGCACGTTCAGCGCGACGCGTGCGCCGACATTCTGCACCGTTTGTAATAGCCGGAACCATTCGCGCTCCTCGGTGGTGAAGAAGCCATAGAGCCGGATCGCGTCCTCGCTCACTTTCGTTTCGATCATCAGCGACACGCTCGCGCCCGCGCTCAATCGCGAAAGAGTCGAGCTCGGGCAATGCACCAGGTAACCCACGCCGCCGACGTCGAGGATGGCATGATCCTCGGCGAGCGAATCTACGATGCCGCTGAGCTTGCCGATCATGCCAGCGCCGCCGCAATGCGCGCGCGTGTTCCAGCCAGATGCGCATGCGCGATGGCGCAAGCCAAAGCGTCCGCCGCGTCCGCCGCCTGCACGCCCGCGGTCGGCAGCAGCCGCCGGACCATCGCCATCACTTGCTCCTTGCCGGCATGGCCCGCGCCGACGACGCATTTCTTGACATGGTTGGGCGCGTATTCCGCGATCTCCAGCCCAGCCTGCGCGGCGGCAAGCAAGGCGATGGCGCGGGCGTGACCGAGCTTAAGCGCGGCCGACGGATCCTTCGCCACGAAAGCCTGCTCGACGGCGATGGAAGCGGGACGCAGCTCCACGATCACCGCGGCAAGCTGCGCATGCAGCACCATCAGCCGGGCCCCGAGTTCGGCTTTCGCATCGCTGGTCAAAACGCCATGCGCGACATGGACCAACCGCGAGCCGCTCACATCGATCACGCCCCAGCCCATGCGGGCAAGGCCGGGATCGAGGCCGAGGATACGGATGGTGTGCATGCGCTCGCCAGTGGGATTCGGGAACGCTAGTGTCGGGGATCGGGCGCCCTGTACGCAAGGAGAACACGCGAGATGAAAACACGAAAACTCGGCGCTTCCGGCCCCATGGTCTCGGCCATCGGGCTTGGCTGCATGGGCATGTCGGATTTCTATGGGCCGGCCGACGAAGGCGAGAGCATCGCCACGATCCACGCGGCGCTGGACGCCGGGATCACCCTGCTCGACACCGGCGATTTCTACGGCATGGGCCATAACGAGATGCTGATCGGCCAGGCGCTCAAGGGCCGCAAGCGCCAGGACGCGATCCTCAGCGTCAAGTTCGGCGCGCTGCGCTCGCCCGAGGGACATTTCGGCGGCTTCGATGCGCGGCCCGCCGCCATCCGCAATTTCGTCGCCTACAGCCTGAAGCGGCTGAAGACCGATTACATCGACATCTACCGCCCGGCGCGGCTCGATCCGAACGTGCCGATCGAGGAAACAGTGGGCGCCATCGCCGATCTGATCAAGGCCGGTCACGTCCGTTACCTGGCGCTGAGCGAGGTTTCGGCCGAGACCGTCGCACGCGCCGGCAAGGTGCATCCCGTCGTCGACCTGCAGATCGAATATGCGCTCGTCACCCGCATGATCGAGCGCGACATCCTGCCCAAGCTGCGCAAGCTCGGCGTCGGAATCACCGCCTATGGCGTGCTGTCGCGCGGGCTGATCAGCACGGCGACGGTCGCGGGCGAAACGAAAGAGCGGCCGTTCTTCCCGCGCTTCAGCGGCGACAATCTCAAGCACAACGAAGCGCTGGTGAAGAAGCTGGCCGAGATCGCCAAATCGCGCGGCATCACGGTGGCGCAGCTCGCCATCGCCTGGGCGCTCGGCCGCGGCGACGACATCGTGCCGCTGGTCGGCGCACGCCGCCGCGACCGGCTCAGCGAGGCGCTGGGCGCGCTCGACGTAAAACTGACTGAGAGCGAATTGCGCGCCATCGACGACGTCGCGCCCGAAGGCGCCATCGCCGGCACGCGCTATCATGAAAGCCAGATGGCGATGCTGGACAGCGAACGGGGTTAACCCGTCACCTTCTCCATCAGCGCCTGCGACAATTCGTAATTGCCGTAGACGTTCTGCACATCGTCATGGTCGTCGAGCGTTTCGAGCAGCTTGACCAGCGTCTCGCCCGCCTCGTCGGCCACCGGCACCATGTTGCGCGCCCGCCATTCGATTTTCGCCGCGACCGGCTGGCCGAGCTTGGCTTCGAGCGCGTCACGCATCGCACCGTAATTCTCAAGCCCCACGACGAATTCATGGCCCTCTTCGTCGGAGACACATTCGTCGGCGCCGGCCTCGATCGCCGTCTCCAGCATCGCGTCGTCGCTGCCCTTGTCCTTGGGATATTCGAGCACGCCGACGCGGTCGAACAGGAAGGTGACCGAATTGGGCTCGCCGAGCGCGCCGCCATATTTGGAGAAGGTCGAACGCACGTCGCTTCCCGTGCGGTTGCGATTGTCGGTCTGGGTTTCCACGATCAGGGCTATGCCGCCCGGGCCATAGCCCTCGTAACGCACTTCCTCGATGTTCTCGGCATTGGCGCCCGTCGCCTTGTCGATGGCGCGCTGGATGTTGTCCTTGGGCATCGACAATTGCTTGGCCGCGATGATGGCGGCGCGCAAACGCGGATTGTGCGCCGGGTCGGGCATGCCCATCTTGGCGCTGACCATGATCTCGCGCGACAGCTTGGAGAACATCTTGGAGCGCACTTTGTCGACGCGCCCTTTGCGGTGCATGATGTTCTTGAACTGACTGTGACCGGCCATCGGGTGATTGTCTCGAGAAACGGGCGGTGAGATAGCCGCTCGGCCAATTGTCTTTCAAGAGCCGCGAACAAAGCCCGGCGATGTATCGCAATCGGGGCCGACCGCCGCGTGATCGTCCTGCATCTAGTGGGTGTGGATAACTTCACTACCAGGAATTGTTTTGCGATTTTTGGGGGTGGGGTATCCCCCCAATCCTCAGTCCGATCATGTCTTTTCGAATCGCCGGAGCAGGATAGCCTGTCGCGAACGCAAAGGGAACAGAAATTTTCGATCAGGAGCGGTCGTATTGGCGCGCGCCGCATTAGCCCAACTGAGCGTGATGCGCCGGGGTTTCGAGCGCCGCATTGTTCTTCTGGCTGCCGTGATGGATCGACCAGACCTTGGTGAACTCGGCGCCGAGCAGGAAGATCTGCGCGGAATAATAAACCCAGAGCAGCAGCAGGATCAGGCTGCCCGCGGCCCCATAGGCCGAGCCGATGGCGCTGCGCCCGAGATAGAATCCGAGCGCGACCTGGCCCAGCTCGAACAGCACCGCGGTGCCGAACGCGCCCACCGCGACATCGCGCCATTGCAGCTCTTTTTCGGGCAGCACTTTGTAGATCGCGGCGAACAGCGCAGTGATCAGCAGGAACGAAATCGCGAAATTCAACCCGCCGGCGAGTGCGGCGCCGACCGGCAGGATGAGCGCGATGCGCGTGCCGAGCCCCGCGATCGCGGCGGTGACCAGGACCGAGCCGACCAGCAGAAAGCCGAGCGCGATCACCAAGGCGAGGCTGAGCGCGCGGTCGCGCAGGATGCGCGTCACCAGCGAGCCCTGGGACGGCACGCGCCATACCGCGTTGAGCGCCGCCTGCATCTCGCCGAACAGCCCCGACGCGGTGACGACAAGCACCGCGGCGCCCAGCACGTTGGGCCAGAAGCCGCCATGGCCGGCGAAGGAATTGCGCAACGCCGCCTGCACCAGCTTGGCGCCGTCGGGCCCGGCCGCGCGCGAAAGCGAATCGGCCAGCGCGCCGCCGGCCGTCTTGCGCCCGAATACGAGCCCCGCGATCATCGCCGAGATGTAAAGCACCGGCGCCAGCGCGGTGACTGCGTAGAACGCAATCGCCGCGCCGCGGCTCAGCGCCTCGTCGGCGATGAAGGCCGCGATGCCTTCCTTGAACAATTTCCACAGATGCGCCGGCACGGGCTTCCCCCGCGTCTTCCTAGCACAAACGCGCGGGCGCGCGAGGCGGCCGCAGCGCTTTGGCGTGCTCACACCGGCGAGGGATTGCGCTCGACGAATTGGCGCTGGTGCCAATAGGGATAGGCCGGCGTCAGCGCGCTCGCCTTGTCGAGAGCCGCCACCTGGTCCTTCGTCAGGTTCCAGCCCACGGCGCCCAGATTGTCGGTCAGCTGCGCCTCGCTGCGCGCGCCGATCACCACCGTGGAGACGGTCGGGCGCTGCAACAGCCAGTTGAGCGCCACCTGCGGCACCGTCTTGCCGGTTTCCTTCGCGACCGCGTCCAGCGCGTCGACGACGGTGTAGAGATATTCGTCGTCCACCTGCGGCCCCATGTCGTTCGACATCTTGAAATTGCGGCGGCTCACCTCCGGCAGCGGCGCGCCGCGGCGGATCTTGCCGGTGAGCCGGCCCCAGCCCAGCGGCGACCACACCACCGCGCCGACGCCCTGATCGAGG
>Ga0302324_100025831_pt1 | contig 11249 bp, 6 predicted proteins | sample Palsa_T0_1_FD_201949 | JGI IMG/M metagenome (GOLD analysis project Ga0302324, IMG submission 201949) | Peat permafrost microbial communities from Stordalen Mire near Abisko, Sweden - Palsa_T0_1 | ecosystem: Environmental > Terrestrial > Soil > Palsa > Peat permafrost | place: Sweden: Abisko... | reverse complement strand
CTTTCGACAGGGTGTCGAGCAATAGCGCGGGATCGACGCCGTTGCGTTTGGCGACCGCGACCGCCTCGGCCAGCGCGTTGACCGTCTCGAACAGCACCATGTTGTTGAGGATCTTCGTCACCTGCCCGGCGCCGGTGCCGCCGCAATGGGTGACGTCGGTGGCGAAGCAGCGGATCAACGGCTCGATCGCGGCATAGAGCGCCGGCGCCGCGCCGACCATGACGCTCAGCGTTCCATCCTGCGCGGCCTGACGTGTGCGCGCGATCGGCGCATCGGCCCAGGACGCGCCTTTGGCCTGCAACTGCTCGGCGAAAGCGCGGGTCTGGCTGACCGAGGAGGTTCCGAGATCGACCACGATCTGGCCCTGGCGGATATTTTTCAGAATACCGTCGCCTTCGAACACCGCGCGCACATGTCTTGCGCTGGGAAGGCACAGGAACAGGACGTCACTGTTGCCGACGACATCCGCCACCGACGCCGCGACATCGGCTCCATCAGTCCTTAGCCGCGCCAGCGGCTCCGGCGCGAGATCGAATGCAATCACGCGTACGCCGCTCTTCTTGACAAGGTTGCGGCAGATCGGCTCGCCCATGACGCCGAGACCGATAAAACCGATGGTTTTGTGCTGTGACATCCGTGCGCTCGCGTGATCTATCTGACGAAAGAGCGCGAGGGCGGCAGGTGCAGGGCAAATGCATCGACCTTGTCGCTGGCGCGCGGGTAGATCGCGGCGACCAGCGGATCATGCCCGGGGATGATCCGATCGGGATGGCCGGCTAGCCGCTCGACGGTTTCCCAGCCCTGGCACATGTCGCCGATATTGTAGACGATCGGGAACGGACTGCGGCGATGCAGATTGCCGTAGAAATGCGCGGCATCCGACGCCAGCACCACCGGACCGCGCGCGGTCTCGACCCTGACCACCTGCAGTCCGTCGGAATGGCCGCCGACGCGATGCAGCGTCACGCCGGGCGCGACCTCGCCATCGTCGGAATGAAACGTCACGCGTTCGCTGAAGACGTGGCGGACCATCGTCGTCACATGCTCCACCGAAAACGGATGACGCAAGCCGCCGAAACACATGCAGCGCCCGGTGGCGTAGCTCATCTCGCGATCCTGCAGATGAAATCGCGCATTCGGAAACCGATCGAGATTGCCGGCGTGGTCGTAATGCAGATGGGTGATGACGACATCCCGGATGGCATCGGCACCAAGGCCGAAGCGCGCCAGCGCCTCCACCGGATTGAGCGTGAGTTTGCGGTTGCGCAGCTCCGCCTCTTCGGCGTTGAACCCGGTGTCGACCAGAATATCGCGGCCGCGCCCTCGGATCAGCCAGACGAAATAATCAAGGTCCGAAGCCGTGGTCTCGTGGGGATCCGGCGAGAGGTAGTTCATATGCGGCGTACGCGCCGACATCGTCGCGTAGCGCAGCGCGTAGATTTCGTAGGCGTTTTCCATTGTTGCTTTTCTTGGGTTTTCTGTGGGATTTCCCTTGGATTTCTCTCGGATTTTCTTTGATTTTCTTGGGTCGTGCTTTTTCTCGATTGCGATTGGCCTTGTCGCACCAAGCCATTGTCGTTCGCAAAGGTCAAACCCGCGCCGTTCATGCCGGCCATTTGGAAATGCCGGCCCTCTGTCCGCGATTTGCTAATGTGAGATCGATCACACAGCGTTCCTGGACCCGCGACGTGGCGTCACCCGGACGGGAGATTTTGTGCAAAGCTCGTCAAGTCCGGGCAGAAGCGCCAGCGGGTCCGCGCGGCTTCTCGCCAGGCGTGCAGGCCGTGACGGAAACATGACGGAAGGAGCGAAACGGTGCGCTTGATTTCGAGTACGGCTTGGATGATTGACGCGCGCTTGCAGCGGTTAATTGTCGCCTCGCCAGCGGTTTTGCCGGCGACAGACAGCACTTGCGAGCCCGGTTTGATAATGCGATTTTCGTGGGGTAAGGTCGCCGAGGCGCGTGCTGGGATCGGTGCCTTGATGGTTGGGCTGAACGTCGTATGAGAATCCGCCTTACATTGCTTGCCACCCTGATCCTGTCGATCGCGTCGATTGCTCCGTCGACCGCCGCGGATCGGTTTGCCCTTGTCATCGGCAACGCGAAATATCCGGACGCCGACGCCCCCCTGAAAGAGCCCATCAATGATGCCCGGGACATCGCCGATGAGCTCAAGCGCGACGGCTTCACGGTCGACATCGGAGAAAATCTGACCGGCGAAGCGATGCGCCGCGCCTTCGACCGGCTTTACGGACACATGAAGCCCGGCACCGTGGCGCTGATTTTCTTCAGCGGCTTCGGCATCCAGTCCAACCGTCAAAGCTTCATGATACCGGTCGATGCTCAGATCTGGACCGAACCGGACGTCCGCCGCGACGGCTTCAGCCTGGAAACGGTGCTCGGCGAAATCAACAACCGCGGTGCCGGCGTCAAGATCGCGCTGGTCGATGCCTCCAGGCGCAACCCGTTCGAGCGGCGGTTCCGAAGTTTCTCCGCGGGCCTCGCGCCGGTGATTGCGCCGAACGGCACGCTGGTGATGTATTCGGCCGCGCTCAGCTCCGTGATCTCGGACAATGGCAGCGATCACAGCCTGTTCGTGCAGGAACTGCTCAAGGAGATCCGCGTCCCCGACCTGATGGCGGAAGAGACGCTCAACCGTACCCGCGTCGGCGTGACCCGCGCCTCGCGCAGCGAGCAGGTACCCTGGATTTCATCCTCCCTGGCTGAGGATTTTTCGTTCATTCCGGGCTCGGGCGCGCGACCGCCCGGTCAACCATCCGCACCGCCGCCCGCTGCTCCGCCGGTAGCGCCGCCCGGACCGGTGGCGGCGCTTCCCCCGCCGGCAGCCCCGGTCCCGCCGCCGCTGCCGCGCTACGACCCGTTGCCGCTGCCGAAGGCTGAAATACCCCCCACCCCTCCGGTGGAGAAACAGCCGCAACCCAATGAGGGTCTGCCCCCCAACATCGGCGATGACCCGACCATCAAGATGTTGACCGACAAGCTGATCGAAAACCCCGACGACGCCGGCGCGCATTACCGGCGCGGACAGGTTTATGCCAGCAAGGGAGCCTACAGCCTTGCGGTCAAGGACTTCGACGATTCGCTGCGGCTCAATCCGAAGGACGTGGAAGCCCTGAACAACCGCTGCTGGGCCCGCACCGTGATCGGTGACCTGCAGGCGGCATTGCGGGATTGCAACGAGGCGCTTCGGCTGCGCCCCAATTTTGTCGATGCCCTCGACAGCCGCGGCCTGGTCAATCTCAAAAGCGGACAGGCCAAGAACGCGATTGCCGACTTTGACGCCGCCCTCAAGATCAATCCGAGACTGACCTCGTCGCTCTATGGGCGCGGCCTCGCCAAGAAGAACAACGGCTCGATTTCCGAGGGCGAATTGGATATATCCAACGCGAAAGCCATGGACCCGAATATTGTCAAGGAATTCGCGAGTTACGGAGTCCGTTGACGACATCTTGAATTGAGCGGCCGGCCCCTTTTCGAACCTCCGGGCAGCCGCCAAAGACACATAAAGAACCAAAGGCACACAAAGAAGACCCGCAAAGAAATACTCGCGATCAATTTGGGCCCGTGGCTTGTTTGCAAATTCGTTGCAACCGCGCACGGGTGCGCAGGAGGACTGGCAATGTCGAAGATGTCTGGAAGGAGAAATCTGACCGCGATCCTTTCGCTTTTGACGGTTGGCGCCGCACTCTGCATCGGCGGCGTGGCAAGAGCCGATGACGTCACCGAGGATCAGATCCTCCGGGCGCTCGCGCCGGCCAAGAAGCCGATCACCCGAGGCCTGTCGGCAGGTCCGCAGACCCAGACCGATCCGGCCGCCGCCGCGGCCGAAGGGAACTTCGTGCAGACCATCCGCAACCGGTCCACGCGCTCGCTCTCCGCCGCCGAGCGCGAAGAAATCGCCACCATCGTCAAGGACAAGCCGAAGATCGATCTGGAGATCAACTTCGACTACAATTCAGCCAATATCAGTGCCAAGTCGCTGCCGTCGGTTCAGGCTTTGGGGCGGGCGCTGTCCAATCCCGACCTGAAGGGCTCGACCTTTGTGGTCGCAGGTCATACCGACGCCGCCGGCGGTGATGCCTATAATCAGGACCTGTCGGAGCGTCGCGCCGACTCGATCAAGCGTTATCTGGTCGATAAATTCCACATTGCCGGGACCGACCTCGTGACCGTCGGATACGGCAAGACCAAGCTCAAGGATCCGGCCAACCCGCTGGCGGACGTAAACCGCCGCGTGCAGGTCGCGAATATGGACAACAAGGCGACCGCGTCCAAGTGAAGCCGCAGTGGGCCTGAGTAAAGTTTTGCAATCTAACTGCGTCCCGCGCCCCTGCGGGATGCTTTTGTCTGTCATACTCCCTGTCATTCCGGGATGGTGCGTTAGCACCAGACCCGGAATCTCGAGATTCCGGGTTCGATGCTTTGCATCGCCCCGGAATGACGGTCTCAAGAATTTAGGTCTGGATTGATCCGGCGATGACGCTCTCCGAATACCTCAAGCCTGCTTTAGCGGTGGTCTTCGTTGCAGTTCTCGGCGGCGGCTGGTACTGGTTTGAACACCGTTCGCACCCCGAAGAGAAGGAAACGCCAAGCAATGCGATGGTCATCGTCACGAAATCGACCAACGCCTGCTTCTCCGACCTGGTACGGGTCACCGGATTTGTGGTACCGCGCCGGGAAGCGGTGGTCGGTGTCGACCAGGAGGGGTCCAAGGTTTCCGACCTGTTGGTCCGCGAAGGCGAAACCGTCACCGACAATCAGGAACTGGCCCGGCTGACCCCGCCACCGGCACAGCCCGGAGCGCCCGGCGGCGGCTCACGTCCTGCATCGCAGACGTCGCTGCGTGCACCGGCCGGCGGCCTCGTCACCCAGGTCAACACCATCGTCGGGGCGCCGGCCTCGCCCCAGGCCGGACCGATGTTCCGGATCGCCGTCAACAACGAAATCGACATGGATGCCGAAGTACCTGCGGTCCACATGCTCAAGCTCAATCCAGGGGCGACGGTGCGGATCAGCCGGGACAATGGGCCGGATATCGTCGGCCGCGTCAGGCTGGTGTCGCCGCAAATAGATCGCAGCAGCCAGCTCGGCCATATCAGGATCACGCTGACCAGCAATCCCTCGCTCAAGATCGGCATGTTCGCGCAGGCCAGCATCGACGCCAAGCGCAGCTGCGGGGTCGCTATACCGCGCACCGCCATTGACCATCTGACCGTCCAGGTGGTCAAAGGGAATACGGTTGAGATGCGAAAAGTTCGGGTCGGACTGGTGTCCGATACCTCGACGGAAATCCTTGAGGGCCTCGACGTCGGTGAAATCGTCGTGGCCGACGCTGGCTCTTCGCTGCATGACGGCGATAAGATCAAGACCATGTTCGCTGAGGAACTCGATCGAACGCGGGTACGCTGATGGCTCTCAATATCTCGGCATGGTCGATCCGCAATCCGCTTCCCTCCATCGTGTTTTCGATCATCCTGCTGGTGCTCGGCTGGGTCAGTTTTACCAAGCTCGCGGTGACGCGGTTGCCCAGCGCCGACATCCCCGTGATTTCGGTCGCGGTATCGCAATTCGGCGCCGCTCCGGCGGAGCTGGAATCGCAGGTCACCAAAACCATCGAAGACGGCGTATCGGGCGTCGAGGGCGTGCGGCACATTTCATCGTCGATCACCGACGGGCTGTCGCTGACCACGATCCAGTTCGCGCTTGAAACCAACACCGACCGGGCGCTCAACGACGTCAAGGACGCCGTCACCCGCGTTCGCGCCAATCTGCCGCAAAACGTCAACGAGCCCCTGATCCAGCGCGTCGATGTGATCGGGCTGCCGATCGTGACCTATGCGGCGATCTCGCCCGGCAAGACGCCCGAGCAACTGTCCTATTTCGTCGACGATGTGGTCAAGCGCGCGCTGCAGGGCGTGCGCAACGTCGCCCAGGTCGAGCGTATCGGCGGTGTCGAGCGCGAGATTCTCGTCTCGCTCGATCCCGACCGGCTGCAGGCCGCCGGACTGACCGCGGTCGATGTCAGCCACCGTCTGCGCGGCACCAATGTCGATCTCGCCGGCGGCCGGGCCGAAATCGGAAAGAACGATCAGGCCATCCGCACCCTTGCCGGCGCCAAGACCCTCAATGATCTCGCCGGAACCATGATCAGCCTGCCGACCGGCGGCGAAGTGCGCCTCGACGATCTCGGAACCGTCACCGACACCATCGCCGACCGCCGCACCTTTGCCCGCTTCAACGGCGAGCCTGTCGTGGCGCTCGGCATCAAGCGCTCGAAGGGCGCCAGCGACGTGGTGGTCGCCGCCGCCGTGCAGAAGCGCATCGACGCGCTCAAGATTGCCTATCCCGATGTCGACCTCAAGCTGATCGACACTTCGGTGGAATTCACCAAAGGCAATTACGAGGCCGCAATCTCCACCCTGTTCGAGGGCGCCATTCTCGCCGTCATCATCGTCCTTCTGTTCCTGCGCGATATCAGGGCGACCATCATCGCCGCGATCTCGCTGCCGCTGTCGATCTTCCCGGCGTTCTGGGCGATGGACATTCTGGGATTTTCGCTGAACCTCGTCAGCTTCCTCGCCATCACGCTGTCGACCGGCATTCTGGTCGACGACGCCATCGTCGAGATCGAGAACATCGTGCGCCATATGCGGATGGGCAAGTCGCCCTATCGCGCCGCGCTCGAGGCCGCCGACGAAATCGGCCTCGCCGTGATCGCGATCTCGCTGACCATCATCGCGATCTTCGCGCCCGCAAGCTTCATGTCCGGGATCGCCGGGCAGTTCTTCAAGCAGTTCGGCATCACCGTGTCGGTGCAGGTGTTCTTCTCGCTGTTGGCCGCGCGCTTCGTCACGCCGGTGCTGGCGGCCTATTTCCTCAAGGACCATGCGCATGACGATCCGCCGCCGGGACGGGTGCTGCAGGCCTATACGCGGCTCGTGACCTGGTCGGTGCGGCACTATTTCATCACCGTGCTGATCGGCTTTGGCATTTTCGCCGCCTCGATCTGGAGCATCACGCTGCTGCCGCAGGGCTTCCTGCCGGCGCAGGACACCGCGCGTTCGCTGCTGGCGATGGAGCTGCCGCCCGGCTCGCAGCTCGCTTTCACCGAGAAGGTCACCGAGGAAATCGTCACCCGCCTGCGCAAGCGGCCGGAGGTCAAGAGCGTGTTCGTCGATGGCGGCCGGGTGCCGCCGGGGACGTTCGAAGTGCGCCGCGCGGCGCTGATCATCAACTATACGCCAAAGACCGAACGCAAGATCACGCAGCGCGAGCTCGAACTTGAGATCAGCCAGGAGCTCGAAAACGTTCCCGACATCCGGTTCTGGTTTCTCGACGAAAACGGCCTGCGCGCGATCTCGCTGGTCGTCACCGGCGCGGACAGCAATATCGTCAGCAATGTCGCCAGCGAGCTGGCGAACCAGATGAAGCGGATTCCGCTGATCGCCAATGTGATTTCCGAAACCTCGCTGGACCGGCCGGAGCTTCGGATCCAGCCGCGCGCCGATCTCGCCGCACGGCTCGGCGTCTCCACCGAGAGCCTGTCGGAAACCATTCGCGTTGCCACCATCGGCGACGTCGGCCCGGCGCTCGCCAAGTTCGACGCCGGCGACCGGCAGGTGCCGATCCGGGTCCAGCTCGAGGACGGCGCGCGCGGCGACCTGCAGATTCTCGACCAGTTGCGGGTGCCGCTCGGCGGCGGCCGCGGCGGCGTGCCGCTATCGGTGGTCGCCGAGATCAAGCTCGATCAGGGCCCGACCAGCATCAACCGCTACGACAGGGAACGTCAGGCCACCGTGGCGGCCGACCTCGTCGGTACCGCAGCACTCGGCGACGCGACCAAGAAAATCTACGACCTGCCGGTCATGAAGAGCCTGCCGAAGGGCGTCAAGGTGAACCCGTCGGGCGATGCCGAAAGCCTGAACGAATTGTCGGCGGGCTTTGCCACCGCCATCACCGCCGGCCTGATGATGGTCTATGCGGTGCTGGTGCTGCTGTTCGGAACCTTCCTGCAGCCGATCACCATCCTGTTCTCGCTGCCGCTCTCGATCGGCGGCGCGATCGTCGCCTTGCTGGTGACCGGCAAGCAGCTCACTACGCCGGTGTGGATCGGAATCCTGATGCTGATGGGCATCGTGACCAAGAACGCCATCATGCTGGTGGAATTCGCGGTCGAATCGATCCGCGAAGGCGTGGCCCGGGATGCGGCGATCATCGACGCCGGCATGAAACGTGCGCGCCCGATCGTGATGACCACCATCGCCATGGCCGCCGGCATGATGCCATCGGCGCTGGCGTTCGGCGCCGGCGGCGAATTCCGCTCGCCGATGGCGCTGGCCGTGATCGGCGGTCTGGTATTCTCTACCGTGCTGTCGCTGGTATTCGTGCCGGCGATGTTCATGATGATGGACGACGTCGGCGCCTTGTTCTGGCGTTTTGGCAAGAAACTGCTGGCGTCCAGCGGCGACGGCGAGCACACGCCCACTGATCAAGCTGCCGATCACAAACCGCCGCCGCCGGCGATCGTGCATTCGCCCGCGGCGGAGTGAGCGCCGCCGACGCGCTTACTCGTTGCGCGCCACCGCCGTCAGCTTGGTCATGTTCTGCAGCAGAATCCGTCCACGCTGCAGATCCAGAATGCCGTCCTTGCGCCAGAGCTGCAGCTGACGGTTGACGCTCTCGCGCGCGGCGCCGACGAACACGCCGAGCTGTTCCTGCGAGATGTGCACCTCGGAGCCGAAATCCGACGCTAGGGCACAAAGCCGGCGCGCCAGGCGCACCGGCAGCGGCTGCAGCACCGATTCCTCCATCCGCTCGCTCATCCAGCGGATACGCTGGCACAGCAGCATGATCAGCTTGACCGCGACACGGGGTTCGCGTTCGAGATGGCCGAGAAAATCCTCGCGCCGCAGCACGAACAATTCGGTCGGCTCGCCGGCGGCGGCATCGGCGGTGCGGCTCTGGCCGTCAAGCACCGCGACCTCGCCGAAGAGATCGCCGGGCCCGAGAAAATTCAGGGTCAGCCGGCTGCCGTCGGAGACGCCGGTTTCGATCCGGATCTGGCCGCGGCGAACCCCGAACAGGGCGTCGCCGGGATCGCCCTTCTGGAACAGCATCTCACCGGTGTTGAGGTGCTGGGTGTGGCACAGCGCGGAAATCCGCTGCAATTCGTCGGCACCGAGATCCGCAAACATCGGATTCATCTTCAGAATAACCGCAAATTCGGCCTGTTTACTCATTGCAATGCCTTTCGGCGCGAGTTCGAAATCATCAATTCCGGGCAGAACGGGAATAGCTGGAGTTCGCCCGTTTGAAGTGTGTCATAAGTCACATACCTTTGCAGCACCCCCGGATTATTTTTGGCGGCTTTGAGCGGTTTCCCCTTTCCGGGATAAGCTTGGGGAAAAGGGCCGCGCCGGGGTGCGGGCTGGCCCAACCAACTGCCGTTTTGCCGGGTCTGGAACTTCGCCATGAGAGCCCTGAAAATCGCAGGCAGCGCCGTCGCTGCCGTCATCGTCATCGTGGCCCTGCTGCTGGTCATCGGAATCCCCTCGGGCTTTCTGACCTCGACGATCCAGGAGCGCGTCGAGCGCGACACCGGATACCGGCTGACGATCGCGGGCTCGACCAGGATCGGGCTGTGGCCGTCGCTCAATGTGACGCTGAACGACGTCACGCTGGAGGCCCCGAAGGACCGCGATACAAGCAATCGCCTGACCGTCGGCCGCATCCAGGCCGATCTCACGCTGGCAAGCCTGTGGTCGGGCCATCCCGAGATCACCGAACTGTCGATCGCCCACCCGGTCGTGAGCGTGCCGCTGCTGCGCCAACGCAGCGCCGCGCCGCCGCCCGCTGCTGCCAAATCGGCGACCACCACCCACGACGCCGATTCCGGCCCGCCCACCATCCAACACATCAAGGTGACCGACGCCGCCATCGTATTTTCCAATCTGCGTGACCGGGTCGAGAACCGCGTCGACGGCCTCAACGCCGATGCCAGCATCGGCGCCGACCGCAAGATCAGGATCACCGGCAGCGCCCGCGCCGGTGAGCATCCGCTCAAATTCGACATCAAGGCGACCGCGCCCGCCCCGCCGCTGGAACGGCAGAACGTTCCGGTCGACCTCACGCTCGACGTCCCCGATGTGCTGCAGGCCCCGCTGTCGGGCCGGGCGGAAGTGAGGCTCAACGGCTCGGTGGTGATGATCAACGGCCTCACCGGCACGCTCGGCGACGGCGCCTTCAACGGATGGGCCTCGGTCGATCTCGCCAGCAAGCCGCTGGTGAAGCTCGATCTCGATTTCCAGCGGCTCGATATCGCGGTCGCCCCGGCCGCGGCGGCCGGCGCCCAAAGCGCGCCACCTTCGCAGGCGCCCCAGACGCCCTGGAGCAACGCCGCGCTCGACGTCAACGGCCTGAACTATGTCGATGCCCAGATCCGGGTTTCCGCCGCCGCGCTCAACATCGGCGAAGGCCATTTCGCGCCGGTCGAGATCGACGCCACGCTCAATGCCGGCGTGCTCAAATGCGCCATACCCAATCTCGGGGCCTATGGCGGCCAGGCCAATGGCGAACTCGACATCGACGCCTCCGGCGCCAATCCGGCCTACACGCTGCGCGCCGATCTCGTCGGCGTGCGCGCGCTGCCGCTGCTGCGCGCCGCCGCCGGCTTCGACAAGCTCGACGGCAAGCTGCAGGCCAAGATCGCGGTGCGTTCCGCAGGCCCGAGCCAGCGCGCCATCATGTCGGGTCTCAACGGCACGGTATTCGCGGTATTTCAGGACGGCGCCATCAAGGGCCTCAACGTCGCGCAGATGATCCGCTCGCTGACGTCGAACACGCTGTCGGGGTGGCAGGAGAACCGCGAACAGACCACCGACCTCTCCCAGCTCTCCGCCTCGTTCCGGATCGAGCAGGGGCAGGCCACCTCCAGCGATCTCAACCTGGTCGGGCCCCTCGTGAAGATGACCGGAACCGGCACCATCGACCTCGGCCGCAAATCGCTGGCGTTCCGGGTCGAGCCGAAGCTGGTGATGACCACCGAAGGCCAGGGCCGCGCCGCCGATCCGGTCGGGTTCGGCATCCCCGTGGTGATCGACGGCCCGTGGTCGGAGCCGCGGATCTATCCCGACATGGCCGGCATGCTGGACAATCCCGATGCGGCCTATGCCAAGCTCAAGGATATGGGCAAGGGCCTGTTCGGCCCCGGCGGTGGTGGCCTCGGCAA
>Ga0302324_100025830_pt1 | contig 11249 bp, 9 predicted proteins | sample Palsa_T0_1_FD_201949 | JGI IMG/M metagenome (GOLD analysis project Ga0302324, IMG submission 201949) | Peat permafrost microbial communities from Stordalen Mire near Abisko, Sweden - Palsa_T0_1 | ecosystem: Environmental > Terrestrial > Soil > Palsa > Peat permafrost | place: Sweden: Abisko... | reverse complement strand
GCAGCTTCTGAAAATTCTCCGCCGCCGCTTGGTCGTCGCCCAGTTTCGCGCATTCGAGCGCCAGACCGTAGCGCGCGAACGCGTCCGCCGGTTTTTCGGCCACGAATTGTTCCAGCACTTCGCGGCGCGACTTCTGCGTTTGGGTCATGGGTTGAATGCGCGTATTATAGCGAGCTTACGCGCGCGCGCCAAGTACGCACCACCCGCGCTCGCGGAACCAAAGTCGCGAAAATGCCGAAATCGAAAAAACGCAGCGCCACGAAATCTTCAAAGCCGCCCGCCGGCGCAAAGCTCGCGGGCAAGCCCGTCCGCGCTTCCAAATCCGAAATGGTCGAAGCCGTTCTCCCCAACGACGCCAACGCTCTCGGCAACATGCTCGGCGGCCGCGTGATGCACCTCATCGACATCGCCGGAGCCCTCGCCGCCCATCGCCACTCCAACAGCCACGTGGTCACCGCATCGGTGGACTATCTCGATTTCCGTTTCCCCATCACCGTCGGCGAATTTATCGTCCTCAAATCCAGCGTCAACCGCGTCTTTCGCACTTCCATGGAAGTGGGCGTGAAAGTGTTTGCGGAGAATATTCTGACCGGCGAGCGAAAACATACCAGCAGCGCCTACGTCACGTTCGTGGCTATCGACCTCAATCGCCAGCCGCGCGCCGTTCCGCCGCTGATTCTCGAAACCGATGACGACCGTCGCCGCTTCCGCGAAGCTGGCGACCGCCGTCGCGTGCGCCTCGAGCTGCGCCACAAGCACGCCATCGCCGGTGATGACGCGCTGGACCTCACCGTTTAGCTCGGCGCGCTGGACAAGAAATTCTGCACCGCCTCCGCAGTCTGAAACCCGTTCTCCACGCATTTTCCGATGGCCGGGCCTTCCAGATAATTTCCGGCGAAAAAAAGCCCGGGAAGCACGCGCTCGGCGTCGCGGATGGATTCCACAATATGTCCGTGCCCTAGGTTGTACTGCGGCAGCGCGCGTGGATAATTCCACACCACCGACGCCACCGGCGCTCCGGTAATCTTCAAAATGTGCTCATTCTCGGACTGAATAATTTTCCCGATCTCGCTGTCGGAAGAACCCACAAATTCGGTGTTGGTCGCCCCTCCCGCAAAGCTCGTTATTACCACGCTGCCTTCGTGCGCCCGGCCCGGAAAGAGCGACGAATTCCACACCGTGCCCAGCGTGTGCAGCTTCTCCGTTCGCGGCACCAGGAATCCGAATCCCTGCAGCGGTCGCCCCACCTGCTGCTGATAATACCCGCACGCCACCACCGCCACCGGCGCGTACGCGATCCCCGAAAGCGTGTGCCCGAGCTGCGGCGAAATCATTTCGATCAAGTGCGCAGCCGTATAGGCAGGTGTCGCCATCACCACCGCGCTCGCTTCGATCGTTTCCATGCGCCCGGACTGCTCGACCTGAATTTCGTGCGTCTCGCCGCCGGATGTGCCCGCCCGCTTCACGGAGTGCACAACCGCGCCGGTCTGCAAACGGTCTCCCAGCTTCTCTCCCATGGCGCGAGGAAAAGTCCCCATGCCGTGCCGAAATGAACAAAGCGACGGCGGCGGTTCCGCTTTGCCCTTTGCCCGCCGGGATTTGCTGGCCCCACGCAGTACGCTCCCGTATTCCCGTTCCCATTCGTCGAGCGACGGGAACGCCGCCCTAAGGCTCAGTTTTTCGGGATCGCCAGCGTAAACTCCGGAAACAAACGGCGCGACGAGATACTCCAGAATCTCATTCCCGAATTTCCGGCGTGCGAAACTCGCGACGGATTCTTCGGTTTCCGGCGGCCGCGTCTTCCGGAATGGCTCCGAAAGAATCTTCCACCGCGATCCCACGCCAAGCAGGGAACTCGTCAGCATCGCTTGCGGCGACATCGGCACCGCCTGCAATCGCCCATGCAGCAGAACGTAACGCGTCGCCCGCGGATCGGCCGTCTGCAGCTCGCCTTCGATTCCCAGCTCGCGAATCAAATCGACCAGCAGTTCCGTGGCTTGAAAACTCTGCGGCCCGGACTCAAAAAGAAACCCGTCGCGCTCGACCGTGCCGATCACTCCGCCCACGCGCGCTCCCGCTTCAAGCAGCGTCACCTTCACGCCCAGCTGTTGCAGCCGATAGGCGCAAGCCAGCCCGGAGATTCCCGCGCCGATTACGACCACATGTTGGGGGTCGCCCATGCCGGTTTTGTCCGTCAGAGTGTTTTCGAGAATAGAGGCCGCTGGTCCATTTGCTGTTCCTGCAGGTAGCGGTCGAAAGCCATGGCCACGTTGCGAATGAAAATGCGCCCGAGCGGGGTCACCCGAATTTCACCCGGGGCCAGGATCACCAGCCCCTCGTCGCTCGCTTCCTTCAGGCGCTCGAGCTCCGGAGCGAAATATTCATCGAACGCAATCGAAAACTCGCTTTCCACTTCGTGCTTCGGAATCACCGTGTGGCACAGCAGCCGCCCGATCACGCTCCGGCGAATCACGTCGTCGGTCGAAAGCCGGTAGCCGCGCATGGTGGCGATCCCGCGCGATGCCACCCCTGCTTCGTACGCCGGCACTTCCCGCCGGTTCTGCGCGTAGGCCGTGCCAATCGAGCTGATCGCGCTCACGCCCATGCCGTACAAATCCGCGCCCGCCTTCGTGGTATAGCCCTGGAAATTTCGATGCAGCGTGCGCTGGGCCTGCGCCACCGCGAGTTCGTCGCCGGGCAGCGCGAAGTGGTCCATGCCGATGTAAACGTATCCCGCGTTCAGAAAACTCTCGAGCCCGGCGCGAAAAATCCGGAACTTCTCCATGCCTTCGGGCAAATAAGCGGCAAACGACCCTTGCTGCTTCTTGAGCCACGGCACGTGCGCGTAGCTGAACATCGCCACGCGGTCTGGTTTCAAAGTCAGCGCCTTCGCGATCGTCGCGCGAAAACTTTCCGCCGTTTGGTACGGCAGCCCGTAAATCAAATCAATGTTGATGCTGTCGTATCCCAGCTCGCGCGAAGCCACGATCAAATCCCGCGTCATCTCGTACGGCTGCACGCGATGGATGGTCTCCTGCACTTTGGGCTGAAAATCCTGTATGCCCATGCTCAGGCGGTTAAATCCCAGCCGTCGCAAAGATTCCAGTTGCTCGCGGCTCGTCACCCGCGGGTCCACCTCGATTCCAATCTCGGCATCCGGCGCGAACGAAAAATGCTCGCGCGTGTGCTCGAAAAGATCTTCCATCTGCGCCACGCTCAGGTACGTGGGCGTCCCGCCGCCCCAGTGGAACTGCGTCACCGGCCGCCGCATGGACACTTGCCGCCCCACGTGATCGATTTCGCGCTTCAGCGCGTCCAGGTAGGGAATTGCGACGTTCTTGTCTTTCTGTATGGAAACGGTGCACGCGCAAAATAAACAAAGGCTCTCGCAGAACGGAATGTGCATGTACAGCGAGACCGGAGTGGAATCCGCGTCCGCCCGCGCGTAATATTTCTCCAAATCGTCCGGCCCGAAATCTTCCTTCCACACCGGCGCGGTCGGATAGCTCGTATAGCGCGGCCCAGGCCGGTTGTATTTTTCGAGTATGGCGTCCGAGACCTGCGCAATCTCGAGCTTCTCCGCCGGTTTCATCGTCGCGTCCGCCATCGCTAACCCGCCCGCCCGCTTTCGGCGCGTGCCGGAATCGGAGCCGCTTGCCCCGCCTCCACAAACGCCTTGGCATTTGCCACCGGCGTCGCCGGCAAAATTCCGTGGCCCAGATTCAATATGTGCCCCAGCCCGCCGGTTTTCTCCACCGCCGCGCGCGCCGCTTCCCGAATTCCAGCCTCCGCGCCCAATAATATCGACGGGTCAACATTTCCTTGCAGCGCCACGCGCCGCCCCAATTTCCGGCGCGCCTCCGCCAAATCCGTCCGCCAGTCAACGCTCACAACGCCCGCCCCGGATCGCGCCAGGCTCTCGAGCAAATGCGCCGAGCCCTTGGCGAACAAAATCTTCGGCACCTTGCGTGTCTCCGCGTCCGCAAGCGCCTCAAACACCATCTGCGTCGCGGGCAATTCAAACTCGTCATATTCCTGCGCGCTCAGCTCACCCGCCCAGGTATCGAAAAGCTGCACCACTGCCGCTCCCGCCGCGATGTGCGATTTCAAATACGCGCCGGTAGCCACCGCAATTCGCCGAAGCAGTTCGCGAACCGCCGCCGGCTCCGACCGCAGCATCTCCTTCGAGTGTGAAATGTCTCCGCGCGTTCGCCCTTCGATCATATAGCAGGCGAGCGTCCAGGGTGCCGCCGCAAACCCGATCACCGGCACATCCGGCCCGGCCTCGCGGCAAATCGCCCGAATGGCATCGCCCACAAATCTCGTATCGCGCTCGGGATCGAAATCGCGCAGCCGCCCGACCGCCGCCGCATCCCGCACCGGATTCGAGAGCACCGGCCCGGAATCCGGCACCGCGAGCGGCAGCCCCATGGCCTCCGCCACGATCAAAATATCGGAAAATACGATAATGGCGTCCACGCCCAGCACCCGGAACGGCTGCATCGAAACTTCCGCCGCCAGCTCCGGCGTCTTGCAAATCTCAAGAAACGAATGCTTCGCGCGAACCGCCTGATATTCTGGCAGATACCTCCCCGCCTGCCGCATAATCCACACGGGCACGCGCTCAACCGGCTCAAACCGGCAAGCCCGCAGAAAAAGCTCCTTGCGGTTAACATTGTCGTGCGCGCTCAAAGCCATAAGTTAAACGCCATCATAACAGAATGTTTAAAGGTTTAAATGTAGCGCCGCGGCCTTTAGCGCGGCAGATTTGGCCTTAGGTTCAAATGTAGGCAGATTTGCCAAATCCCCCCGGCCCCCACCGCCGAGTTCAAGTTCGTTCGTAGGGGCACGGCACGCCGTGCCCGGTGTGGCCCCACGCGGGTCCCTCCGCATGCCCAAACGCCCGCACTTCGGCATCTTGGGCGTATAATGTTCAGGCAACCGGGGGCACTCGCTGCAAACCGCACAACAACTAGGCTACCTGGCCCTGGCGCTCTACCTCGCGAGCTTCCTCTGCTACGCCCGCATCCTGTACGCGCCCCAAATCTGGCTAGGCCGCCTCGCTACCGCGCTGCTCGCCGCCGGAATCCTGGCGCAATACTTCTCCCTGTACCAACGCTCTCTCGTAATCCAATCCGTGCCCTACGACGATCTCTACGGCTCCATGTCTCTCTTTGCCTGGCTCCTCGGCATTACCTATCTCGGCCTCGAACTCTTCCATCGCCGGCGCTCCGTCGGCGCCTTCGTCACTCTGCTGCTCGTCGCCTGGATGGCTGGCCTCGGATTCATCACTCCGGGAGCGCCGTCAGTGCGCGTTCCGGCGCGCGGCCCGCTCTTCGCCTTTCACGTCACCCTGAACACTTGGGCTTACGCCGCCTTCGCCTTGTCCTTCGTGATCAGCCTGATTTATCTGGCGCAGGACCGCCTCTTGCGCTCGCGGCGCTTGGGCGCCGCCTTCTGGCGTTTCCCGGCGCTCGACGTGCTCGACCGCATGGCCCGCAGCAGCGTGTACATTGGTCTGATAGCCTTGGTCTTTGGCGTTGGAATGGGCTTCGTCTGGGAGCACCGCCTGCGCGGCACCTATTCGTTCGGCGACCCCAAAGTTATCGTCACCATCACTATTCTCGGCGTCTACGCCGCTTATCTGGCATTATCGCGCAACGCGCAATGGCGCGGCGCGCGCGCCGCGCTTCTCTGCGCCATGAACTTCGTGATCGTCATGTTCAGCTACACGTTCGTGAACCTGTATCTCACAAAGTTTCACCGCTTCTTCTAATGGCCACGTTATCCAAATCCGGCGCGGGACAATCGGGCGCGATTCGCATTCAGGTCGCGCTCATCGGCTGCAACCATCGCACCGCTCCGGTCGAGTTGCGCGAGCGCATCTCCTTTACTCCGCAGCAAGCGTTGCAAGCAGCCGACGAACTTCGCCATCAAGGCATCCTCGAAGAAGCCGTGGTGCTCTCCACCTGCAATCGCAGCGAGCTTTACGGCGTTCCCGGCGATGCCAACACCACCCCCGCCGAAGCCATGGAAGATTTCTTCACCGAGTTTCACCGCGTCCCGCGCTCGGACCTTGCCGGACGCATGTATCGCTCGGTTGGCCCGGACGCCGTGCGCCATCTTTTCCGCGTCGCCGCCGGCATTGACTCCATGATGCTCGGCGAAGCGGAAATCCTCGGCCAGCTTCGCTCCGCCTATAGCCAGGCTCTCGATCATGGCGCTACCGGCCCGGTATTGAATCGCGTGTTCCAGGGCGCGCTCGAAGTGGGCAAGCGCGTCCGCAGCGAAACAGAAGTCGGCGCGCGCCCCATGTCCGTGGCCCTCGCCGGAGTGAAACTCGCCGAGCGCGTCTTCGGCAATCTCAAAGGGCATTCCGCGCTCATCCTCGGCGCCGGGACCGTCGCCGAGCAAGTCATCGAGAGCCTGCGCAGCCGCGGCATCGGCACTCTGCGCGTGGTCAACCGCTCGTTCGATCACGCCGCCGAACTTGCCAGAAAAGTCGGCGGAGAGGCCGTTGCCTGGGAATCGCTCGAAACCGTGCTCAATCTCCCCGACATCCTGGTCACTTCGGTCAGCTCCGCCGTCCCGGTCTTGACCCGCGATTTGCTCGAACGCGCCATCGCCGCTCGCTCCGGCCGCCCCGTCTTCGTCGTGGATCTCGCCGTCCCGCGCAACGTCGCACCCGGCGCCGCCGGCCTCTACAATCTCTATCTCTACAACGTGGACGACCTCGGCGAAATCGTGGAGCAGAACAAGAAGGCCCGCGAAGCCGAAATTCCCCGCGCCGAAGCCATCATCGCCGAGCACATCGCCCGTTTCGAATCCTGGCGCGCCGCGCTCGAAGCCGGCTCCATCGTGGACGATCTTCGCGACCAGTTTCACAAGCACCGCGAATCGCTCATCCGCGAAAAGCTCGCGGAAATGGATGACGTGTCCCCCGGCGAGCGCGACCGCATCGCGCACATCACCGAAGAGCTCATCGAACGCGTCCTCGAACATCCGGCCAAAAAAGTTCGCCACGGCCGCGGCATGCGCGGGCGTCTGGCAGGCCTCGAAGCCCTGCGCCATCTCTTCGGTCTCGACGAGGAAAAAGAGTGAAGCCGCTGCGCATCGCCACGCGCGGCAGCGCGCTGGCCCTGTGGCAGGCTAATCACGTGCGCGAACGCCTCGCGCAATTGCACGGCGTCGAATCCGAGCTCATCCGCATACGCACTTCCGGCGACCGGTTCCAAACCGCGCCGGTCGCCGACGTCGCGCAACGAGTCGGCACCAAAGGCATCTTCATCAAGGAGCTCGAAGAAGCCCTGCTCGCCCGAACCGCCGACCTCGCCGTCCACAGCATGAAAGACGTTCCCTCCGAAACTCCCAATGGGCTTACATTTTCCGCCATCACCAAGCGCGAAGACCCGCGCGACTGCCTCATCTCAAGCGATTCTCGCAAGCTGAAAGATCTCCCTCCCGGCGCGCGCGTCGGTACTAGCAGCCTTAGGCGCCAGGCCCAGCTCTTGCACCACCGCCCCGATCTCGTTTTGCTCGATTTGCGCGGGAACGTGGACACCCGCCTGAAAAAAGTTGCCGCCGGTGAATTCGACGCCATCGTCCTCGCCGCCGCCGGAGTCAATCGCCTCGGCGCGAGCGACAGAATCACGGAACTCATCGCAACCGAAATCATGCTGCCCGCCGTCGGCCAGGGCGCCCTCGGAATCGAAACGCGCTCGGATGACGCCGAAACCTCCAAGCTCGTCGCCGCGCTCGACGATCCCGATTCCCGCACCGCCGTCATCGCCGAGCGCGCGCTCCTGCGCGAACTCGAAGGCGGCTGCCAGCTTCCGCTCGGCGCCTGGGCCCGTCGCGATCACGGCGAGTTGCTCCTCGAAGCCTGCGTCTTCTCGCCCGACGGCGCCGAATTCGTGCGCCGCGAGCTCCGCGGCCACCCGAAGCATCCCGAAGGCCTCGGCACGCGACTCGGCCAAATTCTGATCGAAGCCGGAGCCGACCGCATCCTGCGCCTGGCCGGCCGCTCCGTCGGCGGTTAATCGCATGTCCAACGAATCCTCGCGTCTACTCTGCGGCAAACGCATCGTCGTCACCCGCGCCACCGACCAAGCGCACGAGCTCCAGCACTCGCTCGAAGCGAAAGGCGCCGAGGTCCTCCTTCTCCCCACCGTCAGCTTCGCCCCCGCCACCGATCACGCGTCTCTCGACGCCGCAATCCAACACGTCGCCGAATTTGACTGGATTCTCTTCACCAGCCAGAATGCGGTACGATTCTTCTCCCTGCGCGCCCGTGGTCTCGGTCTGCGCCCCGGCGCAATTCAAAATCCGCGCCCGCTCGTAGCCGCTGTAGGTCCGGCCACGGCGCAGGCTGCCACAGAGGAAGGTTTTCGAGTGGACACTGTTCCGGCTAGCCACAGCGGTGAAGCTCTTGCCCAGGAATTATGGGGCGCCATCGGCGGACGCAAAGTTTTGCTGCCGCGCAGCGACCGCGCCGACGATCGCCTCCCCGCCGCCCTTCGCGAAGCCGGCGCGCAAGTTACCGAAATCGTTGCCTACCGCACCGCGCCGCCCGATTCGCTCGATCCCCAAATCATGCAGCGCATCCGACGCGCCGAAGTGAACGCCATCGTCTTCGCCAGCCCTTCTTCGTTCCACTATCTCTCGGAATGTATCGGCCCCGCCGAACTCGTCGCGCTTTCGAGCCGCGTTCATTTCGCGGCCATCGGCCCCACCACGTCGCGCGCCCTCCGCGAAGCCGGCGCCCGCGTCGAAATCGAAGCCACCGAATCTTCCGCCGCGGGACTCGCCGATTCCATCGCCAAATATTACGAGCGCCAATCTTCCGCTGCGAGGCCATCATGACCTTCCCGCGCCATCGTCCGCGCCGCCTGCGCCGCACCGAAGCGCTGCGAGGTTTTGTCCGCGAAACGCGCCTTGCGACGAGCGCCCTGGCCTATCCCATGTTCGTCTGCCCCGGAACAAAAGTACGCAAGGAAGTCAGCTCCATGCCCGGCGTCCATCAGCAGTCCGTGGACCACATCGTCGAGGAGTGCCGCGAAGTCGCCGGCCTCGGAATCCCCGCCGTGATTCTTTTCGGTCTCCCCGAACACAAAGACGAACTCGCCACGGAGGCCTACGACGCGCATGGCGCGGTCCAGCGCGCCATCGAAGCCATCCGCAAAGCAAAAATCGACCTGCTCGTCATCACCGACGTTTGCCTCTGCGAATACACCAGCCACGGCCACTGCGGCGTGATCAAGGACGGCGAAGTCGTCAACGATCCCAGCATCGCGCTCCTCGCCGACGCCGCCCTTTCCCACGCGCGCGCCGGAGCCGATATCGTCGCGCCCTCCGATATGATGGACGGCCGCGTCGGCTCCATCCGCGAAAAGCTCGATGAAAACGGTTTTGAAAATATTGCCATCCTCTCCTACGCCGCCAAATATTGCTCCGCCTTCTACGGCCCTTTCCGCGAAGCCGCCGATTCCGCTCCGCAATTCGGCGATCGCCGCGGCTATCAGATGGATCCCGCCAACGCCCGCGAAGCCTTGCGCGAAGTCGCCCTCGATCTCGAAGAAGGCGCGGACATCGTGATGATCAAGCCCGCCTTGCCTTACCTCGACGTGGTCCAGCGCGTCCGCGAACGCTTCGACGTTCCCGTCGCCGCCTACAACGTCAGTGGCGAGTACGCCATGGTGAAAGCCGCCGCGCGCAACGGCTGGCTCGACGAAAAACGCGTCGTGCTCGAAATCCTCACCAGCATCCACCGCGCCGGCGCCTCCATCATCCTCACCTACCACGCCAAAGACGCCGCCCGCTGGATAAAGTAGCCTTGCTTTCGTAGCGGCGGCCTTCAGGCCGGCGCCTTTTCGGTTTCTGCCCTCGCACGGTGCCATGACATCCTTTGCACTTCAACCCGGTGCCTTCTCGACGTGGCGTTACCCCCCGCCGCCCCTCCCGTCCACAGCCTCTACTCCATTGCAATCTCCCGCCTCTATCCCTAATATGCTCCCGATGATCGAACTACGCATTACGGACGAACGAGGCACTCGCACCCTCCCGGAGCCCTCAATTTCAGCCATTTCTAATCGATACTGCCTTCGAATAGAAATCCCCGTAACTCACACAAAACAAAGCACGGAAAATTTTCTAATCGATACTCAGAACGCCACTTTTTGTACACACTCTGCACCGTACAATTCGCTCGCCTGCTCCCCAATTCCGCGGCAAACGAGTCTCAATGGCTAGCGGCACAATGAAGAATCCCGACAAATCCGCGCCCCCGAACGCCCGCCCGCGCTCCACCGAGCTTTTCGAGCGCGGCCAGCACACCCTCGTCGGCGGTGTGGACAGTCCCGTCCGCGCATTCCGCGCCGTCGGCGGCACGCCGCTCGTAATCGACCGCGCGCAGGGCGCCCACCTCTACGATGTTGACGCCCGCGAGTACCTCGATTACGTCTGCTCCTGGGGCGCGCTGATTCTCGGCCACGCGCATCCCGATGTTGTCGCCGCCATCTCCGATCAGGCCGCGCGCGGAACCAGCTACGGCATGACCTCGCCGCTCGAAATCGAGTTGGGCGAAAAAATCACGCGCGCCATTACTTCCGTCGAAATGGTTCGCTTTGTCAGCTCCGGCACCGAAGCGGCCATGTCCGCGCTGCGCCTTGCGCGCGCTTTCACCGCCCGCGACCTGGTCATCAAATTCGAAGGTTGCTACCACGGCCATTCGGACAGCTTCCTCTCCGAAGCCGGCTCCGGCCTCGCCACGCTCGGCATCGCCGCCTGCCCCGGCGTCCCGGACGCTTTCGCCAGCCTCACGCTCAACGCACCCTATAACGACGTCCCCGCCGTCGAGAATCTCTTCCGGCAGCACGCGGGAAAAATCGCAGCCGTGATCGTCGAGCCGGTAGCCGCGAACATGGGAGTCGTCGCGCCCGCGCCCGGATTTCTCGAAGGCTTGCGCGCCATCACCAAGCGTGAAGGCGCCCTGCTTATCTTCGACGAAGTCATCACCGGCTTCCGCGTGGCTTACGGCGGGGCACAAAGCGTTTACAAAATCGATCCTGACCTCACCGTCATGGGCAAGATTATCGGCGGCGGACTTCCCGTCGCCGCTTACGGCGGAAAGCGCCGCATCATGGAACGCGTCGCTCCCCTCGGCCCCGTCTATCAAGCCGGAACCCTCTCCGGAAATCCTCTGGCCATGCGCGCCGGCCTCGCCACGCTGCCCAAGCTCGAAGCCGCGGGCT
>Ga0302324_100025829_pt1 | contig 11250 bp, 3 predicted proteins | sample Palsa_T0_1_FD_201949 | JGI IMG/M metagenome (GOLD analysis project Ga0302324, IMG submission 201949) | Peat permafrost microbial communities from Stordalen Mire near Abisko, Sweden - Palsa_T0_1 | ecosystem: Environmental > Terrestrial > Soil > Palsa > Peat permafrost | place: Sweden: Abisko... | reverse complement strand
CCTTCGTGCCATCGGCAGACTCACATGCCAGAAGACCGAGACCGGCCCCGCGCCCATCAGGCGGGCAATTTCCTCCAATTCCCGCTCCACCGCGGCAAAAGCCGCCCGCGCCGGGAGGAGCAGTAATGGAAACGCGACGACAGCCGACGCCACCACCGCCCCGGCCTCGGTGAAGAGCAGCCGCATGCCGAAGGTGGCATCGAGCCATCGCCCGATCGGGCTCTGGATTCCGAAGACGATGATGATGAGATATCCGACCACCGTCGGCGGGAGAACCAGCGGCAGCGTCAGGATCGTTTCGAGGATCGACTTACCCGGGAAGGAGCGTCGTGCCAGCAGATAGGCGAGCGGGACTGCCGTGAGCGACGCCAGCACGGTTGCGGCCAGCGCGATGCGCAGGGAGAGGAGCAGTGAGGTCCAGAGTTCTCCCATGGCGGACGCGTGAAACGAATCGATCTTGGTTTATTGAGCGCCAGAAAATGGATGTCAGTTGGAATTGCGGTCGATTTCTGCCCCTTGCGGCTCACCAGGCCAATGGCGCCCGCTGGCCCGCTAGGCCGCAAGCGGCAGAAATACATTCTACTGACAACGACAATCTGATGGCTCAATAAACACGGAAATACACTCTCGCAACTATTTCTTCTGATCGGGGCTCAAAAACCCATGCCGTTCCAGCACGTATTCTCCCTCGGTCGAAGAAAGGAAGTCCAGAAATTTCCGCGCTTCCTCATGTTCCTTGCTCGATTTGATCACGGCACCGGGATACTCGATCGGCTGATGCGTGGATTCATCCGCGACGGCGACGATCCGTACCTTGCCACCGCTACTCAGCGCGTCGGTGCGATAAACCAGACCCGCGTCCACCTCGCCGCGCTCGACGTAGTCCAGCACCTGCCGGACGTTGGCGGCGGTCTGGAGGCGAGGCGCCAAAACATCAGCTAAGTTCAATGATTTGAGCGTCTGCATCGCATAATCCCCGGCGGGGACCGATTTGGGCTCGCCGATGGCGATGCGCTTGCATTTGGGACTGTTCAACTCGGCGAACGAAGTCGGCGGGTCTTTCGCATCGGCGGGCACAATCAGCACCAACTCGCCCCTGGCGACGATGCGCTGGGTCGAATCGTCGATGAGATTCTCACTTTTAAGCTGGTCCATCTGCTTGTGGGCCGCGGAGAAGAAGATATCGACCGGAGCGCCCTCTTCAATCTGCTTCATGAGCGGGCCGGATGCGAGGAAATTGAAGGTGAGATGATCGCCGGTCGTTTGCTCGAACTGTTGCCCGGCGTCGGTCAGTCCATCCTTCATGCTGATCGCGGCCGAGACGGTGAGGGTCGCAGCGCGAGTAGGGGGAACCAGGATGAAATAAATCAGAAGAACGGACGGCGCGCACCGGGGCAATCGCGTTGTATACATCCCTATATAATGGCATCGAGGCGGGTAAAATCGCAAGGGAAGACGGGAAATCCAAATGCCGAGGCTTAAATCCGAAGTCCGAAATCCGAAGTGGGACCATTGATGAGGCGGGAACTAGCCGCTGAAGCGGCTAGCCCGGCAGAAGCATGGAGTTGCGGCGTTTTCCGAAAGGAACAGTTCGGGCTTGGGGTTTACCGGGGCTCATTCTTTGAAGCCCCGGCAAATCGCAAGATGGTAAACCACCCCGCCGGGCAATTCGCGCAGCGCCGGGTCGTCCACCAATTGCACCGCTTCAAAACGCGACTGAACCACGCTCTGCACGTCATCCTTGTCGCTGACGTAGATGCAGTCGCGACCTTTGCACTGGGGCCGATCGAGCCAGTACGAAAAGCCCAGGCCGTCGCCCTCACCTAGGATCCATTGGTTGGTGGTATTGGCGCTGCTGGAGAATGGTTTCTCGACTTTGGCACGATAGAACGCCAGTTCGCTGGCGAGCCGGTATTTTCCACGACCGATGATGAGCGGCTCACGGTGTGTCTGGTTTTCCAGTTGAACTTCGTACCGCTGCACCACCATTGCCAGCGCATGCCACGGGCCAAACACCTGGGGCCGCCCAGTCGCGGGCATGATCAGAAGCATATAGAGCGGGCATAGGAGGTTGAATCCGACGCAGACGACCAGGGACACCGCCGCCGACATGGGCCACGCGAACGATTTCCGCCGAATCGACAATCGCAGATAGCCCATCGATCTGGCAGAGACCAGGGGAAAAAGGGACAGGTAAGCTGGCGATGTCCAGTCGAGATGGACATCGAACGTGACCGATTTCCAAGCCATCAAGGCAACTAAAGGAATCGCAGTGCACAGCGCGAAAACTGGCATCGGCCGTTTAAGAATGCGGCGCAGGCGGTGGGATCGGCCCATCAACGACGCGGCGGCAACAACAAAAATCGGCGTCACCGCAACCAATTGAAGACCCAGAAAATTCAGCGGCGAAATCAGCGAACGCCAACTCCAAAACGGATGAATTTCGGTCCGGTCGAGAAATTGAAATCGAAAACTCGCCCAGCCGTGCATGGCGTTCCACAGGATCACCGGGCTAAAAAGGCAAATCCCCATGAAGGCGGCGAGATAGGGATGGGGTGATATGAGGTGCTTTCGCCACGGCCGGTACAGGATCATCGAGAGGAGTACGCCAAAACCGACGAACACCCCGGTATATTTGCCGAGCATCGCCCCGCCAAAACCAGCGCCGGCCACATACCAGCCCCACCACTTCCGTTGCCTCAGCGCCAATGACGCGCCGATGAGACAGAGGAGCCAGAAAAAGATCAACTGCGAGTCCATCGTCGCGATAAATCCGGTCCAGAAATAAAAGGGCAGGATCAGCAGCGCCAGTGCCGAACAAAGCGCGGCGCGGCGGCCCATCCAGATACGCGCGTACCAATACATCAGCCCGATCGAGGCCGTCGCGATCAGATTTCCGCAGATGCGCACGCCCGTCTCGGTATCATCGAACAGGCGCGTTCCAACGAAAATAACCCACGCGACCATCGGCGGATGATCGAAGTAACTGAGGCTCGGATGCTGCGAATACATCCAGTAATACGCTTCTTCGGGAATCAACGGGACGTAAGAGATGGCGATCAACCGAAGAAGAAATGAGACAGCGATCAGAACCAGAAGCACGTGAACGAGCCGCGAATGGCGAATGGCAGGGAAGTGTCGAGAAAGGGAATGTTGCAGATCAAATGGCGACGCCGCGAGGCTCATTAAGCAATCCTAATGATTTGTCAAAAACGTTCGGGGTCGTTGAGCATAGCGCATTACATCGGACTTGGCTTTGAAAAATTGATAATTATTTGCGGGGCGTGGGTGAACTGTCCGCTCAGTTTATAAACCGGCAGCTTGGCGGTGTTCAGGATGAAAAGCAGATCGCGAATGTACCTACGTAGAGTTGCCGATTCAAATGCCACGGCAGGAGATAGAGCGCGATGATGGGGCCAGCACGATGCGCCAGCGTGCTGCTGATCGCGGCAATACCACCGTGAGATTGTTTTAATGTATTCCCTTCGCCGCCAGCCACCTTTCCGCATCCAATGCGGCTTTGCATCCGCTGCCGGCGGCGGTGACGGCTTGTTTGTAGATGGGGTCGCAAACATCGCCGGCGGCGAAAACGCCTTCGATGGCTGTTGTCGAGCGGGCCGGGTCGCTCAGAATGATGAAACCTTTGTCGTCGGTCTTCAATTGGCCGTTGAGAAATCTGGTATTGGGCGTGTGGCCGATGGCGACGAACATGCCGGGCGATTCGATGGTATGCCGTGCGCCGGTTTTGAGATTTCGAATGCGAACCGCCGTCATGCCGCGCTCATCATCGCCAAGCACTTCCTCGACGGCTGAATTCCAGACTGGCTTTACCTTCGTATGCGACAGCAGGCGGTCGGCCATGACGGGGCTTGCGCGCAGTTTGTCCCGACGATGAATCAGATGAACGGCGCTGGCGAATTTCGTCAGATAGGTCCCCTCTTCGCACGCCGAATCGCCGCCGCCGACAACGATCAGCGGCTTGTTTCGAAAGCGTGGAAGCGCTCCATCGCAAACCGCGCAGGCGCTAACTCCCATGTTTTTAAACTTGTTTTCCGACTCCAGCCCAAGATAGTTGGCGCTGGCTCCGGTCGAGAGAATGATCGAATGCGCCTGGACCGTGGCCCCGGTTGAATCCGTCAGGAGGAAAGGCCTTTGGCTCAGATCGGCCGATACGATGTCTTCGGTGATGATGCGCGATCCGTATCGCTCGGCCTGCTCGCGCATGGCGATCATCAGGTCCGGACCCATGATTCCGCGCGGAAAACCGGGATAATTCTCCACTTCGGTTGTGAGATTGAGCTGCCCCAGCGGCAATGTCCCCAGCAGCCGATTTTCCTCGGAGATCGCGCCTTCGTAAACCAGCGGCGAAAGATTGGCGCGCGCGGCATAGATCGCGGCCGTCCACCCGGCGGGTCCCGAACCAATGATGACCAGCTTCTCCACCGAACCGGATCGATCTGACGTCATTCTGTTTCAACCTCGCAAAAACTGCGCGCCTTTGCTCCTTGGCCGAGAATTCAAAGATCGGCACGCCGCCAATTGATCTTAGGCGGTTTGTAGGCCGGAAAGTACCGCCGCGTAAGACCTGCAAGGACCTCTATACAAAGCCGCACCAGCCTTTGCTTGCGAGTACCACGGTGGGCGAGTACGCCCATCCTACGGGCTTCCGCGAAGGGGCAAGCGGAAACGCGATACTCCCGAGGATCGGGTGCCGTTATCTATCCCAATTGCACCTCCACCACATGATCCTTCCGATCATCCACCAAAAGCACCGTCTGCTCTGGTTGCTCGACGCCATCGGCAATCACTCGCGTCACCGAGATCCCTGTGCCGCCGTTCTGGATCGTCACGTGATAGAAGGTTTCCCTATATCGATAATGTACTTTGTAAGATGGCCACGCCTTGGGCATTCGCGGCTCAAAGCGCAGGCGGTCGATCTCCAGATGCAAGCCGAGCAATGACTCGGTGATCAGGCGATACATCCAACCGGCCGATCCCGTGTACCACGTCCACCCGCCGCGACCGGTGTGCGGAGGTACAGCATACACATCGGCGGCGACCACATACGGCTCGACGCGATAGACGTGCACATCATCAGGAGTTGCCGAATGGTGCACGGGGTTGATCATCGAGAACAATTCCCACGCCCTCTCGACATCGCCCATCGCGGCAAACGCCATCACGGTCCAGATGGCCGCATGGGTGTACTGGCCGCCGTTTTCTCTCACGCCCGGGAGATACCCCTTGATGTATCCGGGATTCAGTTCTGATTTATCGAAAGGCGGATCGAGCAGTTGGATCTGCCGTGCTTCGCGCCGCACCAGCCGCTGATCGACATGCTCCATCGCCATCTGCGATCGCTCGCGGATTCCAGCGCCGGAGAGGACCGACCAGCTTTGCGGAAGGGCATCGATCTGGCATTCGGGATTGGTGGATGAGCCCAGCGGCGTGCCATCATCGAAGTAGGCACGGAGATACCAGTTTCCGTCCCAACTGTTGGCTTCGATATTGCCGCGCAGTCTGCCGGCTTCGACGGTGTACTTGTCGGCCAGTGTTGCGTCGCCGCGCTTGCGCGCGAGATCGGCGAAGCGCATCATCACGTCGTAGAGGAAGAACGCGAGCCAGACGCTTTCGCCCTTGCCGTGCTGGCCTATCAGGTTCATGCCATCGTTCCAGTCGCCGCAGCCGATCAACGGCAGACCGTGAACGCCGAAGCGCAGGCCGTTGTCGATCGCGCGAACGCAATGGTCGTAGAGCGTGCCGACATCATCTGATATCTGCGGCTGATCGTAGAACGCTTCCTCTTCCGGACGAAGCAGCCGCGCGCTCAGGAACGGGACGCGCTCGTCGAGAATGCCGGTGTCGCCGGTCGTCGCGACGTACCGGCAGACCGCATACGGCAGCCAGAGATAATCATCGGAGAAGTGCGTGCGAACTCCTCTTCCCGCCGGCGGATGCCACCAGTGCTGCACGTCGCCCTCCCTGAACTGCCGGCCAGCTGCGCGCAGCAAGTGCTCGCGCAGTGCCGCCGGGTCGGCGTGCACCACAGCCATTGCATCCTGCAACTGGTCGCGAAATCCGAACGCCCCACCGGACTGGTAAAAGCCGGTGCGCGCCCACATTCGGCAAGCGAGAACCTGGTAAACGAGCCAGCCATTGGCCAGGAAATTGACAGCCGGATCGGGTGTCTCGACATAAACCACCCCAAGCGTTCGGCTCCAATAATTCCATACACCCTCGAGCGCGCGGTGGGCGCTGCCGACATCGCGGAAACGCCGGATAAGCTGTCGGGCGGCGCCGTCATCTCGAGCTGCACCGAGAATGAAAACTACATCCTTTTCCCCTCCATCTTCCAGAGCGATCTGCACTTGAATCGCAGCGCACGGATCCAGCCCAGCGCCGGTGCGTCCGGACAAGCGCGTTCTTCGAAGCGCCGCGGGATTGGCGGTGGAGCCGTTTCGGCCGATGAATTCCGTGCGATCTCCCGTGACGGTGCGATCGGTTTCGCTGCAATCGACGAAAACAACCGCATTGGCGAATTCCGCGCTGTAAGCATTGCGCGCGAAGATCGCCCCGCTCGCGGGATCGACCTCGCTCACCACATGCATCAGCGTTTTGCTTCGCAGCTCGCCAAGCACCCATTCCCAATAACCGGTGAGTGAAATCTGACGCCGCCGGCCGCTGTGATTGCTGATTTTCAGCCGATTTATTTTCACCGGTGCATCGGTGGCGATGGAAACGCACAATTCGGTCCGGATTCCATCTTCGGTGTATTCAAAGATGCTGTAGCCAAAGCCGTGGCGAATGACGTAGGGATTGGACCCTCGCATCGGCAGTGGCGTGGGCGACCAGGCACGACCGCTCTCTTCATCGCGGAGATAAATGGCCTCGCCGCTGATGTCTGATACCGGATCGTTATGCCAGGGCGTGAGGCGGAATTCGTGGCTGTTCTCCGACCAGGTGTACGCGCTGCCGCTCTCGGAAACGACGGTTCCAAATTGCGGATTGGCAATGACATTGCACCACGGCGCGGGCGTGGTCTGCCCGGCGGCGAGAATCATAACGTATTCGCGGCCATCGTAGCTGAAGCCTCCCAGTCCGTTGAAAAAGGCGACATCGCGCGTGGGAACTTCCGCCGCCATTGGCGGTTCAGAGCGCCGGCGCTGCGGTTTGAAAGCGGGAATCTGCAGATCAGGCCGGCCGCGACGATCCACCTGTTCGATCAGCGTGCCCGCGTCATCGACAAGCACCACGCGAGCAACCGTTTGCAGCAAAACTCGATCTTCCTCTGACATCTGCTCGCCGCGGCGCACGAAGATGCCGCCGGGCTTGTCCACCATCGTCGCCTCCGGGCCGGCGGCGATCAGGTCCATGATAGTGTCCTGCAAGCTCTGTCGATAAATGGAATCGTCCTCGTTCCAAACAACCAGATCGACCGCCAGACCCTTCATTCGCCAGTAGGCGTGCGCCTGCACGGCCTGACGCACCACCTCGATCTTCGCGCGGTCGTGGATGCGAACCAGGACAATCGGCAAATCGCCGGAAATGCCATAGCCCCACAATCCGGATTGGCCGCGTCGATTGCGCGCCAGAATGCTCGCCTTGGACCTGCGCAAGGAGGAAGCATAGACGATCGATCCAGCCAATCGTCCGTAAGCCTGCGCTTCGGTTTCGGTGGCATTGAGCTGCCGCAAGAGAATGTGGCTGTGCGTCCAGGCCAGCTCAAAAACGCGGTCGGCAAGTCGCGGATCGTGATATTTTTCCGCCAGCGCCACCACCGCTTCGCGCGTCTCGGCAACGCCGGTGATGAAATCCACCCGGACAGCTTCATTTGGCTCGAGGCGAACGGCGTGGCGAATCGAAACGATCGGATCGAGCACCGGGCCGAAACTGTTGGACAGTGCCCTGACCGCTTCCCCCATTCCCTCCATCGCCACGGGATCGCTCAGCGTTCTGCCGCGTCCGATGAATTTCATTCGATCGGTTTCGAAGGAAGCCTCGCCCACGGTTGTGCCGCGCACCGTCATCAGGTGCACCATCCACGGCGGTCTTTCGTCGGCCGATCGGGGGCGCCGGGTGCAGAAGATCGCCTGACGCTGTGCGAATAATTCGGTCTGCACAAACAGGTTGCTGAATGCCGGATGCGCCTGATCCGCCGCCTGCTGCGCCAGGACCACTTCGGCATAACTGGTGAGCTCGATGGTTCGGGCAACTTCGCCGCGATTGGTAAGGGTAATTCGCCGCAGTTCGATATCATCTTCCGGCGAAACGCTGAATTCCGCATGCGTTTCGATCTGCTCATCGCGCCTGCGAAACTCGGCGCGGGCCTGAGTGAAGATCGCTTCGTAGTTTTTTGTGCGCTTGAGCGTCGGCTGCCAGGCGGTGGACCAGAACGTGCCGGTCTCCAAATCGCGGAGATAGCAGAAGGTGCCGAATGAATCGCGCGTGGGATCTTCGCGCCAGCGCGTAACCGCCAGATCGCGCCACCGACTGTATCCGCCACCAGCGCTGGTGATGACCACGTGGTAATTACCGTTGGATAGCAGATGCACTTCGGGAGATGGGCCGCCGGGATCGGTGAAGACGCGCATCGTCCCCTCGGCCTCGGCCGAGCTGCCGTGTGTGGACTTGGCTTCGGCGGCGTGCGGGAAGACTGCCGCCGTCGCTTTGGGGACGCGCTCCTGCAATAGCAAATTGGCGGCGCGCATCATTGGATCGCTTTCGAATCGCCGCTGCATCGGCTTGCCGAGAAGCACGTACGCGATCGACAGCAAGCTCATCCCCTGGTGGTGAGCCATGAACTGTTTGACGACGACATCATCAGCCCCGGGCGGCAGGCGGGAAGGCGTGTAATCGATCGCTTCATAAAAGCCGTACGTTCCCTCGTCGCCGGCATCAGCCAATCGCTCGAGATTCTTGCACGCGGCTTCGGGTTCGACCATCAAAGCCAATGCGCTCGCATACGGAGCGATCACCAAATCCTCGCCCAAGCCCCGCTTGAGCCCCAGCCCCGGAACGCCAAAGGCGCGGTACTGGTAATTCATGTGCAGGTCCATCGTGTTGTATCCCGATTCGGAGATACCCCACGGAACGCCCCGCTGCCTTCCATAATTGATCTGCCGGCGAACCACCGCCCGGCAGGTTTGATCCAGCAACGTGTTGTCGTAGGTGGGCATGACCAGCAGCGGCATCAGATATTCGAACATCGACCCGCTCCAGCTCAGAAGAGCCGGTGCGCCGCCGGTGCTGGTGAGCAATCGCCCCAGCGCGAACCAGTGTTGTTGGCCGAACTGGCCCTGCGCGATCGCAACAAAACTGATGAGCCGGGCTTCGGAAGCCAGCAAGTCGTAGAAACTGCCATCGGGGCGCTGATCACCGACGTTATAGCCGATGACAAACAGGTCGCGCGATTTGTCATAAAGAAAGCCGAGGTCCATCTCTTCGAACTCGGCGGATTGCCGTGCGAGATCGTCGAGCGTTTTGAGCCGTTCCAAAGCAGTCCGTGATGCGTCGAGCATCGCATCGCGCAAGTGCCCGAACCATGAAACGGCGTCGGACCCGCTCGTGCTGCCGCGGAGATGCGCCAAAACGGCATCGATCAATGGAACCACCGACGCCTGCGAGCTGGCGATCTCCCGCAACGTGGGCGATTCAAGGCGCGCCAATTGAACGCGCAGTTCGTTCAAGCGCGTCGCCTGCTCGGGGGCGTCATCCGTCCAGAAGCTAGATGCAGGCGACGGCAAAAGTGCCCAACCCAGCAATTGACAGAGATCATCGCAGTGATCTACGCAGGCGCGCTCCAAAGCGCCCGCCCACCACCTGGCCTGGTCATCATTGCCAATCACTGCCGAAATCTCGGCCGCTTCGACTTTGAGCTCCTTCAGCCGCGACAGCGTTATGGCCAGCGGTTCGAGGCGATCGTCCAATTGGCTTTCAAAGCGCTGAATTTTGAGCAGCGCATCGGCTGAAACCACCGGCACAACCGCGACGCCGCCGGCACGATCAAAGCCGCGCGCCACATCCAGAAGCACCCTCGCCGTATCGCGCAGACCGCCGAAAAGGCGTCGAGGCAATACTTTTCCATCCACCAACTCGGCCAGGCCGCGGCGCAGCACCAACAAATGGCCGACGAAGTTTCCGCTATCGACCGTGGAGACGTACAACGGGAGGAGGGGCTTGAGCGTTCGCGTGTTGTACCAGTTGTAGAAATGTCCTCGATAGCGCTCCAGCCGCTCGAGTGTGTCAAAGGTGTTTTGTGTGCGCTCGAGGAGGCGCGCGGTGGAACAGTATCCAAAATCGTGGGCCGCTAAATCGGCCAGGAGCGCCATGCCGATATTGGTTGGACTGGTGCGCGGGGCGATCATGACGCTGGGCGCTTCCTGAATGTTGTCTGGCGGCAGCCAGTTTTCTTCAGCACAAACCAGCACTTCAAAAAATCGCCAAGTGCGCCGGGCCAGCTTTTCGAGAAACATTCGCTGGGCCGGCGAGAGGCGGACCGGCCGCACCGGAATCGGCCGGCTGAGCAGCCATGCAAGCAGCGGCGAAATCAGCCAGAGCGCCGCCACCGGAGCAGCCCAGATCAAAGTCGGAACTCGAAGGAGTCCCAGCCAAGTGCCAACCCCGATCGCGGCAACCGGGCCGATCCACATCGATTCAAAGAAACTCAGCGGATCGACCGGAGCACTTCGCGCAGCCTCCCGGGACGTCTTCCATTCCAACAGTTTCCGCTTTGTCCAATGCACCCGAACCAGCGTCCGCGCGATTGCATCGAGGCTGATGTAGGCGTCATATGGCAGGAACACCAGAGTGGAAATGGATTGGATCAGTTGGATGCCCACGCCGGCCGCCCAATTGCGAAGATGCGCGGGCCAGGGAAAATCCTGCGACTTGTCGATGACGGCAAGGAACCCCGCCAGGAGAGTGCAGCCCAGCAAAATGGCCAGCGTAAACACCACCGTAGCGGCGGCGACGCGCGGCGGCGAAAAAAAACAGGCGATCAGCAGCAGAAGCACCATCGCCACCGGCACCACGCTGCGGCGAAGATTGTCAAAGATTTTCCACCACGAAAGTGCCGAGATCGGATTGCGGACGCGAGTAGATCCCGGCCCCGGCACCGCCGGAAACAGCCAGCGCGCGATTTGCCAGTCACCCCTCATCCAACGATGCCGCCTACTGACATCGGCAAGATAGCGCGCGGGAAATTCCTCGTACAATTCCACATCACTAAGCAACGCCGAGCGGCCGTAAGCA
>Ga0302324_100025826_pt1 | contig 11251 bp, 7 predicted proteins | sample Palsa_T0_1_FD_201949 | JGI IMG/M metagenome (GOLD analysis project Ga0302324, IMG submission 201949) | Peat permafrost microbial communities from Stordalen Mire near Abisko, Sweden - Palsa_T0_1 | ecosystem: Environmental > Terrestrial > Soil > Palsa > Peat permafrost | place: Sweden: Abisko... | reverse complement strand
GGACTGGCGGCCGCGGTGCGCGACGCCGAGGCGGCGGCCGGGGCAATCGCGGCGGATCTGGCGCGCGAGGTCGGCGCCCGACGGCTGGCCAGCGAAGCGCGGACCAGCGACGCGGCGGCGGCCGGCGAGCTGCCTGCCGACCCGGATGTCACGCCGATCAATGCGCTGTGGGAAGTGCGGGGGAGGCGCGGTGGGGGAAAGGCATTCGTCGATCTGCAGAACGATGTCACCTGTGCCGATGTGCGGCTGGCGCAGCGCGAAGGGTATGAGCATGTCGAGCACATGAAGCGCTACACCACCCACGGCATGGCAACCGACCAGGGCCGCATCGGCGGACTGGTCGGCAGCGCGGTGCTGGCACAGGCGCGCGGCCTGGCGCTATCGGAGGTCGGGCGCTCCAAGCCGCGCCCGTTTGCGCAGCCGGTGCCGTTCGCCGCGCTCGCCGGCGCCGAGGTGCGACAGCACCTGCGCCCGCAGCGCCGCCTGCCGCTGCACGACTGGCACCAGGCCGCCGGCGCCAGCTTCGTGGCCATCGGCTTGTGGATGAGGCCGCTGGTTTATTCACGCGAGACCGGCTGGGCGCCGGTGCTGCGTGAAGCGCGCGCGGTGCGCCACGCGGTCGGTATCACCGATGTGTCGACGCTGGGCAAGATCGACGTGCAGGGACCGGACGCCGCCCGTTTCCTGGATTTCATCTATGCCAACCGTTTCTCGACGCTGGCAGTCGGCCGGGCGCGCTACGGCATCATGCTGCGCGAGGATGGCCTGCTGTTCGACGACGGCACCACCTCGCGGCTCGCCGCCGATCATTTCTTGGTGACCACAACGACCGCGAACGCCACGGCGGTGCTCGAGCACATGGAGTTCCAGCTGCAGTCGGTGTGCCCGCAGTTCGACGTCGTGCTGACCGATGTCGGCGAGCAATGGGCGCAGTTCGCCATCGCCGGGCCACGCGCGCGCGAGGTGGCGGCGGCGGTAGTGGCGGACCGCGACCTGTCGAATGAGGCATTCCCGTTCATGGCGGCGGGCGCGGCTACGATCGCGGGCGTCGCCGGGCGCGTGTTTCGCATCTCGTTTTCCGGTGAGCTCGCCTATGAGCTGGCGGTGCCGGCGAACCGCGCGCTGCCGGTGTGGCTGGCACTGCTCGAGGCCGGCAGGCCATTCGGCATCGCGCCCTATGGCCTTGATGCCCTCAACACGCTGCGGATCGAAAAGGGCCATGTGACCGGCGCTGAACTCAACGGCAATACCAGCGCCGAGGATCTGGGCTTCGCTCGCATGCTCAAGCCGCAGGGCGACTTCATCGGCCGGGTGCTGTCGCAGCGCGCCGGACTGATCGCGCCCGATCGGCTGCAACTGATCGGCGTGCGGCCGATTGACCGCCGGCGGCGCCTGCGCACCGGTGCGCAGCTGGTGGCACCTGAGGCGCGCAGCGTGAGCCTGGGCTACGTGACCTCCTCCACACCCGCGGTCGAACTCGAGGGCTGGGTGGGGCTGGCGCTGCTGGCGGCGGGCCGGCAGCGCATCGGCCAGCATCTGATCGGCGCCTCGCCGCTGCACGATGAGGCGGTCGAGCTCGAGATCGTCAGCCCGCACATGTTTGATCCGGAGAGCGCCCGTGTCCGCGGCTGAGCCCGTGTCCGTGCCTGAGCGCGTGTCTGCGCCTGAGCTTCGGCTGGCAGTGTGTGCTGCCGATATCGTCGAGCTGGCCGCGCTGCGTGGGCGTGCCGGTGAGATCGGCGACATCGCCAATGAACATGGGCGGCAACTTCCGGCGCTTGGACGCGTCGCGCTCGGCGCCGACCATCTGACGCTGTGCGTGCGCCCGCAGCGCTGGCTGCTGCTGGCTGCGCCGGCGTCGCCCGGCGCGACTGCTGCCCACTGGCAGGCCGCGTGCGCCGGTGTCGGCGCCGCGATCGACCTGTCGGGCGCGATGCAGGCGCTATATCTCACTGGCTCCGACACACGCGAACTGCTGGTACGCAGCTGCCGGCTGGACCTTTCCGCCGACGCGTTCCCGCCCGCCAGCGCCGCGGCTACCCTCATGGTCCAGGTGTCGGTGATCCTCGCGGCGCTGCCGTCGGGCGTGCTGCTGCTGACACCGGCGAGCACGGCCCGGCACTTGTGTGAGTGGCTTGCGGCCACGGCCAGGAGCTTTGGATCGATGGCGTTATCGCAAGGCGAGCTTGGCGTGACTACTGTGCCTGAACTGACCGGAGACCGGCTCTAATGCAGACGCACGCCAGGGCGGTGGTCATCGGTGGCGGCGTGGTCGGCGCCAGCACGCTGTATCACCTGGCGAAGATCGGCTGGAGCGAACTGCTGCTGCTCGAGCAGAGCGAGCTGGCCGCAGGATCGACCTGGCACGCGGCCGGCGGTATGCATACGTTCAACGGCGAGGCCAACATCTCGCGGCTGCAGAAATACACCATCGACCTGTACCGCGAGATCGAGGCACTGTCGGGCCAGTCCTGCGGGCTGCATCCGAACGGCGGCCTGATGCTCGCGGCGACCGCAGGCGAGCTCGACAGCCTGAAGCTCATCTGCTCGCGTGCACGCTATCTCGGCATGGAAACCGAGATGATCTCGCTGCAGGAGGCCTGCCGCCTCAACCCGCTGATCGATACCAGCCACTTCATCGGCGCGCTGTGGCGCGCCGACGGCGGCCATTGCGATCCGTCCGGCACCACGCATGCCTACGTCAAGGCGGCGCGCCAGCTGGGTGCTACGGTTGCGCGCTTCACGCGCGTGCTGTCGCTGGCGCAGCGCGCCGACGGCTCCTGGGATGTGGTGACCGACAAGGGCACGGTGCACGCCGAGCACGTGGTCAATTGCGCAGGTCTGTGGGCACGCGAGATCGGCCACATGGTCGGCATCGAGCTGCCGGTGCTGGCGATGGAGCACCACTACCTGATCACCGAGGACATCCCGGAACTGCGCGGTCGCAAGCAGGAGATCGTCAACACCACCGACTACGCCGGCGAGATCTACATGCGCCAGGAGCGCGGCGGCGCACTGATTGGAACCTACGAACCGCACGGAGTGATCTGGTCGCCGGTGAAGACACCGGACGAGTTTTCGATGCAGCTGCTGCCGGATGACTTCGAGCGACTGGCGCCGTACTTCGAAGTCGGGTTCCGGCATTTCCCGGCGCTCGGGCGCGTGGGCATCCGCAAGGCAATCAACGGGCCGTTTACCTTTGCGCCGGACGGCAACCCGCTGGTGGGGCCGGTGCGCGGGCTGCGCAATTTCTGGGTTGCCTGCGCGGTGATGGCCGGATTCAGCCAGGGCGGCGGCATCGGCCTGGTGCTGTCGCGCTGGATGGCGCACGACGACCCTGGCCAGGACATCCTGTCGATGGATGTGGCGCGTTTCGGTGCCTTCGCGACGCCCCGCTACACGTCGCTGAAGGTGCCCGAGAACTATGCGCGCCGCTTCCGGCTCGCCTACCCGAACGAGGAGTTGCCCGCCGCCCGGCCGGTGCGCCGTTCGCCGATCTACGATCGACTGCAGGCAGCCGGTGCGGTCATGGGCGCCAACTTCGGCCTCGAGCATGCACTGTGGTTCGCACCCGCCGGTGTAACGCCCACCGAGACGCCGACCTATCGGCGCTCGGAGGCGTTTGCATTCGTCCGCGCGGAATGCCAGGCGGTGCGCGGCAACGTCGGGCTGTACGAGACCAGCAACTATGGCAAGTACGAAGTCACGGGCCGTGGTGCGCGCGCCTGGCTCGACCGGGTATTTGCCTGCCGCCTTCCGCGCCCCGGGCGGCTGGCGCTGGCGCCGATGCTCAGTGCTTCCGGCCGCATCGTCGGGGACCTGTCGATCGCCTGCCTGGCCGATGATCGATTCATGATCGTGGGTTCCGGGTTTGCCGAGGAATTCCACCTGCGCTGGTTCTGGAGCTCCGATCCGCCCGCCGACGTATTCGTGCGCTCGGTGTCCTCGACGCTCACCGGCGTGTCGATTGCAGGTCCCCGCTCGCGCGAGCTGCTGCAGCGGCTGGTGCGCGAGGACCTGTCGCCCGGCGCATTCAAGCTGTTCCAGCTGCGCCAGACCGCGGTTGGACTCGCGCCCGCGATCCTGACGCGTGCCGGCTTCACCGGTGAGCTCGGCTACGAGATCTGGACCACGCCCGACTATTTCGCCACGCTCTACGATGAGCTGTGGGACGCCGGGCGAGCGCTCGGGCTTAAGCATTTCGGCGGCCGCGCGCTGTCATCGCTGCGGCTGGAGAAGGCCTACGGCTCGTTCAACAAGGACTTTCGCCCCGACTACACCGCCGTCGAAACCGGGCTCGACCGGTTCGTGGACTTTGGCAAGGCCGATTTTACCGGCCGCGCCGCCGCGCTGGCCGAGCGTGCGGCCGGACCGGCACGCCGCTTCGTCGTGATGGAGGTCGCCGCCGCGGATGCCGACGTGATCGGCTATGAGTCGATCATCAAAGATGGGGCCGCGGTCGGCTATGTGACCTCGGGCGCCTACGGGCATTGCATTGGCGCGAGCCTTGCCGCCGGCTATGTGCCGAGCGCGCTGGCCCGCGACGGCGAGCGCTTTGAAATCGACATCCTGGGCGATATGCGCAGCGCGATCGTGCGGCGCGAACCGATGTACGATCCGCAAGGGCTTCGGCTGCGCAGCTGAATTGACTCGGTGCAGGCGAACATGGCAGCTTGGCGCGCGATCCAACGCACTGGATTCATCGGGGAAGAAATAAATTCATGGGGAAAAAATAATGAGAGTCCTGCCCTGCTGTGTGCTGCTGCTGGCGCTGCTGGTCCACGGAACCGCCGCTGCGGATGACCCCAAGAAGCTGCGCCTGATCACCTGGGCCGACTACGCGCCGGCCGAGATCGTGGCGCAGTTCAAGCAGGAGACTGGCATCCAGGTCGAAGTCACGCTGTCCAATAACGAGGAAATCATCTCCAAGCTGCGCGCCACCGGCGGCGCCGGCTTCGATCTCGCCCAGCCGTCGCAGGATCGCATCACCGGCGTGCAGCGCGAATTCGGCATCTACAAGCCGATCGACCTGACCCAGGTCAAGGTCGATCAATTTACCCCTGAAATCCTCGAGATCACGCGCAAGAACACCACGCTCGAGGGCAAGCTGTATGGCCTGCCGTACCTGTGGGGCGCCGACGGGCTGGTGGTCAATACCCGGCGCGCCAAGGTCAGCGACTATCCGGACCTGTGCCGGACGGACTTGAAAGGCAAGACTTCGCTGCGACTGCGCCGGCCGGTGCTGATGGCGTTCGCGTTCGCCGCCGGCAAGGATCCATTTGCGCTGTATGGCGATCCGAAGGCCTATGCCGCGCTGATGGAGAGCGTCGGGACGACGCTGTCGGCCTGCAAGGCGAACGTGCGCTTCTTCTACGACAACAAGGACCAGCTGCTCAATGGCATGCGCTCGGGCGAGATCGTCGCGGCGATGATGTGGGATACCGGCGGCTGGACGCTCAATCGCCAGGATCCGGATATCCAGTTCATCGTGCCCAGGTCCGGCGCCCTGGGCTGGCTCGACACCTTCGCGCTGCCGGCGCGCGGCCGCAACGACGCTGCCGCCTACGCCTGGATCAATTTCACCATGCGGCCGGACGTGGCGGCCAAGATCACCAACGCGGTGGGCAACTGGACCGCGGCGCGCGGCACCGAGAGCCTGGTGAATCCGAAATTTCGCGCGCAGTTCAACGCCAGCTTCCCGCAGGGCGGCTTCAAGGACATCCACTGGTACCCGGCCATTCCCTCGGGCCTGGAGGAGACGGAGGGCCGGATTCTCGATCGTATCAAGGCGGCCAATTGAGCATCCCCGACCTCAGCGTCGAGCAGATCGACAAGCGCTTCGCCGACCACGTGGCGGTCGACCGGCTGTCGTTCGCGGTCGAGCGCGGCAGCTTCTTCTCCATTCTCGGGCCCTCCGGCTGCGGCAAGACCACGCTGCTGCGCATGATCGCCGGCTTCACGCTGCCCGACAGCGGCGACATCCGTATCGGTGATCGCAGCATGCGCGCGGTGGCGCCCAATCGCCGGCCGGTCAACATGGTGTTCCAGCACCTGGCGCTGTTTCCGATGATGTCGGTCGGGGACAACGTCGGCTTCGGACTGGCGCGGCGCGGGGTGGGCAAGGCCGAGCGCGCCCGCCGCGCCGCGGCGATGCTCGAGCGTGTGGGACTTGCCGGCGCCGCCCACAAGCGCGTCGATGAGCTGTCGGGCGGCCAGCGCCAGCGCGTCGCGATCGCGCGCAGCCTGGTGCTCGAACCGACGCTGCTGCTGCTGGATGAGCCGCTCGGCGCGCTGGACCTGAAGTTGCGTGAGCATATGAAGATCGAGTTGAAGCAGCTGCAGGCGGCGTTCGGCACCACTTTTGTCTACATTACGCATGATCAGTCCGAGGCGCTGGTACTCTCCGACCACGTGGCGGTCATGAACCACGGGCGCTTCGAGCAGATCGGCACCCCGCAGCAGCTGTACTACCAGCCGCAGACGCCGTTCGTCGCCGGCTTCGTCGGTGCCAACAATTGCATCGCCGGGCGCGCGCTGGGCGTCGACGCGGAACTGGTCGAGCTGGTGACGCCCCAGGGCTGGACGGTGCGCGCGCGTCGCAGCGGATCAATCGCTGTGGGTGAGGCGGTCGCCGCGTTCGTGCGCCCGGAAGTCGCGAGCATCGAGCGCGAAGCCGCGCAGCTGCCGCCGCACATGACCTGCCATGCCGGGGAGGTGCAGAGCCTGCTGTTCGACGGCGCCAATTCGGCGGTGCTGATCGTGGAGCAGCAGACGCGCTTCGAGTTTCGGGTGGCGCTGCCGCAGACCGGACGGCTGGCGGACCTGACGCCGGGCGCACGGGTGTTCTTCGGATTCGATCCGCAGCGCGCGATCTGTTTCAGTGCGTCTGCGGGCGCCGCGGCGCCTGCCGGCGCGGGCGGCGGGCATGCCTGAGACTGCCGGCCCGGCGATCTGGCAGCGCCGCATGATGCTGGCGGTGCTGCTGACACCGGCGCTGCTGTGGCTGTTCGCGCTGATCATCCTGCCGCACATCGAGCTGGCGCTGCTGTCGCTGCGCCAGCGCATCGCTCCACACACCTACGCGGCGAGCCTGACGCAGTACCAGACGTTTTTCGCCGAACCGCTGTACTGGCGCGTGTTCGTGCGCACCGCGATCCTGTCTGCGCTGGCCACTGCGCTGACGCTGCTGGTGGCCTTCCCGGTGGCCTGGATCATTGCCAAGGTCGCGCGCGGGCGCGCCAGCTCGCTGCTGTTCGTGCTGTGCCTGATTCCGTTCTGGGTCAGCGAGACGGTGCGCGCGCTCGGCTGGCTGATCCTGCTGCGCGAATCCGGAGTGCTGCCCACGCTGCTGGTGCGACTCGGCATCACCGCGGTGCCGGTCGAGCTGCTCTACCACGATGCGACAATCCTGATCGGACTCATCTATACCTCGCTGCTGTTCATGGTGGTGCCGCTGGTCAGCAGCCTTGAGAGCCTGGACAACTCGCTGATCGAAGCCGCCTATAACCTCGGCGGCACTGGAGCTTCGATCCTGCGGCAGATCGTCGTCCCGCACGCCGCGCCTGGCATCACCTCCGGCTGCATCGTCGTGTTCATGCTGACGCTGGGAAATTATCTGACACCTAACCTGCTCGGCGGCAAGAACTCGCAATGGTTCACCGAGCTGATCTACACGCAATTCATCGTGCGCTTCAACTGGGAGCAGGGCGCGGCGTTCGGTTTCCTGTTGCTGGGGCTGTCCACCGCCATGGTGGCGCTCGGGCTGCGGGTCAGCGGCCAGCGCTTCGTCGACGTGATGCGCCGCGCATGATCTCCTCGCTGCCACGTCCGGCATGGTTGCGCGCCGCCACGGCGCTTTATCTCGGCGCGTTCCTGCTGTTTCTGTTCGTTCCGCTGCTGGTGGTGGCGGTGTTCGCGTTCAACAACGCGCCCTATCCGGCGCCGCCGTGGCGCGGGTTCACGCTCGACTGGTTCCTCGGCAACCAGGCCGCCGGTCGCACCGGCCTGTTTCGCGATTCGGAACTGCTCGGCAGCATCTGGACCAGCGTCGTGGTGGCAAGCTGGGTGACCGGGCTGTCGGTGATCGTGGGTACGGCCAATGCCTTCCTGATGGAGCGCTACCGCTTTCCCGGCAAGCAGCTGCTGTCGGTGCTGATGCTGGTGCCGCTGGTGATCCCGGGCGTGATCCTCGGCATCTCGATCCTGGCGTTCTGCAGCCGGCTGGCGGAGCTGGCCGATAGCGTGTTCGGACTCGACCTGGATTTCCTGCGCCCCGGGCTTACGCTGGTGGTGCTCGGCCAGTTCTCATTCGTGGCCACCATTGCGACGCTGATGGTGAGCGCACGGCTGAAGCGCTTCGACCGCACGCTGGAGGAGGCCGCGCTCAATCTGGGCGCCTCGCACGCCGCGGTGCTGCGCACCATCACGTTCCCCTATCTGCGCCCGGCGCTGATCGGCACCGCGGCGATTTCGTTCCTGATGTCGTTCGAGAATTTCAATACCACGCTGATGCTGGTGGGAGCCGACGCCCCGCTCACGGTACTGATGTACGGGCGCATGCGCGAGGGCGCCAGCCCGGTGCTGAACGCGGTCAGCCTGTTCCTGATGCTGGCCTCGGCGCTGCTGGCGTTCGCGCTGATGCGCGGTGGCCGGCGCCGACCTTGATGCCGGTGGCGCGCTCCTGGTCCTCTACCAGGCGGCGGGCCGACCAGAAGTAATGAAACGTCGCCCAGAAGCCGGTTGGCGCCAGGCACAGCAGCGCCAGGCGCAGTGAGGCCGCATTGGCGATGTGGCCGGGGGCGAACCAGTCGCTCAGGAACCCGACCGCCTGCGGTGCGACCACCAGGTTGAACACATTGGCGACGAACAGCACCGCGGCGCAGAACAGCGCGCGCATGCGCGGCTCGGCCAGGTTGTTCAGCAATCCAAAGCCGGGTCCGATATAGAAGTAGATCGACGGAATGAACACCCAGAACAGCGCGGTGGCGAGGCTCAGCGAGTGCGTCCAGTAGATCACGATCGACACCACGGTCGACAGTCCGATGACGCTGCCGAGCAGCCAGACGATGCGCTTCGGGTTCGACATCCAGGGCTGCGCCAGCAGCCACGCGGTCAGCAGCGAGGCCGCGATGCCGCCGTACAGGTGCATCGGTGCGGTGATTGCGCCGGCCTGGCCGGCGCTCAGCGAATAGGTGCGCATCAGGTAGGCTGGCGTCCACCACATCAGGCCCCAGCCCCACAGCGCGGTGACCGAGGTGGCCATGACCACGTGCACCGCCGAGCGCTGGCTCCACAGGTACTGCATCGTGACCCAGAACGAGGGCGTGTCGGCGTGCAGCCGGTGATCGAGGCAGCCGCGTCGCGGCTCGCGCACCGTCGCGTACAGCCATACCCCAAACACCATGCCGGCGGCGCCGAGCCACAGGAACACGGTGCGCCAGCCATACAGATCCGATACCCGGCCGGTGAAATCCGCGGCGATCCAGGCGCCGATCGGCGCGCCGAGCGCGAACACCGTCAGTGCCATCGGCCGGCGTGTACAGGGAAAGTAATCCGACAGGATCGAATTCGCACCCGGCGTACCCCCGGCCTCCCCGACACCCACCCCCAGTCGCGACAGCTGCAGCTGCCGGTAGGTTTGCGACAGCCCGGTGCACAGCGTCATCGCCGACCAGGCGAGCACCGAGAAGGTGAGGATCATGCGCCGGCTGACCCGGTCGGTGAGCCATGACAGCGGAAAGCCGAACAGCACATAGAACAGCGCCAGCGAGGTGCCGGTCAAAAACGCGATGCCGGAATCGCTCAGGTGCAGCTCGAGCCGGATCGGTTCCATGACGGTGGAGATCGCGTAGCGATCCGCGATGCTGAGCGTATAGACCGTCACCATCATCGCTAGCACGTACCAGCGCACCGCGAACGACGCCTGATTGGCGTGTACGGCGACCGGCGGTATGGCGGTGGAGACGGAAATCTTAGATCGCCCCTGTTGCTGCCTATCGGATCATGCCGTAGGCATGGTACTGGTTTCCGGGCGCCATCGGGGTGGATCCTTCGGTTGTGGTGTGCCGGCGATGCCTTTGTGTGCTGAGCCGTAGCCCTTTTCTGCATGCCGGTTGGCCTCTGCGGCGGCCGGTTGTCGTCTATGCTCTGCTGCAGAGCGACCCCATGCGGCTAAAAGACATCAGGACCTTTGTGGTCGGCAATCCGCCGCCGCATTTCGGCGGCCGTTGGTTCGTCTTCGTCAAGCTGACGACCGACGACAATATCTCGGGAATCGGTGAATCCTACGGCGTGCCGTTTCATCCCGCGCTGGTTGCCGGATTGCTCGAGGATATGTTCGGCCGCTACCTGTCCGACCAGGATCCGCATGACATCGAGTTGTTGACGCGACGCGTGTACGGCGGCGGCTTCACGCAGCATCCGGACCTGAGCGTGATGGGCGTGTTCAGCGCGCTGGAGATGGCCTGCTGGGACATCATCGGCAAGGCCGCCGGTCAGCCGGTCTACAGGCTGCTTGGCGGGCAGGTGCACGAGCGGCTGCGCTCCTATACCTATATCTATCCGCGCGCCGACCAGGGCAGCGAGATCTATCACGACGCGGCGTTGTCGGCCGAACGTGCGCACGACTACCTGCGGCAGGGGTTTACCGCGCTCAAGTTCGACCCGGTCGGTCCATACAGCGCGTTCGACGGCCGCCAGCTGTCGCTCGAGGCGCTGGATCGCTCCGAGCTGTTCGTGCGGGTACTGCGCGAGGCGGTCGGCTCACGTGCCGATCTGCTGTTCGGCACCCATGGGCAGATGACCGCGGCGGCAGCCATTCGGCTGGCGCGCCGGCTGGAGCCTTACGATCCGCTGTGGCTGGAAGAGCCGGTGCCGCCGGACAGCCCGGAGGAGATGGCCAGGGTGGCGCGTGCGACCACGATACCGATCGCGACCGGCGAGCGGCTGACCACCAAGTACGATTTCGCGCGGCTGCTGCGAGCCGGTTCCGCAGCCATTTTTCAGATGAACCTGGGACGCGTCGGGGGCCTGCTGGAGGCAAAGAAGATCGCCGGCATGGCCGAGACCCAGCACGTGCAGATCGCACCGCACCTGTATTGCGGTCCGGTCGTGGGGGCGGCCAATGTGCAGCTGGCCACCTGCAGCCCGAATTTCCTGATCCTCGAGAGTATCGAGCGCTGGCAGGGGTTTCACAGCGACATCCTCAGCAAGCCGATCCGATGGCAGGACGGCTACGTCATTCCGCCGACCG
>Ga0302324_100025823_pt1 | contig 11252 bp, 10 predicted proteins | sample Palsa_T0_1_FD_201949 | JGI IMG/M metagenome (GOLD analysis project Ga0302324, IMG submission 201949) | Peat permafrost microbial communities from Stordalen Mire near Abisko, Sweden - Palsa_T0_1 | ecosystem: Environmental > Terrestrial > Soil > Palsa > Peat permafrost | place: Sweden: Abisko... | reverse complement strand
TTACGCAGCTCGTGCGCGAGCGCCTCGGTGAAGGACTTCACGCCCGCCTTGGCCACGTTGTACGCAGGATTGCCGGGCGGCGTCGTGATGCCTTGCTTGGATCCCGTGTTCACGATCACTCCCTCGTGGCCGCGCGCGATCATCGCGGGCGCAAACACCTGCGAGCCGTGAATCACGCCCCAGAGATTCGTTTCCAGGATGTCCTGCCAGGGACCGCCGGGGCCGAGCACCCGGCTCTCACCGCCGATCGCGGCGTTGTTCATGAGCACGTCGGCTCCCCCGAAGCGCTCGCGCACTTCGCGTTCCAGCCGCTCGAGCTCGGCGCGCCGGCGCACGTCCACCTCGATCGCGAACACGCCGTCCGCACCAGTCGTGCCGGCGGCCGCGACCTCCGCGGCCGCCCACTCGAGACGTTCCGCTCCGCGGTCGGCGATGCACACGGCGAGTCCGAGCGACGCGAAACGCTTGGCGCAGGCGAGTCCGATCCCGGAAGCTCCGCCGGTGATCACCGCGGTATTGCCGGCAGCGAGCGCAGGGTGACCACTCATGGACAGGCCTTTCTTAGCCGCGCAGATGCCGTGCGATATCCGGAATCGGATGATGCGTCAGGTCTTTGGGAATTTCCGCGATGACGTGCTTCTGCACCGCCGCGCTCATGCCGGCGCGCATGTGGCCGAGAGCCTTCGGCGGCAGCACGATCGCAATCTGCAGATCCGGATCCGCCGCGGTAGCCTTCGCGAGCACCCCGGCGAGGGTGTCGACGAAGCGGTCCTCCTCGATATGGTGCCAATCGGTCTGCTCCATCGCGCTGCGTACGCCGCCGGGTCCCGACACGGTCCGGCCCGGTCGATCGGTGCCCATTTCGTGCGTCGCAGGCGCTGCGTGCAGCAGACGGTGCTCGACTTCGAGCTTGATATTCATCTGCGCGCCGTGATTGCGCAGAAAAAGCGCCTTGCGTCCGTCGCCGACGAGGATCAGCGCGTTGTGAGGAATTTCAGCCTGTTCGTGCATGGATATGTCTCCTAAATTGAGAGCATGCCGCATTCGGGCCTACACGGACGTCAGAACGAATGCGCAGTTGACGTCGGCGAAAGCCCGCAGCTTCAGACGTTGAACCGAAAGTGCATGACGTCGCCCTCGCGCACGACGTATTCCTTCCCCTCGAGGCGCAGCCGCCCCGCCTCTTTGGCGCCGGCCTCGCCCTTGTATGCGACGAAATCATCGTAGCCGATGACCTCTGCGCGAATGAACCCATGCTCGAAGTCGGTGTGGATGACGCCCGCCGCTTGCGGCGCGGTCGCGCCGATGCGCACCGTCCAGGCGCGTACTTCCTTCGGGCCCGCCGTGAAATAAGTCTGCAGCCCGAGGAGCGAGTAGCCCGCGCGGATGACACGGTTCAAGCCCGGCTCATCGAGCTTCAGCTCCTTCAAAAACTCCTCACGATCGGCCTCGTCGAGTTGCGAGATCTCCGCCTCGATCGCCGCACACACCGGCACGACCACCGCGCCCTCGGCCTTCGCGATCTCGCGCACGCGATCGAGTCGCGGATTATTCTGAAAGCCGTTCTCATCGACGTTGGCGACGTATAAGACCTGCTTCTCGGTGAGCAGGTGCAGATCGCGAAGCAGTACGCTTTCCTTCGGATCGAGCTTCAACGCCCGCACGGGCTGCGCCTTGTTGAGTTGTTCGCGCACCCGCTCGAGGACGTCGCGGTACTTGAGCGCTTCCTTGTCCGCGGTCTTGGCCGCTTTCACCGCCTTCTGATGCGCGCGCTCCACGCTGTCCAAATCGGCGAGCGCGAGCTCGGTGTTGATGACTTCGATGTCGCTCGCCGGATCGATGCGTCCCGCGACGTGGATGATGTCGTCGTTCTCGAAACACCGCACGACGTGCGCGACGGCGTCGACCTCGCGGATGTGCGACAGGAACTTGTTGCCGAGCCCCTCGCCCTTCGATGCACCGGCGACCAGGCCGGCAATGTCGACGAACTCCACGGTGGTCGGCAGGATCTTTTCCGGCCGCACGATGCCGGCGAGCGTCTGCAGGCGCGGATCGGGCACGGGCACCACGCCGACGTTCGGATCGATGGTGCAGAAAGGATAGTTCTCCGCGGCGATCTGCGCGCGGGTGATGGCGTTGAAGAGAGTGGATTTGCCGACGTTCGGCAGACCGACGATGCCGCAGCGAATGGCCATCAGACTTTGGCCGCGCGGCTGTGCAGCCGCGTCATGGCTCGCTCCGCACCCTGCTCGACGAGGATCGGCACGCTGTCCGCCGCCGTGTTCACCGCCTCGAGGATGAGATCCTCTTCCGCGCGCGGCGCGCGCGTCAGAACGTAATCGATCACTTGCGCCTTGTTGCCGGGATGGCCGATGCCGAGCCGCAGACGCCAGAAATTCTCGCCGATGTGGGCAATGATGTCGCGCAGCCCGTTGTGCCCGCCGTGGCCGCCGGCGTGCTTCAGGCGCACCGTGCCGACCGGCAGATCGAGCTCATCGTGCGCCACCAGGATCTCCTCGGGAGGGACCTTGAAGAAGTCGCTCAGCTGGCGCAGCGACAGACCGCTCCGATTCATGTAGGTGGTGGGCTTCAACAGCACGATGTCCTGGTCGCCGATGTGGATGCGCGCAGTCTCGCCGGAGTACTTGCGATAGTCGCGAAACTCCGCCCCGTGGCGGCGCGCGAGCAGGTCCACGAACCAGAAACCCGCGTTGTGACGGGTGACCAGATGCTCGGGTCCCGGGTTGCCGAGACCGGCGATGATCCTCAACGGTAATCCAGCCATCGTGGAGGTGCCTACCCGCTATGTTGCAAATCGCGCATGAGAGAAAGCGAAAAAATGAAGGGCCGCCGTGTGCGGGCGGCCCCTCGTTCGAACGCGTAGATTATTTCTTCGCGTCTTTCTTCGCCGGTTCCTTCTTGGCGTCTGCCTTCGCGGGTGCTGCCGCCTTGGCCGCATCTCCCGCCGCTGCCGCCGCGGGTGCCGCCGCCGCTCCGGCCGCGCCTTCTGCAGGTGCTGCGCCGGCCGCCGCCGCTGCAGCCGCTGTCGGCTCGGGCTCCTCGGCGCGCGGGCTGTGGATCGCAACCACCGCTGAATCTTCCTTCGCGAGATCCACGAGCTGCACGCCTTCCGGGATCGGGAGCTGCGACAGATGGATGCTCTCGTTCAGCGAGAGTCCCGACAGGTCGACCTCGATGAACTCGGGCAGATCCTTCGGCAGGCACGTCACCTCGACCTGGGTGCGCATGTGCGACACGATGCCGCCCTGGGACTTCACGCCGGGCGAAACCGCCTCGCCCTTGAAGTGCAGCGGTATGGCAATGCGGATCTTCTCGTTCTCCTCGACGCGCTGAAAGTCGACGTGCACGATGGCATTCTTGAACGGATGCCGCTGCACGTCCTTCAGGATCGCGGCCTGCGTCTCGTTGCCGACCTTGAGACTCAGGATCGTCGAGTAGAAGCGCTCGTTGTCGAGCATGATCGCGAGCTTCTGATGGCTCAGGGTCAACGCCCGCGCCTCCAGATGTCCGCCATAAAGAATCGCCGGCACTTTGCCCTCGTGACGCAGGCGGCGGCTCGCACCTTTGCCTTGCATCTCGCGGAACTCCGCCGTGAGCTCAAAAGAGGTTTTCATATTCATCTCCAGTTACATTCGCCAAAAAGCGTCCCGGACCGCGACCAGTTTCCGGAACACCACCATCAATCCACGCTTCTTCAATCTACATACAGCGAGCTGACCGAGTCGTCATCGCTGATTCGCCGTATCGTCTCCGCCAGCAAGCCGGATACCGTGAGCTGGCGGATGCGCTTGCAGCCGCGCGCCTCGTCCGACAAGGGGATGGTGTCCGTCACCACCAGCTCATCGAGCACCGACTTCGAGATGCGCTCGATCGCCGCGCCCGAAAGCACGGGGTGCGTGATATAGGCGACCACGCGGACCGCCCCCTCGTCCTTCAGCGCCTGCGCGGCCTGGCAGAGCGTCCCCGCGGTGTCGACCATGTCGTCGATCAGCACGCAGGACTTGCCCTCGACCTCGCCGATGATGTTCATCACCTTCGACTCGTTCGGCCGCGGGCGCCGCTTGTCGATGATGGCGAGCTCGGCATCGTCGAGCCGCTTCGCGAGCGCGCGCGCCCGGACCACGCCGCCGACATCGGGCGACACCACGATCATGTTCTCGTGCTTCTGCTTCCACGCATCTCCGAGGAGCACGGGGGAGGCATACACATTGTCGACCGGTATGTCGAAAAAACCCTGGATCTGGTCCGCGTGCAGATCCACCGTCAACAGCCGATCGACCCCTGCGCTCGCAATCATGTTCGCGACCAGCTTCGCCGCGATCGCGACGCGCGTCGCGCGCGGGCGCCGGTCCTGGCGCGCGTAGCCGAAGTAAGGCACCACCGCGGTGATGCGCTTCGCCGATGCGCGCCGGCAGGCATCGGTCATCAACAGCAATTCCATCAAATTGTCGTTGGTCGGCGGACACGTCGACTGCACGATGAACACATCGCGCCCGCGCACGTTCTCCATGAGCTCGACGTTCACCTCGCCGTCGGAGAAGCGCCCGACATAGGCGCGTCCGAGCGGCGCGCGCAGGTGGCGCGCGATGCCTTCCGCCAGCAACGGATTCGCGTTGCCGGCGAACACCGAGATGGAGGGAGACTCGAATTCTTTGCTCAGCGAGGATGACATAGATCCATAGTCATGAATTGGCTGGGGTGGAAGGATTCGAACCTCCGTATGGCGGGATCAAAACCCGCTGCCTTACCGCTTGGCGACACCCCAAGTTAAACTCGAATGGGCGCAAACTCCCGCGCCGCCGCTTTAAGCCGCTAACCTCTCGAGCAAGGGCGAATCGTTCAATCCACGAACCATGAATGCCTCGTATCCCGCCGGTAAATCGCCGACGACTTTTCGCGCCAGCGCCGGCTCGCACGCCATGAAAATACAGGCTCCAGTCCCAGTCAGGCGCGCCGTCCCATAGGTCGAGAGCCAGTCGATGGCGCGCGCAACTTCCGGGTATCGGCGCCGCACCACCCTAAGACAGTCGTTCCTACCGCCGGCCGCCAGAAAACCGTGAATTGTGATGGGCGGGGTATCCCTTGTCAATTCAGGATCTTGGAACACATCCTGGGTACTCACGAACACATTCGGCTTTATAATCAAATAGTTACGCTCATCCGGCGCATCCGGTGGGTAGAGTGGGGTAAGCCGTTCCCCGACCCCTTCCGCCCAGGCGGCCCGGCCGCGCACGAATACCGGGACGTCGGCGCCCAATTTGAGGCCGAGCGCAGCCAGCTCGTCGACGCTCAAATCGAGATCCCAGAGCCGGTTGAGCGCGACCAAGCAGGTGGCCGCATCGGAGCTGCCGCCACCGAGGCCCGCTCCCATCGGAATGCGCTTCGTCACGCTGATGTCGGCACCGCGGGTCGTGCCGGTGGCAGCCTGGAGCGCAAGCGCCGCGCGCACGCATAGGTCTTGCTCGGGATCGACCCCGGCGGCGCCCGCGCCGCGCCGGATCGCGCCGTCCTCGCGCGCCGCGATCGTCACCTCGTCGCACAGATCGACGAACTGAAAGCACGTCTGCAGCTCGTGATAACCGTCCGGCCGCCGGCCGACAATGTGCAAGAACAAGTTGAGCTTGGCGGGCGCGGGCCAGGCGCGCGCGCCCGCTGTGCCGGTGCTCACTGCGGACTCTCCCAGCGGTCGACCGCGATGCGCACCCGCGCATCCGCCCGGGTCAGCACGATGCGCGCCGGCAGCTCATCGCCCCCCTGCGGGCGGTACTGATCGTAATCGATGCTCCAGCCCGCCTGAGAGAGATGCTGCGCACGGTCCGAGGCATTGCGAGTGACCTCGAATGGAACATCCGGATTCGGGATGCCGAGCAGCCAGAACCGCAGATTCTCGAGCGGCAGATCGAACCCGAGCCGCGCCTCGAGTTGCGCCGCCACCGCGGGGCTCGGGGGAGCGCCGTTCAGCGCAAGTCCTTCAGGGGACATGTTGAGCACGAGCGCGCCTATACCTAACGGTCCCGCGAGATGCAGTTCGCTCGAGTCGCCGCTCTGCCGCCAATCGAGACTCGCCTGCCAGCCTTGCTGGCCGAGCGCCGCGGCCGCCCGGCCGTCGAGCTGCCATGCATGGGCGTGCGCGAGTGTGGTGACGCGCTCATTCCAAGGCGCGAGCGGGGCCGTCGGCCGCACTTGCGCGGTTTTACAGCCGACCAGGAGCGACACGCACGCGAGCAGCGGGAGCCAGCAGCGCATGTCACGGAGCGGCGGAGGCGTGCAAGCGCCGCCGCGTCTCATTCAGCAGACGATTGTCGGCGTCGCCGCGTGCCGCTTGGGTCCACACCTGATCTGCCTCGGCGTGCCGGCCGAGGTGCCACAGCAGCTCGCCGTAATGCGCGCCAATGTCCGCATCGGGGTCCTCGGCATAGGCCGCCGCCGCATACGGCAACCCCTGATCGTCGTGCCCTTGCCGGTGCAGCACCCAGCCCAGGCTGTCCAGAATGGCGGCGTTGCGCGGCGCTGCGGCGTAAGCGCGCTCGATGAGCGCGCGTGCCTCTCCGAGCTTGCGATTGTGGTCGGCAAGCGTATATCCATAGGCATTCAGGGCCGCGGGATCGTCCGGCCGCTGCTTCAAGACCCGATTGAGCTCCTGCAGGGCGGCGCCCACACGTCCCGCTTCCTCGTCCGTCGTGGCAATGGCGTAGCGCAGATCGACACTGTCGGGATATTGCTCCACCCCGCGATCGAGCACCGCAAGCGCCTGCCGCGGATCGCCCGAGTCGGAATAGATCTTTGCGCGTGCCGCGACCACCTCGGGCGCTCGCGCAGGCTCGTCCTCGATCAGATGATCGAGGATCTCCTGCGCGGCCGGCGCGGCGCCGTGAGCCTGCAGAATGGTGCTTGCACGCACCAGAGCGGCTGCCGCGTTGTCGCCGCCCTGGACCTGCGCGAACAAGCGCAGCGCCTTCTCGAGGTCCGCATGCCGCTCGGCGATCAACCCGAGATAGTAGAAGGAATCGTCGACGAACTTGCCCGTGGTGAGCAGATCGGTGAAGCGCCGGGTCGCCGCATCGAGATCGCCGTTCTGAAACTCGATCAGTCCGAGGAGCCGCAACGCCACGGCTTGCGACTCCGAATCGCGCTCGAGCACTTCGAGCTGCGCGACCGCCGCTTGATCTTGATGCGCGGCGAGAAGGAGCAATGCGTAGTTGAGTGTGTTGGCCGGCGTTGCATCGCGCTGCGCGAGCGCCCGCGATTGCTCGAGCGGCTCCTGCGGGTCGCCGGCAAGAATCCGCGCGCGCCACAGCCCCTGCTGGAGGTCGCGGCGCGCTTCGACCGCGTCGGTCGGCTCATCGCTCGCCGCCGCCGGCATGAGCGCGATTGCCCGCGAGAAATCGCCCACCGCTGCGGCCGGGTCGTCCGCGCGCAAGGCCGCCAAGCCCTGCAGGCGCAGCGCCTCGGCGGAACTCGGGAAATCCGCCGCCACCCGATCCGCCAGCCGGCGCGCCGCGAAGACATCGTCGCCGGCTTCGAGCTCGGTCTCGAGCTGCTTGAGCTCCGCGTCGGTGCCGCGCGGCGAGCTCGCCAGCACGAACCTATATTGCTTGGCGGACTCATCGATTCGACCGAGCTCGAGCGCGGCGTGCGCGGCCGCGCGATGCGCTTCCAGGGATTTCGGATCGAGGCTCAACCAGCGTACCGCGATCGCCGCGGTCAACGAGGGCTGCAGGCACTCGCTCGTCACATCGCTCGCGTGTGCGATGAGCGAGAGGTCGGTCGTGCCTTGGACTGCGGCGGCGTACTGCAGCGCCGCCGTGCGCGGCTCCCCGCGCGCAAGCGCGATCTCGCCGGTGACGGTCTCGAACACCTGTGCTTTCTCGACCGGCGCGGGGGCGACCGGCGGCCCGGCGCAGGCGGCACAAACGAGGAGCCCGAGCGCCACCGGGGCCAACGCGAGGATCGATTTCGAGAACACGCCCGCACTATAGCCAAATGAGGGGGGCATTGCCCCGGATTCCAGCTTGATCTGGGGGTGTTTCTTACCCAAAATCGATAGGTTAACGAAGCACCGCGCGCTCATGGCATTCAACGTTCTCGGCCTCAACCATAAGACCGCGCCCCTTGCGTTGCGCGAGAAAGTGGCGTTCAACGAAGATCGCCTCGCCGCGGCGCTGCGCGCCTTGAGACAGGAGCTCGGCGTCGCCGAGGTGGTGATTCTCTCGACATGCAATCGCACCGAAGTGTACTGGTCGGGCGATGCCAGCGCGGCGGAGCTGTCGCAATGGCTCGAGAACCATCACGGCAATAACTTGAACCTCGCCTCGAGCCTGTACGTCCATCAGGAACAGCTGGCCGTCGCGCATGCCTTCGCGGTTGCCTCGGGACTCGACTCCATGGTGCTGGGCGAGCCGCAGATCCTCGGCCAGCTCAAGGATGCCTACCGCGTGGCGCAGCAGATCGGCAGCACCGGCCCCGCGCTCAACAAACTCTTCCAGGCCGCGTTTTCGGCCGCAAAGCGCGTGCGCTCCGAGACGCAAATCGGCGCCAACGCCGTCTCGCTCGCCTCCGCGGCCGTCAGCCTCGCGCGGCGGATGTACGCGGACTTGAGCGAGCGCACCGCGCTCATGATCGGTGCGGGCGAGATGATCGATCTGGCCGCCCGGCACTTCGCGAGCGCAGGCGTGAAGCGGGTCGTGATCGCCAATCGCACGCTCGCGCGCGCGCAGGCGCTCGCCGCCGAGATCAAGGGCTACGCAGTCGACTTGAGCGGGCTTTCGAAAGAGCTCAGCGAGGCCGACATCGTGGTGAGCTGCACGGCGAGTCCGGTGCCGCTGATCACCAAGAGCGCCGCCGCCGCGGCGGTGCGCAAGCGTCGGCACCGCCCGATTTTCATGGTCGATCTCGCGGTGCCGCGCGACATCGAGCCCGCCGTGGCCGAGCTCTCCGACGTATACCTCTTTTCCATCGACGACTTGCAGCACATCGTCGAAGAGAACCGCCGCGAGCGTGAGGCGGCGGCAGGCGATGCCAAGCGGCTTCTCGAGCAGGAAGTGGCACGCTTCGTCGCGGAGCTGCGCGCTCATGACGCCGGACCCGCCATCCGAGCGCTCCGGCAACAGGCGGACGGCATCCGCGCTCAAACCGTCGAGCAGGCCCGGCGCATGCTCAACTCCGGCAGATCCACCGACGAGGTCCTCGATTACCTCGCCAACACCCTCACGAACCGGCTGCTGCACTCCCCCACCCAGGCGCTGCGCCGGGCCGCGGAGTCCGCCGACCCCGCATTGGCGCAGCTCCTCGCGCGGCTGCTTTCCGAAGAACGCGACCGGAGCTCCGGCTAAGGCCGCTATAATTTGCGGCATGAAGGATTCGATCCGAAGGAAGCTCCAGAAGCTCGACGAGCGCCACGAGGAAATCGGGCGCCTGCTGTCCGAGCCCGACGTCATCGGGCGTCAGAACCAGTTCCGGGATCTTTCCATGGAGTACTCCCGTTTAGGGCCCGTCGTCGATCGCTATCGCGGGTTTCTTGCCCTCGAGCAAGACCTCGCGACGGCCCGCGAGCTCGCCATGGAAGAAGAGCTCAAGGAAATCGGCGCCCGCGTCGATGTGGAGGAGCTGGCGCTGCAGCGCTTGCTCGTGCCGAAGGACCCCCACGACGACAGCAACATTTTTCTCGAGGTGCGCGCGGGCACGGGAGGCGACGAGGCAGCGCTGTTCGCGGGCGATCTGTTCCGCATGTATGCCCGCTACGCCGAATCGAAGCGCTGGGAGGTCGAGGTGCTCTCCGAGAGTCCCGGCGAGCACGGCGGCTACAAGGAGATCATCAGTCGCATCATCGGTCGCGGTGCATACTCGCTCCTCAAGTTCGAGTCGGGCACGCACCGCGTGCAGCGCGTGCCGGCGACCGAGGCGCAAGGACGCATTCACACCTCCGCGTGCACGGTCGCCATCTTGCCCGAGCTCGAGGCGGTGGAAGCGGTCGACTTGAATCCCGCGGAGCTGCGTATCGACACCTACCGCTCCTCGGGAGCGGGCGGACAGCACGTCAACAAGACCGACTCCGCGATTCGCATCACCCATTTGCCCACGGGCATCGTGGTCGAATGCCAGGACGAGCGCTCGCAGCACAAGAATCGCTCGCGTGCGATGTCGCTGTTGAAGGCGCGGCTGCTCGCCGATGAGCGCGAGAAACAGGCGAGTGCACAAGCCCAGTCGCGCAAGCTCCAGGTGGGCTCGGGCGACCGCTCCGAGCGCATCCGCACCTACAACTTCCCGCAGGGTCGCGTCACCGATCACCGCATCAACCTGACGCTCTACAAGCTCGACGATGTCATGAACGGCAACTTGAACGAGCTGATCGCCGCGCTCAATCAGGAATATCAGGCCGAAGAGCTCGCGAGCCAGGTCGAATGAGCGCGTCGCAGACCGGCATCGCGCGTCGATCCGCCCAACCGGCCACGGTCGAGAGCGGCTTGGCCCAGGGCGTCCGCTCGCTCATCGCGCACAGCGATTCCCCGCAACTCGACGCCGAGGTGCTGTTGAGCAGCGTGCTCGGCGTCGGCCGCTCGGGCCTCATCGCACGCGGATCCGAGCTGCTCGCCGACCCAGAGCTTGCGCTCTATCGAAATCTGCTCGAGGAGCGCAGGCGCGGCATGCCGGTCGCGTACTTGACCGGCCGGAGGGAATTCTGGTCGCTGCCGCTCAAAGTGACGCCCGCCGTGCTGGTGCCGCGGCCCGAGACGGAGAGGCTGGTCGAGGTCGCGTTGGAGCACATACCGATATCCGCGGAGCGCGCCGTGCTCGATCTGGGCACCGGGAGCGGTGCGGTGGCGCTCGCTATCGGCTCCGAGCGGGCGCACGCGCGCGTGCTGGGGGTCGACGTCTCGCCGGGCGCCTTGAGCGTAGCCCGCGACAACGCGCGCGCCCTCGCGCTGCCGAACGTGACCTTTCGCCTGGGATCCTGGTTCGACGCGGTGCCCGGTGAAGTCTTCGACCTCGTGGTGGCCAACCCGCCTTATATCGCCGAACGCGATCCCGCGCTCGCAGCGCTTGCCGCCGAGCCCGAGCTCGCGCTCGTCGCGGGTCCCGCGGGACTCGATGCGCTTGCGGCCATTATCGAGGCGGCCCCCCCGCATTTGAGCCGCGGCGGATGGCTGCTGCTCGAACACGGCAGCACCCAACAACACGCAGTCGCGCAGCTCCTCGAGCGCCGCGGCTTCGCCGGCATCGCCTGTCATCTC
>Ga0302324_100025822_pt1 | contig 11252 bp, 9 predicted proteins | sample Palsa_T0_1_FD_201949 | JGI IMG/M metagenome (GOLD analysis project Ga0302324, IMG submission 201949) | Peat permafrost microbial communities from Stordalen Mire near Abisko, Sweden - Palsa_T0_1 | ecosystem: Environmental > Terrestrial > Soil > Palsa > Peat permafrost | place: Sweden: Abisko... | reverse complement strand
GCGTCCTCGACGTTGCATGTCATCAACGATGTAAGCAACGGAGACATGACAGGACATGACGCGGCGGCAACAGAGGAACGGCTCGTTCCTCTGTCGGCAGGACGCACGCGTACAGGAACCTCTTGATTGCACCGATCCAACCAACCGATCCGACCAGAGGCACGATCTCTTCGATCGACCTGCCGTTCAGACATGGATGACGGCACGCCAGACTTGAGAAGTGCCACCGACTCGACCAAATTGAGGTGACTTCTGGGGAACTGCGAGAGATAGTCGGCCCGCTGGACGTCAGCGGCAGGAAGAGCCTTGCATTGTAGACACCGTAGACGGTGATCTGTAGACCGTGTAGACTCCACTTAGGAGGTCCGCCACCAATGGTCACAGCACTGGCTCATGCCATCAGGGTTCTCGAAAAACAGTCAGGTGAGGACCCCGGCCTCGCAGAAGCCGTCCTCTTCATGGCGCAGGATGCCGAGGGCACAGATGACCCATTCGGAGACGTGCCTGTGGGAGCGGTCCGAGCGGCGCGGCTTATCAATGAACGGCGTCTGCGAGAACGCCGCGAGGCTGCTTCCGCTTCGGCGCTCGACACAGCCGAGGTCGTGAAACTCCTGCACTCGGTGAACGACCGCAAGGGCGTCGACCGGCGTCGCCGCAGGGGTCAGCTTCTTGCCTGGAGATCGGGTGCCCATGCACTCCACCCCGCATGGCAATTCGATGAGCGGCGCGGTGAAACACGGCCGGGGCTCCCACTCGTGCTCAACGCCCTCTCACAAGTCACTCCTGATCCCAGGGCGGCCGACGCTCTAATGAGGGCTCCTCGCGAGGACCTGGGTGGTGGAAGCCTGGCCGACCTGCTCGCCAGTGATCGGCCCGAAACGGTTGTTCGTCTCATACTTGCCTCCGTGGATCAGTCCTGACGGTTTTCCCGGACAAGAGACCAGCGGGGCTACGGACATCCGCCACCGGTGGTCCTTGGTGGAGGATTGACGCCACCCCTCCTAATGAATGGGACTGGAAGCCGTACCCGAGCCCCAGGGGTCGATTCGACCCGCTGTCCGGACGATTCCGAGTTCGATACGCGGCCAACAGCCCGATGGTGGCGGTCCGTGAGCGCTTCCCCACTCGCACAATTACAGAGGCCGATGGTGACCAGTGGCTCATGGCCTTAGGCCCCTTCCCGCCCGCTCTTCATCTCACCCGTCAAAGCAACCTCGACGTCTTAGGCCTGGACGACCGCGTGAGCACCGGAAGAATCGTCACCAGTGCTCGCGTGGATCCCGATCCATTGCTCGAGACCTGCGGACTTCTGGCCGACGCCATCTACGACTGGTGGCGCCGACAGCCCCCACCGTTGCTCTACCGAAGCCGGACGATGCCCGCCGTTGGCCGGAGTGTCGCGTTCACCGACTCGTCCGCAATCCCCTCCGTCTCGATCGGTCGTCTGCGCAACGCCCGCGCCTTACATGCACATCTCGTGTTGCGAGCCCGCTTCACGGTTCCGTCGGATTGGATCGCCTGAGAGTCTTCTGACAAGGGCCGAGGGCACCCCCGCACCGGACGAACACCGCATCAACCTTCAAGTTCGACCAGGAACACGAGGGAGTAGACGCGGGGGGAGGAGACACGATGGAAGTCAAGAGCGATGGGCACGGGCGGCGAACTCGTGCACAAGTACCTGGAGTCTGACGCAGGACGAGACCAGGTTTGTTCACCGGTAGCATCAGACCGGTGGGCGCATCGACGGGTTCTTCGGACTTAGGCGATGTCCGGCTGGACCTGGAAGAGGCGTTTTCCACGGGTAGCTTGGCAGTTACCTTCGAGCCAGGTGATCCGCCCCGGTTGGGAGCACTCGTCATTTACGACTGCTCTCGATCACCAGCCAGTCCCGATCCTCGACTGTTCCCAGATCAGATTGAGGTCGTTCAACCGACTGTGACTGGCACAGGCGTCCGGCGACGAACGGTTCTCGCCAGACGGGTGCCCATTCTCGATGCGATCATGCTGGTCCGCAACCTCAGTATCGACGTGCCAGGCGCCGAGGCGTGGTCGAGGGCGTTTGCGATAGGGCTGGGACTTGTTGCCCGCGGCCGGCTCTACCCTTCTGTAACCGCCTCAGGCTGGGACGCGTGGAGCGCGGGCCCTCTCGATTCATCCGACCGGACGCTCCTTGATGAACTCGCAGCGGCGTTCCCCACGGCCGCGCACGCCTTGGCACTTGACCAATCATCGCCGCTGCGCCTTCACTCACCCGACCACCTGATCCGGGCCGCGTGGGATGCCCTCGCCGACACCCTTCCTCGAACAGCTGCCGCACCCATCCTCGGTGGTGGCATGTCGACCAAGACCAAGAGCGGCCCCAATCAAGGCGTGCCGTTTGCCACCACTGCGCCCGTTCACGCCGCCGACCTCAGGCCTTGGCTGGTAGACGCGGCCGGTGGGTTTGCCGGTCAACGAGGCGCCGACGTCGCTCTCCGGATCGAGCTCGACCCTCCCGCCAGCCAGCACACGAACGCGGCGACGGTCGGTCACGCTGCAACCCCGGGAACGAGGCGAAGGAAGGGAACCGGGGCGACGGATCGTCCAGCTCCGTCAGCCCGTGCCGTGCTTCAGCTCACCAGCAGGGCCGAGTCGAGCTTGATCGTCGATGCTGCTGATCTGTACGTCTCGCCAGTAGCGGTGGTCTCGCGCTTCGGCGATGACGCTGAGACGGACCTGTTGCGCGCGCTGCGTCGGGGCGCCCGTGCCTGGGCGCCGCTAGAGCCACTACTGCACGAGCGGGCTCCCACGGGCCTCGATCTCGACGACGACCTGCTGGCCGAGCTACTGGCGGACGGCGCCACACTCTTGCAGGGTACCGGGTTAGAGGTTCTCTGGCCCTCGGAGATCCTGGCTGATGGCATTGAGCTCCGCGCCTCCATCGTGCCCACTCCCGGCGTGGTCATGGAGGCCGGTTTCAGCTTGGACACCCTGGTGGAGTTCCGATGGCAGGCCACGTTGCACGGTGAGCTGCTTTCCGAAGAGGAGGTCGATCAGCTCGCTGAGGCCAAGCGGGGACTCGTGCGGTTGCGCGGCCGTTGGGTCGCCGCCGACCCGGCACTCCTCGAGCGTCTCAAAGCGCGTCGGCAGCAGCGGTTGACGGCGGCCGAGGCCCTCGGCGCGCTGCTGGCCGGGACGGTGGATCTCGACGGCGAAGCCGTCGCCGTGGTCGCCCAAGGACCCCTGGCCGACCTGGCCGAGCGTCTCTCGGCATTGACCGGAACCGGGCACGACCAGCTTGGCGTGCCACCGGGATTGGCCCCCAATGTCGAGCTACGTCCCTATCAGCTTCGTGGTGTGACGTGGCTGCACGCCATGGCCGATGCCGGTCTTGGCGGCTGCCTGGCCGACGACATGGGTCTCGGCAAGACCCTCCAGGTAATCGCCCTGCATCTCCACCGCGTGGCCGCCGGACAGGGCCCGACCCTGGTGGTGTGCCCGACATCGCTCCTGGGCAACTGGGAGCGCGAGATCAGGCGCTTCGCCCCCAACATGGTGGTTCGCCGCCACCACGGCTCAGCGCGCAACCTATCGGGCCTTGCTCCGGAAGAGCTGGTGGTGACCAGCTACGGCGTCGCCCGAATAGATGCCGAGATGCTGTCGGCCGCCGGTTTCAAGCTGGTGGTGGCCGACGAAGCGCAGCACGCCAAGAACCCGCAGACCGCGACGGCAAGGTCATTGCGCGTGATCGGCGGTCCTGCCCGCCTTGCACTCACTGGCACCCCTGTCGAAAACCGGCTGAGCGACCTGTGGTCGATTCTTGACTGGACCACCCCTGGGTTACTCGGACCGTTCGAGCGATTCGTACGGACCGTCGCCACACCCGTCGAGCGTCATGGTGACCCGCTGATCACCCAGCGACTTACGCTCACGACCCGACCATTCCTCCTACGTCGAAAAAAGACGGACCCGGGTGTGGCTCCCGACCTTCCGCCCCGAACGGTCACCGATGTGCCGGTCCCGCTTAGCCAGGAGCAAACCACACTCTATGAAGCTGAAGTGCGCGAGGCATTGGCTGTCATCGAGAATGAAGACGGCTTCGCCCGTCAAGGCTTGGTACTCCGCCTCCTCACCGTCCTGAAGCAGATCTGCAATCACCCGGCGCAGTACCTGCATCAAGCTGGTCCCTTGGCCGGGCGCTCCGGGAAGCTGGCCGCACTGGAGGAGCTGGTCGACGTCATTGTGGCTGAGGGTGAATCGGTCCTGGTCTTCAGCCAGTTCGTCGAATGCCTGTCGCTGGTGGAGGCTCGCCTCGAGCACCTCGGTGTGCCCTCCCTCTTCCTCCACGGCAAGGTGGGGGCGAAGCGTCGCACCGAAATGGTCGATTCCTTCCAAGCAGGGAACGTGCCGGTACTGCTTCTCTCGCTCAAGGCCGGCGGAGTCGGGCTCAACCTGACACGGGCCACCCACGTCGTGCACTACGACCGCTGGTGGAACCCGGCTGTCGAAGACCAAGCCACCGATCGGGCACACCGGATCGGGCAGGATCGGCCGGTGCAGGTGCACAGACTGATCGCCGAAGGCACACTCGAAGACCACATCGCCGAGTTGATCGAGCGGAAGCGCTCGCTCGCCGAGGCCGTCGTGGGCGGTGGCGAGAGCTGGATCGGTCGGCTCACCAACGAAGAGCTCTCCGAGCTGGTGAGCCTTGGGAGCGGGAGATGACCCCATCGGATTGGAATGATGGCTGGTACGAGCCGAAGCCTCGACGGCCAGGGCCGAGCGCGCCACGGGCTGCCGGTCGTCGCCCCTTCGGGGCGTCCTGGTGGGGCAGGGCATGGGTCGAGGCACTCGAGCAACGCGCCCAGCTCGATCCCAACCGGCTGCCTCGGGGTCGTTCGTACGCCCGCTCCGGCGCAGTTGGGCCACTGACGCTGGCACCGGGAGAAATCTTGGCCGACGTGCAGGGATCGCGGCGCTCGCCGTACAAAGTGCGGGTGCGGGTCCGACCTTTCAGCGCAGAGGAGTGGGACCGACTGCTTGACGCACTGGTGGCTGAGATCGGTCATACGGCGGCACTCCTCGATGGTGAACTTCCACCTGAAGTATGCGACGACGTCCGGGCCGTCGGTCTCGACCTGCTGCCCGGGGCAGGAGAGCTCCAGCCGCGCTGCTCTTGCCCAGACTGGGCCGATCCCTGCAAACATGCGGCGGCCGTCTGCTATCTCGTCGCCGACTCACTCGACGCTGATGCCTTCGGCGTGCTGCTCTTGCGTGGTCTTGGACGTGAGGAAGTCCTGGCCGCACTTCGTTCCCGTCGGCACGCGGGCGCTCCCGCCCTGCATTCGGTATCGGTGCTGGAGCCTGAACACGACAAAGGGGTCCTGGCCAAGGAGATGTGGTCTCGCGCCCCGGCTCCTCTTCCGAGCCCACCATTGGCGCCACGCCGGCCGGGTCGACCGACTGTGCTTGCGGCCGACCCACCACACGGGACCGGAGTCGAGATCGCGGCGTTGCGTGCCCTGGCTTCGGATGCCGCCGCACGCGCCCTCACTCTGGCCCAAGGGGGAGACTCACATGGCATGGAGCTCACAGAGCATGAGGATCTGGCTCGCCGCGCCTCCTTATTGCTGGATGGCGACGAGGCCAACGCCGGCCGATTGGCCTTTGGCGAACTGGCTCGCCGGGCTGGTGTGCCCGGCCGCGAACTGCTCCGGCGGGCACTCGCTTTTCGCGAGGGCGGGGTGGGGGGTCTGGCGGCTCTCTGGGAGCCCTGGGAGCCCGGGCCCAATCTCATGACGGTCGGACGGACGTTGCTCGGACCCGATGCCGTGGTGCGTCACAACCGGGTCACTCTTGGTGAGCGGCAGTTGCGTCTGGGCCGCGACGGGCGTTGGTACCCCTTCCGGAAGGACCGGGCGAACTGGAGCCCCGACGGCACACCGATCACGCCCATGCCGGACGACGGAGATCTGGGCGATCTTGCGGATGCCGACACCAACTGATCATGGCGAGAGCCTGGGAACAGATGCACTGTTGCTCAGCTCATTGGATCTCTACGGCGATGCCCCCCTTCCAGAATGCCAAAATGTAAGCAGTTGTGTAAGCAACGGGGACGGATTCGCCCGGACCGGACTGAACTCACCCGTACAATAAGTCCAGGTCGAGCGCCTACTGCGGCCTTCGGTGAACGTTCCCGCACCCCAAAAACCCTCACTGGCAGTCAGGAGGTTCGAGGGTTCGAGTCCCTTCGCCTCCACCAAAAAGTCCCAGGTCAGATAGTATTTGGCCTGGGACTTTTCAGTTCCCAGGCGGCAAATGTAAGCAACGATGTACGCAACGCCGGCGAACCTTTACGGACGAGGACGCCACCCATTGAGTCGGGCGACAATCGTCGGGCAGCTGTCGCTGCAGACCGGTGCTGAGCTACTGGGCGAGCCTCGCCCTCCATGGGTCGAGGTCCAGCGCCGGGTACCGCAGAGCCGTCTGATCGAGAAGCCCCTCGTTCCAGACCGGATGACCTGGCGGCGGGAACCCGAACAGCTCCAGCTGGCGCGGCGTCGAGCCCTCCACGAACTTCGTCCAATCGGGTCCGGTCGAGCGCGATTGCTGCTGGTCGTAGCCGATCCATTCCACGGCGGCGTTCTTGAAAGCCACCGCCGCCAGGAACCGGGTGGTCCCCGGGGATCCGAAGGGAGCGCCCCGGTGGTACACGTCGGAGCGGTAGGCCAGGTAGGAACCGCGGACCCCCGGTGCCGGCCGCTCGGCGGCGTAGAGCTCGGGGTCCCAGTCCGGCAAAACGACCCCGTAGGGCGAGGTGACGTTTGCCGAGTCGCGTACAGATACGAGCCGGGTGGGGTTAGCCGCCTCGGTCACGTCTGAGAGGTAGAGGAATCCCTCCAGGTTCCACCACGGTGACTCGTGACCCGGAGGAAGCCAAGAGTGGTTGCGGTCGATGTGCATCGGCTGCTCGTAGTTCGTCAACCCTGAGAACTTCGCGCTGGCATGAGCCTGGTACAGGCGTAGGTCGGCAGTCTCGAGCGCCCGCTCGGCAAAGTTGACGATGGAGTCGTGGACGTAGAGCCGGTTGAGCACCCCGGAACCGGCGAAGGGGAAGGCGCCCATCCAGCGCTGTTGGTCCCCCCTGAACCCTGGGCCCTCATCGGGCCAGACGTAGTCCTCCTTGGGTTTGGCGGGCTGCCCCTTCCACCGTTCGGTCACGCCCTCAGGATCGGCGTGATACTCCTCCGGGCTGGGAAAGAGCAGTCGAAGATCCCCCGATGCGGCGTCGATCTCGTCGGTGCCGATGAGGCCTTCGAGCAGCACCCAACCATCTTCCTTCCAGGTCTTGACTTCCGCATCGGTGGCCAATCGTGAGGTCACGGTCTCGCCCTTCTCTCCCCTTCGCTCAATCACCGGCAGTCCCCGCTCGCCCGCTGACCCATCATCAACCTCGAGCCGGTCCGATGTCGCCGGTCATGATCCTAAGCAACGCTGGTCAACGAGACCTTCCTGTTCACGAGAACCAGCCGGAGTTCGGCCCAATCCGCATAATCGACGGTTGTTACAGTTGTGCACGATGCCAATCAAAAACGTGTCGCACATCGCCATCGGGGTCCGGGACATGGATCGCTCCCTCCCCTTTTGGACCGAGGTAGCAGGACTCCATGTGTCTCTCGACACGATCGAGGAGTTCATGATTGACGGAGAATTGGTCCGACGGCGTGGGGTTTACCTGAGAGAGCGCGAGGGGGCGGACGCCCCCTTCGTCGTGCTCGACCAACAGCAGACGAACCTCAAATCTGGCGAACCGAAACCCCTCTTCGAGATCGGCATCCACCACTTTGGATTCTGGGTTGACAACCTCGACGAGATCGCCGACCGCGCCCGGGTCGCTGGGGTACCGATTGTGGTGGAACCGAGCGAACGCGGAGCGGACACAGCAACGTATGGAGAGCCTCCTGGCGGCTTTGTCCGGAGCATGTTCGTACGCGATCCGGATGGGAATTTTGTGCAGTTCGATCAGCGCGCTGGCTGAGCGCCGACTCGTTCACTGAGTCACGGCCTGGAGGACCGAGGGCGCAGCTGACGAAAAATCGTCTGAAATCGTCCGCCTACCCATGGACGCAAGGTGGTGGACCAGACTACGTTCTCCGCAATTGGGCGGGGGCCGAGTTTTGGTCGCGGTTGCACAGGGCAGCTGCGGCGCTGGGAAGGCGGAGCCAATGAGCGACATCCAGCGAGCGGAGGAGTGGCTGCTCGCGGGCGATGGGAGGTGGTACCCGCCTGAATCGCGCCCATCTTCGCCGAGCTTGGACCAAATGTCGCCACCGGCCCCGGAGGTGTTGACGATGGCTGCACCGGCAACCGGACCAGCCCCCGCCTCTATCCCGATGCCTGAGCACGAGGCGCGCCTCCTGACCCCGATTCCGACTCCGACCGCCGCCGTGGTACCAACGGCCCCTCGACCGTTGTCGGGGGTGTCCCACGCGTCTTCACCGGCGTACACCGCTCTCTTGTGGGCGCCAATTCCCACTCCGACGGCGTCTCCAGACGGGTATTCGGGGCTCATCGCCGAGCCGATGCCAGAGCCCGCTCCCACTCCGGCGCACGCGCTCGTCTCGGTGCCATCTCCGGGTCCCAGCGATCCCTGGGCAGCGACGGCACCTTCAGCACCGGCGTCGGCGTACGCAGCACTCTTGTCGCCGCCGTCTCCGGCTCCGGCAACGCCTGCGGGTCCCGCGGTCCCGGTGGCAGCTGTACCGGCACCGCCGAAACGAAAGTCGAACCCAGCTCCAGCGCATGCGAAGTCACCCCGGCGTCGGTACATGTGGGGCTTCGTCCTCCCCGTAATACTCGCGGCCGGGATCATCGCTTTTGTCACGACCAGACCGGCCTCGAAGGGGAAGACTCCGGCCGTAAAGACGGCGAGCGCGACGATCGGAAGCCGGACGACCGCCCTCACAACAGGTGGTCCAAAAACCACTATTGGGAACGGGACCTGGCGAGTGGGCGCCAGGGCCGGCATGGTTGCGCCGGGCAACTATCAAACAGCCGGCGGACTTGGTTGCTACTGGGAAAGAGACAAGAATCTAACGGGCACGAAAGGCGCCATACTGGCCTATGACGATCTGAGCGGCCCGGGCGTGATCACGATCCTCGCGACGGACGCTGGGTTCAAGACTGAAAACTGCGGCACGTGGTCCCCGTTGCCTGCCACGGGCACTCAAGCGACATCATTCGGCGATGGCGCTTACGCGGTTGGCATTGCGATCGCTCCGGGGACGTACACAACGTCAGGTAGTTCTGATTGCTACTGGGAAAAGGACCAGAATTACACAGGCGACGAAACTTCGATCATCTCCAACAACAACGTCTCTGGCCCAGTCACACTCACCATCCCTGCATCGACGAAGGAATTCAAGACCCAAGGGTGCGGGACCTGGCACGCGCCCTAACGCAAAGGTGGGGTATCGGGCACGATTTCGGACGTGTACGCCAGATGTATACGCGACCCTCCGGAAATGATTGCGGTGGTGGAGAACGGGCCATGGAACGCGTCGTGCCTCAGGGCCAATAGCTAGGGTGTCTCGAAGCGTCCGAAACCTGCTCGTGGCAGACCAGTGAAATCCCCGATAGGTTTGTGAGCTGGGTTCTCAAAAGAGCCAACGAAGTTAACTGAGCCTTCGAGGAGCCCTAGGTACCCCCATGCACATGCCGGTGAGGTGCCCCCAAGGATGACGACGATCTCGAGGGGCTTTGCAATGACTGAGGCGGAACGCATCGGAAGGGATGCTCCACCCCACGCGCTGCCATTGGGCGTCAAGCCAACCGTACTCTTTGTCGAGGATGTTGGTTGGGAATCCTTCGTTCAACTCGCCGTTGGAATACGGAGGGCAGGAATTCGAACGATTCGAGTCACAACGTCCCCTCGGTCTCTCGCGTCGCCACTCTCCCTGTTCGATCGCACCATCCATCTCCGTTCACTATCCGAACTCGCCGATCTCGCCGCAATCCTCGATGGCGAGCACATAACGGACATGCAGATGACCGAGAACGTGGCAGAGGCGGTCAGCAAGGGACTCTTGATGATGCCCCGAAGTGAGGGCACGGATGCATGGACCCGACGGCTCGGGGCGATGGACAAGACCTTCGTGGCAAGGAGGCTGAGAGAGCTCGGACTCTTCACTCCACGAATCATGACCGGGCCGCACTTCAACTCTCGTCACATCGTAGAAGAGTTGGGACTGCCGGTGGTCCGCAAACTCCGCGTCGGCAGTGGAGGTGATGGCGTATCGATCATCACATCGCACGATGAGCTGGAATCGCTCATCGCCAATGACAAACATTCGGACCAGTATTTCTTTGAGGAATTCATCGAAGGAAGGGAACTGCAATTCGGGGGTGTCTTTGGCGGCCGACGGGATGACATCATCGTCACCTACGAGACGCTCCAGCGCAGGGGTGCCCTCGCACCCGCCAGCCAGATTCGCCTGCTAGAGGATCACGGAATTGCGGAGACTGGTCGTCGAATCATTGCAGCCTTGGGTATCACCGGCATCATGAATATCAACGTCATCAGAGATGCCACCGGGCGTGATTGGGTGCACGACGTCAACCCGAGGGTCTTTGGATCCTTTTTGGCATTCCGGCCAGCGGGTGTAGATCTTCTTCAGTCCTACATCGATTGGGTATTCGATTCGGCCCACCTTCCTGTGATTCCTGCGCCTTTATTCCGATCCCAGAGGTTCGATGACGAATGGAGCGCGTTTCCAACCAAAACCGAACGGGAGCACCTCCCTTCGTCCAGTCGCGGTAAGAACAACTCGGCCTTCTTGGTGTTCCCCGCAGCGTTTCGAAACCAAAGCGTGAAAGAAAATCCGCTCCGGACGATCGGTCGGTTCTGTCGAGGTGCCTATCCGTACCTGCGATGGATCGGGCCGCGGTACGTCGCGTACGAAGCGGGGCGCCAACTCCTTTTCGAGGTTCGGCGGTTGCAGAGCAGATACGAAAAGCGGGCGATCGGAACCGCGGCCAAGGTCCAGCCACCAGCTGCACGTCGTCCCGCGAATACCAGGATCTAACTGTCCAGAGCAGCTCGGAGGCTTGCGAGCCGATCGCGATCCAACGCGTAATAAACCCATTTGCTTCGCCGCTCGCCATGCACGAGGCCGGCGTCGGACAGGACCTTCATGTGGTGCGACACCGTTGGCTGGCTCTTGCCGAGCGGCTCGACGAAATCGCACACGCACACTTCTCCGTCGGGCGCCGCG
>Ga0302324_100025820_pt1 | contig 11253 bp, 9 predicted proteins | sample Palsa_T0_1_FD_201949 | JGI IMG/M metagenome (GOLD analysis project Ga0302324, IMG submission 201949) | Peat permafrost microbial communities from Stordalen Mire near Abisko, Sweden - Palsa_T0_1 | ecosystem: Environmental > Terrestrial > Soil > Palsa > Peat permafrost | place: Sweden: Abisko... | reverse complement strand
CAGGCTCGTCGTCACGGGTGATGCGGTTCGGATTAGGGAAAACTTGGCAGACCGATAATGGGAATGTCTAACAGACGGCCATCAATTGGTCTCGTAGAAGCGGCATACCCCACGGCTAAGGCAAAGTCTTTGCATTCCCCCAATCGGCGACAACTACGGCGCAGATTGGCTTCAAGCCCATGGGCAGATGCTTCATCGGTACGATAACGCACCGACAGATCATACAACGGCTCGTATGTTTTTAAGGACCCCAATCAAGGCATTTGGCGACATCAGTTCTGAAATCATGAAGAGCCTGCCCGACTTGCGATTGCTATACCCGTTGCGCGCCCGTGAGATAGGATTTCTTTTCTCGCTCGTACGCGCGTCGTATCAGTTATTCCGGCCGCAGCGATCCGCGATGGCCCCGATACTCACTGGCTGAATTGCGCTATGTCATGTTCGGATGCGAGGTTTATATGTTACGCAAGACCACGGATCTAGAGCGCTTTGCGATTGCCGCGACCGACGGCACCGTCGGCCACGTTGAAGATTTCTATTTCGACGACGGCGCTTGGGTCATTCGCTATCTTGTTGTCGACACGGGCACTTGGCTCTCGAGTCGAAAAGTATTGATTTCACCTATCGCGATCGGTCATCCGGACTCGGCGGCAAAGCTACTGCCCGTGTCGATCACGAAGGAACAGGTTAGGAACAGTCCCGACGTTGACACCGATAAGCCAGTCTCGCGATACCACGAATCACAATACCTCGAGTACTACGGCTACCCGTACTATTGGGTGGGCACGGGAATCTGGGGGCAAGGCGCCTACCCGAACATGATGCTTCCGGGGTTTGCGACCACGGTACAAGCACAGCGAGTGCGAACGGAGCATGTTCAGGATGGCGCGGAAGTGCGGCGGCTCCACGACAGTGACCCTCACTTACGCAGTTGCAACGCAGTAACGAAGTATCATATTCACGCGACCGATGGTGACATCGGCCATGTTGCGGCTATGCTCCTCGATGAGGAGACTTGGGCGATTCGCTACCTCATTGTTGACACGAGCAACTGGTGGCTCGGTCATCAGGTACTCATCGCACCTCAATGGATTCAAAACGTCAGCTGGCCGGATGGCAAGGTTTCTGTCGGTCTGACTCGTGAAGCCGTGAAAAGCGCTCCGTCCTACGAGCCAGCAGATCAGCTCGATCGTGAGCAGGAGGCCGGGATCTACAACTATTATCGGCGCACCGGTTATTGGGTGGACGAGGCGATACGGGAAACTGCGACATCGCGCTTGTAGGCCACGACGGGAGAATCCGTCCCGCAACGCGGAATGCATCGACTGTCTTGAGAGAACCGTCCAGGACCCCGTGACGTCCTCAAGCGGCTTATTGACGGTCATCCCGGTTGCAAGTGCTGAGTTGCGCTCGGAACCGCCCCATCTGACAGTCGCATTTGAATCAAATCTTGCACGCCCAGGCACAGACGGAACGCTTGGCTTTGACCCGTAAGTTTCCTGGACTTGGCTTACGCGTCCGCACTACCCTGCGCCGCTGTTGCTATAGGATTACCCACGCCTGCAACGGCGAGTTCCGGGATGGAGGGCGTTGATTTGGCAGCTTCTTCCCAGGGATCGACATCCAATCGCGCCAGCGCTGAAAGAACGCTGAGTAGCACTCAATTGCTATCCTCACCGATCGACGCATACAAGAAATCGTCGAACTCCGATCCAAGCGGGGACATCCGCACAGGCCGTGCCTTTTCGATCCGCATATTTCCGTTAGCTCCATGCACGATATATCCATTCAGCAGCAGATACGCCTAGAGCATCGCATCGGCAACTATTTCCGTTGACACACGGCCCGTGCGGCATGGATAGCCCCTAAGGGGTCGCCCCTTCGAGCCTTTCGTTACGGAGTACGCGTCGCCTGCCTGGGAGCGAAATCTTGGCAGCCACTTGGACGGGCACTGTCCGGAGTTGCCTCCGTGCCTAGCGTGAGAATGGCTCTTCGCGGGTTCGGCGCGCTGGCTTCACGCCGCGCGTTTCGGGTCTGAGCGAGTAATTGGGGGGAGCGATATCGCACGTTCGGTTCGCGTGGGCCGTTCATAGCAACCTCTGGTTCCCGCGACCCGCGGACTTACGGGCCGCTTGACTGGCGTAATAAATACACTACACACGCAGAATTAGTCGGTGCGCTGCCGCACGAATCGCCATCCGTATTTGATTGATCTCTCGTTGTAAGCGCAATGCTCCACGACCGTTCGATTCCCGCAGCCCTCGCGCGCTGCGGAGACTTTATGGCCGCCTCTTTTAACCACGTTCGGTCGTGCCTGCTCGCTGGTTGGATATTGCAGTTACAACCATGTGCTCACCCGCCCTGCGGGTACCGCCGATCCGTCATTCTCACAGAAGAAACACTCTTGAGCGAGACTTGCGTTGAATTCTAGGCGCGCGCAAGTCTAAGGGTCCCAGCCGCCCCGGGCAGGTTCTCATACCGCTCCGGCGAACTTAAATCGTGCGCGTATGCGAGGGCCAATGGCAAGTGGCCTGATTGATCTCAGCCGCCATTGGCTTCTTCCCGCTCCTACGGAGTGCCGGGCCTCCTTACAAACTTGTAATTGTGCGGAAAGGTTCTCGCCATGTCCTTGATGCCTAATCCCGCTACAGCATGCGCGATCACCTGATCCTGCACCGGAAGATGATTTTAAGAGGACCCTGTCTATGACCTACAATTCCGCCTCAGCGATTGACGAGCAGAAATTCGACAACCTAAAGTACCGGTCTAAGCCCGGTTTGGCAGCCTCGCCCGACGCTGCGTCTATCGCATCACATGCTGCCGCCAACGCCACGTCCCAGGCAGTGCGCGACGCCGTGCAAAAACATTCAGCATGGGTGCGTCCACTGCGCCAGGAAATAGCGCAGGTTATTGTGGGCCAAGAGCGTCTGATTGAACGCTTGTTGGTTGGCCTCCTAGCAAATGGGCACATCCTACTTGAAGGCGTACCGGGCCTGGCCAAGACACTCTGCCTAAAGACCTTGGCGAGAAGTGTCGCTCTTAACTTCAAGCGGCTGCAATTCACCCCAGACATGCTGCCGGCCGACATAGTCGGCACAATGATCTTCAACCCTCAGGATGGCAATTTCCGCACGAAGCATGGACCGATATTCAGCAATCTTGTCTTAGCGGACGAAATAAATAGAGCGCCTGCCAAGGTGCAAAGCGCGCTGCTGGAAGCAATGCAAGAGCAGCAGGTGACAATTGGAGATGAGAGCTACCCATTACCCAATCCTTTTCTCGTTCTTGCAACACAGAACCCGCTGGAACACGAAGGTACGTATCCCCTTCCAGAAGCGCAAGTGGATCGGTTCATGATGAAAGTCGTAATCAGCTATCCGACTCGAGTAGAAGAGCGCGCGATCCTGGATGCCATGGCCACGACCGAACCGTCCTTAAGCGTGCGTCCGATCGTTTCGCGCGAACAGATCCTAAATGCCCGGCATGTCGTCAACGACATTTACGTTGACGACAAGATCAAAGACTACATCGTGGATCTCGTGCTGGCGACGCGACCGCCCACGGCAGCTTCTCTGAATCTCAATGGTTACATTCAATACGGTGCGTCACCGCGCGCAACGATCAACCTTACGCTCGCCGCGCGCGCCACCGCGTTCCTCAATGGCCGCCACTATGTGACCCCCCACGACGTCAAGTCCATCGCCCTGGATGTCCTGCGACACCGCGTGACCGTTAGCTATGAGGCGGAAGCCGCAAATGTCACGTCCGAGGACATCATCCGCAAGATTCTGGACACGCTTCCCGTACCGTAAGACCCACAACTGCCAAATAACGGAAGCACGCACATGCATGCAAACACCAGCACCGCGATGCGTAGTCGGATGCGACAACTTGAGATTCGCACGCGACGCCTGGTGAACGACAGCCTCGTCGGGGAATATCAATCGGTCTTCAAGGGACGGGGTATGAACTTTGATGAAGTTCGCGAGTATGTCGCAGGCGACGAGGTGCGGATGATTGATTGGAATGTCACCGCCCGCGCCGGGCGGCCATTCGTAAAGAAGTTCACCGAGGAGCGCGAACTCACGATGCTCCTGCTTGTGGACATTAGCGCCTCGGGCGCCTTTGGCTCAGGCGCGCAAAGCAAGCGCGATCTCGCCGCCGAACTTGCCAGCGCCCTCGCCTACTCTGCCATACGCAACAGCGACAAGGTTGGGTTACTTCTCTACTCCGACCGCATCGAACAGTACCTTCCGCCTAAAAAGGGGCGCCGCCACATTCTGCGAGTGGTGCGCGAGATTCTTTATCACGAGCCGCAGGGCCGGGGCACGGATAGTGTGCGGGCACTCGACGTCGCCTGCCACCTCCTGCATCGGCGAGCAATCGTATTTATGATTTCGGATTTTCTATCTCCGCGGGATCCCGAGAGCGCACGGGCGGATTTGCGGCGCGCGCTGCGCCAGGCCAATCGTCGACATGACGTCGTCGCCGTGCACATTGAGGATCCGCGTGAAAGGGCGCTCCCCAACGTCGGAATGCTCGCGATAGAAGATGCGGAAACGGGCGAGGTTGTCGAGCTTGATACGGGTAATGCGAACGTACGCGACCGCTTCAGCCAGGAGGCACACAAACGCTCTCGGCGTCTAGTCAGCGACTTGCGCTCAGAGGGTGTCGATACGTTGCAGCTGGATACGGGTTCGCCCTATATGCCCGCCCTGCAGAGGTTTTTCAAAAATCGCGAGCGCCGACGCGCATGAAGAAACCGCCTACCACGCGCCCGCGACATGCAATTGCTGGAGCCCTGGTTGCCATGCTGTTCATCGGCGCTCCTGCCTTCGCCTTGACCCCGACCACGGGCGGATCGCCCGCGCCGGTCTCCAGATCATCCGTTTCAGCAACAGACATCCGCGATATTCGCGGACCCATACCCCTCTCCTCAGCATGGACCTGGTCGGTGTGGCTGGCGGGGGGCGTGATGCTTGGCTTGGGTGCGATCGGCGCCTGGCGGTGGAATCGGCGGCGCAAGCGTCTTGCGGCGCGGCTGCCGTTTGAATTGGCGTTAGAGCGTCTGCGTGCAGCCCGCGCGCTCATGCAGCCGCAGACCGTCAGAGAATTCTCGATCACCGTGTCGGATATTGTTCGCTCCTATATAGAGGAGCGCTTCGAAGTCATGGCGGCACATCGGACTACAGAAGAATTCCTCCACGATCTCATCCAATCCCCGGAGGAGCCGCTCACGCGCCACCGCACCTTACTCGTGGGCTTCCTCCGGCACTGCGACCTCGCCAAATTTGCCGGCTGGAGTTTGTCCGCCGAGGAGATGGAAATCACGTATGAGAGCGCCCGCATTTTCTGCCTCGTGACAGGAGAATCCGACCCATCAGCGAGGCCGCGCGACGTGACGCGTACGCCGCGCAGCAAGGAAACTTATGATTCGCTTTTTGCAGCCTGACTGGCTTTGGTTACTTGCGCTCCTGCCCCTCGCGCTGCTCTGGCGCGGTCGGCTCGGCGCAGTGGCCGCCGTCGAATTTTCCGATGTCGGTCTTGCCCGCCAGATTGCCCGCTCTACCCGTAGTCGTGTCGGCCGCCTCGCATGGTTGCTGCCTGTCCTCGCCTGCGCGCTCATGATTTTCGGACTTGCGCGCCCTCAACTCGGTGAAGGCCATACCGCAGTCACGACGAACGGCATCGACATCGTGCTCGGCCTCGATGTGTCCGGTTCGATGCAGGCACTCGATTTTAAGGCCGGCGATCGCCGGGTAAACCGTATCGAGGTCGTCAAATCCGTGGTCTCGAAATTCATTGATGAGCGCCCGAATGACCGCATCGGCCTCATCGCATTTGCCGGCGCGCCATATCTCGTCAGCCCGCTGACCCTCGACCACGACTGGCTGCAGCAAAATCTCGAGCGCATCCAAATCGGCGGGGCCGACGATGGCACGGCCATCGGTTCAGCTATTGCCGCCGGCGTGAATCGATTACGCGGCACGCCAGCCAAGTCCAAAGTGATGATTTTACTCACCGACGGCGTGAACAACACGGGCAAGATTTCGCCGATCGCCGCGGCTGAGGCCGCCAAGGCGTTGGGAGTCAAGATTTACACCATCGGGGTGGGCGTGCGCGGCGAAGCACCCATGCCGGTGAAGGATGAATTCGGCAATACACAGCTTGTCATGGCCAAGGTGGACGTCGACGAGAAGACACTACAGGCGATTGCCGCAAAGACCGGTGGGGCTTTCTACCGAGCGACAGACACCGGCTCATTGCAGAACATTTACGAGCAAATCAATCGCCTCGAGAAGTCCGCGCACACCATTAAAAAATATGAGCACTACCAGGAATTGTATTCTTGGGCGTTGCTTCCGGCACTTGGGGTGCTCGGGCTCAGCCTCGGTCTAGGGCAGACACGTCTGCGGAGGTTGCCGTGACGTTCGCTCAGCCCCTTTGGTTGCTCGCCGGATTTGCCGCTTGTCTAGGGCTCATCTGGACGTGGCGACGCTACGATGCACGTCAGCGGGCCACGCTCGTCACCTTTGTCGCAGAGCACCTGCGAGCGCAACTCACAAGCTCTCTTTCAATCGGGCGGCGCCGCGCAATACGTGGGCTATTCCTAGCGGCTCTCGCGCTGCTCTTTGTCGCGCTCTCCGAGCCGCAGGCCGGGTACCAATGGGAGCAGGTTACACGCCGCGGCAACGACATCATGTTCGCCATCGACACTTCGCGCAGCATGTTAACTCCTGACGTGAAACCCAATCGACTCGCGCGTGCCAAACTCGCAATTGAAGATTTCATGGATCGATTGGACGGTGACGCGGTCGGGCTCGTGGCCTTCGCAGGTACCGCGTTTCTGCAGGTCCCCCTGACAACCGACTATGAAGCATTTCGCGACTCTGTGAACGCGCTCGATACAAACATCATTCCACGCGGCGGCACGAACATCGCAAGCGCGATTCGTGAAGCACAAAGGGCGCTCGATAAGCGCACCGGCAGCGACAAGATTTTAATCTTGGTCACCGACGGGGAAGATCTCGCGGGCGATGCATTGGTCGCGGCTAAGGCCGCCGCTCAAGAGGACGGCCTGAAGATCTACACGGTTGGAGTGGGCACGGCGAAAGGCGCCCTCATCGCGCTGCCGGCAGACCAGGGCGGCAACTACGTGAAGGACCCTGCGGGCAATTCGGTAAGGTCGCAGCTCGACGAATCTGGCCTGAAGGCCATCGCGGCCGCGACCGGGGGATCGTATGCACCCCTCGGCAGCGAGGGTGAGGGACTCGAAGCCATTTACGAGGAAGCGCTGGCGCCTCTTGTCAAGCACGACCTCGCATCGAGTCAGCGTAGGGTGTACACGCAGCGGTATCAGTGGCCGCTCGCCGCTGCGCTCGGGATGCTGCTCGCAAGTGCATTGCTTGGCACCCGGCGGCGTATCTCAGGGAAATACCCCGCCACCTCCGCCGGATCGACTGGGCGGCCAGTCAAGATGGGCGGCGCAGCGTTCTCGGCGCTCATACTGCTGCTCGCGCTTCATCCCGCACATGCTTCTATTGCAAGCGCAAAACTCGCCTACGCAAAAGGTGATTACAGCAAAGCCGAGCGTGACTACGCCGCGGCGGTACAACACGCACCAAATGCACCAGCTTTGCAATTCAACCTCGGGACAGCCGCCTACAAAGCCGGTCGTCTTGATGAGGCGGCGAAGGCATTTCAGGCATCCGTTGGCGCTTTGCCGACTGCTAATGATAAGCGCCTCGCCGAGCAGGAGGATGCTTACTACGACCTCGGCAACACGATGTACCGTACTGGGCAAAGGAGGGAACAGAGCAATAAGCCGCAGACAATCGACAACTGGACGCAAGCCGTAAAGGCTTATGACGCCGCGCTGCAGCTGCGCCCGAATGACGCCGACAGCAAGTTTAATCGCGAACTCGTGCAGCGCAAACTGGAGGCCCTGAAGAAGAAGCAGTCGGAGGAAGATCAGCAAAAGAAGTCAAGCGGCGGCGCCCCGCAGAAGAAGCAGCCTGAGAATTCCCAGACCAGTGACCAGAAACAGGCTCAGCAGCAGTCGGGTCAGCAGGCGCAAGATAAACACCAGCAGAAGGGGTCGCAGACCAGTGACCAGAAACAGGCTCAGCAGCAGTCGGGTCAGCAGGCGCAAGATAAAGGCCAGCAGAAGGGGTCGCAGACCAATGACCAGAAACAGGCTCAGCAGCAGCAGTCGGGTCAGCAGGCGCAAGATAAAGGTCAGCAGAAAGGGTCGCAGTCACAAGGCACGCAGCAATCTCAACAGCAGTCCGATCAATTGGCGCAGAACGGTAGTCAGCAACCGCCATCTGCGCCGAGCCAGCGCACCTCGCAACCGCAGAACCGCTCAGAACCCTCCGGTCAACCGGCTCAACAGCCCTCGTCTTCTGCAGGCCAGCCACAGCATGCACATCAGGGCATCGGCCTGGATCAGCGCGAAGATAAGGCTGCGCAGGTTGCCGATTCCAAGCATGTTCCCGGTGAGATGAGCCGTGAAGAGGCGCGCGAGTTGCTTGATTCGGTGAAAGACGAAGAACGTCGACTTCCCGCGATGCCGGTCGCACGCAACGGCGCCAATGACACCTCTTCGAATGAAGCGATCAAGGACTGGTGATGAAACCGCTACCTCCACGTCGTCTGCATCCTCCGCTGGGTGCAATTGCCGCGCTCCTCCTCCTCACGGCTGGAGTCGCGCACGCCGAATCCGGCGTCACCGAGCAGATTGAACCTGCCGAGATTGACCTGGGCGAGACTGCGCAGCTCACCATTGCGACACTGGACAGCACTCAGACGCTGGTTACACCGCCGGTGATCCCGGGACTGGAATTCGTCGCCGTCGGCCAGTCGAGTCAGATGGAATCCGTCAACGGCCGAACCACTTCTAAGAGCTCTGTCGTTTATGAGGTCATTCCGCAGCGGGCGGGCATCTTCACGATCCCCGGCGGATCGCCACCTCTGGTGCTGCGGGTCCGTCCCGGCGGCGCATCGGCACCGCCTGCTAGTGCCGGTGCATTCAGCACTTCGCCTGCCGCTCGAAGCGGGATGGTCGCGAGTGCGACACAGCTGACGCAGGATGGCTCGGCATTCGTGCGGCTGCGGTTGCCCAAACACCAACTTTATGTCGGCGAAAGCATGCCGGTGGACATCCAAGTCGGAGTGCGAGATGGCTTGGTCGCCACGTTGAGCGGTCTACCCTCGTTCGGCGGAGATTCCTTTACATTGAACAATCTTTCAACTAAGCCAGAGGAGGCGCGGGAGATCATCGGTGGGCAACCGTTTACAGTGCTGATTTGGCACAGTGCGCTCGCAGCCGTAAAGCCAGGCACGGCGTCGCTTACTATCGATACTCCACTGACAGTACGGATGCAATCGATGCGTCCTTCTGCAGCGAATCCTTCTGGGGACCCGGCTCTCGACGAATTCTTCAACGATCCGTTCTTCCAAAAGTTCTTTGGTGTCGTTGGCACCACAGAAAAGGAAATCACTCTGGCAAGCCCTCCGACGTCGATTAGCGTAATGGCTCTGCCTGCTCAGAGCCGCCCAGAGGGCTTCAGCGGCGCCGTGGGGCACTTCAAGATCACGAGCGAACTTTCAGCCGCCACTACTACAGTTGGGGATCCTCTTACACTGCGAATGCATGTGTCCGGAGCCGGCAATTTTGATCGCGTACGAAGTGGCATGCTCGGCAGCGCTCACGACTGGAAGACCTACCCGCCGACCGCGACCTTCACTGCGACCGACAGCAACGGATACCACGGTGAGAAGGTCTTCGAGCAGGTCGCTATTGCAAAGGAGCCTGGCAATCAAACGCTTCCAGCGCTGGCGTTCAGCTATTTCGATCCGGATGCGGGCCGCTACGAGAGCGCACAGACGCCCCCTATCAGCGTCGCGGTCATACCCGCTGCGGCAAGCAGTTCCGCTGCGAACGGCCGGGTGCCAAATGACCATGAAGGCAAGGCACGTGAAGGTCGGTTCGCGAGCCCTGCGCTGCGACCCGACTACGCCGACACCGGCAATTCTGTGGCATCGTTGGTTCCACGATATTTTCAACCACCGTTCCTGGCCGTCCCGTCCGCGATGGCGCTCGCATTCACGGCCGCCTGGTTTTGGCTGCGTCGCCGTGAACAAGCCGCGAATGACAGTCGCACGGCCGTCCAACGCGCTACCTCGCAGGCAACTGCAACGTGGCTCGCGCAGATGGAAACGGCTGCTGCCAGAGGCGATGCACAAGTCTTTTTCAGTTCGGCGCGCTCAGTCCTACGGCAGGCCTTGGGCGCGCGGTGGCATGTCGCACCCCAAAGCATAGGACTCGAAGAGATTGATGCGCATCTCGGCCGTGACGATCAGGACGTCCGGCAACTCTTTGCCAGCGCGGACGAGGCAACTTACTCAGGTTGCGATGCAGTTATCGGTGATCTTGAGCACTGGAAGCACGTTGTCCTTCGTCAATTGAACGAGAGGCCGACACGGTGACCGCTCGCATGACCATTGCGCTTCTCACTCTCGCGCTCGGCGCGGGTATCGCGCACGCGGCAATCGGCGTGGCACCCCAAATGAGAGCCGGCTATTCCGCCCCTCGCCTCTTCGATCTGGCCAATGCCTACGTCCGCGATGGCAAGCCCGGGATGGCGGTCCTCAACTATGAACGCGCCCGCTTACTTGCACCGAATGATCCTGACATCCGCGCCAATCTGAGCTTTGTGCGCAGAACGTCTGGGCTGCGACCGATTACTGGTACTTGGTTCGAACGTCAGGCGAGCAGATTCGCGAGCCCCAATACCCTCTTCTGGTTCGGCTGTATCGGCCTGCTCATCGGCGGCGCGAGTCTCTTTCTCGCGCGCCGGTATTCGCAACATCGGCTTGCGCTGCGCGCTTGCACCGCTGCGGGCTTGGCGCTCATGGCCGTCACTCTATGTAATGCGCTAGCCATCTGGCCCATGATGAATGAAGCGGTGGTCATTGCGCGCGCGACTCCAGTCCGAGTTGCCCCTATATCATTGGCTGACCCCCTGATGCCGTTGCGCGAGGGAGAAATCCTGACGATGGACGCAAAGGTCCGGGACTTTACTCTCGTACACACCGACACCGGCCGCACCGGCTGGGTCCCGAGCGCCGATATTGCGCCCGTCATACCGCGTTAGTAAGGGCATACTCCGATCTTGAGGTGACTCGATGCCCCACAGCATCTCCCCGCCAGCTAACCGTAGACCTTAGGAAGAACAACGGTGAATTCCG
>Ga0302324_100025819_pt1 | contig 11253 bp, 14 predicted proteins | sample Palsa_T0_1_FD_201949 | JGI IMG/M metagenome (GOLD analysis project Ga0302324, IMG submission 201949) | Peat permafrost microbial communities from Stordalen Mire near Abisko, Sweden - Palsa_T0_1 | ecosystem: Environmental > Terrestrial > Soil > Palsa > Peat permafrost | place: Sweden: Abisko... | reverse complement strand
GTTGCCTTTCTTCCGCTAAAGAAATCCATCCACTGAACCCGGGATGCCCGCGGCGTGCGCAAGAACTTGCCGGACGCGCAGAGCCGCTTTCCGTCAGTGGTTACAAACCGGTACGCTGAACGTTCCGGACAGCGACATCACGCCGCTGTCGGGCACGTCGATGCTCCATGCAATGACACCGTCGAGAGAACCGTCCCTGATCGCGCCGATCGTCACCTTTCCAGTTCCGGCGCTGTCACCGAAGTCGGAGATCGCGGAGCCCTCATTCATGCCCCAGACCAATTCGGCGGAGGGTTGGTCGCCATTTTCCCCAATCGAGAATTCTCCGGCCTGGGCGCCTCCATCAAGGCGAACGAAAATGTACAAGCGGGGAGCGAACACGGGCGCGTCGTAGGGCGCACACGCGCCGCCGACGGGGACCTCCTGGTCGCTGAGGACGATGGCCAGGCCCCGACCGTCATCGTAGAAGCCTGCGTTCCCGGAGCGGACCGGAAAGGCGAGCCAGCCGCTCAGATTTCCGCCTGCGGTTGGCGGTTTGGTTCCGCCGGCCGCGAAAACCGTTCCCAGCAAGACAATCAGTAGGGTGCGCATGCCAGGTACACCCGCCACGCGCCGCGGCTGCGCACTTATCGACGCGGAAACGCTACTTGGGGCTCAGTTTCATCACGTAGCTCTGGGTAGGTACACAAGTGGTTCCCGGGGGTGCCAGCGGCGGCGGGATCGTCAGGATTCCAACCGAGGTCCAGTAGACGCTGGTCGCATCCACGGCGAGCAGGTCGGGATTGGCGCCCACGGCGAGCGTCAAGGTGGTGCCGGCATCGAGCGAGAACTTGCTCACGTTGCCGCTCAACATCGGTGCCGGGCCGAAGGTTCCCCAGTAGACGCTGGTACCATCCGCGACCAAGGAAACGATGTTGCTCCCGCTGGTAGCGATGGTGGTGATGGTCCCTCCGTCGATGGGGATCATCTGAACGGCATTCTCGCCAATCGGTCCGTCCCCGCCATTGAAGAACCAGTAGACGTTGAGGGAGTCGACGGCGATGCCGCCGAGGCCGGCCAGCAACGAGGCGAGGGTGATGACATCTCCGCCGCCGATCGGGGCCTTGTAGACGCTGGCATTCCTCCAATCGGTCCAGTAGACGCTGTTGGCATCGATGGCGATGCCGTAGGGGGCGCTACCCTCCTGGCTGGGAACGATCTCGACAGGGGTGCCGCCATCCAGGGGCATCTCAAACACGTCGTCATCGGAGCTCAGCCAAAAGACGCTCGTCGCATCGACGACGATGTTCGCCGGGGTCGCCCCGGAGACTTCCGTCGTCAAGGTGACCGTTGGGCCGCCGTCGAGGGCCATGGCGAAGAGTGCCCCGGCGTCAGGGTTGACCAGCACGCCCTGCGGTTGCTCCGAAGACCAATAGAGGTGGGTCGCATCGATCGCGATCCCCAGAAGAGTGTTCACCCCAGAGACCAGCGCCACGGCGCTTCCGCCATCGACCGAAACCGCGTCGATCTCATCGTTCGTGGTGGTTATCGGGAACGCATCGCTGGTCGGATAGTTCGCTGCCCAGTACACGCGTTCCGAATCAACCGCGATGTTGAGCCCGGCGGGGCTGGCTCCCACGGAGGAAATCAAGCGAACCTCGCAACCGGGAGTCTGGCAGACCACGTTGGGAGGAATGCTCGTTGGGCATACGAAACCGCCGGTCCCACCGGTGGTCGTTGCGGACGAAAGGCCTCCGGTCGAGCCGCTGCTCGCCACCGAGCTTCCTGATGTTCCGGTCGTCGTGCCCGTCACCGAGCCACCCGACGTCCCTGAGCTCGCCTCGGTCCCAGCACTGCCGCCGCCGGTCGTCAGGGCGCCAGTGGAGATGGCCGAGGCGTTCACCGAGGTCCCCGAGCCAGTCGCCGTTGGACTGGCCGACGAGCAACCGATCCCCGCGAGGCAACCAAGCGCGAGAGCTCGGGCTCCCGATTGTCGAATCACGCGAGCCATTTGACGTCATTTCTTGTCTTGGTCGCCGTTCGCACTGTGGTTTTTGGTGCCAGTCGGGTGGCAGGCGCCATCCGTTCCCACCACAGAGCCGTCCTCGCAGGGTTTCAGCCCTTCGGCTTCCCCGCAGACGTGCTGACAGACACTGGGGGTCGTACACCAGATACCTCCGTGGCACACGCATGGGATATCGCCGGCCTTACATGTCGGACGTTTCGCTGGCTTGAATGGACTCGCGACGCCCGCCTGTGACGGGGCAACCGCACCGATCGCTTGAGAGCCGGCCCCGCCCGATGCGAGCGCAAGCGACGACCCTCCAAGGACCAGAGCGAGAGAAACCCAGCGCGCAGCCTCTGCCTGGTTCAGCAGAAGGCTGCGAAGATTGCGACGATAGGAAACGAGCGCTCCTGTTTTCATAAACCCTCCGGGGCCTTGCGGCCAACAGCGTTGGTTGCTTCGCGATTGAAACCCGGGGTCCCCAAAGCGTGCGCAACCTTTTTCGGCGGGGACGCGCGGCGCACAGAGTTGCGCATCCAACCCGCTGAGGGGGTTCTCTCTTCATGCAGCTGCCCTTGGCGGAAAGGAATTGAGCGATGCGGACCCACGACCTCTTGATGACGATGGCCTGCTTGGCGACAGTTTGCGGCGGAAGCGCCCTCCAGGCCGGCGCACGGGCGGATGGACGCGCCCAGGATACGGACCAGGTGTGCGCGATCGACGGCAGCGTCTACGCGGTTGGCTCGGTCAACCCGGAGAACGTCTGCCAGGCCTGCGCGCCCTCTGACCTGGCTGCTTGGTCGCCTGCCAGCGAGGGAATGAGCTGCTCGGACAACCACACCTGCCATCGCGGCCGCTGCTGGAGGGTGCTGCAGCCACTCGACCGCTGCAGTCGCATGATGCTCACGCTGCTCGACAGGGTGGCAAGACCCAAAGACCGCCCCGGCCGGCACTGACGCTCAGCCGGCATCCGGGCAGAGCCCGCAGCAGCGTCCGCCGTCCTGACAAGCGGCGTTGCAGCACGCCACTCCGGGGTTGCCGCATGATAAATCGGAAGTGCATGCGTCGCTGCAGAATTCGTTCCCGGCCTGGTCGGTAGCGCAAAACTGCTTCGAGAAAAAGCAAGAGGCGCCTCGGCACCCGTCCCCGCGGGCGCCCGAGTTGCCTACGCAAATGTAGGGGCCGTCTATCGTTCCTGAGGAAAAAAGAAAGTGCGGAACGCACTCGACGCTTTCCGGGTAGAAGGAACATTCGGACGTCCCGGAGCAAAGGCAATATGCTGTGGGGCTTTGAGGGATCGGCTCACACTCCGAGGTACCTGCCTCGCAGCAAGGAGACGCGCCACAGCAGTCCGAGGAGCTCGCGCACGACATTCCGCTCGAAGTGACGCACCCGCCGGTGGTGGTCCCCCCACTCCCGCTGCTTGCTCCTCCCCCGCTGCTCCCCATCATGCTCGATCCGGTCGAACCAGATGCTCCAACGGGGTCGATCAGAATGCCCTGTCCACAGCAGCCGGCGAGCAGAAGAGCCAAGGCCACGGACCAGTTGCGAGACGCCTGTTTCACGGAATCCCCTGCCTCTCGCGCGTGAGACTATCCTGAAGCGAGCCAAGGAGGCGAGCCGATGTGGAGGTACGCATCCCGCTCTGTTGGAGCGGAACACAGCAAGGAGAAGGGGGCAGCAACGTTCGGCGTCCTGGTCGGGCTCGCTCCCCGCTCATGGCCACCAAGCACCACTCCGCGCTTCGCTTCTTCGCTTCTCCCTCACCCACGTCGCTGCACCCTTCTCCAAGAAACCAGCCCAAGCCCCAAGTTGCGCAGGTTTCTTCGCCGAAACGTCAGTACTGGAGGTAACCGAAGAGCAGGTAGATGCCCCAGCCCATGGAATTCACACCCGCGTGCACCGGTACCAGCGAAGCGCCAGCGACACCATCGATCGCGATGTCGAATGAACGCCGCGTCGGTTCCTCGCCGGGGCCCGCCCCGGGGAGAAAATCGAGGCGTACTTCGCCGGCGAGATAGCCCGCCGAGAACGTCTTGCACATCAGCGGGCTGGACCAGCCGCCCTGACATTGTTCGGCGGTGTCGGCTCCGAGCTCGGGACCGACCCCCAGCGAAAACCAGTTGAGAGGCGTCAGGCCGAGAAGCACACTCCCGCGCGCCTCTTCGCCGATCCCGAAGCTGGCCCCCAGCTCGAGAGAGGTGCTCAGTAACTCAGTCCACTGCCCTCCGATTGTGAGCGCCGCGCCCAGTAGTCCGACAACGCCCTGCGCCCCGGGGTAGTAGGACTCGCTCTAATAGCCTCCGTCGAAGAAGGAGTTGCCGCCGAACAAGCCGGCCACTCCCCAGCGGAGCCTGGGAGCCGCTTCTCGCGACTCGTCCCAGTGTTCGTCGAAATCTGCTGCCTTCGCCTCCTGCGAAAGGGCTATCACCAGCGCCGGAAGGAGAATCTTGTTCCAGCTCGTCACGCCATCCCTCCGTCAGAAAGCCCATGCGAAACCAGCACGGGGAATCGCCGGCATCGGCCTCATTCCCTGAACCCCACCGGAAAACGGGGGAGCGGTCCCGCGCCCGCTGTCCCGTTGGTGCTCGTGACGACGGCGAGGAGACCAGCGAGCCCCAGACCCAGCGCAGCGCTCAGAAAAACCAGTCCCCAGCGGCCCCCGGACCAATGAATCTGGTGGTTCAACAGCTCGCCACCGATGTATCCGACGATGGCCAGCCCTAGCATCCTTCCCCCCGCCACTTGCTCGCTGGTTTCGGCGATCGCTTCCATCAGAAGCAAGGCGTCGGGGCTGGCAGTGACACCAGCGGAGCCGGCGGCGGCGTCTGCTGCGCAAGGGCGAATCGGCTGCCACATAGTGCAGCAACGGCAAACACCGCGCGCCGGCTCATGATCACCATTCTGATGTCAGTCGTTCTGGTAGTAGAAGATGTAGGTCGCGTTGTAGGGGATCTTCACCACGAGCCCCGCGTCCGCCGCTTCCAGGTCGCAGCCCGCGTCCGAAAGGGCGACCTGTCCGCCTACAGTCTCGATGCGCGAGGCATAAGCCACGGCCCCCATGACCCCGGCGTCAGTGCCGCTCTTCTTCGGAAGGAGCAGCCAGGTGATATCCACTCCGGCGTCGTCGGGCGAAGGCACCGAGACGTCAGTTGGCTTGTTGCCGACGAAGGTGCTGCTGTCGGCAGTCCATTCCCAGGTCGGTCCGGCGAAGTGGGTCCCGACTTGCCCGCCGTCAGGGCCGCACTGGAACAGCTGGGCATCCGGCACGGCCGCGCCCCACCCTGCCACGCCGGCATCGACGAAGCCGCAGGTGTAGTTCTGGGTGCCGCTTCCATAGACCTGGATTCCCACGTGCACGTCGGGTCCGGCATCGAGTGCCGCCGGGATCCCGGACGGAACCGCGATGCACGACGGGTCGGGTTGCCCCGCGGAACCAGTCGTGCTGCCGCCCGTCGTGATAGCCCCGGTTGTGCTGCCACCGCCGGTCGTAACGGCACCGGTTGTCCCGCCACCAGTCGTGCCACCGCCAGTGGTACCCGGACTGGTCGTGCCACCGCCCGTCGTGCTTCCGCCTGCGGTCGTGCTTCCACAGGCCGCGAGCGCAAGCCCTCCCACCGACAAAAACATCCATCCCATCGTTCTTCGCATGTGATCCTCCCAGTGATTCGATCTGAATACTCTTGTGGTTGAAACCCGGGGCACCTGCGTCGAGCGCAACTCATCTCCAAGCGCCAGCTCGGCGCTCGGCTACCTGCCACAGGAGTTGAAGAGCACGCTCACCGTGCCGTCGTGGGCGTTGGAAATCGCGAGATCGGGCTTGCCGTCTCCGTTGAAGTCTCCGACGACCAGTGTCCACGGATAGTCACCAACATCGAATTGCATCTCCGGTCCAAACGTTCCGGAACCTTGGTTGATGAGGACTCCAACGGTTCCGGCACAAGTGTCGGTGTAGGCGAGATCAGGTCTCCCATCGCCATTGAAGTCGGCCGCGACGATGCCCTGCGGGCATGCTCCCGTCGGGATGGGCGTTCCGGCCGTGAATCCCCCCCCACCGTCGTTGAGGTAAACAATCACCGAGTCGCCGTCGCTGTTGGTGACCGCGAGATCGAGGCTGCCATTGCCGTCGAAGTCCGCGCCGACCACGGCCCAGGGATTCACGCCGGCCGGGTACGTTATCGGCGGCTCGAACTGGCCACCCCCACGGTTGAAAAAGATACTCAAGCTGTCGCCGGTGCAGTCGACTGCGCAGTTCCCATAGTTGGCGAAGACGATGTCCATCAGCCCGTCCCCGTTGAAGTCGCCAATCGTCGGCCACTGCGGCCCGCTCCCGGTGACGAGAGTTTGCGGAGGCAGTCCGATGCCGCCAGCTCCACTCAGTAACTCCGCATTGAAGACCACCGCCGCCTCATCGGTGATGTTCCCCCCCAATGACCAGGTCCAGCCCAGCGTCACCGTCCAGATAGCCTAGGGCCATGTACGAGCTCACCGGGACGTAGGTCTGAATCGAGCTTGGAGGCTGAAGATAGTTATTCAGGAGCAGCTCGACGCCTCCATCGTCTGTCAACAGCCAGTCGATTTTCCCGTCGCCATTGAAATCCCCCGCGACCACCTGCTCTTCGGAGCCGGAGGCCACAAGCGTTGCCGGCGCGAGCCCTCCACCATCTGGCAAGCCATAAAGAACGACCAACCCGTTCGCGGTTGAGACTGCGATGTCTGGCCAGTCGTCGCCGTTGAAATCCGCGGCCGCGAGTGATCCGTTCGATCCCACTTGGTACACGACCTGTGAGGCGAAGCTCGGCACCGCGCAGCTCCAACCGCCATCCGGGCCCGTGGTCCCTGATCCGGTCGAGGTTCCCGTGGTCCCTGATCCGGTCGAGGTTCCCGTCGTCCCCGATCCAGTCGACGTTCCCGTGGTCTCCGGTCCAGTCGAGGTTCCCGTGGTCCTCGATCCAGTCGAGCTTCCCGTGGTCCCCGATCCTGAGGTGCCCGATCCAGGCGAGCTTCCAGCTCCGTCGGAGCCTCTGATGAGAACGCCTTCGTCGCAACCGACCGACAGCGCGGCAAGAAGAACGATCCAGCGGGGATTCATGGTTGAGCAATGCACTCATCTCAAACCCGTAACCGCGACAGCCTGCGCAAGAGTTTCTCGCCAGCTCATCGCAAAGCGCGTCGGCTAATGCGCTCGGCTACATGCCACACTGGTTGTAGAGCACGCTCAGCGTGCCGTCGTCGTCGTTGGAAACCGCGAGATCGGGCTTGCCGTCTCCGTTGAAGTCTCCGACCGCCAGAGTCCACGGCATGGCACCAACCTGAAATTGCGTCTCCGGTCCAAAAGTCCCCGAACCCTGGTTGATGAGGACTCCGATGGTTCCAGCACAGGTGTCGGTATAGGCGAGATCGGGTCTCCCATCGCCGTTGAAGTCGGCCGCGACGATGGCCTGCGGACACGCACCTGTCGGAATGGCCTCTTGGGCCATGAATCCCCCCCCGCCGTCGTTGAGGTAGACAATCACCGAATCGCCGTTGCTGTTGGTGACCGCGAGATCCAGGCTGCCGTTGCCATCGAAGTCCGCTCCGACCACGGCCCAGGGCAGGACGCCGGCGGGGTAAGTGATCGCCGGCTCGAACTGGCCACCCCCACGGTTGAAAACGATGCTCAGGTTGCCGCGGCATTCGAGCGAGCAGCCCACGTAGTCGGCGAAGGCGATGTCCATTAACCCGTCCCCGTTGAAATCGCCAATCGTCGGCCAATTCGCCCCGCTCCCCGCAACGAGTGTTGGCTGAGGGAACTCACGGCCTCCACTTAGCAACTGAGCGTTGAAGACCACGCTGCCCCCACCCCCAGCCATGACCAGGTCCAGCCCGGCGTCCCCCTTCAAGTATCCCGCAGCCAGGTACCCGCTCACTGGCACATCGGTCTGGATCATGCTCGGAGGCCGAGGGTACCTGTTCAGGAGTAGCTCCAGGCCGGCATCGTCGGGCAAGAGCCAGTCGATTTTACCGTCCCCATTGAAATCCCCCGCGACCACCTCCCCTTCGGAGCCGGAGGCCACCACGGTTGCCGGCGCGAGCCCTCCACCATCGGGTAAGCCATAAAGGACGTCCAGCCCGTTCGCGGTCGAGACCGCGACGTCTGGCCAGCGATCGCCGTTGAAATCCGCGGCCGTGACGGAATAGTTCAGCCCCACGAGGTACACGACTTGCGGGGCGAAGCTCGGCGCCGCGCAGCTCCAACCACCGTCCGGTGGTAGGGGTCTGGGCCCACCGCTTGTGGAACCGGAGCCGCTCGAGCCTGGCAGGGGCACCGGGTTCAAGTGAACGCCCTCGCCGCAGCAACCGGCCAACACGAGAGAGAGGGAGACAACAACGGAGGACTTGTTCATGGATCGTCGTACACGTCCGGAGCTACTGACACGAGTCGAGGAACACGGTCACATCTCCACTCTCGATATCGGTAATTGCCACGTCAGAATGGCCGTCGCGATTGAAATCATCCACGACGAGCCCATAGGGACCGAGTCCTTTCGTTGGGACTATCAATTGCGGGGCGAAGCCACCATCGCCGAGACCGAGCAGCACGCTCAAGGTGTTGTCCCCGGCGTTCGTCGCCACCAAATCTGGAATGCCATCGCCGTTAAAGTCGGCCGCGCCAAGCATCGTAGGACGCGCTCCGAGCCGAAAGGTGGTCTGCGGGGCGAAGCCACCATCGCCGAGACCGAGCAGCACGCTCACCGTGTTGGTGAAGTTGTTCGTGACGGCAAGGTCGGGCAGACCGTCATTGTTCAAGTCAGCCACCGCTGCGAAGAAAGGTGCTTCACCTACCGCCAGCAAAGTTGCGGGACCGAAGGCTCCCGTGCCCGTTCCCAGGAGGATGCTCACCGTGTTGCCAGTGCCCTTTACGTTTCCGAAATCCGATATCGCCAGGTCCATATGGCCATCCCCGTTAAAATCGCCGACAGACACCGAGTTGGGCCCCAGACCCGTGAGGAAGGGCGACTGCGCGGCGAAGCGTCCGGCTCCCGTCCCCAGAAGAATGCTCACCGTGTCGTCATATGAGTTCGCCACGGCAAGGTCCGGAATGCCGTCTTCGTTGAAATCCGCCTCGGTGACCCATACCGGGTCATTTCCGACAGCAAACCTAATCGGAGCTTGGACGAAGCCCCCCCTGCCATCTCCGAGCAAGATGCTGACGGCATTGTCGTTAGAATTCACCACCGCGATGTCGATGCCGCCGTCGCCGTTGAAATCCCCGGTGGCAATACACGAAGGAGTACCACCTGCGGTAAATGTCGTTGGCGGACCGAACAATCCGCCGTCAAGTCCCAAGAACACCGCAACGGTGCCTGCATAATAGTTAGCGGCTGCAAGGTCCAATATGCCGTCCCCATTGAAGTCCGCGGCAGTCACCGAATAGTCCTCGACGCCCCCTGGATACGTTGTCGGCAGGAGCGACCAAGAAGTACAAGCGGCGCCGCTCGACGCACCTCCGCTCCCCTTCGGCCCCACCGGGTTCAAGAGAACGCCCTCGCCGCAAGCGGCCAGCACGAGAGAGAAGAGAACCGCGGTGACGCGCTCGGTCATGGCTCGGAGTGCCCGCTCAATCACAGAAACCATTCCTGCACATGCGCGCTGGGCACGTGCCGGCGTCGACGCAGAGCGGCTGCGGACATCCGCCGCCGACTTCGCAGGGCGCTTCGCAGAGAGGGGTTGGTTCGTTCGACTGACTCACGCAGTTCAGAGGGCAGGCACACTCGGTGCTGTAGTCGCATGCCCCATGGTCGCCGTAGGTCCTGACGGCAACGCCGCCATCCGGCACCTGGCAGCCTCCGGGGCCAAGCGGAACGCATCCACTATATTCAGTGCAATACCAACCTGCCTCGCAGAGAGGTCCCGAACGAATGAGCTCCTGATTGGTCCAGCAGGAGTTGGTCAGCGAGTTGGGTTGAACCGAGCCTGCCTGAAGGCACCCGCCGTACGGCGGTTTGCCGGGTACGTCGGCGGCCTGTGGGATGCAGGTGCCAGAATTGGGTCCGCCGGCAGCCATGCACGCACCTCCCAGCGCGCTCGGAGCCGGAGCTCCATTGGCGGTTGCGCTGCAAAAGTTGAATCGGCAGATCCCTTCGACGCAAGTGGTGAAGGCATCCGGGCAATCGTCGGACGATATCCCGCAGAGGTATTCGCAAGCGGGGTAGCCCACCTCCTGATCCTGAACGCAGGCCAGTGGGCAGGGGCAATTGGAGTTGTCGGAGCACTCCACTGCAAACTCCACGGCCAACAACGATCCGCCGTCGAGCTCAAAGCCACCGTCCGAAAGGAAGCAGCCAAGATTGTTCAACACACTACCGGTGGTCCCACCACTGGTGGAGCCACTCGACGCGCCTCCGCTCCCCGTCACCGGGTTCAAGAGAACGCCCTGGCCGCAAGCGGCCAACCCGAGAGAGAAGAGAACCGCGGTGATGAGCTCGTTCATGGCTCGCACCCGCCATCAATTGCAGAAGCCGTTCGTGCACACCCGAGGCGAACAGGTGCCGGCGGCGACGCACGATGGCAGCGGACACGCGGGGCCGCCGTCCTCGCAAGGCCATTCGCAGAGAGGGGTCAATTCAAGTGGTTGACTGACACAACTGAGAGGACAGGTGCACGCAGTGCTGAAGTCACACCCGTCGTGGTCGTGATAGGCGTTGGTGTGGAACCCGGCATCCGGAATCTGGCACCCCCCGGGCCCCAAGGGGACACAAAACCCGCTGGTAGGCGCGCAAAAGGTGCCCTCCTGGCAGAGCTGGCCCGAGCGGACGTTCGTCGCATTGTCGGTGCAAATTGTTGAACCAGCTTGCACCAACCCGGCCTGAAAGCATTCTCCCTCCGTCGGGACGCCCAGTGCAACAGAGGCCCTGGGCAGGCAGGTGCCGGTGTCGGGTCCGCCGGCGGCGGCGCATGGGCCTCCCAGCACTCCCGGAGCCGAAGCGCCTGTCAGGGTTCCGTTGCAGAAATTCTTCCGACAGCTGCCGTCGACGCAGACCGTGAAGGCGTCCTCGCAATCGGACGAGACCGAGCACAAATATTCGCAGCCACTCCCACTCCCCGGGTAGTCGAGCCCCGGGTCCCGCACGCAGGCAGTGGGGCAGGGACATTCGGCATTGTCGGAGCACGGGTTGAATTCCGAATCTTTCAGGGCCGATGCTCCGTCCGAAACAAATCCACCGTCCGACAAGAAGCAGCCTCGATTGCTCAAGCCACCGCTGGTGCCGCCGCTGCTTGAGCCGAAT
>Ga0302324_100025816_pt1 | contig 11254 bp, 10 predicted proteins | sample Palsa_T0_1_FD_201949 | JGI IMG/M metagenome (GOLD analysis project Ga0302324, IMG submission 201949) | Peat permafrost microbial communities from Stordalen Mire near Abisko, Sweden - Palsa_T0_1 | ecosystem: Environmental > Terrestrial > Soil > Palsa > Peat permafrost | place: Sweden: Abisko... | reverse complement strand
GACAGGTGGTCATTCGGGCTACGGCGGCCGGCGCTGCGGCGCTGCCGCTCTTGTTGGCTGGATGTGTCTCGACGTCCGGAGACGTGCAGGGCGCCCGGCTCACCGACAACTTCCGGATCTATGCACCGTTCGATAACGAGCGAGACTGGGGGCCGAGTTATCTCGTCGGCGCGCCTTCCCACCACTTGGGCGACGAATCGCGCATCGACGACACCCGATCGATTCCGCAAAATACGGGCGCCAGCCCCGCGGACCCCAAGGGGCCGCCTTTGACGGCGCCTCCGCCGCCCTGAAGTCTCAAGCGGCGAATGCGGCCGGCGCAACCCGCAAGGTCACGCTGATCATGGTGCCGAGCTGCGGTCCGCTGTCGATCCGCAGCTCCGCCCCGATGAGATCGGCCTGTTCGCGCAGGCCGACGAGCCCATAGTGCTCGGGCCGCGGCGCGTGCGGATCGAACCCGACGCCGTTGTCCTCGATGCGCAACTCGAGCAGTTCCTCGCGCGTCGTCACTCTTACGGAGACGCGCGTGGCCCTCGAGTGCCGCTCGACATTGCGCAGCGCTTCCTGCGCCATCCGCAGCAGCGTCTCCGCTCGCTCATCCCCGAAGCGTGCGGACTCCGCATCGGCGCTGAAATCTCCGCTGGTGCCGGTGCGATCGACGAAGCGCTCGAACTCGCGCGACAGCGCCGGGCCGAGGCCCGTGTCGCGCACCGCGTTCACCCGCATCTGGCTGATCGCGGAGCGCGCCTCTTGCAGGCCCTGGCGGGCGAGATCCTCGGCGCGCAGCAACTCTTCGGCAACGGCGTCGGGATCGCGCGCGTGCAGGCGGCGTAGGAATCGCACCTCGCTCAGCAGCGCCATCATGGAATGGGCGAGCGTGTCGTGCAGATCACGGGCGATTTTCAAACGCTCTCGAACGATTGCCGCGTAGCGTGATTCCTCGGCGAGCCGCTCCACTTCGCGGGTTCGCACCGTCACCCGCCGCTCCAGCTCGTTGCTCAAGCTCTGCAACTCGAGGCGCTCCGCGCGAAGATCGCTCAGGATCTTCGCAAACGCGCGAGCGAGCCGCGCGACCTCGTCGGCGCCCGGCGGAATCTCCAATTGCTCGGATTCGTTTTGCCCGACCGCAGCCACCGAGGCGGCGAGGCGCTGCAGTCGTCCGGTGAGCTTGCGTGTGCCGAGAACGCCGAGCAGCGCGGTGGCGGCGCCGAGGCACATCGATACCCAGAAGATCTGATACGTCACGGCGCGCGCGCGTTGAAAAACCCGATCGATCGGCTCGGTGAGCTGCACCTGCCAGCCGCCCGCCGAAGTGTCGGGGCCGGCGTTGAGCAACGCCCGTGAAACGAGCACGCGGCGGCCGCCGGGAAGGCGCTGGAATTGCGGCGGGCTGATCGTCTCGGTGCGATTCGGCGGCGTAACCGGGGTGGCCTCGGGAACTCCTTTCCAGGGCCTGTTCCGCAAATCGTCCGGTCCGATCAACACCACACCGTTGCGGTCGAGCACGTAGGCCTGCGTCGCCGGACTGGGTTCATCGGTGAGCCGCTCGGGGTGATACGGCGCGCGCCGCCAGCTCAGGTGCGCGGCGATGACACCCACGATCTGTCCGGTTTCATCACGCACCGGTGCCGCCATGTCGCCGAGCGCGGCGCTGTCGGCCCGAGCCGCAGGGGAGCGGTCGATGACCCCCAGCCACGGTGCCTGCGAGCCGCCGACAAACCAATCTCTCGACTCGAGGTTCATTCCGGTGAGCTGCGCATCGGTCGCGGACAGTACGATACCGTGCTGATCGGCAACGGCGATCCAGTCGAACTGGGGGTAGGCGAGGGTGAGCTCGCTGAATACCTCGCGCAATCCGCCGCGCCGTTCGGGCGGCATGGCGGTTTGCAAGATGTGACCGGCCGCGCGGATGGCGTCGAGACGGCCGGCGAGTGCTTGTCCGAGATCGGAGCTCAGCTGATCGGTTTCGAGCGAGAGGCGGCGTATGTGTTGCTCGGAGAGGTTGGCGCGTGCGATACCCCCCACCCACAGGGCGGCAGCGATGGAGAAGGCGGCCGCGAGGCCGATGATGAGCCACATGGCGCCGGCGGCGAGGCTGCGGCGCGGGTCGAGCGATTGCATGAGCGCTCGTCCCAATGTCTCCGGCTTCGACATGCGCGCACGTTAACAGGTGACTAAAGTCACTTCCAAACCGGACCGCCCGGGCGGCATGATGCTGGGGCCGCAGATTGACGGTGGAGCTTCGTTCGAGGTGCCTCCCGTGCAAGAGGTCGCAAATTCACCGCCGATCCGCATCGTCATCGCCGAGGATCAGGCGATCGTGCGCCGCGGCTCCGCGCTGCTGCTGTCGATGGAGCCCGACATGGAAGTCGTGGGCCAGGCGCGCAACGGCGTCGAGGCCATCGAGCTCGCGCAGCTGCTGCGTCCGGATGTGGTGCTGATGGATCTGCACATGCCGATCAAGGGCGGCGTCGCAGCGACGCGCGAGATCACCGGAGCGTTACCCGGTACTCAAATCCTGGTGCTCACCACCCTCGATGACGATGAGACGGTTTTCGAGGCGGTGCGGGCGGGCGCCCATGCTTATCTGCTGAAGGATGCGGACGAGGATGAGTTGCTGGAGACCGTGCGCGCGCTGAAGCGCGGCGAGTCACGTCTCACCCCGCAAATCGCACGCAAGGTCATGGATCAATTTCGGCGTCTCGCCGCATCATCGCCCCCCTCGGGCGAGCAAGTCGCGCCTGCCCAGCACAATCGCGCCGCGCCGGCACCCGCCTATGAGGCCGATGCGTTGACGGACAAGGAGGAGAGGGTTCTGCAGCATATCGCCGAGGGCATGAGCAATCGCCAGATCGCCAACACCCTATTTCTTGCCGAGGGCACGGTGAAGAATTACGTCAGCCGGATCATGGACAAGCTGCATGCCAACACGCGCACCGAGCTCGCTCTGAAGTGTAGAAGGCAGAATTGAGGGCATGGCGCTCATGAGCGCGCTGCAGATCCGGCGCATCGCATGCGCGCTGCTGCTCGGGAGCGCCTTGTGCGCCTGCGCGGCTTTCACGGAGCCGGATGCGCGCGACGCACGCATCACGGCCGACGTGACAGCGCGGCTGGCGCAGTACCCGGAGCTGCAAGCGCCGAACTCGCTCGATGTGCAGACGCTGCACCGGGTCGTTTATCTGCACGGGTTGATGGGGAGTCCCTTCGAGATTGCTTTGGCTGGATCGCTGGCTAGCCAGGTGCCGGGCGTGCGGCGAGTCGAGAATCTCATCGGCCTCCAGAGCGGCAGATAACATAATCCCCGGGGCGAGGGCTGCCTGCCCTCTGGCCCGACCGCAGCCTCGTTCCCGACGCGTCCGGCCGTTTCGCCGATAATTGTAGCTATATACCAACGCATGTCATTAAAATGTAACGTTGGTTGGCCATCATACCGTCCTCGAATCGGGCGTGGTGCAAACGCCGCGCAGCGAAGGGGCCTGAAAAGTCTCGAAAACTTTGCACAAACAGCAGAACTAAACCGTTGCGAAAGGCTCTGATCCGGCTTAGCGGCTCGCACTCGTGTGCGGCCATGTCGGGCTCGATGTTGCTGAAAGAATACATCAAGCTCGCTCGAACCAACTGGCATGCAGCCATGTGGGTTCATTGCAACAATCTTACATAACTATGGAGTGACATCTGTGCGCAATCAGAAACGAATCACCGCCTCGACATCGACCGCGAAGACCTGCAACGGGAAGCGCGGTTTGCGCGGCTTGGCGACTACCGGCCTCGCCCTCGTGCTGCTCGCCGCGAGCGGCGGAGCCCTGGCGCAAACCGTCTCGCAGACGGGTCTTCCGCTGGCGGTCGAAGACGGCGGATTGACCTGGAAGGGCATCACTCTGTACGGCATCATCGATGCTGCGGTGCAGTACGAAACCCACGGCGCGCCCTTCAACGACTATTTCATCTCGGGCGGCTCGGACATCGTCCAAAAGAACAGCAACAATTCGGTTTTCGGCGTGACCTCCAACGGCCTGAGTCAGTCGCGAGTCGGCCTGCAAGGCAGCGAGCCGTTGCACTTCCTGGATTTCTCGGGCGTGTTCAAGCTCGAGACCTTCTTCAATCCGGCGTCGGGCAATCTCACCAACGCCCTGAAGTCGGTTACGCAGAACAATGGCCGGTCGCTGGCCGATCAGAGCACGAACATCGACTCGAGCATCGCCGGGCAGATTTTCCAGCAATCCTTCGTCGGCGTGAGCTCCCCGACCTACGGTACGCTCACGTTCGGCCGCCAGAACACGACGCTCGCGGACCTCGTCGCAAAATATGATCCTCAGCAAGTCTCCTACGCATTCTCGGTGGTCGGCCTGTCCGGCACGCCGGCAGGCGGCGGCGACACCCAGGATCGTCGCCTCGACGATTCGGTCAAGTACTCCGCCAAGTTCTTCGACATAGTGCACGTGGGCTTGCAGTACAAGTTCCAGAATTCGAGCGCCGAGAACTACTCTACGGCCGGCAGCGGCGAGGCATTCACCGCGACCGAGGTTTCGCTCGGCGCAGAGTATGCGGGTGCGTCAGTGGACGCCTTCTACACCAAGGTGAAGGACGCCGTATCGATCGGTGCGCTGAGCGCCACGCAGGTGACGGGGTTGCCGGCGTTGGGCTACGCGCTCGACAACTCGCTCTCCGGCACGATCTCGGACAATCAGTCCTTTGGTGCCATGGCCTCCTACGCCTTCGGCCCGGCGACGTTCTTCGGCGTCTATGAGCACATCACCTACATGAATCCCTCGATCAAGCTGGATCCCGGATTCGATGACATCGGCGGATATACGCTCGCCTACGTGAACAATACCGCCTATGCCAAGGCCGACAAGATTCTCCAAGTGTACTGGGCCGGCGCGCGATATATGGTCAACGAGAACCTCACCGCCGCGATTGCCTATTACGGCGAGAAGCAGAATGCCTACGCGACCGGCAAGGACCTGAATTGCTCGAACACCATAAGCGGCGCGTGCAGCGGCAACCTCAACGCACTTTCCGTGTCGCTGGTCTATCACTTCACCAAGCGCTTCGATACCTACGCTGGCGCGATGTGGTCGGAAGTGACGCACGGCCTCTCCAACGGCTATCTCGAGACCACCATGATCGATCCGGCGATCGGCTTCCGATATTCTTTCTAAGCGAGCTCGCCGCAAGGCCGAGAGCAAGGGTCTCAGGGTATGCGCCCTGGGACCCTTTACTTTTTGGGGGGCGATGTGGCCGCGACCGCTGGCAGGCGAAGCAATATCCGTATACATTGCGCCGATGCCCGCAGAGAACGGTGCGCCGAGCAAACGCCCAAAGTGGAGTTGGTGGTACCTGCTCTTCGTCGTGCAGTTCCTGGTGATTCTCTGGCCGCCTCTTTATAACAAGGCGGAGCCGACCCTCTTCGGCATCCCCTTCTTCTACTGGTTTCAGCTTCTTTGGGTCCTCGTGAGCGCGGTGTTCACCGCCGTGGTCTATCTCATGACTCGGGAATCGCAATAGTCGTGCCGCAGGTGAACGGGATTGCCTTGGCCGTCTTCGTCCTGCTGTTCGGCTTCATCACGTGGCTCGGATTCGCCGCCGCGCGCTGGCGGCGGGGCGATCTCGATCAGTTGCACGAGTGGGGCCTCGGCGGCAGACGCTTCGGAACCCTCGTCACCTGGTTCCTGGTAGGCGGCGACATCTATACCGCCTACACGTTCATCGCCGTTCCGGCGCTCGCGTTCGGCGCCGGAGCCGTGGCGTTCTTTGCGGTGCCCTACACGATTCTCATTTATCCGCTGCTGTTTCTCATTTTTCCGCGATTGTGGAATGTGTGCCACAAGCACGGCTACATCACGGCGGCCGATTTCGTGCGCGGCCGCTTCGGCAATCGCTGGCTGGCGCTCGCGGTGACGATCACCGGAATCGTCGCCACGTTGCCGTATATCGCCTTGCAGCTCGTGGGCATCCAGGTCGTGGTCGGAGCGCTCGGTGTCACGGGCACCGGCATCGCGGCCGATCTGCCGCTCATAATCGCGTTCGCGGTGCTGGCCGCCTTCACCTACTCGAGCGGATTGCGTGCCCCGGCGTCGATTGCCATCGTCAAGGACACGCTGATCTACATCGCAACCTTCGCGATCATCATCGTCGTGCCGCTCAAGCTGGGCGGCTTCGAGAAAATCTTCGCCGCGGTGCCTGCGCAAAAGCTCCTGCTTGCGGTTCCGGGCCCGCACACCACCGGGGCCTACGGCTCGTACGCCACCTTGGCCCTGGGCTCGGCGCTTGCGCTGTTTCTCTATCCGCACTCGATGACCGCCATATTGAGCGCGAGCAGCGGCGGGGCGATCCGCCGCAACGCGGCCATCCTGCCGGGCTATTCGTTCATGCTCGGTTTGCTGGCGATGGTCGGGTTATTCGTCATCGCCGCGGGCATCGCCGACCTGCCCGATTACGCCTGGGGGTTCAAGACCTTCAAGAACAACTTTGCCGTGCCGGCGCTCATCCTGCACGTGTTCCCGTCCTGGTTCGTCGGGGTCGCCTTCGCCGCCATTGCGATCGGCGCGCTGGTGCCCGCGGCGATCATGTCCATCGCGATCGCGAATCTATATACGCGCAACATCCACCGCGAGTTCATCAATCGCAATCCCACCAACAAGCAAGAGTCGCGGATGGCGAAGAACGTGTCCTTGATCGCCAAAGTGGGGGCGCTCATTTTCATCATCTTCGTGCCCACGAAGTACGCCATCCAGTTGCAGCTGCTCGGCGGCATCTGGATCATCCAGACCCTTCCCGCCGTGATGCTGGGTGCCTATACGCGATGGTTCAACGCTTGGGCGTTGCTCGTGGGCTGGGCAGTCGGCACGCTAGCCGGTACCGCGATGGCCTACGCCTCGAACCTGGCCACCACCTACACGCTCGGTTTCGGCGGGTATAGCTTTCCGGGTTATTCGGCTCTGTACACGGTGATCCTGAATCTCTTCCTGGTGATCGTGCTGACGCCGGTGTTCAACGCGCTCGGCGGGGGGCGCAAACCGGTCGATGAGACCTCGCCGGCCGACTACACCGCTTGACAGGTGTCCGCAGGGTCGGCCCGGCATTTTTCGGCTCCGCGAGCCGTCACAAAAAATTCATATAACCCACCGATAATGAAAAGTTAGCTATCCTGCTGGTCCCCTGGGCCGTCGCCCACGAAAATTCTGGAGTTATCCACTGATGAACGTAGGTCAGCGCATCGCCGTTGCGGTAATCGGCGTCTGTATCGGCATCGCCGCGAACGCGGCAGACATCTCGGGCGCGGGTGCCACATTCCCCTACCCGATTTACGCCAAGTGGGCGGATGCGTACAAGAAACTCACCGGGGTGGGCTTGAACTATCAATCTATCGGATCCGGCGGGGGCATCAAACAGATCAAGGCGAAGACGGTCACGTTCGGTGCCTCCGACATGCCGCTCAAGCCCGAGGACCTCAAGGCGGCCGGCCTGCTGCAGTTCCCCATGATCATCGGCGGCGTGGTGCCGGTGGTGAACCTCAAGGGCATCGCGCCCGGCCAACTGCATCTCGACGGCGCGACGATTGCCTCCATCTACCTGGGCGAGATCGCCAAGTGGGACGATCCGCGCATCAAGAAGCTGAATCCAAATGTCGCGCTGCCGGCGACGGCCATCGCCCCGGTCTACCGATCGGACGGCTCCGGGACGAATTTTCTGTTCTCCGACTACTTGTCGAAGGAAAGCCCCAAATTCGCCTCGAGCATCGGCGCCAATACCGCGGTGGAATGGCCCAAAGGCATCGGCGCGAAGGGTAACGAAGGCGTGGCCAACATGACTAGCCAGACGGACGGCGCCATCGGCTACATCGAGTATGCCTACGCCAAACAGAACAAGATGACGTATGCGATGCTCACCAACAAAGCGGGTGCCGCAGTCGCCCCGGGCGCCGAGTCGTTCCAGGCGGCAGCCGCGAACGCCGACTGGGTGAAGGCCGATTCCTATTATCTGATCCTGACCGATCAGGCCGGCGCCAAGAGCTGGCCGATCACGGGGGCGAGCTTCATTCTTCTCTACAAGGATCCGCCGGATCCCGCGGCCGTGAAGGAGGCGCTCAAGTTCTTCGGCTGGGCTTACAAGGACGGCGCGCAGATGGCCTCCGAGCTCGACTATGTGCCGTTGCCGGCGAGCCTCATCGCTCAAGTGAAGAAGACCTGGGCCGCCGAGATCATGTCGGGCGGCCACCCGGTGTGGACCGGCCCCTGAGGTTGGTCCGAGCGGCGACACTTCACCGTGGCGCTCATTGATCCGAGGCACGCGGCCAGGCAACGAGTCTATGAGAGGATTTTTCGCGCCGCCACGCTGAGCGCGGCGATCCTGGTTCTGGTGATTCTGGGCGGGGTCGCCTTGTCCTTGGCTATCGGCTCCTGGCCGGCGCTCAAGACGTTCGGTTTCTCGTTCGTCACCCGTGAGGTCTGGAATCCGGTCACGGACAAGTTCGGTGCCCTGGCGGCGATTTACGGCACGGTGGTGACTTCGGTGATCGCGATGGTCATCGCCGTGCCCACCGGCTTCGGCATCGCTCTGTTCCTGACCGAGCTCTGCCCGCCGATGCTGAAACGGCCCATCGGCGTGGCGGTCGAGTTGCTCGCCGCCGTCCCCAGCATCATTTTCGGCATCTGGGGCTTGTTCGTCCTGGCGCCCGTGCTGCAGCGGCACGTGCAACCCTGGCTGATCGAGCACGCAGGCTCGATACCGGGAATCGGCGGCCTGTTCGCAGGGCCTCCCTACGGCATCGGCATTCTCACGGCGGGACTGGTGCTCGCCATCATGGTCTTGCCGTTCATCGCGGCGACCACCCGCGATGTCTTTGATACCGTTCCTGCCATGCTCAAGGAATCAGGTTACGGGCTCGGTGCAACCACCTGGGAGGTCATCTGGAACGTGGTGGTGCCGCACTCGCGGGCCGGCATCATGGGCGGGGTGATGCTCGGGCTGGGACGCGCGCTCGGCGAGACCATGGCGGTCACCTTCGTCATCGGCAACGCCCACCGCATCTCCTCATCGCTCCTCGCGCCGGGCACGACCATCTCCTCGGCCATTGCCAACGAATTCACCGAAGCGGTGGGCGACCTCTACACCTCCTCGCTGATCGCGCTCGGGCTATTGCTCTTCCTCATCACGTTCTCGGTCATTGCCGCAGCGCAAGCCATGCTGCGGAGGCTCGAACGCCGCGCATTGTCCTCGGTATGATTCGGGCATGAACCGGCGCCCCCTCCGCAAGCTCAAGAACTGGGCGTTCCTCGGGCTCTCGATGCTCGCGACCCTCGCGGGGCTCGCCTGTCTCGCCGCCATCCTTTGGACACTGGTGTCTCGCGGCCTTGCGGGGATGTCGCCGCGGATCTTCACCCAGATGACGCCGCCTCCCGGCAGCGCAGGCGGCCTGCTCAACGCCCTGTATGGCAGCGCCGCGATGACGGTGCTCGGCATCGTGGTGGGATCGCCGATCGGCGTCCTGGCGGGGACCTATCTGTCCGAGTATGGGCAGAACTCGCGCCTCGCGACCGCCGTCCGATTCATCAACGACGTGCTGTTGAGCGCGCCGTCGATCATCATCGGTCTGTTCATCTACGAGATCATCGTGGTGCGCATGGGACATTTCTCGGCGCTGGCAGGCGCACTTTCCCTGGCGGTGATCGCGATTCCGATCACCTTGCGCACCACCGAGGACATGCTGAACCTCGTACCGGCGGGCATGAAGGATTCGTCGGCCGCGATGGGAGCCTATCCCTGGCGCACCACCATGAGCATCCTCTATCCGGCGGCGCGCAGCGGCATCGTCACGGGGCTGTTGTTGGCGGTCGCACGCATCAGCGGCGAGACGGCACCGCTGTTGTTCACCGCGCTCAACAATCAGTTCTGGAGCAGCAACTTGAACGCGCCCATGGCGAATCTGCCGGTGGTGATTTTTCAATTCGCGTTGAGCCCCTACAAGGATTGGCAAGACCTCGCCTGGGCGGGCGCGCTGATCATCACCGCGACCATTTTGATTCTGAGCGTCACGGCCCGGATACTGCTCGCTCTGCTGCAGTCGCGTGGCGGAGGCGGTCCCACGCCATGATTCCCTCATCGAAGTTGCCACGGCACTTGAAGACGCGCGTACCCTATCCGCGGGTTGCGCCGGCGCCCGCCGACACCGGTCCGCCGAAGATCGAGATCCGTAAGCTCGATTTTTATTACGGCGCCTCGCAAGCACTGCGCAACATCAATCTGGCGCTGGCCGACCGCTCCATCGCGGCTTTTATCGGGCCCTCGGGCTGCGGCAAATCGACCTTGCTCCGCGTGCTCAATCGCATGTATGCGCTTTATCCCCATCAGCGCGCCGTGGGCGAGGTGCTCATCGGCGGGCGCGACATTCTCGGGCCGAGTGTCGACGTGGCGGACTTGCGCTACCGGGTGGGCATGGTGTTTCAGAAACCGACCCCCTTCCCGATGTCGGTTTTCGACAACGTCGCCTTCGGGCTGAAGCTCGCCGGCGAGCTCCGCGGAGCCGAGCTCGCCGCGCGGGTCGAATCCGCGCTCACCGATGCGGCGATCTGGGATGAGGTCAAGGACAAGCTGCACGCCGACGGGCGCAGTCTTTCGGGTGGCCAACAGCAGCGCATCTGCATCGCCCGCACCATCGCCGTTCAGCCCGAGGTGCTGCTGCTCGACGAGCCGACCGCGGCGCTCGATCCGATCTCGACTTTGAAAGTCGAGGAGACGCTGCAGGCTCTGCGGGAGAAATACTGCATCGTGATAGTCACCCACAACCTGCAGCAAGCCGCGCGCGTGTCGAATGTCACCGGCTTTATGTACATGGGAGAGCTGGTGGAAATCGGGCCGTCCAACGAGTTGTTCACGGCCCCGAAGAGTCGCCGTACCGACGACTACATCACCGGCCGCTTCGGCTGAGCGGGATGGCCCCGACGTGAAAGCCCCGGAAGATGTCGCACACCCCACCCGCACACCGCCGGCGCGCGACTCCGTCTACGATCCGGTGATGACGGCGCGTGCCGTCAACGTGTATTACGGGGACAAGCATGCCGTGTGCAACGTGAGTCTCGACGTCGGCCGCAACCAGGTGCTCGCGCTGATCGGGCCGTCGGGCTGCGGCAAGTCCACGTTTTTGCGCTGCTTGAATCGCATGAACGACACCATCAAGAGCGCCCGCGTCACGGGCGAGATCACTCTCGACGGCCAGGACATTTACGATCGCGAGCAGGACGTCGCGCAGCTG
>Ga0302324_100025812_pt1 | contig 11255 bp, 10 predicted proteins | sample Palsa_T0_1_FD_201949 | JGI IMG/M metagenome (GOLD analysis project Ga0302324, IMG submission 201949) | Peat permafrost microbial communities from Stordalen Mire near Abisko, Sweden - Palsa_T0_1 | ecosystem: Environmental > Terrestrial > Soil > Palsa > Peat permafrost | place: Sweden: Abisko... | reverse complement strand
ACATATTGCTCGCGGCACGCCATAAAACCGAAATACGGGCCCCCGCTGGCGAGCGGCACGCCGAGTGGCTGGCCTTCGCCGACGACGATGTCGGCACCCCATTCCCCCGGCGGGCGCAGCAACGCCAGCGAGATCGGATTGACGAGCGCAATTGTTAGCATACCGTTCTGTTTCGCCCATGCCGCGATCTCATCAGACGGCTCGATAACGCCGAAGAAATTCGGCTGCGGCATCACCAGCGCCGCAAAATCCTGTCCCGCATATTGCTGTAACGTCAGTAAATCCGTATGGCCCTGTGTATTTGCATACGGTACCGGCACCAGCTCGATGTTCTGATCCTTGACCAGCGTGCGCACGACTTTGCGATAGACCGGCGGCACTGTCAACGGCATCAGCACGCGCTTGGAACTTTTGTGCGTACGCACCGCCATCAGCACCGCCTCGGCCAGCGCCGAGGCGCCATCGTACAGGCTCGCATTTGTCACATCCATACCGGTCAGCAACGTCATCATCGTCTGGTATTCGTAGAGCAACTGCAGCGTACCTTGGCTGGCTTCGGCCTGGTACGGCGTGTACGCGGAATAGAATTCGCCGCGCGTTGCGATCTGCCACACCGCGGCCGGAATATGGTGCTCGTAGGCACCGGCGCCTATGAAATTTAGATAAAAGCCATCCTGCACTGCCCGTTCATGCATTAAGCGCGTGATATCCATCTCGCTAACGCCGGGCGGCACATGCTGTAGTCCGCGGCTGCGCAGTGCCGCCGGGATCTCATCGAACAGGTCGTCTATCGACTGTACGCCGATGGCGGCGAGCATCGCGCGTACATCGTCTTCGGTGTGCGGAATAAACGGCATCAGTGTTGCTCGGCATCGGCAATTGTTTGGTAGGCGGCGGCATCGAGCAGCCCACCAAATTCAGCTGGACTGTTAGGCTTTAGCTTGAAGATCCATGCGGCATAGGCATCAGCATTTATCATCTCCGGCGCGCCGGCCAGTTCAGGATTTACGGCCAGCACTTCGCCCGACAGTGGTGCATAAACATCAGCAGCAGCTTTCACCGATTCGACCACCGCGCATTCCTCACCCTGCTTGACCTGACGACCGACCGTAGGCGCTTCGACGAACACTAAGTCACCGAGCATCTCCTGCGCGTGATGCGTAATGCCGACGGTCACGCTGCCATCGACTTCCTCTTTCACCCATTCATGCAATTTCGTATATTTCAGATTGGCTGGCGTCGTCATTATCAAACTCCTCACTGTATATTCACCAAAACTTCCCCACTGCGTACGAATGGCGGCTTCACGACCTGCGCGCGCAAATTCTTGCCGCGCACTTCAACCGACACCTGATCTCCCGGCGCTACTGCCAGCGGCACGCGTGCAAGCGCGATTGAGTGCTCAAGCGTGGGCCCAAAACCGCCGCTGGTGATTTCGCCATCACCATGCGCAGTCGTGACCATCTGATGGCCACGCATCACGCCTTTGTCCCTCAACACTAAGCCCACCGCATGTCGTGCCGGTACAGCATTCAGCAGTGCGCTCTTGCCGAAAAAATCGCGGCTGGCATCGAGGGCGACTGTCCAGATGAGGCCGGTTTCGAGCGGCGTCGTGGACTCATCCATGTCCTGCCCGTAGAGGTTCATGCCGGCTTCAAGCCGCAGGGTATCGCGCGCGCCGAGCCCGCATGGCCGAACGCTCGCGGCAAACAGCTGTTTCCAGATGCTTTCGAGTTCACCGGCCGGCAGTATCAACTCAAAACCATCCTCGCCGGTGTAGCCGGTGCGTCCGACAAAATATTCACCGCTCCAAGCCGCGTTGAACGGTTTGAGCACAGCGGCGGCTTGTGACAAATCGGGCGACAATAATGCGAGAACCTTCACTCTGGCCTGCGGTCCCTGCACGGCGAGAATGCCGAGGTCGATGCGATGTTGCACCACCATGCCAAATTTCGGCGCGTGACGGCGCAGCCAAGCGAGATCCTTATCTGTGGTACCAGCGTTGATGACCAGACGAAAATGGTTTTCGGCGATAAAATAGACAATTAAGTCATCGATCACACCGCCAGCCTCGTTCAACATACACGAATAAAGCGCTCTGCCCGGCATCTTAAGCTTGGCCACATCATTGGCCAGCAGCGTACGCAAGAAATCACGTGTGTTTGCGCCGTGCAGATCGACCACCGACATGTGCGCGACATCGAACATACCGCTGTCACGGCGCACCATATGGTGCTCCTCGAGCTGCGACCCGTAATGCAGCGGCATATCCCAGCCACCGAAATCGACCATGCGAGCGCTCATCTCGCGATGAATCGCATTGAGCGGCGTAGTTTTGAGCGCGGTCACCATATCTCCATTTGCCAAACAAAAAAGGGCAAAACCAACATTGGCTTTGCCCCTCTGTCCTTGGACCTGAGAGATTACGGAAATCGGATTGACTCCCGCGTGCCCCTTCGGTGGTGGGGCCAGTGCGACCCCGCGCTCTCCAGAGTTGTCTCGCGCGCAGCGGTTCTCAAAAAAATTACCTGAGCGATTCCGGGTGGTTACGCCTTCGGCGGCGCTACCAGATATTGCATGTATGGTGGCGCGCTCTCCCGCTGCGACGTGGGATTCGCAACCGAATCCCGCGACGGCGACACTATATGCGCTAGGGTTGGTAAATGCAAGTTAGGACTGCGAGGCAGACAGCGGATCAAGACGAAAACCAGTGGCACCAAGATCGCCGACATCCAAATTAAGCCGCACCGTAATTTCGGTATTCGGCGCAATACCTACGCGCGCATCTTTGCTGCTATCAAGATATTCGGCTGGCAGGAAAATCCGGCGTGCAACGGTATGGTCGTCATTATCAGTCAGAACGACATCGAGCGCCGGATAGCCGAGCGGAATAGTTGCATGACTGCGCAAGGTCGCCGTCAACACGATCAGCCCTGGGGCAGTCGGGTCAATCGCTTGCATCTCGGATCCTTCAATCGTGATTTGCCAAGGCTGCTGCGGCAAGGAAACCGTGCAGCGCAACTGCACGCACAGTCTTTCAAGTTGTGGTTGCAGTGCCGGTTCATAGGCAACAATTTCGCCACGCCAGAAATAAGCGGCCTGTACGGTCAGCACTAACAGCATCAACACAATACCGAACACTAGTCCGCGTTGCTTCGGTACAGCAACCGTTTCTTCCACTGGCATCACGAATTGCGGTGCTGACTCGAGTGGCTCTACAATCACAGAAGGCGATATCACCACTGGCTGGGGAGTAGCCAGAGGAGCTTCGGTGGGAGGAGCATCGGGTTGGGTAGAGAGTGATTGGAACCCGTCGAATATGTGCGCACAACGCCCGCAGCGCACGGTGCCATGGTGCGCCTGCAATTGTTGTGGCGTCACACGAAACGACGTTCCGCATGCAGGGCAAACGGTTATCATACTCATGATCGCCCTTGGTCAGCTATAATGCCTGATCCCATGCAGCAGTACCCATCCCTCGTCGCTTAATTCACGATCCATGTCAAACCACTCACGATAGACATCACGCACTTCTGCCGCGTCATGTTCTAGTATGCCCGACAACACGATGCAGCCGCCACTATGTACCGCATGTGCAAGCAGCGGAGCAAGCAACTTCAATGGATTAGCAAGGATATTGGCAAGCACGATGTCAGCAGGTTCCGTGATCGCGCACGCAGTTGTTTCAAATCCAACTGTAACCTGATTCTGCATCGCATTGTGGCGTGCCACAAACAGCGCCCCTGGATCGATATCAACACCGCGCGCGCTTGATGCGCCAAGTCTCAGCGCTGCAATGGCAAGAATGCCCGAACCGCAGCCGTAATCGAGCACGGTTTCGCCACCGCGTAAATTGGCATCGAGCCATGCCAAGCATAGTCGTGTCGTCGGGTGCGTACCGGTGCCGAACGCAAGCCCCGGATCGATGATTAAATTAATCGCGGACGGATCAGGCGGCACGTGCCATGTCGGCACCACCCATAAACGCCGCGATATTTGCACTGGCTTGAATTGGCTCTGCGTCGCGCGCACCCAGTTTTGATCCTCAATGCGGCTTACCTCGAAATTTTGTGCAGGATCAAGATTAGCAGCGCCCAATGCAGCCGCAACATTTGCCGCGACATCCATTGATTCAGCGAACAATGCGTTGACTTTAGCAATCTTCCAGGCGAAAGGGCCTGTTTCACCCGATTCATAGAACAACGCGCGTTCGCGCTGCGTTCCGGCATGAGCATCGGTAACATCAACTGACAGCGCACCGGCCGCAAACAATGCATCAGACAATTTTTCGATGCATTCGGCATTCACCGTCAGAGTAACTGCAAGCCAGCCCATTGCGGACGTGAAGGTTTATTCTACCGCTTTCGCGAATTTTGCGATTTTCTGTTCGAGATAGTGGATGCTGGTGCCACCGCGCTGAAATGCTGCGTCCTGCATCAATTCCACATGCAGAGGTAAATTGGTCTGAATGCCTTCGACCACGGCCTCCGACAAGGCAATACTCATGCGCTTGATCGCCTGCTCGCGAGTGTCCCCATAAGCAATTAATTTTCCAACCAGCGAATCATAGTACGGCGGCACAAAATAGCCGTTATAAGCATGCGAATCAACGCGAATGCCGGGCCCCCCTGGCATGTGCCACGAAGTTATGCGGCCGGGTGATGGCATGAATTTAAGCGGGTCCTCAGCATTGATACGACATTCAATCGCGTGCCCCCTGATCACGACATCACGCTGCTTGATCGGCAGCTTTTCACCAGCCGCAGCCCGGATTTGCAACTGCACGATATCAATACCGGTCACCAGTTCGGTCACTGGATGCTCAACCTGTAAACGGGTATTCATCTCAATGAAATAAAACTCACCATCTTCATATAGAAACTCGAACGTGCCGGCACCTTCATAACCAATCTTTTGACATGCCTCGGTGCAACGTTCGCCGATGCGTACCCGTGCACGTATTGGCAAGTGTGGCGCCGGTGCTTCCTCAATAATTTTTTGATGTCGGCGTTGCATCGAACAATCGCGATCGCCAAGATAAACTGCATGCCTGAATTTATCAGCGATCACCTGCACTTCAATATGACGCGGGTTTTCGAGATATTTTTCCATATAGATGGTAGGGTCGCCGAAGGCGACTAGCGCTTCTCCGCGCGTAGTTTGTACTGAGGTAAGTAGAGCTGCCTCTGTATGCACAACACGCATGCCGCGCCCACCACCGCCCCCCGCTGCCTTGATAATGACCGGGTAACCGATTTCTTCGGCGAGCTTGAGAATCTCTTCAGACGTTTCCGGCAAGGACCCTTCGCCGCCCGGCACACATTGCAAGCCGGCTTTTTTCATCGCTGCTTTTGCATTCACCTTATCGCCCATCAACCGGATCGTTTCAGCTTTCGGACCGATAAAAGTGAAACCGCTTTTTTCAACGCGTTCAGCAAAGTCAGCGTTTTCGGCGAGGAACCCATAACCGGGATGGATTGCCTGTGCATCGGTGACCTCGGCGGCACTAATGATGGCAGGAATGTTGAGATAACTTTGCGCCGATGGCGGCGGCCCAATGCACACTGACTCATCGGCCAGTTGCACGTACTTGGCGTCGGCATCGGCCTCGGAATGAACCGCAACGGTCTTGATTCCGAGTTCGCGGCAGGCCCGCTGAATGCGCAACGCAATCTCGCCACGGTTGGCGATCAGAATTTTCTCGAACATAGGTTCATCAGTTCAATGCCGAACCACGACACCAACTTCAGCCGATGACTATCAGCGGATGGCCGTACTCGACCGGTTGGCCGTTTTCGACCAAGATGGCCTTGATGGTGCCTGAGCGATCGGCTTCGATCTCATTGAGTAGTTTCATTGCCTCGATAATGCACACCGTTTCGCCTTTGGACACGGTTTGACCAACTTCAACAAATGACTTGGCACCCGGTGATGCCGCGCGGTAAAAAGTACCAACCATCGGTGCTTTTAGCACATGGCCATCTATTGGCGGTGATACTGTCACTTCGCCACTTGCCATGGCGGGCGTCGATGTAATCGCCGGTAACGCCGCAACGACCGGCGCTATAGCCGACGTCACCGTTGTGGTGCCGCCGCGATTAATGCGCACTTTCTCTTCACCTTCGGTGATTTCAAGCTCGGCGATACCCGACTCTTCGACCAAATCAATCAGTTTTTTTAGTTTGCGCAAATCCATTCTAGTCTCCGGCCACCTGTTGCAGCACATACTCGAGCGCCAGTTCATAGCCCTTGCCACCCAAACCGCTGATAATCCCGACCGCAAGATCGGTAAAATACGAGCGATGGCGGAATTCTTCGCGCGCAAACACATTCGACAAATGCACCTCAATGAACGGGATCCTGACCGCCACCAGTGCGTCACGCATTGCTATGCTGGTATGCGTAAACGCCGCTGGATTGATAATGATGAAATCAACACCGTCGTGCCGTGCTTGCTGGATGCAATTAACAAGCTCACCCTCAAGATTGCTCTGATAGGCCGAAAATGTGACACCGGCTTGCTTGCTGCGTGCAGCTAAGCGCTGGTTAATGTCCTGCAACGTGGTCAAGCCGTAATGTTCGGGCTCACGTGAGCCAAGCAGATTCAGATTGGGCCCATGAAGGACCAGAATATTTTTTGCTAAATTGGGTAAAGTCATTAGTTTCGTGAAGTCCGTCACATTACTATAGGCGGCCGGATAAACGTGCCACCGGTATTAAACGCTCCCCTCATCTCTCAAATTAACGGAGAAATAGAAAGATCGCAGAAATTATCGTAAGATCACAGCATTTTACCTATTTTTATAAGCTGATTGTCCGCTGTTTAATGCCCTCGGAAGTCGCCGATTAAGATTTTGATGGGGATCTGCCCACCAGCACCTCACCGACCGACAACACCTCTATTGAGGGAGGGGTAGGAGACCATCAAATAGTAGGACATGTCAAGCAACTGCAATGATTTTACCGTGACTTATAGATTTTTCGCTGAAATTCGTCGCATATATACGACGTTTCATCATAAAAGAAACAGTCTGGACAAGGATTTTAGTAACCCTTCTATCTACGCTGGATAAATAACATTCGGCCATGCGTGGCCAGTAAATTGCGGTTTACCGCTCAGCGTCGGCAATACCACCCAGGATAGCTGCGGTTGCCGCAAAATTACGCGACAGATCTTACGTGCTTTTCGCTAACAACATTCATAGGAGGTGTTAATGCGACAGCACCCGATCTAGCGTCGCGGAGAAATCCTGCGCCGACTGAAATCCGATAACGTGCAAACTCTGAATTTCTTTTCCATGCTGATCGAAAAAAACAATTCCGGGGGGGCCGAATAATCCAAAGCGCTTGAGCAATGCCTTGTGTTCATCCAAATTAGCGGTAACATCGACCTGCAGCATCAGCATCCGGTCAAGACGGGAGCGCACCTGCGGATCCGTAAAGGTAAAATGCTCCATCTCCTTGCAGGTCACGCACCAATCGGCGTAAAAATCGAACAACACCGGGCGTCCAGTCGCTGCGCGCACGGCATCATCGAGTTCAACGGAGCTATTGACGCGTTTGAATAATGGCAGCTGCACGGACATGGCATCCGCAAACTCGGATTTACCGATCCGCAATCCGGCCAACGGTTGCAGGATGTCGCGCCCACCCGACAGTGCACCAGCCAGCAATGCAATGCCAGCCAATAGCCCGATGATGCCGACGCCTTTCCAAAGCTTGCGGTAACCGGGGACAGCGGGTGGCAAAGGGTCGATCGCATGTAAGTAAACCGCTGTCACAATCAATAACGCCGCCCACAACAGCATCTGCGCGACGACGGGAATCACTGGAGAAATCAGATAAATCGCGACACCCAGCAGAATTACGCCGAATACCTTCTTGATGGTTTCCATCCATGGCCCGGATTTCGGTAACAACGCGCCAGTCGAGGCACCAACCGCGAGCAGCGGCACGCCCATGCCAAGCGCCATCACAAACAAGGCACTTCCACCGAGCACCACGTCGCCCTGCTGACTGATGTAAAGCAAAGCGCCAGCGAGCGGAGCAGCAATGCATGGTCCGACGATCAATGCCGACAAAGCTCCCATCGTGAACACGCTCGCGAAATGGCCGCCATGCAAACGACCGCTGACCACGGAAAGCCGCGTCTGTAGTGCGCTCGGCAGCTGCAATTCATATAAACCAAACATCGACAGGGCAAGCGCGACGAATATCAATGCGAAACCGCCGAGCACCCATGGATTCTGCAAGGTTTCCGACAACATTGTGCCGAGCAGGCCAGCGGCCACACCCGCCAGTGCATAGGTAATCGCCATGCCGATCACATAAACCAGAGACAACATGAAACCGCGCATGTGCGTCAAGTGCTCGCCATGCGGCACCAAGATGCTGGATAAGATTGGAATCATCGGAAACATGCATGGCGTGAATGCAAGCAGCAAGCCGAAACCGAAAAAACTTGCAATCAAAATCCAGAAATTGCCCTTGAACAATGCTGCGATGCGCGTGTCATCAGGCAATGGCTGGGAATCCAACACGGATGTGGCCGCTGGCTGTAAAAACGGCACAGTACCGGTCAAAGGAGTAGCCGGCATGCTGATTGCCGCAAGCACGACCTCGGCATTATGCTCTTGCGGTGCGTAACACACGCCAATGTCGGCGCACCCCTGCGACACTGCAGTCAGCGTAAAGTGTTCCAGCGACAACCCCGCGACTGCAACCGGTAATACGATGCGCATCTGATTGCGGTAAATTTCGCTGTTGCCGAAAAGCTTGTCAGCCTTCATCATGCCAGCCGGAAATTGCGGTGTGCCAAGCGTGACTGAATCAGGTTGCGCTGAGAACTTGAATTTCTGACGGTACAGAAAATAGCCAGGTGCGATTTCATAGCTCACCTCGACGGTCTTGGCATCAAGATTTCGCGCTGAAAAACGAAACGCTTGCGAGGGCTCGAGCAAATCAGGTTGCGTCGCATGTGCGAACAGCGGCAACAACAGCAGGAAGCCCGTAATCAATCGCATGGAGTCAGCTGATTTCAGTCAATTTGCGCCGTCACCCATTGCAGGTATTCGGGCAGACCGCGTTCTATACGGACAGCAACGATTTCCGGAAGTTCGTAAGGATGTAGCTTCCGTATCGTCGCCTCAACGTCGGGGTAAGCTGCCGGACGTGTTTTGATGAGCAACGGTAATTCGCGTACGGCCTCTACTTGCCCTTGCCAGCGATAAATAGAATCGCACGCGCCGAGTACATTGACGCAGGCGGCAAGCCGGCGCTCGATCAACTCGCGTGCGATAGTGAGGGCGATTTTGCGATCAGGCGCGCTGGTAATCACAAGTAATATGTCATTCATTTTCCATCAGTCATCGCGTATCGGTGCCGCAGTGATACCGTCATGCACAGTTGGATAGCGCAGCTTCAGCCGTAACTCGCGCTTTATGCGCTGGTTGGTCAGGCGGCGCGACTCACTCATGAACGATAGCAGCGCCGGTGGGATGCGGCGTTCGGCCTCGGCGCGTGAAATACGCGGCGGGTGCGGCAAACCAAAACGATCGGCAACTAGATCGAAGTACTCTCCCATTTTAAGCTGACTGTCGTCACTTGCATTGTAGGCGCGTCCGGCACCACCAAACCACAATGCAGCGACCACCATGCGCGCAAGATCGTCAGCATGCACATGGTTGGTGTGCGCGTCCTCTGTCGGCTGCAATGCCGGCGTACCGCACTTGAGCCGGTCAATCGGCAGACGCTGCCCGGAATAAATGCCCGGTGTACGCAATATGCTAATGCGTGCACCGCTGCGCCGGCCCCATTCGCGCAATTGGCGCTCAGCGTCAGCACGGCGGTGGGCCCGTGCCGTCGCCGGACGCAATGGCTGTGTTTCGCTGACCAGTCCGCCGCCGCAATCGCCATAGACCCCGCTGGTGCTAATGTAGACCATGTGCTGTGGTAGACTTTTGCCCCTTGCCAGCGCCGCAATCAAATGCGCAGTGCGCGAGTCGCGTTGACTACCTTCGGGGGGAGGCGCGCAATGCAGGACATCCTGCGCCAGACCGGCCAGCGTACCCAGGCTTGCCGGCTCGTCGAGATCTCCGGCAATCGGCACCACGCCGCGCACGCGCAATTCAGGAATGCGTGCACGGCTGTGGGTCAGGGCATAAATCCGGTAGCGCGGATGCAATATAGGCAGCGTGCGCAACGCGATATCGCCGCAACCAATAATCAATAAACGTCGCATAACCTGTAGATTTTAACCGAAAAAACGGCGGTGCCACTGGGGCCGCAGCAACCGATGCCACATCAAGTCACAATCCAGCCCAGCAGTCACACCTTTACCGTGCAGGACCACGAAACGATAATAGACGCCGCGCTGCGTGAAGGTGTGGTCATTGCGTACGGCTGCCGCAACGGCGCGTGCGGCACCTGCAAGGGTAAAATCATCGCCGGTACCGTCGATTACGGCACCTATCAGCAAGGCGCGCTGACTGCCGCGGAAAAAGCCCTCGGCATGGCGCTGTTCTGTCAGGCACGACCGCGCACCGATCTCATAATTGAATGCCGCGAGGTTGCTGCGGCCAACGGTATTCAGATCAGAAAACTGCCGTGCCGTGTGCAAAAGATGGAGCGCCCAGCGCCCGACGTAATGGTGCTGTATCTGAAGTTACCGGCCAACGAACGGCTGCAATTTCTCGCTGGACAATACATAGATATGCTGCTCAAGGATGGCGTGCGACGCAGTTTCTCGCTGGCGAACCCGCCACACGACGACGAGTTTCTGCAATTACATTTACGCAATTACGGCGGCGCGTTCTCGGAGCAAGTGTTCACCAAAATGAAAGATCGCGACATCCTGCGCTTCGAAGGACCGCTCGGCACCTTCTTTCTGCGCGAAGACAATGCCAAGCCAATCATTTTACTCGCCAGCGGCACCGGCTTTGCGCCCATCAAATCCATTGTCGAGCATGCGAACCATACCGGCGACTCACGCCCGATGATTCTCTATTGGGGGGCGCGGGCGCGCGCCGATCTCTACATGCATGAACTGCCCGAGCGCTGGGCGCGCGAACATGATAATTTCAAATACGTGCCGGTGCTGTCCGAGCCGCAACCCAGCGACAGCTGGGGTGGTCGCACCGGTTTCGTGCATCATGCAGTAATGCAGGACATCCCTGATCTCAGCGGCCACCAGATTTATGCGTGCGGCGCACCGCCAATGGTCGAAGCTGCACATCGCGACTTTACGACACAATGCC
>Ga0302324_100025811_pt1 | contig 11255 bp, 11 predicted proteins | sample Palsa_T0_1_FD_201949 | JGI IMG/M metagenome (GOLD analysis project Ga0302324, IMG submission 201949) | Peat permafrost microbial communities from Stordalen Mire near Abisko, Sweden - Palsa_T0_1 | ecosystem: Environmental > Terrestrial > Soil > Palsa > Peat permafrost | place: Sweden: Abisko... | reverse complement strand
ATCACAGGGCGGCTCAGTGGCGCTTTTCGTTGGCTGCCAAGTCGTTGATCAGCTGCAACAAATTTGCTTCCCCACCCGCCTGCGCCATGTCGGTCTCGTACTTGCCTGCGATCACGAAGGTCGGCACGGCATCGATGCGGTAGCGCCGGACCAAGTCGTCAGCGTGCTGCAGATCAGTCTGGACGGCGAAGGAGTTGTACGCCTTCATGAAATCCGCTTCGGCGATGCCGTTGTCCTTCGCGAATTGCAGCTGCGCGCGCTGCGTGGCCAGCGGATCACCCGGAGCAAACAGCATGTTTCTGTTCTGATGGATTTCGGCAAACACCTTGCCGTGCAGCGCCTCGAGCTGGCCGAGCACCTGCAGCGTATAGAACAGCCGCGCATGCGCGCGATGCACCTCGTCCCACGTGACCGGAACGCGCACGAACTCGATGTAGGCGGCCTTGTTCTTGCGCCAGCTCTCGATCACCGGGTCGATCGCGAAGCAGTGCGGGCAGCCGTACCAGAACATTTCGAGCACTTCCACTTTGCCGGGGCCGACGTCGGTCGGCTGGGCGGGTGCGACCACTTTGTAATTGGTGCCCGCGATCCACTTGCCGCCCGGCAGCTGGCCCTCGCTCGGCAGCGCCGCAATGCGTTCGAGCTGTGCCTCGCCGCTGTCGGCGGTGGTGCCGACATCGGCCCCTTCCTGCTGCGTGGCCGCTGCCGTGGCCAGATCGCCGGCGCCTTTGGCGGCGAGCGCGCCGGCGGGCGGCGCGCTGCCCGGCGCAGTGTTTGCCGGTGCTGCGGGCGCGGCCGAGTCCGTGGAACTCGGCGGGCTTTCGTGCCCGCAGGCTGCCAGGCTCGCAACCAGCAGCAGCAGCGCCAAGGACTGTTTGATCACGTCAGCGCAGGCCCTGAACGTAGGAGGCCAGATTGCGCATGTCTTCGGGCGAGAGCCGTTGCGCGATCGTGTTCATGATCGCGGCATTGGCGCCGCCTGTGGTGTCGCCTTTGTCGGTCGTGGTGTAACGCTTGCCCGAGGCATAGTCGGTCAGCTCCTTGACCACGTACTGGGAATGCTGCGCGCGCAGCGCGGGGTAGCCGGCTTCGGGGTTGCCGCGGCCCGAGGGACCGTGGCAGGCCATGCACGCCGGGATCGCGCGTGGGCCATCCCCGCCGCGATAGAGCTTCTGGCCCGCCTGCCAATACGACGGGTCGGCTTCGAGGCCGGTGGGCGTCTGCAGTGAAAAATAGGTCGCCAGATCCTGCATGTCCTGATCGCTCAAGGCGGCGGTCAGGCCGGGCATGACCCCGTTGCTGTTGATGCGCGCATTGGCTTTGAAGTGCTTGAGCTGGCCATCCAGGTAGGCGGCATTCTGGCCGGCCAGGGACGGCCAGAGCGGATTGGCGCTGTTGCCGCCGGGGCCGTGGCAGGCAATGCAGGTAGCGGCTTTGCTGGCGCCGGCTTCGGCGGAGCCTTGGGCCGCGGCCAACGGCGCGGTGCAGACAGTTGCGGTGCAGACAGTCAGGACCAGCCCAACCCATCGCGTCATCGACATCATGTGCAATCAACTCCCACGGGATCCAAGAATTGTACACTAGGGAGTGAGCGTCTATCCCTTCGCGCACTTTCTGTTCAGTGCTGCGGCCGCGGCACAGTTCCCGCAGGACACCGGTGCGGAAGTGGCCATCGTCGGGCGCTCCAACGCCGGCAAATCCAGCGCCATCAACGCCATAACCGGACGGCGCAGCCTCGCCCGCACCAGCAAGACCCCGGGCCGTACGCGGCTGCTGAATTTCTTCGAACTCGCGCCCGGAGCGCGGCTGATCGATCTGCCCGGCTATGGCTATGCCTCCGGCCCGCGCGCTGAACGCGCGGGCTGGGCGGATCTGATCGAGGGGCTGGCGCCGCGGCAGTCGCTGCGGGGTCTGCTGCTCGTGGTTGACGCGCGCCGCGGCATCCTCCCCGGCGACGAGCAGCTCATGGCCTGGGCGCACGGCATCGCCCGGCCGGTGCATGTACTGTTCTCCAAATCCGATCAGCTCAAGCGCGCGCAATCCCAGAGCCTGCTGAACGCGTCGCAGGCGCTGCTGCAGGGACGCGGCTCGGCGCAATTGTTCTCGGCACATACGGGGGTGGGCCTGGAGCAGGCGCGCGGGCTGCTGGATGCCTGGCTCAAAAAAGAAAGCCCCGGCAGTAACAGGGAGTGACTACCGGGGCCAGACCAAGCTCGATGCGGGTCTCGACGCACCGAACTTAACCCGCCTAGGGAGGGAAGCGGGGAGTGTTTTGCACTCATTAGGTTAGTCCCCCTGATTCGCCATAAGTTCGGCCCGCAAATCTGAAGTTTTGTTAACGTTTCCCGTTGCCATTCAAAGGCTTGACCGCGGCCTCTAGCGCCGCTGCGTTGCCGTAAAGCTACAGAAAGACCCAGGTCAGGCCAATGGAAGCCAGCGCCATGTCGTTGGCGTGCGAAACATCGTACCGCTCGTACTCGATCCGGGCGCCGAGGCTGCCCCAGCTGGTGCCGGCACCGACCCCGTAGGCCGCATCCGCCCCCGTTCGGTGGAACGACAGGAACGGGGATTGGGCGTCGGTGCGCCACTCGGCGAGCCCGACCTTGCCGTACACATCGACCACGGGAATGGGCAAAAACCCGACTGCAAACAAGCCGATGGCGTCGGTATCGGCGTAGTTGATGCCGCCGTAGGCGCGGCCGAAGTCGAGGTAACTGAGCTCGGCCGCGAACACCTTCACCGGCCGGAACCCGAGCGCGAACTTGTAGCCGGTATCGGTGTTGTGGACGTCGAACGTGCTGGCATCGAAGCTCTGCTGGGTGGCGCCCAGTGAGCCGCCGAGGTAGAAGCCGTCTTCTTCGGCGCCGAAGGCCGCAGCACTGAGCAGCGCCGGCAGCACGGCGGCGGCAAGCCCCGCGAAACGAATGGGATGCATGTTCACCTCTATTGATTTGTCGTCAGTAGAGACCGCCCCGGTCCGGGATCGGTTCCGCAACCGTGCCGCTCAGTGCGCCTGATCCCAATTCGAGCCGCTGCCGAGCTCGACCTTGAGCGGCACCGCCAGATAGGCCGCGCCGCTCATGCGCTCGCCGAGCGCCGCGCGCGCCTGCTCGATGAAATCCTCGCGCACTTCGAGCACCAGCTCGTCATGCACCTGCATGATCAGCGTTGCCGGCACCTGTTCGCTCTGGCACCACTGATCGACCGTGATCATGGCGCGCTTGATGATGTCGGCCGCGGTGCCCTGCATGGGCGCGTTGATGGCGCTGCGCTCGGCATACTGCTGCAGGGATCGGTTGCGCGAGCGGATCTCCGGCAGGAACAGGCGGCGGCCGAACACCGTCTCGACAAAGCCGTCGCGCCGGGCCTGCTCGCGCGTGGCATCCATGTAGCGGCGCACACCCGGATAGCGCGCGAAGTACAGATCGACGTAGCTTTGGGCCGCGCTGCGCGCGACGCCGAGCTGGCGCGCCAGGCCAAAGGCGGACATGCCGTATATCAAGCCGAAGTTGATGGCCTTGGCCGAACGGCGCTGATCGCTCGACACCTGATCGAGCGGCACGCCGAACACTTCCGCCGCCGTGGCCTGGTGGATGTCGCGGTCCTCGGCGAAAGCACGCAGCAGGCCTTCGTCCCCCGACAGGTGCGCCATGATGCGCAGCTCGATCTGCGAGTAGTCGGCAGCCAGCAGGCAATAGCCGGGTTCGGCGATGAAGGCCTGACGAATGCGCCGGCCCTCGAGGCTGCGGATCGGAATGTTCTGCAGATTCGGATCGGTCGAGGACAGCCGGCCGGTTGCAGCCACGGCCTGGTGGTAACTGGTGTGCACGCGATGGGTGACCGCATCGATCTGCTCGGGCAGCTTTTCGGTGTAGGTCGAGCGCAGCTTGGCCAGGCCGCGATATTCCAGGATCAATTTCGGCAGCGCGAAGTTTGCCGCCAGCTCCTCGAGCACGTCCTCGGCGGTCGAGGGGGTACCCGACGGGGTTTTCCGGGTCACGGGCAATTGCAGCTTCTCGAACAGGATCTGCTGTAATTGCTTGGGCGACTCGAGATTGAACGGCGCGCCAGCCTCCGTGTGCGCGAGCGCTTCGATCTCGCGCATGCGCACCAGCAGCTGGCCGCTTTGCGCGTGCAGCATGTCGCGATCGATGCGCACGCCCTTGCGCTCCATGCGCTGCAACACCGGCACCAGCGGCTGCTCGATGTCCTGGTAGAGCTTGGCGAGCTTGGGGGTTTGTTCGAGCTGGGGCCAGAGCGCGCAATGCAGCCGCATGGTGACATCGGCGTCCTCGGCCGAGTATTCGGCGGCGCGCTCGACGCTGACCTGATTGAAGGTGATCTGCTTGGCGCCTTTGCCGCAGACGTCCTCGAAATGAATCGTCTTGAGTCCCAGATAATGCTGGGCCATCGAGTCCATGTCGTGGCGCGTCGCCGTGCTGTTGAGAATGTAGGACTCGAGCATGGTGTCAAAGCGCTGCCCCTGCAGCGCAATGCCATAGTTCTGCAGTACGTGAATATCGAACTTGAGATGCTGGCCGAGCTTGCCGCGATTGGGGTCCTCGAGCAGCGGGCGCAGCATTTCCAGTACCCGCGCGCGCTCGAGCTGCGGCGGCGCGCCGGCGTAGTCGTGCGCCAGCGGCACATAGGCCGCAAGGCCCGGCTCGATGCAGAACGAGACCCCGACGATCTCGGTGTTCATGTAATCCAGGCTGGTCGTTTCGGTATCGAACGCGAACAGCTCGGCGCCGCTGAGCGCCTCGATCCAGCGCGCAAGGCTTGCCTCATCGAAAATCGTCTCGTATTGCCGCGGCACGCTGGCGACCTCGGGGACGCCCACTATCTCGGCGGCGCCTACAACTTCGGCGGCGCCCACGATCCCCGCGACTTCCACGACCTCCGCAACGACGCTCATGCCCGTGGCAGCGGCCGCGGCATCCAACTGCTGCAGCAGCGTGCGCAGCTCGAGCGCGGCATAGATCGCGCGCAGCTTGGCCGGCTCGGCCTCGCGGCGCGTGAGCTCGGCATCATCGAGTGACAGCGCCAGGTCGCTGCGAATGGTCGCGAGTTGGCGCGAGAGCGCCAGCGTGGTCAATCCGGCGCGCAGATTGTCACCGACCTTGCCGGGAATCTCGGCCACGTGCGCCAGCAGGCCGTCGAGCGTGCCGTAACTGTTGAGCCATTTGGCGGCGGTCTTCGGCCCGACCTTGTCGATGCCGGGAATGTTGTCGGAACTGTCGCCCACGAGCGCGAGGTAATCAATGATCTGCTCGGGGTAGACGTCGAACTTGGTCTTGACGCCCGCCCGATCGAGAATGGTGCCGCTCATGGTGTTGATCAGCGTGATGTGCTCGTCCACCAGCTGCGCCATGTCCTTGTCGCCGGTGGAGATCAGCACGCTGTGGCCGCGGGCAGCGGCGCGGCGCGCCAGCGTGCCGATCACATCGTCAGCCTCGACGCCGTCGACGCGCAGCACCGGCAAGCCCAGAGCTTCGACCGCTGCCAGCAGCGGTTGGGTCTGCGAGCGCAGATCATCGGGCATGGGCGGTCGATGCGCCTTGTATTCGGCGAACAGCTCATCGCGGAAGGTCTTGCCCGGCGCATCGAACACCACGCCGATGCGCGGTGGGGTGAACTCGCGCAGAAACTTCGCCAGCATGTTCAGCACGCCGTACACGGCGCCGGTGGGCGCACCCTTGGAATTGGTCAGCGGCGGCAGCGCGTAGAAGGCCCGATATAAATAGGACGAGCCATCGATCAGAACCAGGTCTGGACGTTCGGGTAGGGGCATGGTGTTCTTGTCAGTATATATATACGACCTCCATCGCCCAGCATCCGGAGTGCTCCATGAGCCCATTAGCCGTCATGCTCGAAAAGCAGCGCGCTGCCTTCCGCCGGGACGGCGCACCCACGCTGCGCCAGCGCAGAGCCGACCTGCTCAAGCTCAAGCAGGCCGTTGCGGCGCGGCGTACGCAGTTCGCGGCGGCGGTGCAAGCCGACTTCGGCAATCGAGCCGCCCAGGAAACGACCCTCATGGACCTCATTCCGGTCGTGCAGGCCATCAATTATCAGCGGCGCCACCTCGGCGCATGGATGGCTCCGGCACGGCGTCAGGTATCCGCGCCGTTTCTGCCGGGCCGCGCCCGAGTCACCTATCAGCCCTTGGGCGTGATCGGCATCATCTCGCCGTGGAACTTCCCGGTAGCGCTGTCACTGATGCCGCTGGCCACGGCGATCGCCGCCGGCAACCGCGCCATGATCAAGCCCTCGGAATTCACGCCGGCCACGAGTGCAGTCATGGCGGCGATGTTGGCGGAGTTATTTCCTGAGGAGCAGGTGGCCGTCGTGACGGGACAGGCCGACATCGGCGCCGCCTTCTCGGCCCTGGCGTTCGATCATCTGCTGTTTACCGGCAGCACCGGTGTCGGCCGCGCGGTGATGAAGGCAGCGAGCCAGAATCTGGTGCCGCTGACCCTGGAGCTCGGTGGCAAGTCGCCGGTCATCATTGAACAGGGGTATTCGCTGGAGCGGGCGGCACGCGCCATCGCCTTTGGAAAACTCGCCAACGCCGGCCAGACCTGCATCGCACCCGATTATGTGCTCGTGCACGAAACCGATCTCGAGTCGTTCCTCGCGGCGTACGTGGCAGCGGCCAGGCAACTCTACCCCGGCGGCTTTACGCCGCCCGCCTACACCTCGATCATCAACGCGCAGCATCGCAGCCGCCTCATGGCGCTGCTCGAGGATGCCCGCGGCAAGGGCGCGCGGATCGTCGAGCTCGATGCCCCAGCCGCCCAGGCCTCGCAGCAGCAAGGCCTGGTGGCTCCGACCGTGGTGGCTCCCACCGTGGTGCTGGGCGCGACCGATGACATGAGGCTCATGCGCGAAGAGATCTTCGGACCCATTTTGCCGCTGCTGGCGTATCGAACCATCGACGATGCGATCGACACCGTGAACGCGCGGCCGCGCCCCCTGGCGCTGTACTTCTTCGGCCCCAAGGGGCCCGCTCGCCGCGACGTGCTGCAACGTACGACCTCCGGCAACGTCACGATCAACGACACGCTGCTGCATTTCGTGCAGGAGGATCTGCCGTTCGGCGGCGTGGGTCCCAGCGGCATGGGTGCCTACCATGGGGTCGAGGGATTCAGGGCCCTGAGTCACGCCAAAGGCGTATTCGAGCAAGCCCGGTGGAACTTCAGCGGGTCAGTGCGCCCGCCGTTTGGCGCTCTGGCCAACCTGGTGATCAACCTGCTGCTGCGTTGAGAGTCGCCTGCACGCGCGCGACGCTCAGCCCGCACCACTGGCCGAAGCCGGCGCGGGCGCGGGCGCGGGCGTATCGGGTGCCGGGTTCGTGGGCGTGGCGGGTACTTTGGTCTTCTTCTGCGACGGCAGGTATAGCGGCCCCTTGAGGCCGCAGCCGGACAGCGTGCCGGCCAATGCAATCGCCAGCAGCGCGCCTGCGATCAGCGCGGCGGCCGCGATGGAAGCCGGTCGTCTCATAGCGGCGGCGGTGTCGGCGGCGTCGCGATGGGCATGGGCATGGGCATGGGCATGGGCATCGGGCGGCCCTCGCGCAGCGCGAGCCAGCCGCGTGCCACGCGGTAGATGACCCAGAGGCCGGTGATTGCGAAGCCGAGGATGGCGAGCAGGAAGCCGATGCCCACGATCAGCAGGGGCGTCGCCAGGATCGAGGTGATCAGGATCCAGAGCCAGGTAAACCAAAAGGTGCGAATCTGCCAGCGGAAGTGGCTCTCGAGCCAGCTGCCACGTGCCTCGGAGCGCCGCGCATAGTTCATGATCACGGCGATGATCGAAGGCAGGCCGAAGGCGAAGCGCACGGCCACGGCGCGCGCGGTCAGCAGTCCGATCAGCACCGACAGCGCATGCAAACCGTAGATCCAGTGCGTGTACTCGATCAGTCCGCGGTTGACGCTGAGCGCGCTGTTCGCTTCCGGCTCCATGTGTCTTCAGTCCTTGCGCCGATAGCGCGCCGCCACTCGTCCGTAGGCCTCGCGAAACGGGATCCCGTGCTCGATCACGAGCGCGTAGGCCTCTTCGGCGGCGTGCACGGCCGGATCCAGGCGGATGCGCTCGGGTCGGAATTTTAGCGCATCGAGCGCCGCGGTCACGATATCCAGGGTCTGGGCGGCCAGATCGATGCCGCGAAACAGCGGGAACTTGAGCAGTTGCAGATCGCGCTGATAGCCCGAGGGCAGCTTGGCGCAGATCGCGAGCGCTTCGGTCAACGCGCCCAGCGCCGTGGCGCTGCGGGCGCGCACCAGTTCGAACACGTCGGGGTTGCGCTTCTGCGGCATGATCGAGGAGCCGGTCGTGAAGCCTTCCGGCAGCTCGACGAAGGCGAATTCCTGCGTATAGAACAGCAGCAGGTCGGCGGCCATGCGGCCCATATCCCCCATGAGCAGCGCCAGCTCGAACAACAGCTGCGCCTCGGCCTTGCCGCGCGAGAGCTGCACCGCCGTGACCGGCTCATGCGTGTGCTCGAAGCCCAGCGAGCGTGTGGTTGCCGCGCGATCCAGCGGCAGACCCGGCGTCCCATAGCCGGCGGCGGACCCCAGCGGATTCTTCTCGACACGCCGGCGCACGCCGTGCAGACCGAGCGCGTCATCGGCCAGCTCGGCGGCGTAACCGCCGGCCCAGAGGCTGACTGAGCTGGGCATGGCTTGTTGCATGTGCGTGTAGCCGGGCAGCGGCGTGCCGGATTCGCGCGCCGCCAGGCGCTCGAGCGCATGGACCAGCTGCTGCGTTCGCTCGTGCAACTCATCGATGGCGTCGCGCAGGTACAGCCGCAGTGCCGTGAGCACCTGATCATTGCGCGAACGTCCGAGGTGAATGCGCGCGCCGGCGCTGCCGATGCGCTCGGTCAGCCGCCGCTCGAGCGCGGTCTGCCCGTCCTCATCGGCGAGCTCGATGTGCCATAGGCCGCGGTCATGCTCATCGGCGAGCGTGCTCAGCGCCTCGCGAATCTGCCCCAGGTCTGCGGCCGACAGCAGCTGCTGCGCATGCAGCATCTCGGCGTGCGCGATCGAGGCGCGCACGTCGTAGCGCACCAGGCGCTCATCGAGCGCGTAGTCCTCACCGGCGGTGTAGCGCAGTACCCGCTCATCCAGCGGCGCGCCCTTGTCCCAGAGTCGCGTCATGTGCCGCCTTGCTGCTCCGCCGGCGTCAGCGCGTTGATGTCGGCCACGATCAGCGTGCCGGTGCCCTCGTTGGTGAACACTTCGGCCAGGATGCTGTCCTTGGCGCTGTAGGAGATCACATGCACGCGGCGCACGCCGCCGCGCAGCGCATCCTCGATCGCCATGGCCTTCGGCAGCATGCCATCGACAATGGCACCGGCCTCGCGCAAGCGCGCCAGTCCCGCCAGGTCGGTATAGGAGATCACCGAGCTCGGGTCGGAAACTCGTTCGAGAATGCCCGGCGCGCCGGTGCACAGAATGAGCTTCTCGGCCGACAGCGCCGCGCCGATCGCGGCCGCGACGGTATCGGCGTTGATGTTCAGCAGCGTGCCGCGGTTGTCGGCCGACAGCGGGCTGATCACGGGCATCAGGCCGTTGTCCAGATGGTTGCGGATCACGCTCACGCCGATGCTGTCGATGTCGCCGACGAAGCCGAAATCCACGGGGTCGGGCTCGCCGGTGAGCTGCACAGGGGCGCGCTTGTGGGCCCGAACCAGGCCGGCATCGACACCGGACAGACCGACCGCATCGATATCCAGGTCGCGGCAGATCGCCAGAATGCGCGTGTTGATCAGGCCGTTGAGCACCATCGAGGTCGCATCGATCGATTTCTCGTCGGTCACGCGCCGGCCCTGCACCATGCGCGTGGTCACGCCCAGGGCCTCGGTCAGCTCGGTGAGCTGCGGACCGCCACCGTGCACCATGACCACGCGCACGCCGAGGTAGTGCAGGATCGCGATCTGCTCGATCAGCGCGCGCGTGAGCGCGGCATCGCCGAACACCGCGCCGCCCGCTTTGACCACGAACACCTTGCCCTTGTAGAGGCGGATGTAGGGCGAGGCATTGCGCAGCGCATGAATCGTCGCCGCCTGGTCGGATCGGTACGGCATCATGTCGAGCGTTTACTCCGCTGATGTGAGCATCTGATGGAGCACGGCCATCTGTGCCGGCAGCCGGTTGTAGGCCTGGCGCAGCACCACCGCGCGCGCGCCGTCGAGCAGCTCATCGGCGAGCGCGACATTACGCCGCACCGGCAGGCAATGCATCAGGCGGCAATCGCCGCGCGCGCCCGCAAACCACTGCTCGTTCAGGCACCAGTCGCGCAGCGGCCGGCGCGCCTCGGCGTCGCGCTGTTCATCGCCGTAGGCGCCGGTGTAGCCCCATTCCTTCGCATACACGATCTGCGCGCCGGCGAACGCTTCGCGGCGATCCGCGCTCTCACGCACCGAGCCGCCGCTCAGGCGCGCGGCACGCTGCGCCTTATCCATGATCGCGGCCGGCAAGGCAAAGCCATCGGGCCGCAGCACCACGACCTCCATGCCGCGCATGGCCGCCATGTGCACGGTGGCGGCCGGCACGGCCAGGGGCAGCGGCCGCGGATGATAGGCCCAGCTCAGCACGAATTTCGCGCCGCGCGGCACCTGCAGTTCATCGAGCGTCTTCCAATCGGCCAACGCCTGGCACGGATGGTTGATCGCGGATTCCAGGTTGATCAGCGGTTTGTCGACCAGCGCCGACATCGCGCTGAATTTGCTTTCGCTGAGCTCGGCAGCCAGGTCCTTGCCGTCGGCGAAGGCGCGAATGCCGAGCGCATCGCAATAGGAGGACAGCACCGGCAGACCCTCGCGAATGTGCTCGGCGGCAACGCCGTCCATGACCGCACCGAGGCGGGTTTCGAGCTGCCAGGTACCGCTGCCCGGCGTGATCACGAAACAGGAGCCGCCGAGCCGCGCCATGCCGGCCTGGAACGAGGCCAGCGTGCGCAGGGATGGATTCATGAACAGCAGCCCGAGAATCCTGCCGCGCAGCGCCTGCGGCTCCGGTGCGCTCTCCAGCCGCCGTGCGAGCGCGAGCAGATCCAGCACCTGCTCGGACGAAAAATCGGCCAGATCGAGAAAACGTCGCATGGCGCTCATGGCTGGGGCTTCAGCCGCCGATGTCCAGCAGCGCACTGCGCAGCAGCTCGACATGCTCATCCTCGAGCACGTACGGCGGCAGCAGGCGCAGGATGGTCGGGTCGGCGCTGGTGCCCGCCAGGATGTTGCGCTCGAGCAGCGC
>Ga0302324_100025809_pt1 | contig 11256 bp, 8 predicted proteins | sample Palsa_T0_1_FD_201949 | JGI IMG/M metagenome (GOLD analysis project Ga0302324, IMG submission 201949) | Peat permafrost microbial communities from Stordalen Mire near Abisko, Sweden - Palsa_T0_1 | ecosystem: Environmental > Terrestrial > Soil > Palsa > Peat permafrost | place: Sweden: Abisko... | reverse complement strand
GGACCCAAGCTGAACCAGCCGCAGCCCTTGGCGACACGGCTCGTGTTCCTGTTGCTTCTGATCGCCGGCATCGGCTACTGCATCTACGGCCTGCGCTCGGACATCTCCCAGGTCGGCGAGGTGATCCACCTCGGGGTCTTCACCCTGCTGGGCATCGCGCTGCTGATCGCCCTCGGCTTCGAGTTCGTGAACGGCTTCCACGACACCGCCAACGCCGTCGCCACGGTTATCTACACCCACAGCCTTCCGCCCGTGGTCGCGGTCGTCTGGTCCGGCGCCTGGAACTTCATCGGCGTCCTGACGTCCTCTGGGGCGGTGGCCTTCACCATCATCACCCTGCTGCCGGTCGAACTGATCCTGCAGGTCGGCAATCAGGCCGGCTATTCGATGATCTTCGCCCTGCTGCTGGCGGCGATCATCTGGAACCTCGGCACCTGGTGGCTTGGGATCCCGAACTCGTCCTCGCACGCCCTGATCGGATCGGTGATGGGCGTGGGGCTCGCCAACCAGCTCATGGCGCCCGCCGGCCAGGCGACGTCCGGCGTGGACTGGTCCCAGGCTCAGAACGTCTTCAACGCCCTGCTCTGGAGCCCGGTCATGGGCTTCTTCCTCGCCGGCGGGCTGCTGCTGCTGTTCAAGCTGCTGATCCGCTCGCCCGCGCTCTATCAGGAGCCGAAGTCGGACGCGCCGCCGCCCATGTGGATCCGCAGCCTGCTGATCCTCACCTGCACCGGCGTTTCCTTCGCCCACGGCAGCAATGACGGACAGAAGGGCATGGGCCTGATCATGCTGATCCTGATCGGCGCCGCGCCCACCGCCTACGCCCTCAACCGCACCATGCCCGATGCGGCGATGCCGGCCTTCGTCGCCAGCGCGAACGCCGCGCAGAAGGCGCTGCTCGCCCAGACGCCGAACGTCCCGCCGCCGAGCCTCCAGCAGTCGCGCCAGATCGCCGGCGACGCCCTGCGCACCCGCAAGGTCGCTACCCCACAGGTCTACGCCGCGCTCGGCGTGCTCAGCGGCGACATCTCGGCCCAGGTGCAGCAGTTCCACTCGCTGAGGGCCGTCCCCGCCGTCGAGACCCCGAACCTGCGCAATGAGATGTACCTCGTGGGCGACTCGCTGCGCCTGATCGGCAAGGGCAAGTCGAGCCTCGACAAGCCGACCCTGGCCACCCTGAAGAAGTTCCAGGGCGACATGGAAGCCGGCACCCGCTTCATCCCGCTGTGGGTGAAGGTAGGCGTCGCCATCGCGCTCGGCCTCGGCACCATGGTCGGCTGGAAGCGGATCGTCGTCACCGTCGGCGAAAAGATCGGCAAGACCCACCTGACCTACGCCCAGGGCGCGGCCGCCGAGATCGTGGCGGCGGTCACCATCATGGGCGCGGACCAGCTGCACCTGCCCGTCTCGACGACGCACATCCTCTCCAGCGGGGTCGCCGGAACCATGGCGGCCAACGGCTCGGGGCTGCAGGGCCGCACCCTGCTCAACATCGCCCTGGCCTGGGTGCTGACGCTGCCGGCCGCGATCCTGCTCGCCGGCGGACTGTACTGGCTGCTGCGCCAGGTGTTCTGATCGCGGCCGCCAAGCGGAACCAGTCCGCTTGGCGGCCGCTCTCCCCTGTACCTAGTATGTTTACGCAAGCCGCCGATGTTCCCGGCGGCCCGCGGGGCCTGGCACGGGGCTGAGCATGGTTGTTACGGGCGCGTCGCGTCGATTGTCTGACCGGCGGTCCGCAAGTCGGGTGTCCGCATGGCGCCGGTAGAGGCGGACGGCCTCGGCGTTCAGGCGATCTCCGAGATCATCGACGACATCTACCGCTGCGTCCTCGACCGCGGCCACTGGCTGTCGGTGCTGGAGCGCTTGACGCCGATCGCCGGCTGCTGCGCCGCCAGCCTGAACGTCCACGAGCTGGCCTCTCACGCGCCTGAGTTGCTGGTCGAATTCGGGACCCAGCCGGAAGCGTCGCGGACCTATCTGGAGACCTATGGCGCGATCAATCCGCTGATCGACGCGACCTTGCTCTACACCGCCGAGGGCGAGGTTCGGACGCTGTACGACACCGTCGACCTGCCCGAATACCATTGCTCACGGTTCTATCGGGAATGGGTGGCGCCACAGGGCTGGGGCGACTGGATGGGCTGCCTGCTGGTGCGGCGAACCACCAGCATCGCCATGCTGTCCCTGGCCAGGCTCGAGCGCGACGGGCCCTACCACGGGTCGCAGGTGGCGCGGATGAAGCTGTTCATGCCGCACATCCAGCGCGCGACGATGCTTGGGCGCCTGTTCGAACACAGCGCCGCCGAGCGCGCGGGCATGGCGACGCTGGTGGACCGGATCCGGGTCGCGGCGTTCCTCGTGGAGCCGAGCGGGCGCATCGCCTTCGCCAATCGTCTGGGCGAGGCTCTGCTGACGGACGGCGCCATCCTGCGCGCCTCCCAGCGCATGCTCGCGGCCCTGGAGCCGTCGGTCCAGAAGCTGCTGTCAGCCGCGCTGAGCGGCGACAGCACGGCGCCCCAGATGACGCTGGTGGAGACGAGGGACGGAAAGCGCGTGCTCTCGATCCTGCCGCCGTCGGACGAGAGCGGCGGCTACGGGGTGGTGATGGTGGCCTCGCCCGAGGCGGAGCTTCCCCTGCCAGGCCCGATGCTGGCCCAGGCCTACGGCCTGACGATGGCCGAGATCCGGGTGCTGACCGCCCTGCTGAAACGCCACGCGCTGGGACGGATCGCCGCCGACCTCGGCGTCACCCAGCGCACGGTGAAGGCGCACCTGCAGAAGCTGTTCGACAAGACCGGGACCCGGCGCCAATCTGACCTGATCGCCGAGGTGCTGTCGCTGGCGCCCCCGATGCGGGTGTTCTGAGGCGCCGACCACGGCGAAGTCGTCCATTGTCCGTTCGGACGGCGCGATACGGCGAAAGCTGCGTCATAGTCGGCCCCTGCCTTCTCGAGCTAACGCATGATCGACCTGGATGCATTCTCCCAAGCCGTTGCCGAGATTTATGACTCGGCGTTGAGCACTGAGCGCTGGGACACGGCGCTCGTGACCCTGTCCCGACTGTTCGCCAGCTCGAAGGCGCAGCTCAGCTATTTCCACTCCTGGTCAGATCATCATCCGTTCTTCCGCTTCGTCGGATTTGATCCGGCGCTGATGGACAGGATGATGGACAAGTACCTGAGCTTGACCGCGACCGACCCCCGCCGGACATCGCAATCGTTCAAGCCATATCATTGCCGCCAGGTCGTCTCGGAAAACATTCTGCGGTCGAGCGAAATGTATCGGCAGGTGCTGGCGCCTATGGGCATCGAATATTCGATGTTCGTCGTTTTCGACCTCAGCATCGACGAACGCTGCATCGTCAGCCTGATGCGCGGACCGGAGTCCGCGCCGTTCACGGCGCTCGATTGCGAGGAATTCGGCCGGTTCGTGCCTCACATCGGTCGCGCAATCGGCATCCGCGGGACGCTCAGCCGGGCCAGGGATATCGCGGCGGCCTCGCAGGCTCTGATCAACGGCGTTCCCGTGGCCATGGCGGTGCTTCAGGGCGATTGGATCGTGATGACCAACGCCGCGGCGTCGGTCCTGCTCGCTCAGGGCGACGCTGTGCGCCGCAACAACAACAGCCTGCAGGCCGCCACACCGCAGGCTCAGGGCCAGTTGATGCGTGCGATTTCCGAGGCGCGGGCGGCCAATGGCGATCCGGTGGGCGTCACGCTGCCAGCCGGAGAAACCGGTCAATTGAGGATCGTGATCCGGGCGCTGGACGCGGAGACGGCCACGATCCTCGGTGGGCGTCTCGGCTCGGTCGCGCTCTATATGACGGATACGCGCCACCCGATCGAGACCGGGGAAGAGGTCGTGCGGCGGTTGTTCGGGCTCACCGAGCGCGAGGCTGCCGTGGTTTGCGCCCTGGTCCGGGGCGAGGACACGCACGAAATCGCCCTACGCCTCGACATCGGCCGGGAGACCGTGAAGACGCATCTGAAACACATCATGCAGAGCGTCGGCGTCCGCCGACAGGCGGAACTGGTGCGCACGGTCGTTTCCAGCCCGGCCTGGATCGGCGCCCAAAGGGGCGCGGTGACCACGCCTGATGGGGGGCAAGTATCGCCGGCGGCGCCGGCCCCGACGTCGCGAGCTGGCCGAGCGCGAACGCGGGCCGCTCTCTGACCGAGTTCGTAGGCGCGAAAGGCTGGTTCAGGCAGGCGATTGCGGCGACCGTCGCGCGCCGGAGACGACAGGCGCCCCCAAACGTGCGATTGAGCCGACTATCGGCCGGCTCGAAGGATTGGGATGGCCTCGGACTTGCGCAGGATCGGGCTGTGGGCGGCGTTCGGCGCCGCGGCGCTGGCGCTGGGCGGCTGCTATCCGGCGGTGCTGAACCCGCAGGGGCCGGTCGGCGCCGGCGAGAAGCTGATCCTGCTGGATTCGCTCGCCATCATGCTGGCGATCGTCGTGCCGGTGATCGTCGCGACGCTGGGCTTCGCCTGGTGGTTCCGCGCCTCCAACACCAAGGCGCGCTATCTGCCGGACTGGGCCTTCTCGGGCCGCATCGAGCTGGTGGTCTGGTCGATCCCAGTGCTGGTGATCATGTTCCTGGGCGGCCTCACCTGGGTTTCCTCGCACGACCTCGACCCTGCCCAGCCGGTGAGCGGCCAGGGCAAGCCGCTGGAAGTCGAGGTGGTCTCGCTGGATTGGAAGTGGCTGTTCATCTACCCCGACCAGGGGATCGCCAGCGTCAATGAGCTGGTGGCGCCCGCCGGCGCGCCGATCCACCTCACCCTGACCTCGGGCAGCGTGATGAACGCCTTCTTCGTCCCGCAGCTCGGCAGCATGATCTACACGATGAACGGCATGGTCACGCAGCTCTACCTGCGGGCCGACCGGCCGGGCGCCTATTATGGCCTCTCCACCATGTATAGCGGCGACGGTTTCGCCGACATGCGCTTCGAGACCCGCGCGGTGACGCCGGCCGCGTTCGCGGCCTGGGCGCAGGGCGCCAAGGCGGCCGGCCCGGTGCTGGACGCGGCGGCCTATTCGGCGCTCAGCCGTCCAGGCACCGCGCCGCCGATCACCTATCGCGCCGTCGATCCGGCGCTGTTCGCCAACATCGTCTCGCTGAAGCAGGCGCCGGGCCCCGGACCCGCCAACGCCCCGCACATACCCGCCGCCGCGCCGAAGGCCCCGTCATGAAGCTGCTGGGCGATCTCGACTGGTCGGCGATCCCGCTCGACCAGCCCATCCCGATGATCGCGTCCGGCGTCGTCGCGCTTGGCATCCTGGCGGTGTTGGGCTGGATCGTGGCGAGCGGCCGCCTGCCCTACCTCTGGCGCGAGTGGATCACCAGCGTCGACCACAAGCGGATCGGGGTGATGTACTGCCTGCTGGCCCTGGTGATGTTGCTGCGCGGCTTTTCCGACGCGATCATGATGCGCTCGCAGCAGGCGGTCGCGTTTCATTCGATGGGCTACCTGCCGCCGGAGCACTACGACCAGGTCTTCTCCGCCCACGGCACCATCATGATCTTCTTCGTGGCGATGCCGTTCCTGATCGGCCTGATGAACTTCGTGCTGCCGCTGCAGCTGGGCGTGCGCGACGTCGCCTTCCCGACCTTGAACTCGGTCAGCTTCTGGCTCACCGCCACCGGGGCCTTGCTGGTCAACATCTCCCTGGTGATCGGCGAGTTCGCGCGCACCGGCTGGCTGCCCTACCCGCCGCTCTCGGAGCTGCGCTACTCGCCCGGCGTCGGGGTGGACTACTATCTCTGGTCGCTGCAGATCGCCGGCGTCGGCACGCTGCTGACCGGGATCAACTTCGTCACCACCATCCTGAAGCTGCGCGCGCCGGGCATGGGCTATCTGCGCATGCCGATGTTCTGCTGGACCAGCCTCGCCTCGTCCTTGCTGATCGTGGCCGCCTTCCCGATCCTGACCGCCACCTTGGCCATGCTGATCCTCGACCGCTACCTCGGCTTCCACTTCTTCACCAACGAGGCCGGCGGCAACATGATGATGTTCGTCAACCTGATCTGGGCCTGGGGGCATCCGGAGGTCTACATCCTGATCCTGCCGGCGTTCGGCATCTTCTCCGAGGTAGTCTCGACCTTCTCCGCCAAGCCGCTGTTCGGCTATCGCTCGATGGTGATGGCCACCATGGCGATCTGCCTGCTCTCGTTCATGGTCTGGCTGCACCACTTCTTCACCATGGGCGCCGGCGCCGACGTGAACGCCTTCTTCGGCATCATGAGCACGATCATCGCCGTGCCCACCGGGGTGAAGGTGTTCAACTGGCTCTTCACCATCTACGGCGGCCGGGTGCGGTTCACCTCGCCGATGCTGTGGGCGATCGGCTTCATGATCACCTTCGTCATCGGCGGCATGACCGGCGTGCTGCTTGCCATCCCGCCGGCGGACTTCGTGCTGCACAACAGCCTCTTCCTGGTGGCGCACTTCCACAATGTGATCATCGGCGGCGTGCTGTTCGGCGCCTTCGCCGGCTACGCTTACTGGTTCCCCAAGGCGTTCGGCTTCAAGCTGCACGAGGGCCTGGGCCAGGCGGCGTTCTGGTGCTGGTTCGTCGGCTTCTACCTGGCCTTCATGCCGCTCTATGTGCTGGGGCTGATGGGCATGACCCGGCGGCTGCAGCACTATGACGTGCCGCAGTGGCGGCCATGGACCTGGGTGGCGATGGCCGGCGCCTGCGTGATTCTGGTCGGCATCGTCTGCCAGATCGCCCAGCTCTGGGTCTCGATCCGCCGGCGCGAGTCGTTGCGCGACGTCACCGGCGATCCCTGGGACGGGCGTTCGCTGGAGTGGTCGACCGCCTCGCCGCCGCCCGCCTTCAACTTCGCGGTGCTGCCCGACGTGCACGGCGAGGACGCCTACTGGAACATGAAGCAGCGCGCGCTGAAGGAAGCGGCGGCCGAGCCGGCCTATGCGGCGATCGAGGTCCCGCGCAACACCCCCACCGGCTTCGTCTGCGCCTTCTTCGCCACCGTCATGGGCTTCGCGCTGATCTGGCACATCTGGTGGCTGGCGATCGCCGGCATCCTCGGCGCCTGGGCGACCTTCGTCGTCTTCGCCTGGCGCGACCGCACCGAGAGCGAGATTCCGGCCGAGGCGGTGGCGCGCATCGACCGGGCGAACCGCGCCGCGCGCCTCTCAGCCACCGTCGGCGGCGCGTCATGAGCCTCGCCGAACCTCTCGATCCGAACCAGGTCGGCGACCTGGGGCTGGAGGGCGGCGACGCCCCCGGCCGCGGCCTGGGCGGCCCGGCGTCCACGCGCATCGTCGTCGGCTACGGCTTCTGGATCTTCATCCTCAGCGACATGGTGATGTTCTCCGCCTTCTTCGCCGCCTATGCGGTGCTGGCGGACGCGACGGCGGGCGGGCCGAGCGCGAAACAGATCTTCGACCTGAACAATGTGGCCATCGAGACCGCCTGCCTCTTGGCCTCCAGCTTCGCCTGCGGCCTCGCCAGCCTGGCGGCCGGTGCGCGCAACGCGCTCTGGTTCCACGTGGCGATGGCCGCCACCTTCGTCCTCGGCGCCGGCTTTCTGTCGCTGGAACTGAGGGAATTCGCGGGGCTGGCCGCTGAGGGCGACGGCCCGCAGCGCAGCGCCTTCCTCTCCGCCTTCTTCACCCTGGTGGGCTGCCACGGCGCCCACATCACCGCCGGCCTGGCGTGGCTGCTGACCATGATGGCGCAGGTGCTCGCCAAGGGGTTCCGCGCCGATATCCAGCGGCGCATCCTCTGCTTCACCCTGTTCTGGCACGCTCTCGACATCATCTGGGTGGCCATCTTCACCATCGTCTATCTGATCGGAGCCGGCCGATGAGCGAGACCCGTGATGACGGCGCGCCGCATGGCGGCGATCTCGCGCCGGGCGAAGAGCGGCTGGACGGCAGCGGCGTCGCCCACGGCGTGCGCGGCTATCTGATCGGCCTGGCGCTGGCGGCGGCCTTGACCGCCGCCTCGTTCTACCTCGCCGGCAGCGGCCTGATCTACGGCCCGGCCATCCCGGCCGCCCTGGTCGCCCTGGCGGTGGCCCAGATGGGCGTCCACCTGGTCTTCTTCCTCCACCTGACCACCGGGCCGGACAACACCAACAACGTCCTGGCGCTGGCCTTCGGCATCCTGATCGTCACCCTGGTGATCGTCGGCTCGCTGTGGATCATGGCCAACCTCAACCACAACATGGTCCCGATGAGCCAGCTCATGCGGATGCAGCGGTAAGACGCCGAATCGGAAGTGGCGCCGCCTCGGGCGACGCCACTCAACAAGCAAACGGCGACACGGCGATGCCGGACGCCGAAGGATCAACCGTCGCCGGCGACGCTACCAGGGATGATGCCACTCCGGCCGCACCCAGTGGACCCCGTTGATGATGTTGTCGAGGTCGCCGTCGAACTGGTGTTCCGTGGCCGGATCCAGATGGCCGCCGTGCGCCTTCAGCCACTCGCGCTCATGCGCCTGAACCTCGTGCACCCCGTGCGTCGAGTTGTAATATTCCGGCCGCGTGATCGCGCCGTCGGCGACGCCCTTGTCGAGCGCCCGTATCGTTTCAGTTATCCGGGCGTCGAGGTTCCACACGGTCCCCTGGGCGAGGGCCGGCGCCGCGGCCGACGAGACAAGCAGCGCCCCGCAAAAAGCGATCGTGAGCTTCTTCATCTATTTCTCTCCTGCCGGAATTGAAGTTCCGTAGCAGCATACGGCGCCATTTTCGTGTCGCTGGTCAATCCTCCTGCGGCCCTCCTCTGGCGACCGCGTGTCCGCACGTGGGATAGCGTGTGGGTACGGCGCTCGGTGAATGCTAAGTATTTGAATTCAATGAGGTGAAAAGGAACTGGCGGCGCGGCCAGTCCAGCGCGAACTAGTCTCCGATCGAGACCAGAACCTCGCGCCCTGCCTTCAGGGCGTCATGCGCCAGCCGCCGCCCTGACGCGACGCTCTCGCGTAAGGCTGCTCCCCCACCGGGGCGGCCCCTTCCTTTGGCGAAGCGTCGGCGCACGATCATCCCGGTCCGGCGCAGGCTGGCGGTGACGGAGGGATTCGAACCCTCGGTACGGCTTTATACCGTACAACGGTTTAGCAAACCGCCGCCTTCAGCCACTCGGCCACGTCACCCCAAGGGAGCCGCGTCGATAGCCTGTCCGCTCGCCGGGCGCAATCTGACAGCGGGGCGCGGGCGGCTTAACGGTTTGGCGGTGCGGGTCTTGCTAGGTGTGGCCGGTCATGACCCTCACCCTTGGCCACGCCCTCGAACCGTCCCAGGCCGATACGCTCACGCGGGGCGGCGCGGCGCGATCGCCCCAAATCGGTGCGGTGGCGGAGGGCCTGGCTCAGGCCGAGACGCTGGTGCTGGAACGTCGTGGCCCGATGCGCCCGGCGGCTCTGAGCCCGGCCCGCTCGCGGCTCACCGGCTGGACGCTGGGCGCCATCTTCCGCGCCGCTGACGTGGCCGCGCTGGCGCTGATCGCCCTGGCCGGCGCCGTCGCCTTCTCGGGCGGCTCGCTCGCCCCCGCCTCGTTTTCGCCCTTCATCGTCGGCGGCGTCATCCTGTTCTGGAGCCTGGCCAGCCTGCACGCCTACGACTTCGCGGCGCGCGAGAGCCTTGCCGGCCACCTGACGCGGCTGGCCGCGGGTTTCGGACTGGCCGCGCTCGGCCTGGCGGTCGTTTTGGCGGGCTTCAAGCCGGCGACGCTGGCGCCCCACCCCTTCGGCCTCTGGTTCCTGACCAGTTTCCTCCTGCTCGGCGCGCTCCATGCGCTGTGGTGGGCCGTCGTGCGTCGCTGGCGCGCGGCCGGGCGGCTGACGCCCAACATCATGGTGGTCGGCGCCACGGCCAACGCCGAGCGGCTGATCAAGGCGGCGATGCAGAGCGGCGAAGCCGCCGTGCTCGGCGTCTTCGACGACCGCGCCGAGCGGATCCCCTCGCACATGGCCGGGGTGCCGGTGCTGGGCGACACCGAGGCGCTGGTGCGCCACCCGATCATGCCCTTCGTCGACCGCATCGTGATCACCGTGCCGCAGCACGCCAATGCGCGGGTGCGCCAGCTGATCGAGCGGCTGGAGACGCTGCCGAACCAGGTGATGCTGTTCATCGACCAGGGCGAGGCTGGCCGCGCCGCGGCGCTGTCACGCATCGTCGATGCGCCGCTGGCGCCGGTCGCCGGCGTGCCCAGCGACGAGCGCCGGGCGCTGGTCAAGCGGCTGCAGGACCTCACGGTCGGCAGTCTGGCCCTGCTCACGGCCCTGCCGGTGATGTTGCTGATCGCGCTGGCCATCAAGCTCGACAGCCAAGGCCCGGTGTTCTTCCGCCAGCGTCGCCACGGCTTCAACAACGAGGAGATCCTGGTCTGGAAGTTCCGCTCGATGCGGGCGTCGGCCGCCGACGCCACCGCTTCGCGCCAGGTCCGCTACGACGACGATCGGGTGACGCGGGTGGGCCGGATCATCCGCCGCACCAGCCTCGACGAGCTGCCGCAGCTGTTCAACGTGCTGAAGGGCGAGATGTCGCTGGTCGGCCCGCGCCCGCACGCCATCGGCATGAAGACCGGCGACACCGAAAGCTCCAAGCTGGTGGCCGAATACGCGCACCGCCATCGCACCAAGCCCGGCATGACCGGCTGGGCGGCGATCAACGGCTCGCGCGGCCCGGTCGACACGCCGGAGCTGGTCCGCCGCCGCGTCGCCTACGACATCGAATACATCGAGCGCCAGTCGCTGATGTTCGACCTGATGGTCATGGCGCGGACGATCCCGTGCCTGATCGGCGATAGCGAGGCTGTGCGCTGATGTTCTGGCGCGGGGTGGTTGGCTACCTGCCGATGAACATCGTGCAGGGCGTGGTCGGCCTGTTCTCGATCGTCGTCTTCACGCGCTGGCTCTCGCCGGCCGACTACGGCGTCTACGCCCTCGCCTTCTCCGGCATGACCCTGGCCCACACCCTGGTGTTCAGCTGGATGGAAGCGGCGATGGCGCGGTTCCATGCGCCGGAGGCGCAGGCCGGGCGGCTCGCGAACCTGTTCGCCACCCTCTATCGCTGCTGGCTGGGCGCCGCCCTGGTCTTCACCTTCATCGTCGTCGCGATCCTGCTGGCGTGGCCCGCCGGCGGGCCGGTGAAGATCGCCATCGCGGCCGGGCTGGCGGCGATCCTGGCGCGTAGCCTCGCCAAGCTGAACCAGGAACGCCGGCGCGCGGCCGGCGACGTGCGCGGCGCTGCGCTGATGGACATGGCCCAGACCCTCGGCG
>Ga0302324_100025808_pt1 | contig 11256 bp, 12 predicted proteins | sample Palsa_T0_1_FD_201949 | JGI IMG/M metagenome (GOLD analysis project Ga0302324, IMG submission 201949) | Peat permafrost microbial communities from Stordalen Mire near Abisko, Sweden - Palsa_T0_1 | ecosystem: Environmental > Terrestrial > Soil > Palsa > Peat permafrost | place: Sweden: Abisko... | reverse complement strand
CAAAATGGATATCCGGTGACGGCTGCTATGCTTGCGCCGTATAGAGCTCAATCGACTACCAACCTGCGTTTGACCTTGACCGCGGTCTCGACTGATTCAGATCGCAGCGCGTATCAGTTGTTGAGCAACGTATTTCAGAGCATGGCGAACTTGAGCGACAAGTATGTAGCTGCGCGCGCCAACATGAATTTCATTTCGCCGGACGCACTCCAGAATGACCGTTTGAACCAACGTATCGTGGCTTGCGGTCAGTCGCTGGGTGCAATGGCGGCGAGTGGCCAGTTTGTGGACGATGGCTCCTGCGATTGAACTCGGCCGACGCGACGACTGTCGATCTTCTTGGCACCAGCAATAGGCGGCTACCCTATCTCATCAATGCTTCGACCGCCGGTTTGCCTTCCTCAGCTTAAAACCCCTTTATTCACGGGCTTTTTTTGCGCGGCGCCCTGTCCTGACGAGGTCCACTTAGAGGTCCGCTTATGAGATGGGAGATGGGTTTTAGTTGGGGAGTTTGCCGGCGGATTCCAGGACTTGGCGCGCCATGTAATTTGTTACGTGGGCTTCGTTGCGGAGTTCGGTCATGTAGGCGGAGCGGAGCAATTGCTCCTTGCGGTTGCGGAGCATGTCGCGAATGCCCTGTTGCACTTGCGGATCGGACAATTCGCGCTGGCCGGCCGCTTCTTTGCCGATTAGCTTCAGGATGCGATAGCCGCCACCCTTTACGGGGATGGGCGGAGTGGATTCGCCGGGCTTCATTGACAGAACGGTTTTCTTGAGGACAGGGTCGGACTGATTCAGCGCGGACTCGGGAATGAAGCCGAGATCGCCGCCAGTGGCGGCGCTGGTGTCTTCGGAGTAGTCCATGGCGAGCTGCGAAAAATCGGCGCCGGCGTTGAGTTTCTGCTGGAGGATGCCGGCCTTCTGGCGCGCCTCGGTTTCGTTGGTGGCCTTGTCGTTCTTGCGGTTGTGCACCGAAGCATCCGGATGCGGCGTGACCACGATCTGGGCGATGCGGTACTGGGGCTCCGCTACGTTGAATTGCGCGCGATTCTGGTTGTAGAAATTGTTGACGTCCTGGTCGGTGATGGAAATCTTGGCGAGAATTTCGCGGTTCAGGAGCTTTTCGATGGAGACCTGGCGGCGAATCTCGCCCTTCAGATCGTCGACGGTGAGCCCGGTGTCGTGGAGCTTCTTCTGAAATTCTTCCTCTGTGTAGGGGCTTTTCGATTCGGTGAATTTATCTTCGACTTCGGCATCGGAGGCGACCAGATTCATCTTGGAGGCATGCTCGAGCAAAATTTCGCTGTTCACCAGCTCGTCCAGGATGCTTAGTTTGAGGGAGAGGGATTCTTCCTGCGAGGGATTGGGCGCGTCGGCGTTGACGCGCGAGCGATAAGCCTTCTCGACATCCGCCTGCAGCACCTGCTTGCCGTTTACTACTGCCCAGACATCGGGTCCCGGGGCGAGTTCCTTCTGGCACGACGCCGCGAGCAGGCAGGCGGCCATCGCGGCCATCGCCGCTATGGCAAGAAATCTCCGCTTCAATCGGAACTCCTTCCGAAGAAGAGCGATGTCAGGCGGCCTTCGTTACGCGACCGGAGCGGATGCAGGAAGTACAAACGCGGATTTGCTTTCGCGCGCCGTTGACCACGGCCCGTACACGACGGAGATTGGGATTCCAGCGGCGACGGGTGACGTTGTGGGCGTGGCTGATGGTGTTCCCGTAGCTGGGCTTTTTACCGCAAAGTTCACAGGCAAGTGCCATCTGACGTACTCCAGACTATAGAATTTTCAATATCGTAAGCGCTTATGTTATCAGAGAAAGGCTGGGGCAGAAAGCGATATGACGGTCATATGGTTGTTTCTGGGCCTTTCCTTTGGCCGCGACTTGTTTCCCTGCGATGAACTATAATGTGCGGGCCGATACCTACAGGGATTCACCGATGCTCACGATCCAGGCTGCCACGATTGCCGATGTGCCACTGCTGAATACGCTGGTGCATGAGTTGGCGGAATATGACCGCGTCAGCCATGAAGCGGTGGTGAGCGAAGAAGACCTGGCCCGGGATGGGTTTGGGGCTCATCCGAAATTTCGCGCGGTGCTTGCGGAATGGGATGGAGAAGTGGCGGGTTATGTGCTGTTTTTCGAGTTCTATTCCACGTTTCAGGGGCGGGCGGGGCTTTTTCTGGACGATATATTTGTGCGTCCTGCGTTCCGGCAGCGGGGCATCGGTAGCGCCTTGCTCGATCACGTGGCCGGGCTCGCTTGGAACGAGAAGTATTTCTGCCTGCGATGGGAAGTCCTGGATTGGAATAAGCCCGCCATTGAGTTCTACCGCAGCATCGGCGCGGTGTTCCTTGACGAATGGAAGTCAGCCTGCCTCATTGGCGACGCTCTGGAAACCGCCGCCGGTAAAGCCGTTCGAAACCCTTCTAAATCAAAGTAGAGCAAGCGGATAGAGTTCGTCACCGGTTGCCTCCGCGCTTTACTGCGCTATTTGACTACTCGGAAATACCGCGCCCTCTACAGGATTCCCGGGTGCAACCTCATGAAGTCTTCTGGATTCTATCTATTTGGGATATATCCGCCAGATATATCGGGTGACAACAGCAACTCTGTCCGGGCGCCGGGTTGAATTGAAGGTGGGTGAGATTGTGGAACCGGACAGCCTAACGAATCGCAATATTCGATAGGAAGGGAATCAGCTCTTAAACGTTGAAACTTTTTTAAATTAAATAAGGAGATCAAGCCGTGAAATACCAAATCCGCATCATCCTCACACTCTTACTGCTTCTGGTTGGATCCACGCAGCTGGCGAAGGCACAGGGTGCCAGCGTGTACTTTGGCCTGGGAACGGCGGTCGATAGCTCCAACGGCCAGCCGATCGATACGTTCGGGAATGGGACTTTCTATAACACGCCGCGCATGGGCGGACTTTTCGAAACGGTCGGGGGAGATTTCATGTTCCGCCCGCACTTTGGAGTAGGATTTGAAACCAGTTTCCGATCCCAGAGCAACTACGCGGGGCTGAACTACCGTCCGCTGCTCTATGATTTCAACGCGATTTACCAGCCGCTATCGTCGGGGATGGTCATACCGGAATTTCAGGCGGGGCTGGGAGGAATGAACCTCCGCTACTACGTGAATCAGAATTACTGCGATTCTTTCGGGGGATGCTCGAACTCGAATTACTACGTTGAGAGTTCCAATCATTTTCAGGTGCATTTTTCCGGGGGCGTGCGGTTTTACGTTAAGGGAGGGATTTTCATTCGTCCCCAGGTGGATGTGCACGTGGTGAATAACCTGTTTCAGTTTGGAAGCAGCGTGGTGCCGGAATACAGCGCGGCCATCGGCTATACGTTTGGACGGACACGGTAGCTTTTGTCCCGATACGGCGCTTCATCCTGGTTCGGGGTGAAGCGCCGGCTTCCCCTTAGCTTGAGAGGTAAAACTCCCGCAGAATGTGTCGATTTCCTTGGCTTCGTACCCGAAGACAACGGTCCATCTGGCGAATTTTAAGTATAGGTTCCGGGAGGCTTTATAGGTATGATGGCCCCGAGATTAGGAGCTTTCGGTGACTAAGTACCGGGCATGCCCTGACTGCGGGAGCGGGCGCATAACGAGGTCGCACCAACGCGGCCTGCTCGAACGCTATGTGTGGCCCGTGTTTCGGCTCCGACCATACAGGTGCCGGGACTGCTATATGCGCTTTCTCGGAGCCGCAAGCCTTTCGCAGCCCCCTTCCAAAACCGCCTACCATCAGCCCCACGGTCTTTAACGCTTTTTCTTACAGTTAGTTATGAGCGCTTCGTAGAACTGCCCCTCGGCTTCTTCAGTAGGATGTTCACCATTGCTTGCGCTGCGGCGGTGAGCGGGCGGTCCTGGCGATAGATCAGGTAGAGGCGCCGCTGGATCCGCATCTGCTTCATGGGCAATTCCCGCAGGATTCCTTGCGCGATCTCCGGGCCGACACACATTCTCGGCACGATGGCGACACCCTTTTTCATCTCGACGAAGAGCTTGATGCTCTCGATGGTGGGCATCTCGATCTCCATGTGCAGAGGAACGTGGTGGCGGGCGAAAAGCTGGACGACGCGCTGGCGGTGCGGGGATTCGACGATGTGTCCGATGAAGGTTTCCTCGCCGAGATCGGTGATGTCGACTTCGCGGCGTTTCGCCAGGCGATGGCCCGGCCACACGACGACGGTGAGGTTGTCGCGGTAGAACTCTACGGCCGACAGCTCGGTCTCTTCGGGGATATAGGAGATCACGCCGATGTCGAGGTGGTGGCTGAGCACTTCGCGGGGGACGTCGCGCGAGAACACGCGGTGGACGCGGATGTGAATGCCCTCGTGCAGCTCGCGGTATCGCGCGAGAGCGGGAAGCAACGCGTGAATCGAGCTTTCGTTGACGCCGAGAGAAACCTGCCCTCGCTGGAGGCCGCGCAGTTCGCGCATGGATTTGCGGATTTCTTCGCGGAGATTCAGCATGCGGTCGGCGTATTCGAGCAGGAGTGCGCCGGCGTCGGTGAGAGTGCGGGCGCCGGAGCCGCGAACGAACAGCGGCTGCCCCACCCATTCTTCGAGTTTGCGGATGGAGATGCTGATGGCCGGCTGGGTCCGAAACAGCTTTTCCGCGGCGCGCGAAAAGCTTTTTTCGCGAACGACGGTTTGAAACACCTGCAGCGATGCGAGATCCACGAAAGCTCCCCTCCGAGTGGGCCGATCCCTGTATAAGAGGGATTTATCCCCCGTGCAACAATTATAAATTAGACTCTATATGGAATCGGGGGTCTACTGGTATTGTTGCAAGGAGCCCTTATGGACAGGATCCACATCTTCGATACGACGCTGCGCGACGGCGAGCAATCTCCCGGCTTTTCGATGAACCGCGAGGAAAAGCTCCGGCTTGCGCGGAAAATCGAGGAGCTTGGCGTGGATGTGGTCGAGGCGGGCTTTCCGATTGCATCGCCAGGGGACCTGGAAGCTGTGCGGGCGGTGGCTTCCGAACTGAAGGAATGCCGCGTGGCGGCTCTGGCACGCGCTCGCCAGGACGACGTGGATGCGGCGTTGCGAGGTCTGGAACCGGCGGCCAAGCCCCGGCTCCATCTTTTTCTCGCGACCTCGGACCTGCACCTGAAGCACAAGCTCCGGATTTCTCGCGAGGAAGCGCTCGCGCAGATCGTGAAGATGGTTAGTTTTGGCGCGGAGCATTGCGAAAATGTGGAGTTTTCGGCCGAGGATGCCAGCCGCTCGGATATCGACTTCCTGTGCGAAGTTGCGCTGGCAGCGGCGAGCGCGGGCGCAAACGTAATCAACCTGCCGGACACGGTGGGCTACTCGACGCCTGAGGAGTATGGCGAGATTTTCCGCCGGGTACGCTCGCATCTGGCTGCGTATCCGAATGTGGAGTTGAGCGCGCATTGCCACAATGACCTGGGCCTGGCTGTGGCGAACTCGCTTGCGGCAATCGCGGGCGGGGCGCGGCAGGTGGAATGCACGATCAATGGGATTGGCGAGCGCGCGGGAAACGCGTCGCTCGAGGAAATTGCCGTTGCGCTGCACGTGCGGCAGAGCCGCTTTGGCGCAACCACCGGCATCGTGCTCGAAAACATCTATCCCACGAGCCGACTGCTTTCGTCGATTACCGGCGTGCCGGTACCGCCGAACAAAGCGGTAGTAGGCGCGAATGCGTTCGCGCACGAAGCGGGGATTCATCAGGATGGAATCCTGAAGAATCCGCTGACCTACGAAATCATCCTCCCTGAAAAAGTGGGCGTACCGGCGCGGCGGCTCGTGCTGGGGAAACACTCCGGACGAAATGCGCTGCGCTCCCGCCTGGACGAACTCGGCTATCAAACCACCGACGCGGAACTGGCCGCCTGCTATACAATGGCGATTGCGATGGCGGACGCGGAAAAGGAAGTTACCGACCGCGACCTGCTTTCGATCATTCACCAGGTACGGCGCAACCACGCGAACGCAGCCAATCCCGTGGCTGCGAACTGAATTCAAACTGAATTTCAAACCAGGAAATCGGGAACCTTGCGATGACCGAATTGCGGAAGACGATAGCGGTGTTGCCGGGCGATGGAATCGGGCCGGAGGTGACGCGCGCCGCCGTCCAGATCCTCGGGGATTGCGCGACTACTTTCAATCACAAGTTTGAATTTCGCGAGCTTCCTTTTGGCGGAGACGCGATCGACCGCTGCGGTTCGCCGCTTCCGGCGGAAACGCTGGCGGGATGCCGCTCGGCGGACGCGATTCTTCTGGGCGCGATCGGCGGGCCGAAATGGGAGTCGCTGCCGCTGGGGACGCGTCCCGAGGCCGGACTGCTTGGCTTGCGCCAGGAGCTGGGGCTCTATATCAATCTGCGGCCCACGCGGCTGCGGCCGTCGCTACGCGGGATATCGCCGCTGCGGCCGGAGCGGCTGGTGGACTGCGATTTCGAAATGGTGCGCGAGCTGGCCGGGGACGTTTATTTCGGCGAGCATAAGATCGAGGGCGAAAAGGGCAAGGCGCGCGCTCGGGATGTGGCGAATTATAGCGTCCCGGAAATCGAACGGGTGGCGCGGTATGCGTTCGAACGCGCTTCGAAACGCAGCCGCAGGCTGACCAGCGTGGACAAGGCTAACGTTCTGGCGACTTCGACGCTCTGGCGAAAAACCGTTACCGGCCTCGCGAAAGACTACCCCGACGTCAAGCTCGAACACATGTACGTGGATAACGCGGCGATGCAGATTGTGCTGCGGCCGGCGCAGTTCGACGTGATCCTCACGTCGAACCTTTTCGGGGACATCCTGAGCGATGAAGCGGCGGCGCTTGCGGGATCGATCGGGCTGATTCCCTCGATGAGCCGGGGCGAACCGAACAAGCCGGCGCTGTACGAGCCGATTCATGGCTCCGCGCCTGCGCTGGCGGGGAAGGATGCCGCGTGTCCGCTTGGCGCGATTTTGTCGGCGACGATGATGCTGCGGGAATCGTTCGGGCTGGAAATCGAGGCGCAGTGGATCGAGACGGCGGTGGATCGGGCGCTCGATCATGGATACCGGACGTCCGATATCGCCGAGCCGGGCGGGCGCGCGGTGCGCAGCTCGGAGCTTACCGAGCAGATTCGCAGCGAACTGCACGACGTGCTGGTGCATCACGAACGCTACGGCTGGGGCGTTTAGGCTTCCGGATTTTCTTCAGAGCTTCTTCAGGTTTTCTTCAGGTCTTTTTCAATACGAGGCAGCCCGCGATCATGTCGTGTAGGGCCTGCCGCTTCTCGGTAAAACCCGCCATGATGTAGCCGATGAAAAACGGGATGAGTCCGGTGATGATTTTCGAGAAGAACCGGCCTGTGGCGCGGGCGAAGCTTACGCGACGGCCTTGCAGGTCGGTGACGAACAGCCCCAGAACTATCTTTCCCAGCGTGCCCTGGCGGGCCGAAGATTCCATCAGGGCGAAGTAGAGCCACGACGCGACGATCGTCAAGGGTATCAGGATGAAGAGAATGCCCAGCGCGGCTGCGGGAAACGGAAATGGGCCATGCCACGTGTAGGTGGTGTCGTATCCGGGGTCGTAGCTGACGTTGCTAGCGCTATACATGCCCGGATGGAAGCCCCGTAAGAAGCGGCCCCCAAACGTGAGGAGGCATATCGCGAAAATCGCGCCGAATACGACCGTGAGAATCGCACTGTCGATCAGGTAGGCCACGACGCGCAACCAGAATCCTGCATAGGGCGCCATCAGCGCGGGATTGACGGCGGGGCGCGGCGGGATATAACTGCCGATTGGCGGCGCGGCGGTCGGGGGCGGCGGGACGGCAACCGTCGATTCCAGGGCTCCAACGCCGGCGGGCGGCATTGCTTCTGCCGCACTGGGTGCGGGCGCGGCGATCGCGTTTCCGCAAGTCCGGCAGAAGGCGGCGCCTTCAGGGACTGCGTTGCCACATTTCGTGCAGTACATGCCTTTGCTCCTTGCTGATGCGCGCGGTGCGCCGATCCTAAATTTTTCGGGTGACCAGGCAGCCGGCCAGCATATCGTGCAGGGCCTGCTTTCGCGCGGTGAAGCCCGCCATGACAAAACCGATCAGGAACGTCATGGACGAAATAATTTTCGCAAAGAAACGCCCCGAGGCGCGAGCAAAAGAAATCCGGTTGCCCGCCAGATCGACCACGCTGAGGCCGAGGGCCTTTTTGCCGAGAGTTGCCCGCCATGGCGAGCTTTCCAGCACGGCAAAATAGACCCAGTTGCCCATCAGAAAGAGAAGCATGAGGGCGGTTACCTGCGGGCTGGTGTTGGTGAACATGAACCACGGGTCGTTGGCGGGAATGCCTCCGGGCTTCCCCATCAGCGGACGCAGAAGGATGTTGCCCAGCACGGCGCCGAGAAGAATATTGTCGATGAGATAGGCGGCCAGGCGGAGCCAGAAGCCTGCATAGGCAATGCGAGCCTGGGCGGGACGCGCCCACGGCGCCGGGGCAGCGTCGTCGTGCGAAGCCGCCGGCGATGCGGCAAGCGGCTGGCCGCACGAGCCGCAGAACCCCGCGTCATCTGGCGTGAAGATCCCGCACTTGGGACAAGTCAAATCGGCCCCCTGTAGGCTACGAGCAGCAGCTATGGTCGCTCGGATGCTACTGGAGTTAAAAGCGCGAGGTCAATCGGGATTTCCGGGGCTAGAATTCCAGGCTAGCTCGTTCTGGCTGGATTCGGGCGGCATTCCGTAGACCCCCTTCACCGTTGATTTTCGAGTCCTTTCACATAAAGCAGATATCCGTTTTCATCCCACAGTTTCGGTGAGCCAGCCTTGGAGAATCCGAAGATACGGTAGACCTCATCGATGATATCTCGTACGACATTCATAACGATATTTCGCTTATCCCCATCATGATCATGTATCGCCGAGAGTTCTACTTCACGGTGGATTGGCTCGTGAGGGGTGTAATGTCCTTCCGACCACCGCAGGTCCATAGCGATGGCAAACTCTGCTATGTGTGCGAAATCCAGCACTGCATGAATCTCGGACACTTCCTGGTCTTTGAGCAGCGCTTTCGCAAGCTGGAGATGACGTTGCAATTCATAGCAAAGCCAGCCAGCATGGAGGGCTCGCGTGCCCTCCATGAAGGTGTCCACTTGCGCGTCAAATGCAATCAATCCATCCCGATAAAGAGTTGTTCTGCATGTGGATTTGATGTCTTTGCGAATCGACCGAGGAAAGTAGCCAACCGAAACCCCATTTTGGAAGACTTCGACATTGGGCGAGTATCTTAGTGTTTCGGAAAACCCAAACCGGTGGTACTCCATAAATTCTCGCAAGCGATCAACCGGAATATCGACTGGGACCGCGGGCCACACGCAAAACCTCACGAGTCCGTAATCATTCACGTTCTCCAGTTTAGGCTGGATGAAACTTTTGTGGTTTTGCATGCTGGCCGGCTCCAGTGCGGAATGGCCCCTGCCTTCGCGCTCTATGGACCGAAGAACTCGCCTTGCTTGGTCGATAATATGGGTGCGGTGAAATTCACGAATTTCGTCGGGGGAGAGTTCCGTTATTCCCCCCGCTGTCTTCTTAAAATAGGTTACGGCGTGCGTCGGTTCGTCCCAGTAACAGTACGGTTTGTTTACACCTGGTGGAATCTTGAGGACAGCAATCCGCTTGCCGCATGCTTGGAAGAACCGGATTGCCGGGGAGCTAACCAATGGGTGAATGCGTTCTTGTGCCCACTGGCTCAGATCTTCCGTGCTGGGATGTTTGGTAAGGCCTTGAACGTACGTCGGGAAGGTTGTGGCCGGCATCTTGATGTCGTCGGAAACACCGTAAATTACGACACCGCCTTCTTCGTTCGAGAAGCCGACGATATATTTGCAAATTTCCCTCACATCAAATTTACCGCTCGATTTTTGCGGGAACTGGCTCTTGAATTCTAGGTTGAGATGCTCTGCTCCAAACCCCCTAGCCTTCAAAAACTGCTCGATATCGGCGTCTTCCATCTCACCAAAATTCTTTTGACCGTGAAGGATTTTATCGAGGTCCATTTAATTGCATCTCCGATCTCTGGATATATGCTACCATTAATGATATCACTAAATGCTACCATGACTGATGCTGTTGTGCGAGGGAAGAAAAAATGCCGAGAAGCGACGAAAAGGCATCTCAGTTCAACCTGCGATTGCCGACACGCGCATTACGCGAAATAAACAAGGCAGGCTTGAAGGAGGGGAAGTCGACCGCCGAATATCTTCGTATTGCCGGGCTCATTGCCGCGTGTCACACGTTTCGCGACGTGCCAATGACCGTTTTTGTTGCACCCGGAGAGCATATGACTCTGATACGAGCGCAGGCTTTAGGAATGATTCCAGTTACTGAGGTTGGTAGCCAATGGCGGGGCGAAGTTCGAGTTCCGATCGGAAAGAATGGCCTGTTCCATGACGAGGCTGGCGGTGTGTGGATATTGACAGTCGAAGGTCTTAAACAGGTGATGGGATTTGATCCGGCAGAGGAGGGAGAACGGTTGGCGATTCTCTCGCGGCTAAAGACGCTGGAGTCCCGCCCAAGAACAGAATAATTCGTACCTCGAATGATCGCATCATACAGACGATTGCAGGCGAACGCGCTGTTGCTTACACTCAGCTCTTAAGACTGTGGAGGGGAGGAGAACTGATGCGCATTTCATTCAGGAATACAATTCGGGTGGTCGGGATCATCGCGTTTTCGGCTGGTCTTTTTGCGAGCGGTTACGCGGCGGGGCAGAACCGGTTCGGGCAGCCGAAAACCATCATTCACGTGGTCGAGATCAAGTGGAACCCGGGAGTTTCGGCCGCGGACAAGCAGCGCGTGCTGGCGGGCGTCAAGGAGATGGCGGCGAAGATTCCGGGGATCAAGAATGTGTGGCTGCAGGCCGACCGGCTCGAGCCTCGTGATTTCAACGCGGCGTACGCCATCGAATTCCAGAGCCGCGACGCCGCCGACGCCTACGCCGAAAGCAAGCTTCACGAAGCCTGGGATGCGGCTTACGTGCCGTTGCGCTATGCGAGCGTCTCGATCCAGGTTACGAATCCGTAGATGGCGGTTTTTTAGCGAGAACGTATCTCATGAATGCTTCGGTTGAACGGTTCGCCACCTCAGGGGTTAAAACCCCTTTGCCCACAGGCTTTTTGGCACGGCTGAACAGGCCGCGGAAAAAATCGTGATTTTTGCGAATCGCCTCTTCAAAATGCCTTTTTCTGGGCAGCGGATGCGTCGGTTTTGGTTCTCCGCCGCCGTTCTGGAGG
>Ga0302324_100025807_pt1 | contig 11256 bp, 11 predicted proteins | sample Palsa_T0_1_FD_201949 | JGI IMG/M metagenome (GOLD analysis project Ga0302324, IMG submission 201949) | Peat permafrost microbial communities from Stordalen Mire near Abisko, Sweden - Palsa_T0_1 | ecosystem: Environmental > Terrestrial > Soil > Palsa > Peat permafrost | place: Sweden: Abisko... | reverse complement strand
AACTACCAGGGATGCCATCCCCGCTATCCCGCCGGATGCAGCGCCACGGGCGACTACGACGGTTATCTGAACTTCCTCAAGAACCAGGAGCCGGCGCGCGGGGTGACGCCCGTCCGCGTTTTCACGGGCATCGGCGATTACCAGGACCTCGACAAGCGCACGCCTACGGATCTCGGCAAATCCAATCACGCCGATTTCAAGGATCAGCTTACGGCCATCGGCGAAGGACAGCCGTACGCCGTGATCGGGTATCTGTACTATGCCAAGCAGGAGGGCGCGGAGAGCAGCAATTGCGAGCTGACCGCTCCGGAGGATGTCGATTTCCACATCGGCATCGGCTTCGACTCCTCCGTGGCTGCATCGGTGGTCAAGCACGCGAAAGTGACGGGGTTGGACCAGAAGACGGTAATCGTCGAAATGACTCCGCAATACCGGGCGGCTTTCGCGCCGGAGTGGACGCTCGCCGCGTTGCAGCAGGCCCTCGGCAAACAGGTGAAAGTTGTGGGACAGTTGATGGCCGACAACGAGCACAATGTCCCGCAGGACAATTGCGGACTCGCGGGCGCGGGGGCCTCGTGCTGGCGGGCATCCATTTGGGAACTGCACCCGGTCACGAGTTTTCAGGTTTGCACGCTCGACACGGGTTGTACGGCGGATGGGACGGGCTGGCAGGATCTGGGGCAAGCCGCTGCGCCGGCTCCCGCCAAGGCGGACAGTACGGCGCCGGCCGGCGAGCCATCACGGTAGTTTGGCTATGTCGACGGGGCGCGCGCTCAGAGCGCAATGCCGCATACTTTTTGCACCGTGGGGCAGTATTGCCCGCCCCACGGTGCAAAACGTATGTGGCATTTACGCGGTCGTCGCCAAGCTCTGGCTATGCATGCCCAACCTCCGCCACGCCACGCCCGATCCACCGGCCCTGATGCGTGTAAGTAGCGCGGGCGATGTCTGGCACGCGATCGATAGCTTGATCCACGCCCAGTTCTCCAATGCGCAGCAGATACGGCAGGATCGCCTGGGCCACGGCCACGCTGGTGCTGCGCCCCATATCCGCGGTGAGGTTGGGAACGCAGTAGTGCGTCACGCCGTGGTACACAAAGGTCGGCTCGGCGATGCTGGTGGGACGGCTGGTTTCCACGCAGCCGCCCTGGTCGATGGCCACATCGATGATTGCCGATCCGGGCTTCATGGTCTCCACCATGGCGCGCGTCACCACGTGCGGCGTGCGGCTGCCGGCCACCAGCACGGCGCCGATCACCACGTCCGCCGCGGCCACGCATGCCGCCACCGATTCGCTTTCGGCCAGGCAGGTTTCGACGTTGGGGATGTGCTCCATCAGCTTGCGCAGTTTGTCGGCGTCCACGTCCAGGACGGTGACGCGCGCGCCCGCCGCGCAGGCCGTGCGGGCTGCCCAGGTCCCTACTACGCCGGCTCCCAGGATCGCCACACTGGCGGGCGGAATGCCGGGGCTGCCCCCCAGCAACACGCCGCGTCCGCCCGAACTGGAGCGCAGCAGGTGCGCGGCGATGGGAACGGTCATCTGGCCGGCAATCTCGCTGACCGCACGCAGCACCGGCAGGCGGCCGTCATCCTGCTGGATCACTTCCAGGCCGATGGCGGTGATGGATTGCTCCAGCAAACGGTCGACGACCACGCGGTCGGCCACGGCCATGTGATAGAACGCCATCAGGGTCATGCCGTGGGGGCATTGCCGCAGTTCCGATAGCACGGGCGTGGAGATGCGCACCACCAGGTCGGAGCGGTGCAGCACGTCCTCCTGCGAGTAAATGATTTGCGCGCCGGTGCGGGCATATTCGGCGTCCTGGAACCAGGCGCCCTCGCCGGCTCCCGATTCTACCCACACCGTGTGTCCGGCCTCCACCAGATGCCGCACCACTGGCGGCGTCAGCGCGACGCGGCGGTCAAACGGCCGTCCTTCTCCGATCAACGCAATGTTCATAAATTTTCCGGGCGACGCGTTCGACCCCGCGCAGTACGGCCTTGCGCGGCGGCTTGCCCAATTCGAAGCGCCCGGCCTCGATTCCGTATAGGGTGAGGCTGCGGGGCAGGTTGCCTAGCGTGCGCCCCAGCGCGATGGCTTCCGCGAGGCCGAACGCGTGCGACGAACCGAGACGGGATTGGCCCACCAGGGGCCCTGCCAGCGCGTCCCACACGGAGACCGTGCCCGGACGCTTGCCCGTCACCACGGCATCTACCAGCAGCACCTCGTCCGCATCCTGCCACGCATCCATAAGGGAGAGCGCGTCGCCACTGTGATCGCGCGCGTCAATGCCCATCTCGCGCAAGCGCTGCGCGACTAACGGTCCGGCGGCATCGTCGCCGCGGTCGGGATTGCCGCAGCCTAGCACCAGCATAATGAAACCTCACCGTAGGGCGGCCAATTATGGCCGCAGCCGCCTTTCAGGCGGCCAAGCCGGCTAACAGCCCAATACTATTTACTTTCGCCACGGAAGCGATTCTGCGGAAATAGTGGGGCAGGCCCTCGGCCTGCGGCGGCCTCCCAGGCCGCCATCTTCTCTTCGCAAAGGCTTGATTTCCGGCCAAAAGCGGGTCCAGGGGACCCGCGCAGGCCGAGGGCCTGCCCCACTGTTTGTGCAGACCAGACCTATCGACGACTCTAAAGTAAGTGACATTGGGCTAACAGCCGTCCCCCGAGGGGACCCCAGGGCAGGATTGCCCGCCCTACGGTGACATAATCAGGTATTATTATCTCATCTATCGGATGCGGCTGCGCCTGGTTAAGGCAACGGCGGGTGCGGAATCAGGGTTCCGGCGATCGTGCCAGTGACGGTCCTGGGGGCAGTTCCCGTGGGCCCGGTGGTGGTGGTGGTGTACTGACCCTTGAGCGCAGTCGCGCTGGTGGTAGTCGTTACGGTCGCCGTGGCCACGGTGACGCTAATGGAGTAGAGAGCGCCCGTGGCATCCACGGAAATGCTGTCGTACAGGATATAGAAGCCGGTGAAGCTGGGCAACAACTGCCAAATGCCGTGTCCCGGACTTCCATAACTCAGGGCGCCGGCCGACGTCGGCGGACCCGGCGCCAGTTCGGTGCCGTCAGTCTCGATGACGGAGCCATCCGAAGTAAAGGTGGCCAGCCCCGGCGTCTGGACCGGGGGAGTTGAAGCGGGTGCGCTGGGCGTGAACGCCAGCGTCCACGAACCGGCGAGCGATGGTTGAGCTGCCAACAAAGACTTGGGCTGAAGATTCAGGATCATCAACCCGCCAACGATCGATGCAAATAATATTCTTCTGGACATGAATGTTCCCTCCGCTGCAATTTTAAACCGGCGAGGCTGGCGGGCGCGAGCATTCTCCAGCGTCACGGTACCAGGTTTTGTGGCCGGCCATACGCAGCGGTCCGCAAACCATTTACAAACCCTTACGCGCCGCTCATACGCACTTTACAAACGGTCCCTAAGCTGGAAATTGAGGAGAGCAGATACACCATGAAAAATACATGGCTACGGTTAACGGCAGTTACGGCGATAGCGGGAGGAATGCTCCTGGCCGTCGCTCAGGAAGTACCGGGCCAGCCGGCGCCGCCGGCGGCTCAGCAGCATCTACGCGCGCATCGGCGCGCCGCGCGCATCGCGCAATACTTGAACCTGACCCCGGCACAGCAGGCCCAGGCCAAAGCGGAGTTCCAGGCGGCGCGCCAGTCGGCGCAGCCCATCCGCCAACAGTTGAAACAGGTTCGCCAGGGAATGTTCCAGGCGATCCAGGCGAACGATACCGCCAAAATCGATCAACTGAGCGCCCAGACGGCTAATTTGAAGGGCCAGATGGCGGCCATGCGCAATGAAGCGATCGCCAAAATCTACAGCAGCCTGACACCCGAACAACGGGCCAAAGCCGACCAACTTCCGGCCCATATCCGGCAGATGCGGCAGCAACGGATGCAAAACCGTCAGAATCCCAGCAACGGCTGAGGGCTCGTGAATGGCTGCATGGGTTGACGCTTCGGTGGGGGCAGGGTCCGGTCTGCCCCCGAAACCGGAACCAGGAAATGCTCCGGCCCACGTGTAGAATATTCACGAGGTGGTCGGATGGCATGCAACCCGGAAGTGCTGAAAGATGTTCCGCTCTTCGGTCTGCTGGATGCGGATGAGAAGGCCGTATTAGCCGCTCAAGTGGAGCTCAAGCGATTCGCGGCTCGGGAGCGGATCTACAAAATGGGCGAGCCTGGCGGGAAGGCGTACGTGATGGTCTCCGGGAGCGTCCGGCTGACCACCGTGGACGACGATCAACAGGAAGTAATCGTCGATGAGCCGGGGGAAGGCGAGTTCTTCGGATTTGCCTCGATGCTCGACCAGACGCCGCATCAGACTAGTGCTTCCGCCCTGCAGGAATGCGTGTGCCTGGAGGTGGAGCGGAACGATATCGCGGTTCTGATAGAACGCAAGCCGCATGCGGGAATGGATATGCTGACGGTGCTGGGCCGTCAGTTCCACGCCTCGCAACAACTGGTACGCATGCGTGCGACGCGCAACCCGAACGATGTGATCGAGGAAAACGAGACGCGCGGCGAGCGAATCGCCGACGCGGTGGCTCGTTTTGGCGGGTCGTGGTCGTTCATCATCGCGTTTTCGATCGTTATCACCGTCTACACCCTCATCAACGTGGGGCTGGGTGGAACAGCCTGGGACCCTTATCCTTTTATTCTGCTCAACCTGTTCCTTTCCATGATCGCGGCGATCCAGGCGCCGGTGATTATGATGAGTCAAAATCGGCAGGACAAGAAGGATCGGGTGCGGAGCGAACTCGATTTCGAGGTCAACCGGCGGGCTGAGTCGGAGATTCAGGGGGTGGCGCGGAAGCTGAATCTGTTGGGTGAGAAACTCGGCGATGTGGAAGATCTGCTGCGCGAGAAACTGTCGCACGAAGGGCCGGCGGCAGACTCGCGTTCTCCGACCCAGGGTTGATGTTACGCCGGCTGGCCCTCAATCCGACATCAAGTTGACATCATTTCCGGATAACATAGGAACATGCCTATCGACCGTACGGAATTAGATCGCTTACAGCAGGCCTATAAGACAGCGGTTGATCTATGGGTGGCCGCTATTCGCGAGGAGGAAGCCCTCGCGACGCCCGACTACACCCTGCCGGCCTGGGAACGCTGGGACCAAGCAGGCTTCAAAGAGCAGGACGCCCAGGAGAAAGCGCAAGCAGCCAAGGCAGCTTACAAAGAAGGGCTCCGGCAACTTGACTACGGCTTTTAAACCCAGGGTCGACTTGAATCGAGCCCCATCGGGTTCGGGCGCGCGATCCTGAGACGCGGTTGGGGGAAAGCAGCCGCTTCCGGGCGTCGCCGGCAGGCCACCCGCGATCCACCGGGAGGAACCATTGCTGGAAGTTAAACTCATCCTATGTCCCGTTGATTTCTCGGAGTTCTCGATAAGGGCGTATCGGCATGCGCTATCGTTGGCTGAGCACTATCGCGCCAAGTTGGTGGTGCAACATATTGTAGAGCTATGGCGATATCCTTCCGTGGGCTTTGTTGCCAATGCGGGGCTCTATGAGGAGTTCTGCCGGGTGCAATGCGAGAACGGCAAGGAACAATTGCGAGAATTAGTGAATAGCTGCACAGCCGATGAGCGTCGGCCGGAGCTCGTGGTGGAACTCGGGATGGCTCCGGACTCGATTCTGGCGTTTGCGCAGGCGAATCGAACGGACGTGATCGTAATGGGGACGCACGGCCGGCGAGGGTACGACCGCCTGATGTTGGGGTCGGCGACCGACCGGGTGATGCGAAGGGCTCCCTGCCCGGTGTTGGCGGTATATAAGGCGCCGAACGACCCTTTGGCCGGCGGTGAGGAGCGGCAGCACGTTCATCACTTGAAGCGAGTACTTTTTTGTACCGATTTCTCCGAGAATGCAAAGCGAGCCTTGAATTATGCGATCTCCGTTACAGCAGAGTACGACGCCGAACTCACCCTGCTGAACGTTTTGGAGGACCTGCCCAGTGCGGCCAACGTCGCAGACGCCATTGCGGTGGCGACGGGCCAACTCGACAAACTGATTTCACCGGAGGATCGCAAAAAACGCAAGATCAAGACCGCGGTGCGCGTCGGGAAACCATACGGGCAAATCATACAACTCGCCCGGGAAACACAAACCGATCTGGTGGTTATGGCAGTGCGGGGCCGGGGCGCCTTGGATCTTGCGGTGTTTGGTTCGACAACGTACCGGGTGATGCAGTTGGGACCCTGCCCGGTTCTGGCTGTCCACGTTTGAATGCCCTGCGCGAGGGCAGGGCGCCTGCGGCTCGGCAGAAAGCGGCCGTGCAGACCGGCGCGCCACGTAATAAACTGCAAGCATGCGAAGGTTTACGATCGGTCCGATGCTTGCTTGTGCGTTGCTCGCGCCCGTTGTGGCGCAACAGGATAGCAGCCCCCTGGTTGGAAGATGGGACTTTACCGTCGCCTCACCGAATGGCGTGCGCGCCTATTGGCTGGGCGTAACTCAGAAGGGCGGCCAATTCGATGTGTGGTTCCAGCCCGCCGGCGGAAACGTTTACCAGGTGAAGGATTTCAAAGCGGAAGGGCCGCATCTTCGGCTCGCGGCCGGCTCATCGACTACTTGGGAGCTTGACGCCCATGATGGAAAGCTCACCGGTCTGGAAAAGCATGGCGCAAACACCATCGAGCTGACCGGCGTGCGGGCGCCGGAACTGAAGCGCGCGGCGCCCGCTCGGTGGACCGATCCGGAGCCGCTCTTTAACGGCAAGGATCTGACGGGCTGGCAACCGATCGGCAATCCGGCCAACAGTCACTGGATGGTGAAGGATGGGCTGCTCGTGAACCAGGCGCATGGCGCAAATCTGAAAACGACGCGCACGTTCGACGATTTCAAGGTGCATTACGAAGTGAATTGTCCCGACGACGGCAACAGCGGTTTCTACCTGCGCGGCCGGTACGAAGTCCAGATCGAATACGAGCCGCTAACCAGCAATCCGCCGGAGCGGCGGATCGGATCGGTGTACGGCCGGATCGCGCCGCATCCCGACCAGCCGCGCACGCCGGGCAAGTGGGAGACCTTCGACGTTACGCTGGTAGGGCGCACGGTGACGGTGGTGCGCAACGGCATAACCACGATCGACCACCAGGAGATAGAGGGAATCACCGGCGGCGCGCTGGATGCCAATGAAGGCGAGCCGGGGCCATTCTATATTCAAGGCGACCACACGGGCGGTCTCGAGTTCCGCAATATTACGGTCTCCGTGCCCCAGCCATAGCCGCGCGACGGCGCGCGCGGCTCAGGCAGGGCGGTACATCTCCACCGCAAAAGAGCGTCGCACCACCTCGCGGGCTTCCGCCAGCCCCGACAATTCCCCCGCTCCGATAGCCTGCGTCAGCAGGTTGCCGATGGCGGTCGCCTCGCTCGGTCCGGCGATCACCGTGCGGCCCGTGGCATTCGCCACAAGCTGGTTCAGCAATCGATTGCGCGACCCGCCTCCCACGATGTGGATCGCATCGAAGCGCCGGCCGGCAAGCGTTTCGAGGCTCTCCAGCACCTGGCGATAGCGGCGCGCCAGGCTTTCCAGAATCGTGCGGGTGAATTCGCCGGGCGTCTGGGGCGGCGTCTGTCCCGAGGCGCGGCAACGTTCCGCGATCTTGCGAGGCATGTCGCCGGGCTCCAGAAAAGCGTCGGGATCGATAGAGGCGCGGAAGGGCTGCGCGCTGCCCGCCAGCCGCACCAGTTCGTCGTAGGTGAATTCCGCGCCTTCCAGCGCCCAGGCGCGGCGGCACTCCTGCAGCAGCCACAGCCCGGCGATATTTTTCAGGAACCGGACCTTGCCCGCCACGCCGATTTCGTTCGTCAGATTCTGCTCCAGGACCTGCTCGTCGATGATGGGCTGGTCCAGTTCCGCGCCCATCAACGACCACGTGCCGGAACTGATGTAGCACCAGTTGGAGCCCTCGGCGGGAACGGCGGCAACGGCCGAAGCGGTGTCGTGACATCCCGTCGCATAGACTGGCACCACGCCAAGCCCCGCCGCCTCCGCTACGGAATCGAGCAAGGGACCGAGGCGCGTGCCGGGCGCCACGATTTCAGGAAGAATGTGCGTGGGCAGGCCCAAGCGCTCCAGCAGATCCGTCGCCCAAGCCTTGCGGCGCGGATCGTAGAACTGCGAAGTGCTGGCGATGGTCACCTCCGCGCGCGCCACACCGGTGAGCCAGTAGTTCAACAGATCGGGCATGAACAGCAGCTTATGCGCGCGGGCCAGGGCGGGCGAGCCGGCCAGCTTCAGCGCATAGAACTGGTACAGCGAGTTGATCTGCATGAACTGAATGCCGGTCTGGGCGAAGACCTCCGCCCGCGGCACAATCGCGAAGACTTTCGGCATGACTCCGTGGGTGCGCGCGTCGCGATAGTGGCGCGGATTGTCGGCCAGCGCGCCGTCGCCGCCGAGCAGGGCGAAGTCCACGCCCCAAGTGTCGATGCCGATGCCATCGAGGGCCAGCTTGCGCTCCCGTCCGGCGATGGCCAAGCCGCGTTGGATCTCGTGCCAGAGGCGCAGCGTGTCCCAGTAAAGAGCGTCGAATACGCGGACCGGCGTATTGGAGAAGCGGTGCAGTTCTTCGACTGCCAGCCGGCCGGCATCCAGCGTGCCGAGCATGGCGCGTCCGCTTTCCGCGCCCAAGTCGAAAGCCAGGTATCGTGACATGGAGTGATTTTTGCCGGTTGGCATTACCGTTATACCATCGCCACATCGATTCCGAGTCGTGCGAGAACAGGGGCGCACTGATACTATATGGGCGGATGTGCCTCGCCATACCCGGAAAGATCGTCGCACTGCTGGATACGCCAGGCGTGAAGATGGCCAAAGTGGACTTTGGCGGCGTCGCCCGCGAGGCGAGCCTCGAATATCTGCCGGAAGCCGGCGTCGGCGATTACGTGTTGGTGCACGCGGGCTTCGCCATCAGCCGGATGGACGAGCAAGAGGCCATGCGCACCTGCGAAACGCTGCGCGAAATGGATCGACTCGCCGAACTCGAGGGCCGCATAGCAGACGTGCCGTTTCAAGCGCCTTGACTGGCACCGCGACCACCCGTCGGTCCGCCACGCGGCTCAATCACCCCCTGCCCGCACTGAGCCGTACTGAATCGTACAGTCCCTCCGGTACTCAACCCTACCGGCCCGGCTTCATAGTTTTGTTAAATTTGGTACCTTATGTCTGTTAACTTTGGTACAGTAACAAAACGGGGGGGAGGACTAGATGGGCATACGCCGAAGTGTCCGGATGCTGTTGTTGAGCCTTTGTTTTCTGTATGGGATCGCTTCCGCGCTGGATTGTTCGGGCCTCCCGGTGACCTTCACCGGAGGCGAGTTTCCTACCGGGGATTTCTTCAGCAATTTCGATAACGACTGCTACACGATCCGTCTCGGGACGGGTTATGGGAACTCAAAATACGGCGATCTAAACGCGCTTTACTATCAGTTGTATTATAAGGTCGACCCGCAATATCAGCTTATCCTGATAGGAACTTTTCCCAACACACGTTACTTCTCGGTCTCACTGAACGATTCCCACTCGGCCTTATCCGAATCGCTCTTGGACACTAATATGGTGCCCTTGACTTCCCAGTATGTGAATCCTTATCAGCCGGGAGTTCCTTACGTCGATGGCCAACAGTATGCGGTACCCATCACCTTTGGAGGCACTCCAGGCACACTGGAGCCCGGTTGCATGATGACCGCATACAACGTCGTGCCCAACGGCATGGATGCCACACGGCGGCATCCGGGCATGGACTGGAACAGCGATGAGGGCTTCTCCCTGGAGTATCCGGACATCCCCGCTCACGACGTCGATACGCCGCAACATACGAACCCCAATACGGCCGGAGTTCTCATGCTCCGGGCTTACATCGACGATACTCCTTCGAGCTATGCCACTAATCCGCATGTCATCGTGCGCGACACCGCCTCGGGCTGCGCGTATCCCGCGGCTTATGCCTTGGACACGTTGCAGATCGTTGCCCAATCGGCGAGTGTGGGCAGCGCCTGGATGGATCACCAACAAAATCAAGCCCACAAAAAATATGAGACCGATTATCTGCCCAAGCTCTGCGACGCGCCCATAGCCTCGCCCGATCAGATTCGGTGGACGCGGCAACCCGAGTATGTGCCTGCTACCAATCCAAATGCTTCCTACCTGACGGCACCGCTGCCCGCCAACCTGCCCTCTACTCTTGCCGCGGCCGGGGAAGTCCTGCGCGTTCGCATGCGCATACCAACTACACCGCCGACGCCGTGCACCGATGGCTGCTCGCGCACCGGGGATGAGCAAATGCGCTATATGAGCCTGTCGTTTGTGGAACCGTCGGGAGCCACTCTGGCCAGCCTCGCCGATAACTATTTCACAAAAGATTCGAGCGGTTACGCAACCCTCATCGTGGGCACTGGCGCAACTATCCCCGCCTGGATCACCGCCGCTAACGGTTATACTTTCCTGGACTTGACCGCGCTCGAGAACTATCAGCAGTTGACTCTGCTGACGGTGCGGCACATCATCCCGGGCCCCGGGTTCGTTTGCGCCGGGCAGTTTCTTCCGTACCGCACCTCCGTGGACAGCCCCGCCGGCAGCCTCGTCGGCGACTATGAGCCGAGGGTCGACTATCCCGATGCGGCCACCCTGCCGCAGCAAGCGGCTCCGCTGGAAATGCAGGCCGCTTGCGATAGCTTTCCAGCCGGAGAGTCCGGAGTCCGCCCGAGCTGCGGTGTTCTTCCCGAACCTGGCATCGCCATCGCCGGCGTTGTGACCCAATGCCAAACGCCGGGCTGCAACCAGTTTATCGCCCAACCCAAGCCGCCCATCGTCATTACCGGCTCGGGTTTCGGTGTTTTCCCCGACGGAGCGCCCTTCGACTCCGGGACTTCGCAATATCTCCGCATTTTCGACTCCACCCAAGATTGGAGTGCCGGTTACACAAATGACACTTGCACTGTTTCCATCAGTTCGTGGGCCGACAATCTGATTCAGCTCGTGGCCAACGTCGCCGATAACGGCAAGTGCCCGCTCGGCGCCGGCGACACCGTGCACGTGGAGGTCTGGAATCCTCAGACCATGACTTCGGCTAAGGCCCAAGTCACCGTTGCGGCCAATTGATTTCTCCCTGTTTTATTCGTGTGCATTCGTGGCCAATTTCTTCGCCCCCGCCCGCTTGCAGCCGGAGTGGCGCTAAGTTATGATGCTCGCCATGCAGACCACCAACTTCCTCTCACGCCGAA
>Ga0302324_100025806_pt1 | contig 11256 bp, 8 predicted proteins | sample Palsa_T0_1_FD_201949 | JGI IMG/M metagenome (GOLD analysis project Ga0302324, IMG submission 201949) | Peat permafrost microbial communities from Stordalen Mire near Abisko, Sweden - Palsa_T0_1 | ecosystem: Environmental > Terrestrial > Soil > Palsa > Peat permafrost | place: Sweden: Abisko... | reverse complement strand
GCGGCCCTTATTGGTTCTTGGCGACCCGCGTGGCGATCGATGGCCGATAGGTGGTGGGCTCGCGTCGACTCGAACTCCAGCCTCTACCGTGTCAAGGTGGAACAGACCTTTATACCCAATAGATGACTCGGCAGGTGAATCGGCGGGCATCAATTAAGGCAGATCCAGACGCTAAATCTTCACCGGCCTATAGGGGAGCCGCATATCGGCTCTCGGACTGATAGCTCTTTTCGTGCATGGCTGTTATATGGGGTCCCTAATCGCCGCGAGTTGGAACCAGTTTGTAGAGTGGCTGAAACGGCTCGAAACCTTGCGGGAATGCGTCAAAGCCGGCCGCGAGCCCCCCTAAGCCGCTGGATCGGCGGGTTGTTCTATATCCCAGCGTTGTGTGGAACCGGATATAGCATCGAGTTTGGCAGTGGTTCCGGAGTATAATTTCCTATTCCGTGGACGCACTGGTGTGCACGAACCAGACGTGGTATTCTCGCACACTGGAGTGCAAACGAATGACGCAAATGAGGCTGGAAGCGGAAATTCGCAAGCTAATGACACGTCTGAAGCCCCTGAGCATTGCTACTCTGGCTCTTGGCGGGTCCATTCCGATGTTAGCTCAAAGTCAGGTGACACTGACGGTTAACGCGAACATGGATATCTACCGCGCCGGCGCATACAACGACGGTAGCGATGGGGTCGCGCCAGTGGTCTATAGCTTCCCCGCGCGAGCTCTTCAGACTCTGACATTTGCGAGCGTCAGCGGCATGTGGACATGTACCCCTAGCGTTCCAGCGTTTGGCCCAGACGGAACTACCAAGGGCTGTATGTATGGAGGCCTGACCACCCAACACATCAACAATCCCGTCGGGACCTTTTCGGGCTACGGTTCAACAGATTTCATCGGCGGAATGGTTGGTATATTCCTGGAGAACACGCTTCCCACATCGGCGCCGGCACCCTTACAGTTTTATGTCGGCAACAGCTCCGACGGGGCATTCAGACCGATTTCAAAAACTCGAGTCCCAAAATTGGTCAAGTATTCTTTATTGGCGACGGATTGACCGGGACTGGTTCGGGTGCCGTTCAGGTATTTTCCGTCCCTGCAACGGCCACGCACCTCTATCTCGGCTACGTCGATTCTTGCAACAACACCGTTCCCGGCTGCTACTCCGATAACTCAGGATCGCTCACCGCCATTTTCCAGTTAAACCAATATGTGTTGGACTGGGTCGAGCCAACGTTATCGTCTGCTCCTTCGGCCCGGTGTTGTTCCGGAATCGCGTATGACGCGGCCCACTTCTATACCCTGCTATTTGGCGGCGGAAGCGCCGGGCAGCCCAACCCAGCGCCTAAGAACGATACCTGGGTCTGGCATAGCGGGTCGCGCGAGCTCTCGCCCGCTACCTCCCCATCTCCTCGCAACGGCCCTAACTTAGTCTACGACCCAACCACCGGGACCGTGGCTATTCGGCGGACAAGGCGCCAGTGGGAATGACCCGAACGACACCTGGACTTGGGACGGTGTCACCTGGACCCAGCAATTCCCGCCGGTTTCTCCGCCGGGCCGCGAGCTTGACGTGCCTGGAATGGCCTATAATGCCGTCACTGAGACCGTCATACTGTTTGGAGGCAGCGGTGAGGGCGGCGCTTTAGGAGACACCTGGGAGTGGGATGGGCAAACCAAGACCTGGACGGAGCTCTTTCCGGCCGCCAGCCCGTCCCCGCGGATCGGGACATCGTTGGCATATGATGCCATCACAAGAGAGATCGTTCTATTCGGGGGCAACGGCAGCACAGGCGATCTGAACGACACGTGGAGCTGGAATGGCGCCACTTGGACGCAGCGGTTCCCGGCAGCTAGTCCTTCTCCGCGCCAAGTATCCTCCATAGCCTACGACGCGAGCCTCGGCCAAGTCGTTCTATTCGGCGGCAGGGCTCCTGACGGGCAGTCATTGGATGACACCTGGGCATGGAATGGCATCAGGTGGACCCAGTTGAAGCTGCCCGCGCAGCCGCCCGCTCGTTATACGGGCGCCATGGACTTCGACCCTTTCAGCGATGGGTTAGTGCTTTTCGCTGGATGGCTTGCATGCTGTACCCCCCTCGATGACACTTGGCTCCTGGCGCCTGTCCTCGCTCGTTGAGCTGCTTTGCGCCTAAATGAGTCTTTGTTTGCCACGCCACACCCGCCCATACGGCAACAGGGTTTTTGGTACACACATCCGGCGCGGGTGCGAAGCTTTCCGGGCACTCTCGACGGCGTGCCACCAGCCGCCGCGCGGCGGGAGCAAAGACAGGTCAAGGTAGGATTAAGGCGTCTTGGCGAGGCGACGCGCGGACATGAGCCTGCACCACATCCAGGCGGACATGGATGTCCAGGCCACGGCGGTTCGGGACTTCCAATCGGCGGCTCGGAACAGCCGCCCAGGTAGGTCCGGTGTATTCCCGCTTCTTCGGCCAGGCGTTCCTGCGACCACCGTTCGGATTAGGGATCTCCGGGCCACGGCACGGCCGGGGCTTCGCGCGGTCAAATGCCCGCGAGCAGTTTCCGGCGCCAGCCGCCCGTTGCCGCGACCGCCAGCGCGGGTGAGCGACGGGCCGTGCTCCTTCCACGATGGACCACCGGCCATCCCGCCACTCGCCGTGGACCATCGCGAGCGCCGCGTCGTCGGACCAGCGCAAACCGTTCGCTGCACGCCTCTTTGGAAACCTTAACCGCAACCTTTGGTCCAGCCGCGTGTCCGAAGCGCTCCTCGAATACCCGCCCGTTCCGCCTCAGGCGTACTTCAGCAGCGCCTTGAACCCGTAGTCCATATGGTGCTGGATATGGCAATGAAACAGCGTAGGCCCTGGTTGGTCGGCGGTGAAGTCCACGCTCACTCGGCCATACGAGGGAGCCACCACCGTATCCTTGATGATGCCCGCCGTTGCCCTTCCGTAGATCTCCGCGATCTCGAGCTGATGCCGATGCAGGTGCAGCGGATGCGAATCGTCCGTCCGGTTTCGGAACGTCAGCCGGTAGCGCGCGCCCGACTTCAACACGAACTCCCGGTCGTGCGGATAAGGCTCGCCGTTCACCGTGAACAGGTTGAACTTCCCGGCCCCGCGCGGCACCTTCTCGAAAATCATCTCCAGTTGCTCCTCCGGCGCCGGTCCTGCAGCCCGCTTGCCGAAAATCGTGTAATCCCATCCCGATTGCGGCGGCGGCATCCATTGCGGACTCCGCCGCTGGTTGGCGTACTCGATCACCACGCCGAGCCCGCCGTCGCGCACCATATCTTCCGGCGCTCCCATCACCCAGACTCCCGGCTGATTCATCGCCACCCAAGCGTCGATGCGCTCGCCCGGCCCCAGCATCAACACGTCCACCGCCGCGCTTCGGGGCGCCGGGTTGCCATCGAGCGCCACAATATTGAACTTATGCCCGGGCAGCGCCAGATGCCGGTTCTCGATCGCGCTCGCGTTCAGAAGATGGAACATGATGCGCTCGCCCGCCCGCACCCGGATCGGTTCGCCCGCCCCCAGCGCTTTGTCGTTGATCGAATACAGATCGGCCGCCACTTCGAGCCCCGGCGGCCGCGTATCCAGCACCGCAGGCTTCTCCGGCTTCGGCCCGGAGGGGTCGAGATCGTCGGTATCCATGTACTGCGAGGTGAAGTACGGCTCCCAGTCGCGCAGCGCGAGGTAATGCTCCCGATCGTAGTTGCCCGAGTTGGCCCCGCCTTCCACGATCAGAAATCCGAACTGTCCGGTGTATGTCCCCCGGTGCAGATCGTCCATCGACATAGCGTGGGTGTGATACCAGCGCGTGCCCGTGGGCGTCGGCGTGAGTTTGTAGCTGCAACTGCCGTGCGGCGGCACCGGCGGCGTACCTTCCTCTTCGGAACCGTCCACGTCGGCCGGAATCAGCAGCCCGTGAAAATGGATATACTCGGGCGTATCGGTCTTGTTGACTACGTTGACCGTTACCGGCACGCCTTCCTTCATCCGCAGCAGCGGTCCCGGCGACATGCCGTTGTACCCGATCGTGCTCACGATCCGGTTGGGCGCAAGTTCCACCGTCACCGGCGCGATCTCGAGGTTGAATACCGTTCCCGAAATTTCTTTGGCGCCCGAAGCCGCCGCCGTCATAGGCCCCGGCATTGGCGTGGGCATCTGCGTCTGCTGCCCCGCTAATGGTTCGGTAGCCGCCGCTCCGGCCAGTTTGAGGAAATCGCGGCGATCCATGTGGGTTGGGCTCGGCATCGAAAAGAATTCGTTGGGACCTTCGTCCAGCGGGTCGTTCGTGGTACGCTCCAGGATAACAAAGGCCGCTACGGACCATGAAGATTGCGTGTCCCCTGCTGGTGATCTGCCTGCTGTCGATGGCTTTCGAACTCTCTGGCTGGCAAAGGTTCGGCGGATCGCCCTCCCCCGGCCTTCAGCCCTACGACCAGTCCGACCTGTCTATCGGTTCCGAATTCTTCTTCAGCCGCCTCCGCTACAACACCGGCTATGGTGGCGGGTACGGATACCGCCGATTCGGCGGCGGATGGGCGCAGGACTTCCCGCGCGCCGACCACGATTGCCTTGCCGCCCTCCGCCGTCTCACCCGCATCGATTCGCCCGCGCCCCTCAACGTGGTCGATATCGATGACGACCACATGTGGGACTACCCGTGGATCTACGCCGTCGGCGTCTCCAACTGGGCCTTCACCGACGCCGAAGCCCAGCGGCTTCGCAACTTCATCGCGCGCGGCGGATTTCTCATGGTCGATCACTTCCACGGCCAGGCAGATTGGAACCGCTTCATGAGCGGCATGAGTATGGTGCTGCCTGACGCCGTCGTCGAAGACATCCCGGACGACGACGCCATCTTCCACGACCTCTACGACATCCGCGAGAAGTTCCAGATCCCGGGCGAGCAGTACGTGGCCACCGGACGCACCTATGAGAAGGACGGCTATATCCCCGGCTGGCGCTGCATTCGGGACAAGCACGGACGCATCGTTGTCGCCATCTGTTTCAACATGCACCTGGGCGACGCCTGGGAGTGGGCCAACACTGGCGATTATCCGGAGAAGTTCTCAGGCCTCGCCTTTCGCATCGTGCTCAACTATATCACCTACGCCATGACGCATTGAGGCCCGGTGCGTATCCGCACCATAACCTCAATTACGACGAATTTCCTCGCAAAATCTTCTCCACCGGATCAACCATTTACCGGCACTCTTCGATTCCATCGCTGAGCCCTCATTTCAAAAAGAATCGAACGGGCCTGCGGGCTCGCCCCGCTTCCCGCAACTGCCGGCGGCCAGTTTCGGGCGCGACACGCGACCAAGGCAGAGCCTTCATCCGCCGCGACGGCGCACACAGCTCGACGCGATTACCACGCCCGAGCGAGTGGCGCAGGAGGGCGTGCGAGCATGCCGCGGCGCGAAACGTCGCCCGCGCCGGCGGCCGTGCCCCTTCCACGATGCGCCACCGGCCATCTCGCCGCGCGTCGCGGCCCATCGAAGCTGTTCAAGACGATTCCTTCATCCACCCGCGCCGACGCCCGCGCCCCTTCCACGACGCCCGACGCCCGACTCGCCGCAGGGCGTGACCAATAGATGCGCCGCGGCGTCGGACATGGTGGGCCGCAGCCCAGGAGCGGGCGTTTTGGCCGGTGCCATGCCAACTACCGGCCAGTGGCGGCGTTTCTTGCGCGGCGGAGGATCGCTTCGGTCTCCTCCAGCAGATGCTTGCTCTGTTCGTGAAGCGCCCGGTACTTTCCGGACAATTCGCGAGTCGCCTCTCCCGCCAGTTCTCCGCTGCGCTCGTAGAGATCCTCGCATTTTTCGACCAGTTCCTTGCCGGCGTCGATCATGTAATCCGCGGCTTCTTCTCCTTTGCGGGCCAATCTCCGCCGGGTCTTTTCGCCGGACGCCGGTGCCAACAACAGTGCCGCCGCTGCGCCGATTGCGGCTCCGAGGAGGAAGAATGCGGCTTGGTCTCCCACTCTTGAATCGCTCATAGTTCTCCTTCGTGTAAAAGCGTTCTCTATCTGAGCTTAGCGCGCTCTTGTCGGGCACCAATCGCACAATTTCAAAACCGTTCACGGGCGTGTACGGATTTGCACCTGCGTTGGTAAGCCCAAAGTGGTCGTGGTAGCGAGGCCGCCCCTTCCCCGACGCACCCCAGCCATCCCGCCACTCGACGCGGCCCACCGTGTGAGCGGCGCGGCTTCGGACCGGCGCGGCCCGGCGGTGCAGGAGCGAACGCTTCGCGCAGCCCGATGCCGGCAGGTAACCGGCGAACCTGGAATCGCGACGGGGTGATTCTCTTCGGAAGTTCAGCAATGCCAGCCGGCCATCCTGCGCGTCCACGCACAGGACGTAAATATTGCCGTAGCGATCAAAGCACCTGGAAGAGCATGTTGCTCGCAATCGTGCCGCTGGGTGTGACCACTTGAACCGTGCCCGTGCTCGCGCCGGACGGAACGGTGGTCTGGATGGCGGTGGGAAAGAGAATAGTGAATGCGGCCGGCGTGCCGTTAAAGGTGACGCTGGTTGCGCCCGTCAGATCGGTCCCCAGAATCTTAACGGCCGCCCCCACTTTGCCGAAGGCGGGGAGCGTTTTCACGAGGGGACCAAGACCCATGGATAAGCGGAAAACGGTGCCGTACTCTCCGGCCCCCCCGCCGTTCGTTGTTCCATAGAAGTTCCCATCGGTGCCCTGGACTAACCCACCTAACGGAGCAGCGCCGCCAGCACGGTCGAAGCTGTGCAGGGTGGTTAGCGTGCCGGTGGGGGCGATTTGGAAAACGGTGCCATAGCCATAGAAGTCGGCCCCGCCGTCCGCCGTCGTCCCGTAGAAGTCTCCGTGGGTGCCTTTAACCAACCCGCCGGACGGCTGAGCGCCGTCAGTACTGTCGAAGCTGTCTAGGAGGGTCAGTGTGCCGGTGGCGGTGATTCGGAAGACGGTGCCATAGACGCTGGCCCCGCCACGGTTAGTTGTCCCGTAGAAGTTCCCATTGGCGCCTTCAACCAATGCGCCGTACGGATTAAGGCCGTCAGTGATGTCGAAACTGTAGAGCGGCGTGAACGCGCCGCTAAGGCCGATCGCGTAGATTGTGCCCGCGTTGTAGGCTCCGCCTTCGGTCGTGGTTCCATAAAGCATCCCATTGGCGGCCTGGACGAGGCCCGCAAATGCGTTGGCGCCGTCAGTCCCGCTGAAGCTGTGCAACGTTGTCAGCGCTCCGCTGGGGGTGATTTGGAAAATGGTGCCGTTGCCGCTGGCCCCTCCTCTGCTGGTTGTTCCGTAAAGCATCCCGTCGAAGGCCTGGACCAGTCCGGCTTAAGGGTTAGCACCATCGGTCCCGCTGAAGCTATGCAGCGTCGTTAGCGTTCCATTGGGCGTGATTTGAAAGATGGTGCCGTAGTCGCCATTGGCCCCGCCGTAGCTCGTTGTTCCGTAAAGCATCCCATTGGGCAGCCCGGCTTGGGGATTGGCGCCGTCGGTACCGTCAAAGTTGTGGAGGGTTCTCAACTGGCCCTGTGGGTTCATGACGAAAACCGTGCCAAGATTTTGGGACGTGCCTAGGGAGGTGGTCCCGTAGAAGTTCCCGTCAATTCCCTGTACGAGAGACTCGTAAGTGGGGATAGCGCCGTTGGGCCCGCTAAAATTCACAAGGGTAGTGAAGGTCTGGGCGTGCGCGGCGATCCCCATCATCGCACTGACTAAGGCCAGCGCGCGCACCTTTTTCCAGCACGATTTGTCAATACCAACCTGGTGGCGGGTGTCTCTTTCCGGTTTGTGACCACGCGCTTGGCGCCGGCGAGTTTTCGCGATGTGTTGTGGCACCGAATTGTCCTCCAATCGGACGTCTGCGGAGCATACCACGTTACGTTGTACCACCAGATAAGACCTCTCTTCTGCATCAAGGAGTTGGCCGGTGTACCGTTCACAGGGCTCGACCTTCCCGATTTCGCGCTGACACTTCCTGGATTGCGTTTCGGTCCGAAACGATTCTCAAGGCCTCGTCGAAACGTGCCTGCCGCATGTTTTGCGAGAATTGTTCCCAATGAACCCAGCCGTAGATGGTTTTCGCTTGGTTGTCCGCCAGACCGACCTCGCGCGCCCAGAAGTGCCGTTGAAAGTCACTGTATACGGGCACGGGCTCACTCCGATCGGTCGGCTTACCCGACGATCCCAGCGTCAAGAAAGCGACGGCGTAGAACATGTGTGCGAGCTGTCTCATCAAATAGAACCGGGCTCTCTGGTACTCATCCGGCGGTTCGCCGAGATACTCCTGAAGGTAGATCCTTTCCTCCGATTCATTGGTGACGATCATGTTCGCAACCACCGCCAGGTCGGCATACCGATCGTTCTGGAAAGCAGCCTCCCAGTCCACCAGCCACAGGCGGTTGCCGTCGAAGAGCATATTATCCGGCTTGAACAGGTCGTTATGACCCGGCGCCAGATCCGAATCGAGACGCGAGTACACCGCGGCCACTTGCTGGTAGCGAGCGAGAAGTTCCTCGGTTTCGTTTTCGGGTAGAATGCTCGACGCCCGGAACTTCTGGAGGAATCCGTCCAGGGCCGGTCCTTTGTTCAGCAGGAACGTGCATGTGGTATTGAAGGGGGCTCCGGGAAACGGCGGCAGCGCGTGCAGGGTCCGTAGCGCGGCGGGAATCCGAACCAGCGCGTCCGGCGCCGGTAAAGGTACAGCCTCCACAAAATCGGTGATGGAGATCCGATCCTCGGCGCTGGCATACCTGACACGCGGCGCCAAGCCTGCATCGGCCGCCGCCTGCATGCAGGTGAAGTGCCGTCTCATATCGCCGGGGCGCGTGTTGATTCCGCAGCAGATATGCAGATCCTCGCACGACAATGCGACAGGCCCGGTTTGAGCCGGGCCGCTCGGTCAGGTCGCGGATGTCTTCGAATTCGGTGACACCGAAAGTCTCGTTCAGGCCGAAAGTCACGGCCGCGCTCTTTTCTAGCGGGATCATAAGCCTCCTCTGATATTGGATTGCGGGACAACATTCGAAACTGACGAAGACGCCAGACCGATGGTGCCGCAGGGCTTCTGGGTGCAGAGTTGCCGACTGCGGCCCAAGGAAGGAACGCGCGAATCGCTGAAGATTGGTCCCTTAGGCGATATTACTCGATTTTCGGGCCGCAGACCAGTTTTGAGTCCGGCTTTGTTGTGCTTCTATCTTGCTTGTTTTCTGTGCGTTAGACTTTCTTTCAGGGTCCTGTTATCCTAGAAACGGCAGGAGTTGCCGCCCGTTTCTCCGCGATGCCTCGTCGCTATGCGCCGATGGTATTTGGGAATCCTTCCAGAATGCTTCTCGGCTTCCGTCCGGAACGAGCGTTCAGCCTACCCGAAATCCCCGCCTCAGTCAGCCTGCCGATCGGTTGCGTACAAGCGATAACGGCGTCTGGACGCCCCGCGTTGGAGCGGTGCGAGCGGCAGGCGTGCGGCACGCCGCCCGCGCCCGGCCATGCTGCTCCACGGGCACGCTTAGCGCACAGCCGCACGCTCGTTTTGGCGGACGCGTTCCAACTCCCACTTGAGGCGCTGCAATGCGGCCGCGGTCTCATCAGCCCGAATCGCTGGCCGACTGTCGTCGCCGTGGCAGGCGTGCATCAAGAGGCAGATGTCTTGGAGTTTTCCTCGATCAGGGTGAGGGCTTCGGCTGGTCAGCATTCCGCCGCGTCGATTCGTAGCTCTATCGTGATTTGCTCGCCACCACGCTGTTTCTTGGCAAACGGCGGGCGAAAAATGAAACGCCCAAACTGCGACGTCTTGTCACTCGAGGGCGCCGGCCGCTCGACGCGATGACCACGCCCGAGCGCCTCCGCTGGAGGCGTGCGAGTCGTAGGCCGCGCGCGATGCGCCCGCCCGCGCCGGCGGCCGAGCCTTCTTCGCAGCAACACCTAACCACCCGCCGTCTCGCCGCTGAGCGCGGCGCAGGAGCGTGGCTGGCGCTTGCACCGCCTGATACCAGTCGGCCGGTTCCGGGCGCGAGCCGCCCGTTGTCCGGCGCGGCGACCGCCAGCGCGCGAATGGGATGCGCGTTGCGCGGAAGGCGTGGGCATTTCACCACCATCGTTCCGGCGCGCACGCCACTCGACGCGATGACCACGCCCGAGCGCCTGGCACTGAGGCACACGCCGCGATATGTCTCCCGCACCGCCGGCCGTGCCCCTTCCACGATCCACCACCGCACCCCAACCGCTTGGCCCATCTTGAGCGCCGCGGGCTCGGACCGTGGGGCAGCAGCCATATGCAATGCGTGCGGCGCTGCGCCTTCCGCAGTGTAGCGCTGCGCCGCGCGATAAATAAAACGTGTTTGGCTTGCGCCGCCGGAGTGAAAGCGCAAAGGGGCGGGTATCCGTGCCACCATAAAGGAGAGGAACACCGCGCATCAAAAGCGGCGCAGAGCGCCCCGTTTTGCGCGGTTCTTGGAAGGAGGAAAAATGACAATACGTGAGCTGGCGGTTCTGTGCGTCCTGGCTGGCGCGCAGACAATTTTGGCGCAGACTTTCACTACGCTCAGCGATTTCGACGGAACAGACGGCATCTCGCCGGAGGCTGCCTTCGTACAGGGCGCCAATGGCTATCTGTACGGCACGACCTATTCGGGCGGAGAACACTCCGCCGGGACAGTGTTCAAGATGACGTCATCGGGAACAGTGACCACCCTGTACAGCTTCACGGGCGCCGGGTCGGGCGTCGGCGACGGCAGCGGACCGTATGCCGCTCCAATCCTCGCCACCAACGGCAATTTCTACGGCACAACGCCGTATGCCGGGGCGAGCGACTTTTATGGCACGGTCTATGAGATCACTCCGGCGGGCAAGCTTACCACGCTCTATAGTTTCTGCGCCTCCGGGCCTCCCTGCACCGACGGCGAATACCCTTTCGCCGGGCTAGTCCAGGGGGTCAACGGGAGCCTCTACGGCACAACCTCCGGCGGCGGAGCAGCCAGCAGCAACTGCCCGGAGGGTTGTGGCACAGTCTTCACGATCACTCCCGCGGGCAAGCTCACGACGCTGCACAGCTTCGTCAAGACTGATGGTTGGTATCCTAACGGCTTGGTGCTGGCCGCCGACGGGAACCTTTACGGGACCACCTACCAGGGCGGAACCGGCAATAACAACGGCGGCACGGTCTTCAAGATGACGCCTACCGGCACGCTCACAACCATACATAATTTTGCCGGTTACCCGAATGACGGCGCCGAGCCCTACAGCGGCTTGGTGCAGGCGTCCGACGGAGATTTCTACGGT
>Ga0302324_100025801_pt1 | contig 11258 bp, 11 predicted proteins | sample Palsa_T0_1_FD_201949 | JGI IMG/M metagenome (GOLD analysis project Ga0302324, IMG submission 201949) | Peat permafrost microbial communities from Stordalen Mire near Abisko, Sweden - Palsa_T0_1 | ecosystem: Environmental > Terrestrial > Soil > Palsa > Peat permafrost | place: Sweden: Abisko... | reverse complement strand
GGATTACCGACGTCAGCTGCCGATCGAACGACTCGGCGTGACGCTGGACGCGGCACCTGGCTTCGGCCTGGTGGTGTCCTACAACCCCGGCTACCAAAGCGTGCTGAAGGATCTCAAGGACTCCACGCGGCAGCGAATGGTTGCCATCGAATTCGGTTTTCCGGCGGCCGAAATCGAAGAGGGGATCGTCGCGCACGAAGCTGGCGTGGACATGGCCACGGCGGCCGAGTTGGTGCGATTCGGCCAGGCCATCCGCCGCCTGGAAAACGGTGGCCTGCGCGAGGTCGCGTCCACCCGCGTGCTTATCGCGGCCGGTCGGCTGATCGTCGAGGGGCTGCCCATGTACGCGGCGGCCGAGGCGGCGATCGCCGGCCCGCTCACCGACGACGTCGCGGTGAATCGCAGTCTCAAGGAGTTGATCAGCGTCTATCTGACGGATTCTGTCCGATCCGGTGATTGACGCGGCTCAGCGCCGCCGCTAGGGTCTGAACAAATATTAGGTTTGCCAAGGCCGGGCAGGTAAAACGCGGTGAGCGCGTCCCAGTGGAGGTCCCATGTCCTACGAAAGCACTGCTGAGCCCATCAAGATCGGCTATCTGATGGACTTCAAGCTTCCGCCGGGGTTCCCCGAGGAGCTTTTCGCCTCCTTCACTCAGACTTTCGACCTGATATTCGAGGAGGCGGTGCAGCAGAGCCTGATGGACCGTCCCGTGCAGATGATCTATCGCGAGGTGGAGGGTCTGCCCAAGGGGTCGGTCAAAGCGGTAATCGACGCGTATGCCGAACTGGTCGACGAGGGCTGCCTCGTGGTCTTCGGCCCCAACATCACCGATAACTGCGTGCCGTTGCGCGAAGCCATCGAGGAACGGTTCAAGGTGCCTGCCATCAGCGTCACCGGCACCGACGACTGGCTGGGCGAGTGGACGTTCGCATTCCCCCAAGGATCCATGACCGATGAGCCGATCTTCCTGGCCGATCTCATCGGCAAAAGAGGACTCGCCGAGATCGGTGTTCTGGTCGAGCAGAGCCTAATTGGCGAGAGCTACCTGAAGAACCTGCGAAGTGCCTGTCGGCGCAAGGGTATTCGGATCGTCGCGGAGGTCTCAATCGCCCAGACGGCTCAGGACATCAACGCCGCGGTGCAAACGCTGCACGAGGCAAAGTCCGAGGCGATCGTGCACCTGGGATTCGGATTCGGCATCGTCTTCATCAACCCCGCGCTGGAGGCCATCGGCTGGGACCCGCCGCGCTTCACCACCACCGCATGGCAGAACGCGTGGGTAAATCCGATCATGTGGAACGCGTTCATGGGGTGGACCGGTGTCGACCAGTACGACGAAGCTAATCAGATCGGGCAGGACTTCCTCGACAGTTACGCGAAGAAGTACGACGGCAGTCGCCCCGAATTCTGCGTGACCGTGGTCAATCGCGACGTTGCCGCCACGCTCGTGCGGGCATTCACCGACGCTCATCCGCTCAGCCCGCGCGGCGTCAAGGAGGCGTTGGAGCGGGTCAAGATGATGCCCGCCGCCTCGGGCGCGCCCGGCACCCGAGTGTCGTTCGGCAAGTGGACCCGCCGCGCCTGGATGGGTGCGGGCTACCTGGTGGCTCGCACCCTGGACGCCGACGGCATCAACTCGCACCTCGTCGACCGCTTCGGAGAAGAAGGGTGAGGAAGAGATGAGCACAGATCAATCGACACCGCTTGCCGCGGGCAAGGATTCGGCCTCGCCGCCGGGGCTCAGGCGTGGCTGGGGCGGCTGGATCGCCGGTGCCGCACTAGCCGCCTTCGCGCTGTTCTTTATCGCGAACTGCCGGGTGGCCCTCGACCCGCGCGTCGCCAACCCGAATGTGCACGGCCGGCCGCGCCCGGTGAAATTTATTTTCGGTTTGGACTACATCGACTTCCTGGACGCCGCCACCGTGGTGGCGCTGATCGTGCTGCTGGTTGTGTTCATCAGGGGCTGGCGGCGCAATCCGGGCAGTCCGGTGATGCTGATGTTCCTGTGCACCACGCTGATCGTATGGCAGGACCCGATCATGAACTGGTCGCCGTTCGCGGTCTACAACCCCGACCTGATCCACTGGCCGGAGTCCTGGCCGCTGGTGTCGTTGTCGCCGAGCGTCGAACCGTTCGTGGTCTTCGGCTACGTGATGTTCTACTTCGGGCCCTACTTCCCGGCGATCTGGATTCTTCGGAAGCTACAAGCCAAATACGGGCCAACGTCGTTCGTGTCGCGTCGCCCACTGGTCACCTTGGGACTGCTCGCCCTGGCGATCGGCTTCGTTTTCGACGCGTGGCTCGAGATTCAGTTGGTGCACACCGGCATGTACATCTATGCGCAGGTGATTCCGTGGGGCTCGATATTCACCGGCACCACGTTCCAGTTCCCGCTGATCTGGGAGTCGTTCTCGGTGTGCTTCGTCATGGTGCCGGCCGCGATTCTGTGCTATCGCGACGACACCGGTAAGTCGGTGGCGGAAAAGCTTGCGTCGAAAGCGAAGTTGTTCCCGACGCGACCGGTGCTGGGCACCTTCCTGGTGATGTTCGCCATCATGAATGTGTCGTACTTCGCCTACGGCGGGTGGTTCTGGGTCATCAAAGTCAGCCATGCCGCCACTTCGGTGGCCTGCCCGTGGCCGTATCCGGAAGCCAAAGTGTATGACCCGCAGGGCTTTTACGAGAAGGCCGGCGCACAAGGGCCGTACTCGGTCGGCATCTGGTCAACCTGGGCGAGTGGGGAGCCGAATGGCCGGCCGCACGTCCAAGCACCGCCACCGGGTCAGGGCGCCTGCGCGAGCAAGAATGGCTGAGCCGCGCACGGCCGTCGTCACCGGCGCTTCTCGTGGCCTCGGGTTCGCATCGGCTGTGCGCCTCTACCGCGAGGGGTGGCGGGTAGTCGCGGCCATGCGCGAACCCGACCGGGGGCTTCCACTGCTTCGCGACGAGGTTGGCGCTGGTGGCGATGACGACCGGCTGGTCGGTGTGCAGCTCGATCTGTTGGACGCCGGGTCGATCGCCGCGGCGGCCAAGGCGATCGAAGAAGCTGTCGGCGCACCCTATGCGCTGGTGCACAACGCGGGAATCTCCGCAGCCGGCATGGTGGAAGAGACCGATATGGCGTTGTGGCAGAGGATGTTTGCCACCAGCGTCTTGGGTCCGGTCGCGCTTACGCAGGCGCTGCTGCCGTCGATGCGCGCAGCGGGCGAAGGGCGCATCCTGCTGATATCCAGCGCGGCAGGCGTACGCGGTCAGCCCGCTACCGCGCCCTATTCGGCGGCCAAGGGCGCCATGGAGCGCTGGGGTGAGTCGATGGCGGTCGAGATCGCGCCGTTCGGTCTCGGTGTCACCGTGTTGGTGGCCGGCACCTACGACACCGCGATCATCACCGATGCGGGCACGATCGACGATCGCGACTTCGGCGGTCCCTATGCCCGCCTGCACAACACGATGAACAGCCGCGGGCGGTTTGCGATGCGTCTCGCCAGGCCACCCGAGCGATTCACCGACGGACTGCTCAAGGCACTCGAAGATCGCGGATCGTTCCACCGACATGGCGTCGGACCGGATGCGTCGATGTTGTTGGTATCAAGCCGGATTCTTCCCGCCATCGGCATGCACCACATGTCGCGTGTGGTGCTCGGCATACCCAAGCAGGGCTCGATGCGGGACGGGGCGTGGCCGTTGACGACCGCTCAGAAGGCAATGGTGTTCGCGACGAAAGTCATTCCGCAGCCACTCTTGCAACGCCTCGCGACGATGGCGGCCAAGCGCCGCCAGGGAACTGAAGGGAACTGAGGAACAAGCATGGAACAGCTTTTCGACGACCTGGACGACTTCGGCGCTTTCGACGACGCGATTTCCGGCGACGTGCGCGACCCGTACACCGAGCTGGCGCGACTGCGCCGCGAGGAACCGGTGCAGCGACTCGACATCTCGGGAGCGCTGCCACACGATGAGTCCCTGCCGATGTTCATCGTGTATCGCCACGAGGATGTCCAGCAGATGCTGCGCGACAACGAGACGTTTTCCTCGGCGGCCGTCATTGCGGCGTTCGGCCCGGTGCTCGGCGAGGGCGTAATGCTCGGCATGGACGAACCGATCCACGGTCGGCTGCGTTCACTGGTGTCGAAAGCGTTCTCCCAGAAGGCTTTGGCGAAGTGGCAGGACGAGCTGGTCGGCCGGGTGGCGAACGGTCTGATCGACAATTTCGCGGCCAACGGCAAGGCGGACCTGGTCAAGGAATTCACCTTCGACTACCCCAGCCAGATCATCGCGGGGCTGCTGGGCTTGCCGGAAAAGGACTACCCGCAGTTCCAGCGCTGGTCGATCTCGCTGCTGAGCTGGCTGATGAACCCCGAACGCGGGCTGGCGGCCTCGGCCGCTCTCTGCGACTACTTCGAGCCGATCCTGGAGGCCCGCCGCGCCGAGCCGAAGGACGATTTGATCAGCGCGCTCGGTGCCGCCGAGATCGAGGGGGAGAAGCTCACCAACGAGGAGATCTTCTCGTTCCTGCGGCTGCTGCTGCCCGCCGGCGTCGAGACGACCTACCGGTCGCTGGGCAGCCTGCTGCTCGGACTGCTGTCCGACCCGGAGCAGTTGGACGCGATCCGCGCGGACCGCTCGCTGATTCCGCAGGCGATCGAGGAGGGCGTGCGGTGGGAGCCGCCGCTACTGACCATCACCCGGGTGACGACCCGCGACACCGAACTCGGCGGGGTCAAGATTCCGGCCGGCTGCACGGTGATGCCGATGCTGGGCGCGGCGAACCGGCAAGAGGACCGTTACGAGGATCCCGACTCCTTCAACATCCACCGGCAGGCCAAGGCCAACCTGGGCTGGGGACACGGCGTCCACGTCTGCCTCGGTATGCACCTGGCGCGGCTGGAAATGCGCACCGCCATCAACCTCCTACTGGACCGGCTGCCCAACCTGAGACTCGATCCCGACGCCGGCGACCCGCACGTCCGCGGACAGGTGTTCCGGTCGCCGACCTCGGTGCCGGTGCTGTTCGACCCGCAGTAGATCAGCGATAAGGCCTTTACATTGGCAGGGGCCGCCGTAATGTCGTAGCTGAGCGTTCGCTCAACTTTCCGCTCAGGAGGGACGACGCGATTGACCGGGCCACTGCGTGACATCCGGGAGTTCATGGGCGATGCGGACGCCTACCGGGACGAGCTGCATCGACGCTGGACGGGGCTGCTGAGCTACCGCTACATCGGACGCAATCATTCGTCGATGAACATCGGCGACAGCGACGACACCGTCGTCATCCGTCGCGACATGCGCAACGAGGCGGGCGGAATCATGGTGGCGCCGTTGGCCATCGCGTCGCCCGAGGGTTGCCAGACCGACATGGTCGCCGTACCCAACCCGGTGATCGCCTCGGTGCAGATCGTCGATCCCGGCTACGACGTGAAGAGGGTGGAGATCCTCGAGTCCGGCAACGTTCACCAGGGCCGGATGATGGGCTACGGGCGATGCAAGATCGTCGACGCCGACAACCCCGACCGAGTCATCGCCTTCAACGAGGGCCAGGGCGCGATCATCGGTATCCCGCCCGAAGGCCTTGGCAAGATGGATGTTTCGGGCACCGAGCTGGTGATCGAGGATTCGCCCGACCTGCCGCCGATGTGGCAGGCGTTCGGCGCGTCAAGACGGACCGACGGCCACTGGCAGCTACCCGCCCTCAGCGCGGAGCTGGCATCTCCGGACGCGGCGCTGCACATCGGGCCGCAGCACGTGGTGCTCGAAACCGCCGCGATCGATCTGGCCGCCGACGCGGCCGGAACTCGCAAGCTGCAGGTGGTGAGTTGGCACGTGATGTTCATGTCGCGCGGCAAGGTCGGGCCGTTCCGGGTGGACGGCGCCGCGCACGTCGGCGGTTCGGGCAAGGTGGGTGTGCGCATGTTGCTGCACGACGAGGGCAACGCCGACAAGGCGGTGACCTCGGCCGCAGCGGTCTTCGAGATCGTCGGCTAGTTCAAGGAGTGAATAATGGCTAATGCCAGGGATGCTCGTCAGTGGGCGCGCAACTCATTGCATGGCATCGGCGACTCGCTGTACACCCCGTTCAGCGGGCGCGACGGCGACGACATCGACTGGGACGCGTACCGCACCCTGGTCCGGCACTGTGTGGGTACCCTCGGCCATCCGATGCTCTGGGTAACAAGCGGTCTATCGGAATTTTGGTCGCTGACCATCGCAGAGCGAAAGAAGCTGCTGGAAGTCGCCATTGAGGAGGCCCGCGGTATCGACCCGGACGTCATCGTCCAATCGTGTACCGCGGCGATGTCGGCCAAGGACTGCCTGGAGCTCACCCAGCATGCCCAGGACGTGGGCGCCGACATTGTCTACATTCAGACCCCGATGATGGAATTGCACGGTGGCGAAGGGGCTTTGAACTACTTCAAATACATCGCTGACCGCACCGACATCGCTCTGGGAATGTTCAACTCGCCCAGCTCGGGATACGTGCTGTCCGCTCAAGAGAGCGCGCGCATAGTCGAGGAGATCCCCGCGGTGTGCGCCACCAAAGAGGGATCATTCCGACCGCATCAGAGCCGCTTCCTGCACGAGCTGGCACCGGATCTGGTGATCTGGGAGTGCGATACGACGGTGTACCGGGCCGGCTGGCTGAAATCGGGCATCGTCGGCCCCGGGCAGCTGGGTACCGCTGGCTACCTCTTCGAGACGCCGAAGAAACGCGCCCTGTCGGAGTATTGGGACTTGGTCTGGAACGAGAAGTTGGTCGAGGCAATGGATTACGCGCAGGAGTCGGGTCTCGACCAGTTCGAGCTGGACATGCGAGGCTGGTTCACCCGGTATCCCGGCCGGCCCGACTACTTCACCCATTGGGGTGGTGCGTTCAAATACGCCGCGTCGGTGATCGGACTGCCGGTCGGCTCGTACCCGGAATCCCGCCCGCCGCAGGCCAAGTTGCCCGAGCAGGCGCGTATCGACATCCGTGCCGCTTATTGCCGATTCGGGCTCATCGGCGAATAGTCCGAAAATAACCGTGATACAGGAGGACTCGTTATGACCGACGCCAAACCACTTGCCGGCATCCGCATCTTGGAAGTCGCGGCGTGGACGTTCGTCCCCGCGGCCGGCGCGGTGCTGGCCGAGTGGGGCGCCGACGTGATCAAGGTCGAGCCACGTGAAGGCGGCGATCCGCAGCGTGGGCTGGTCACCATGGGCCTCATTCCCGGCGGTCCGACTGCCGTCAACTACATGATCGAAATGCCTAACCGCGGAAAGAAATCCATCGGCATCGACCTGACCACACCGGGCGGTCAGGAGGTTGTCTATGAGCTGGCGAAAACCAGTGATGTGTTCCTCACCAGTTATCTGCCCGGTCGTCGTAGACACTTCGGCATCGAGGTCGAGCAGATTCGCGCCGTGAACCCCGACATCATCTATGTTCGCGGATCCGGTTATGGGCCGCAGGGTCCCGACGCTGACCGGCCCGGCTATGACGGCGTGTCCTTCTGGTCACGCGGCGGGATCGCCGATGCGCTGACTCGCGAGCTTCCTGAGCCGGTGATGCAGACCCCGGCATTCGGCGACCTGATGGGTGGGCTGACCATCGCCGGCGGGATCGCCGCCGCGCTGTACAAACGCAAGTCGACCGGTGAGACCTCAATCGTGGACGTCTCGCTGCTCGGCCTCGCGGCGTGGGCGATGACCCCGCAGGTGACCGCCGCGATGCTCTACGGCGGCGATCCGATCCCGACGTTCACCCACCGCGACATGCCCAACCCGCTGGTGGGCAACTACAAAACCAAGGACGACCGCTACATCACGCTGATGATGTTGCAGGGCGACAAGTTCTACCCCGAGTTCATGACGGTCATCGGCCGTACCGACCTGATCACTGACGAACGCTTCGCCGACGGCCACAACCGCTTTATGAACCGCGGCGAGCTCATCGACATCATGGATGAGGAATTCGCGTCAAAGACCGTCGACCAGTGGCGCGAGATCCTCAAGCCCTTGTCGGGTGCCTGGGCCGTCCTGCAGAAGACCAGTGAGCTGCACGAAGATCCCGCCGTCATCGCCAACGGTTACATCCCGACGGTGAACGCGATGAACGGCAAGCCCTACATCCTGCCGACCAACCCGGTCCAATTCGACGGGCATCACGTCCAGCCGACCGGTGCACCCGAACACGGTCAGCACACCGAGGAGATACTGCTGGAAGCCGGGGTGGACTGGGACAAAATCGAGCAGTACAAGCAGGACGGGTCGATTCTGTAAGCGCCGACCCGTCCCGGCTGCTGGATCGGATGGTTCGGCTTTCCCCCGCAAGCGGGAGGTGCCCCCACCTCAGGGCGTGCCGCCCTGCATCGTCGCCGTACTAGGCGCTGCGGCGGATTCCGCGCGTCCGGCTGATGTCCCGCTTGAGCAGCAGTTCGCGCTCGGTCTCCGACAGGCCGCCCCAAATTCCGTACGGCTCACCGACGTCCAGGGCATGCGTACGGCACTGGGCCATCACTGGGCAGGTGCGGCACATCTCCTTGGCCCGACGTTCCCGCTGCAGACGGGCCCGACCGCGCTCACCGTCTGGGTGGAAAAACACTGACGAATCCACCCCGCGGCAAAGGCCGTGTAATTGCCATTCCCAAATGTCGGCATTGGGACCCGGTAGTTGCTCTGGTTGCGGCATTGATGTCCCTCTCTTCAGGCCAGTTCGCGATCACGTACGTCGTCAACTGAATCGAGCGGGTCGTCGGTGACTACTCGTCGACATAAACGTAGAGGTGCTAGTGAATTTCCGTCAACAGGCTGTAATCTGCCGAATGCTGAAGTGCGGCTTGGGAATTTACCCCGAGTTCATGGACGCGATGAGTCCACCTAGTCGAGGAGTGCATGTTGACCCCCTGCTATGTGGAAATGTCGCAGCTCGCGGCCGAATTATGCCGCATGCACAACAAATATGATCATCGACGGATTTAATACCGGTGTAACTCAGAAACCATGAAGTTTTAACGGGTAGCCCGCCGTGATACATATCTCTCGCCGCTCCTCTGTCGAGTCAGAGCTTGCCGCCGTCGCGTTCGGCGACCAGCCAGGACGCTGGCCGTTACCTGCCGCCATAACACCGCATCAGCAGTGGTTACGTGCGGTCGGCGCCGCGGGACAGGGCCGCTACGGCACTGCCTACGCCGACCTTGCGGCGCTGCGCGGAGCCGCACCGTCGGACCGGCTTTCCTCGCTGGCTCATAGCGCACACGCGTCGTTTCTGCGCCAGCTGGGCTGGCACAGCCTTGCCCGCGGTTGGGACGGTCGCGCATGGGCGCTCGCCGGTGACGACCCTGAGGCGGCCGGCGATGCGTTGATCGGGCTCGCGGCCGACGCGCTGGGTGTCGGGCGGCTGGTCGCCGCGGCGGCATTGCTGCAGCGGGCGGACCCGTTCGTCGCGCAGGCGCCACCACGGCTGGCGATACGGAAGGCCTGGGTCGCCGCTGAGCTGGCGATGTTTGCCGGTGATGGTGGCGTCGCGGTCCGTAACGCGGAGGTGGCGGTCGAGTTGGCTGCGACCACGCTCGACGGCTCGGCGCGGCACCGGGCCAAGAGCCAAGTGGTGCTGGCCGCGGCGCTGTGCAGTTCCGGCGTGCTCGACCGGGGGCGCGATGTTGCCGACGCGGCGCTGGAGCTCACCGGCCAATTGGGGCTGGTACCGCTGCGCTGGGCGGTGGCCTGCTTACTCGTCGACCTCGGCACGGAAACCCCGACCCGGATCGCGGAATTGCGAGACCTCCGCGACGACTGCGCCCGCCTCGTAGAGCACTGGGGCGGAGCCTGGCGGACGCTCTAAGCATTGCTGGGTCACTATGGTCGTAATGGAGTCCCATCGAATCGGGCAATGGCCGGTTCGTAACGCTGGAGATGTTGCCGTCGATGACAACACAGGAGGACCGTCTCGACGCTGTTGTTGCCGATGCGGTGGCAGGCGATCGAGACGCGCTTCGAGAGGTACTGGAGACGATCCGGCCGATCGTGGTCCGATACTGCCGCGCACGAGTCGGCGCGTTTGAGCGCAGCGGTCTGTCGGCCGATGATGTGGCACAGGAGGTTTGCTTGGCCGCCGTCATGGCGCTGCCGCGCTATCGCGATCGCGGCCGCCCGTTCTTGGCTTTCGTGTACGGCATCGCCGCGCACAAGGTGGCCGACGCGTACCGTGCCGTCGGCCGCGATCTTTCCTACGCCATGGAGACCGTTCCGGAACGCCGATCGGCCGAGCCCGGTCCCGAGCAGGCGGCGATCGACGCCGACTCCGTCACCAGGATGAGCGAGTTGCTCGAGATCTTGCCGGACAAGCAACGCGAGATCCTGATCCTGCGTGTGGTCGTCGGTCTTAGCGCCGAGCAGACCGCCGAGGCCGTCGGTAGCACGGCCGGAGCGGTGCGAGTTGCCCAACACCGCGCGTTGGCGCGGCTGAAATCCGCGATCGCCGCGGCAGGACGAGACTATGTCTGACCCGTTTGTCACACCTTTTGATCAGCCCGATCCGGATGCGGTCGCGCGCAGCGAGCGGTTCGTCGACGCCTTGGCCAAACGCGAGCCGGTCGATTTCGTCGACGTCGGCGGCGCCGGCGACACCGGGGACCGGGCGCTGGCCGGGCTGCTGGAGGACTGGCGCGACGAGCTGAGGATTCTGGGTCCCCGCAGGGTGTGTCCGGAGCAGGACGCGGTCGCGGTGCTGAACCGTGGGCTGGCGGCGCGCCGACGCGCCCGGCGCCGGACAGCCCTGGTCAGCGCGTTGGCTGCGGCCGTTCTCGGTGTCGCGGGATTCGGGATGCTGTTCGGGGAGCCCGCGTCTGTGCACGACGACCAGATCGCCGTGTCCGCCGAGACCGACCTGGACCAGGTTCAGCAAATGATCGCCCTCGGCCAATGGGATCAGGCTCAGAACAAACTTGCCGCGGTCGGCGCTCACGTGCAGACGGTCAAGGACAACGGCCGCAAGCAGGGGCTCATCGACAAGGTGAACCAGCTGAACGCGAAGGTCGCCAGCCGCGACCGTAATGCGACGATGCCGCCCAACGCGCTGCCGGGCACGGCCCCGGTGGTCAGCGCAACAGCCACCGTGGCGGTGATCCCGCCGGGCGATCCGGTAATCACGGTTGCGCCCAACCCGTTTGGCGGCTAAGCGGACTCAGTCGTCGAGAAGAGGGAGGCGCTCAGCGGCGCCCGTGAAAGCCCTCGGTGTCCGTGGTGGCCTCGTTGAGCGAGGCGTCGGCGTATCCGCGGC
>Ga0302324_100025800_pt1 | contig 11258 bp, 14 predicted proteins | sample Palsa_T0_1_FD_201949 | JGI IMG/M metagenome (GOLD analysis project Ga0302324, IMG submission 201949) | Peat permafrost microbial communities from Stordalen Mire near Abisko, Sweden - Palsa_T0_1 | ecosystem: Environmental > Terrestrial > Soil > Palsa > Peat permafrost | place: Sweden: Abisko... | reverse complement strand
GTGCTCGTCAAGCGCGCCGCGGTGCTGCAGGAGGCGGACGCCGAGTTGGGCGAGATCGAGCGGATCCTGAAGCTCGAGGAGACCGGTACGGCGGGCACCTGCGCCAACTGCGGCGCCCCACACAGCACCGGCGCATCGTTCTGCTGGCAGTGTGGCCAGCCGCTGCTGGCGCAGATGCCGGCGACCGGCAGCGGCGCTCGGTAGCTCCTCCCGCGCGAGCCGGTGCGGGCCGCTCCCGGCAACCCGTGCGCGCGCTGCTAGGTTGGCGCAAATGACACCTGATTCCACCAAGCCGACGCTCGTCTGCTACGACGGCTCCGACGGGTCCAGCCGCGGTCTGGATGCGATCCGCGGCCTGCTGGCCCCGACCGAGGTCGTGATCCTGACGGTCTGGCAGCCGCTGGTCACCAAGCTTGCCGAGACGGGCAGCTTCGGCGTGTTCGCGCTCAATGACGAGACCGAAGTCGACGAATCCGAGCAGTCGGCGGCGCGTACGGCCGCCGAGGAAGCGGCCGAACGGGCCCGCGCGGCCGGGCACACCGCCACGGTGCGCGTCGAAGAGGCCCAGCAGGCGGCCTGGACGAAGATCATCGAAGTCGCCGATGAGATCGATGCGAAGCTGATCGTGTGCGGCACCCGCGGGCGCGGCCCGCTCCGGAGCGCGCTGCTGGGATCGGTCTCACACGCGGTGCTGACCCACAGCCACCGGCCGGTCCTGATCTCTCCCGCGCCGCGGCAGCCCGCCGGATGACCGACGCGCCGCGGGCGCACTGCGGTCGGTGACGCTCAGCCGAAGCGGCCGGTGACGTAGTCCCGCGTGCGCGTGTCGACGGGGTCGGAGAAGATCTTCTCGGTGGTGTCGTACTCGACCAGCGTCCCGACCCGTTGCACCGAGTCCAGCGAGAAGAACGCCGTACGGTCGGCGACCCGCGCGGCCTGCTGCATGTTGTGGGTGACGATCACGATCGTGAAGCGGTTCTTGAGCTGGTGGATCAGTTCCTCGATCGACTGCGTCGCGACCGGGTCAAGCGCCGACGCGGGCTCGTCGAGCAGCAGCACGTCGGGCTGGGTCGCGATCGCCCGGGCGATGCAGAGTCGCTGCTGCTGGCCGCCGGACAGGCTCAGCGCCGACGACTTCAGCCGATCCTTGACCTCGTCCCACAGCGCCGCCTGGTGCAGCGCCTTCTCGACGCGCTCGTCCAGGCCCTTGCGCATCCCGAGGTTGCGCGGAGCCCAGGCGATGTTGTCGTAGATCGACTTCGGGAACGGGTTGGGCTTCTGGAACACCATCCCGATCCGGCGTCGGACCTCGACCCGATTGGTCGCCTTGTTGTAGAGGTCGTGGCCGTGGTAGAGGATCTGGCCGTCGACCCGGAACCCGGGGATCGAGTCGTTCATCCGGTTGAGGCTGCGCAGAAACGTCGACTTGCCGCAGCCCGAGGGGCCGATCACCGCGGTCGCCAGGTTGCGGTAGATCTTCAGCGTGGTCCAGGCCAGCGCCTGCTTGGGACCGTAGTGGACCGACATGTCGGTGATGTCGAACACCGCCGGCCGGATCAGCTCGTGGCCGACTCCGTTGGTCAGCCCGGCCGTCGCCGCGACCGCCGGCGGCGCGGGCGTCGGCTGCAACCTTCTCCGTGGCCGCGCGATCTGGTCCGGTGGATCGATGCTCATAGCCCCATTCTCCTACGGCTGCGCGCCAGCAGCAGGCGGGCGCCGATGTTCGCGATCAGGATCAGTCCCAGCAGCACGAGCGCGATCCCCCACACGCGGGCGAGCGCGTCCGGTGTCGGTGACTCGGCGGCCTCCCAGATCGCCAGCGGGAGGTTCGGGACGCCGTGTCCGAAGATGTCGATCGTCGTCTGGGAAGGGTTGAACACGCCGTCGACGATCAACAGCGGCGCGGTCTCGCCGGCGGCGCGGGCAACCGCGAGGATCGCGCCCGTCAGGATGCCGCCCAGGGCGGTCGGCAGGATCACGGTCAGGATCGAGCGCCAGCGATCGATCCCGAGCGCGTCGGTGGCCTCGCGCAGCGATCGCGGGATCGTCAGCAGGACCTCCTGCGAGGTCCGGGCGATCAGCGGCAGCATGATCATCGACAGTGCCAGCGAGCCGGCGAACCCCGACTGCTTGCCGGAGACCAGGCTGTAGACGAACAGGCCGATGACGACCGTCGGGAACCCCTGCATCATGTCCAGGCCGGTCTGCAGCGCCTTTGCCAGCTGCGAGCGACGGGAGGCGAACTCGACCAGGTAGATCGCGCACAGGACGCCGAGCGGCGCGGCGATCAGCGCGCCGGCGCCGACGATCAGCGTCGAGCCGATGATCTCCGAGCCGATCCCGCCGCCGCCGCCGAACTGGCTGGCGTTGGTCGTCAAGAACGACCAGCTGATCACGCTCACGCCGCGCTTGATCACCTCGAAGGTCACCCACCCCAGCGCGCCCACCGCGATCGCCGCCGCGGCCATCGTCAGGGCCTGCACCACGCGTGAGATCACCAGCCGGCGCCGGAGGTTGCCGGTCGCGACCAGTGGCGCGGTCGGATCGTACGCGGCGAGATCGCCGCCGGCGGGCGAGGCTTCGGTCGCCATCGACCAGTTAGTCCCTGCCGACCGAATAGCGGCGGGCGATCCAGCGCGCGGTCAGGTTGGTCGCGACGCCGAGCACGAGCAGGATCAGCGCCAAGTAGTAGAGCGCGTGCCTCTGGGCGTTGGTTTCGATATAGGTGATCTCCTGCGCGATCAAGGCCGCCATCGTGTTGCCGGTCTGGAACAGGTCGCCGTGGATCACGGTCCCGCCGCCGATCGTCAGCGCCACCGCCAGCGCCTCGCCCAGCGCCAGCCCGAGCCCGAGCATCACGGCCGACAGGACACCCGACGCCGTGGTCGGGATCACCACGCCGCGGATCACCTCCCAGCGGGTCGCGCCGAGCGCCTCCGCGCCGTCCTTGAGCTCGGCCGGGACCGACAGGAACAGGTCCCGCGACAGCGATGCGACGATCGGAATGATCATCACCCCGAGGATCAGCGAAGCGGTGAAGATCGACACGCCGGTCGGCTGGGCGGGGCCGAACAGGCCGGTCCAGCCGAAGATCGTGTGCAGCGGCCCCTCGACGTGCTCGCTGACGAACGGCGCGAACACGATGATGGCCCAGAAGCCGAGCACGACGCTCGGGACCGCGGCGAGCATCTCGACCAGCGGACCGACGACCGTGCGGACCGGCTTGGGGGCGAGCATCGCGAGGTACAGCCCGATCCCGATCGCCAACGGAGCCGCGAGCGACAGCGCCGCGAACGAGGTGACGCCGGTCCCGAACAGCACCACGGCGGCGCCGAAGTGGCCGGTGTTGGGCGCCCAGGTGGTGTGACCCAGGAACGACAGCCCGTACTTGCTGATCGCCGGCGCGGCCTCGCGGGCGATCTCGAAGATGACGCCGGCGAGCGTGACCAGTACGAGCAGGCCCGCGCCGAGGCACAGACCACGCAGGATCAGGTCGCCGCGGCTGACCTCGAACGGGGCCGACGCGCGCGCACCCGCGCGGTGGCGTATCGAGGCCAGCATGGACACCGCGCGGCAATCTAGAGAACCCCCGTCGCGGGACACCCGGCGCGCAGACGACGATTACAAGATAGCCACAAGACAGTAACAACACCGCAACGGGGCCGCGTCCGCTGCGGACGGTTCGGTCTTGGTCGTGGTTACAGGATCGCCACAACTAGGTAACAGCGCGGCAACGATCGAAGCGGGCTTGCGCCCCATGCTTGCGCTGCTCGAGTAGGTCGGCCGGGCCAAGGCGAGCACAAGCAACCCCTGTCACCTAGTTGAAAGGTCCTACAGACTTGAAAGGCTTTGCCTCCACTCGCGGGAAGGTATTCTCGGTTGCCGCCGCGACGCTCGCCGTCGCTGCGCCGCTCGGGTTCACCTCCCTCACCTCCACGGCGTCCGCCACGACGGGCACGCTGACCGGCGCCGGTTCGACGCTGGTCGCTCCGCTCGAGGCCGCCTGGGCGTCCGCGTACCAGAAGAGCAGCGGTAACTCCGTGAGCTACTCGCCGGTCGGCTCGGGCACCGGGATCACGGACATCACCAACCGCAGCGTCGACTTCGGCGCGTCGGACGCGCCGCTGACGCCGACGCAGGCCACGGCCTGCGGCGGCTGCGTGACGATCCCGTGGGCGCTGACCGCCACCGGGGTCGGCTACAACGTCCCCGGCGTCAAGGGCAACCTGAGGCTGACCGGCCCGGTGATCGCGCAGATCTTCCTGGGCACGATCACCACCTGGAACAACTCGGCGATCAAGAAGCTCAACCCGGGCGTGAACCTGCCGAGCACGCAGATCACGACCGTGCACCGCGCGGACGGCTCGGGCGACACCTACGCGTTCACGAATTACCTCGACCACGTGTCGAGCGCGTTCGCGGCCAAGATCGGCCCGCCGGCCACCTCGGTCTCATGGCCGGGCGGCATCGCCGAGACCGGCAACGGTGGCGTCGTCTCCGAGATCAAGGCGACCCCCGGCGCGATCGGCTACGCGGCCGTGTACTACCTGATCAGCCAGCGTGTCTACGCCGCCGCGGTCCAGAACGCCGCCGGCAAGTACGAGTACCCCAACCTGAACAACATCGCCAACGCCGCCAGTACCGTCACGCGGGTGCCGGCGAGCGGTGTGCTTCCGATCGTTGATCCGCCCAAGAAGGCCAAGATCGCCTATCCGATCTCGACCTTCACGTACTGCGTGGTCCCGACGAGCGGCAACAAGCAGGCCCCGCTGCTGCAGTCGTTCATCAACTTCGACATCACCGTAGGCCAGTCGTTCGGTCCGAAGCTCGACTTCGTGCCGCTCCCGAAGGTCGTCGTCAAGGCTGATAAGGGGTTCGTCTCAAGGCTCAGCTAGCAGTGTCCTGGGCCCCTCGGGGCGCACCGATTGACTCGACCGGCCCGGTCGCCCGCGTGGCGGCCGGGCCGGTCAGCTTAACTGAGAGGTCCCGAGCTCGCTCAGCCGAGGACGGTCGCGCAGGCGTGGATCCCGACCGCAGCCCACGCCCGACCGGCCGCGTCCTCGACCGGACCGAGCTCCGACTGCAGGTTCTTGATCGCGGCGACCGGGTCGTTGCCAGCCTTCAGCCCGCTCAGGGTGGAGCGCAGCAGCGCCAGCTCCCGGTCGGTGACTCGCAGCGCCGCCGCATAGCCGTCCTGCAGCTCGCTGGAGGCCTTCAGCTTGTCCAGCGCGGCGACCTGCGGCGCCAACGCGGCGATCCCGCGGTGCAGGAACTGCTCGCCCTTGGCGGGTTCGCTCGGGGCCGTGATCGACTCGCTGGACCGTTGCGCGGTCATGCAGATCCGGCTGGCCTTGCGGCGCAGCTGCATGCTCGACAGCGAGCTCGAGCCGCAGCCGCCGAGCAGCGCGCCGGCCGCCAGCGCCGCCGCCGCGGAGGTCCTGACCGTTCGCGAGGGGCTCATCGCAGCGCTATGGACAGCAGCGCCTCGAGCTCTGAGATCGTCCGTTGCGCATCGGTGTGATGGACGGTCGCCATCCCCAGCTCGGCGGCAGGGCGCAGGTTGATCGCCAGATCATCGACGTACACGCACGCGTCCGGCGGCAGACCGATTGCCTGCGCCCCCAGCTCGTAGATCCGCGCCGACGGCTTGCGGATCCCGACCTCGCCGGAGATCACGACGCCGTCGAACAGCCGCGCCAGCAGCGATCGGTCATAGCGGCCCGTTCCCCAGGAGTTGGAGATCAAGCCGGTCGTGATCCCGGCCGCGCGGGCGCGGGCGACGGCGTCCTGCATCACGGGGTCGTCCGCGCCGCCGGCGAACAGCCGATCGATCAGCCCGTCGCCGTCAACGCCGAGCATCGCCGCGAACCGCGGCTCGAACTGCGCCTCCTCGATCGTCCCGGTCTCCAGATCGACGAGCAGCTTGCGTGCCTCGGGATCGGAGCGAAATCGCCGAGCGACGGCGTCGGGCGAGATTCCCTCCTGCTCGCAGAACGTGGCGAAAGAGGCGAACACGTCGGTCGTCATCACCCCGCCCCAGTCGACGAGCAGGCCCCGTGGTGCGTGCGCCGCGGTCATCGCGGCTTACGCAAAGCCCGTGCGGGTGACCTGCAATGCGCGACGGGCGAGCTGCACGACGCCGTCGCCGAAGGTCTTCAGGTACGGGTCGTCGGTCGAGCCGGCGATCGCTCGCTTGTAGTTGCCCTCCATGAACACGACCGCCTTCCACAGCGCCAGCGTCACGTACCAGTCCAGCCGGCCGACCGCGCGGCCGGAGCGGGCCTCGTAGCGCTCGATCAGCTCGGCGCGGCTCGGGAAGCCGGGCTGCCTGGTGACCGTCTGCAGCGTGAACGATTCCGGGTCGTCGTCGGGCTGGACCCAGTGGATCATCAGGTATCCGACGTCGGCCAGCGGATCGCCGATCGTGGCCATCTCCCAGTCGAGGATCGCTGCCAGGTGGGCGGGTGGGTCCGGTCCGTAGATCGTGTTGCCCAGGCGATAGTCGCCATGGACGATCGTCGCCGGCGGTGACTGTGGCAGATGCTCCGCCAGCCAGCCGCCGACTTCTGCCACCTCGGGCAGGTCACGCGTGCGGTTGTGCTCCCAGAGGCCGCCGAACCTCCGCAGCTGGCGTTCCAGGTAGCCGGTCGGCTTGCCGAAGCCGTCGAGGCCGAGCCGCTCCCAGTCGGCGGCGTGCAGCTCGACCAGCCCATCGATCAGCTCGTCGGCGATCCGTCGGCGCTGCCCGTCGTGGTCCAGCGCAGCCGGGACGGAGTCGGTGATCACCTCGCCGTCGACCAGCTCCATCACGTAGAACGGCGCGCCGATCAGCTGTTCGTCGTCGCAGACCGCGAGGATCTTCGGCGTGCGCACGTCGGTCGGCGCGAGCGAAAGCAACAGGCGGGCCTCCCGCAGCACGTCGTGGGCCGAGGGGGGCAGCGGACCGCGCGGAGGACGGCGCAGCACGACGCCGGTCGACAGCGCGAAGGTCACGTTCGAATGGCCGTCGCCGATCGGTTGCGCGGTCAGCTCGTCGGGTGCGTCAAGCCCGTGCGCGCGCAGGAAGCCCAACAGCGGTCCGATCACCAGCAGCGGCTCGCGCTCGTTGGCGCGTCCCTGCTCGTGCGTGCGGACGATGTCGTCGGGGGCGAGCGCGACCGGCATGTGAGGGGGCAGCCTACCGCCGGCTTGGCGCGGGCAGCCTCCCGCCGGTCGGGTCCGCACCGGCTTCGGCCCGGATCACGGCCGGGCCGACCCCGCTCGGCGCCGTGGACGTTGGTCCGGGCTAGGCCGCGAGCGGCGTGCGCGCGCAGACCTCGCGGTCAAAGCGCCAGCCCTGCAGCTGGTCACGGTCGCCGGCGGCGCCGACCACGGTCGCGCCCGTCCGGCGCTCGATCAGTGCCAGCAGCGCCGCCATCCGCTCGCGCAGCGCCTCGCCGAGGTAGCTGTCGTCGCTGGCCCAGTCGCTCTCCGCGCCTTCGATCAGCACCGTCACCCGGTCGGGGTGGATGCGCTCGATCTCGGTCAACAGCGCGGAGTCGGTGTCGTTCGGTCCGAAGATTGCAAGTAGGTCGCTCATGGGCGTGCAGTCTTGTCCCGATCCGTAAAGCCGGCCTGAAGGCGTCCGAACAATTCCCGGTGCCCGTCGGTAGTGGCCCACTAGGCTCGTTATTGCCATGCCCGAGCTGCCGGAGGTCGAGATCACCGCCCGCCTGATCGGCGCGGCGATCACGGGCGCCGAGGTCGAGTCGGTGCTGACGCCCGGGATCAACGCGCTGCGGAGCTTCGACCCGCCGTTGAGCGCGATCGACGGCGCCGCCGTCACCGGCGTCGGGCGTCGCGGCAAGCTGTTCGTGATCGACTTCGACGGCGGGCTGCACATGCTGATTCATCTGATGTCGGCGGGTCGGCTACAGCTCTACGACACGCGCGCGTCGCTGCGCGACCGGACCTCCCGGCTGCTGCTGCGGCTGCGTGACGGCCGCGAGCTGCGGCTGCGTGAGTTCGGTACCAAGCAGGCGGCCTGGGTCAAGCTGCTGACCGACGAGGGCCTGGCGAACGACGAGACGCTTCAGGCGCTCGGTCCGGAGGCCTACCCCGACCCGCCGCCGCTGCGGCCGCTGCTGCACGCGCCGCGGCCGCTGCACGCGCTGCTGCGTGACCAGCGCGTGATCGCGGGGATCGGCCGCTCGTGGGTCGACGAGATCCTGCACGCGGCGAAGCTGTCGCCGTTCAAGCGCGGCGCCGAGCTCTCAGACGTCGAGTCCGAGCGGCTGCGTGATGCGATCGTTGAGCAGCTGGGGCGGGCGCTGGCGTACTACGAGGAGCACATCGAGCTCCCGATTCCCGACAAGCTGCCGATGCCCCTGCGGGTCCACCGCCGCAACGGCGAGCCCTGCCCGCGCTGCGGCTCCGCGATCGAGGCGGTCTTCTACGAGGACTACGTGATGTGCTACTGCCCGACCTGCCAGACCGACGGTAAGGTGCTCAAGGACCGTCGGCTCTCACGGCTCTTGAAGTAGCCGGCCGGTCTCCGGTGGCGCCGGTTGGAGGAAAATGAGGTGCCGCAGGCGCTTTTCGACGTGAGATGCCGTATAGCCGGAACAACGTCGAAACACGCGGCAGGTAGCCACGCGCCCGTGCCAAGCCGTGACTGTGGGCGCAGGCCACGCGCCGGCTCGATCGTCGATTTGCCGATGAGAGGTGGCATTTTCCTCCAGCCACGGCGCCCGCACTAGGATCGCGATCATGCTCGAACCCGGAGATCAGGCCCCAGACTTCACGCTGCCCGACCAGAACGGCGACCCCGTGACGCTGTCCACGTTCAAGGGCCACCACGTCGTCCTCTACTTCTACCCCAAGGCGGACACCCCCGGCTGCACGACGCAGGCGTGCGGCGTGCGCGACCACCGCGCCGACTACGAGCGGGCCGACGCGGTCGTGCTCGGGGTCTCGCCCGACGCGCCGAAGAAGATCGCGAAGTTCGACCAGAAGTTCGGGCTCGGCTTCCCGCTGTTGGGCGACGAGGATCACGCGGTCGCCGAGTCCTACGGGGTGTGGGTCAAGAAGTCGATGTACGGCCGCGAGTACATGGGCAACGAGCGCACGACGTTCGTGATCGCACCCGATCAGACGATCGAGCGGGTGCTGCGCAAGGTCAAGCCCGGCGAGCACGACGAGCTCGTGCTCGACGCGCTCGGCGGCGTGGCCTGACGACGCCCGCCGTCCTGCGCAGGTCAGCTACTGCCCGCCGGATGTCGCGGTGCCGGCTTCTCCGCCGGAGCTCGCCGTCTGGGTCGGCACGCACAACGCCGGCCCGTTGTCCTGCGGGGGCAGGTAGACGGTTCCGGCCGGGCACTTGCCGTTGACGGGCTTGGAGGTGCCCGGGAGCGACGGGGTCCCGTTCGGGTTGCAGTCGGGTCCCGCCGTGCAACTCTGGCTCGACGAGCTGTGCGACTGCGTCTGCCCGGGCGACACCGGGGCGCCGCCACCGGACGTCGAGTTCGCGGTCGCCGGCGGCGTGGTCTGGGTCACCGAGGTGGTCGTCGTCGTGGTCGTGGCCGGGCCCGCCGTGGTGGTTGCCGGGCCGGCGCCGGTCGTGCTCGATTGGGTCGTGCTCGACGACTTGGCGTGTTTATGGGTGGTGGTCGTCGTCGAGGAACTGTGGCTCGAGCCGCCACAGGCGGCGAGCGCCAATGCGAGCACGACCATGGCCGCGGCTACCACGGCCACGCGCGCAACTGCTACTGGCCACGGCGTACGTTGCATGACTTCGGCGAAGCCCGGCGGGGGCCGGGTTACTGCAGGCCCTCGCGCGCTTCGCGCACGAGCGTTACGGCCTCGGGGAAAACCACGGCCATCACCGAGCGGAGCTGCTCGGTCTGCTGTTCGGTCGTCCCCTGGATGTTGACCCGGTTGATCGCCGCCATCGTCAGATCGACCGCGAGCTTGATCGCGTTGTCGGCCCAGGCGAGTCGCTGCGCGCCCTGCATCTGCTCGGCGAACTCTCCGAGGCGGCGTTGCAGGTCGTCAGGATCGCCAAACATGCCGCCGAATCCACTGCCTTCCATGTTGTCCATGGTAGCCACACCGCGGGCGGCACACGCTGGCGGTTGGTTTTTGGCCGCCGACCACTAGCATTGGCGCCCGTCGATGTCCGCCGAAGCCCAGCTCCAGCACGAGAGCCGCGTCCGCAACCGGCAGGCGGTGATCGCGACCGTCGCCGGCGTGCTGGTGATGGCCGCCTCGATCGTCGGGCTGATCGGCCCGCACGCCAAGGTCAACGAGCTCACGCTGGGGTTGCTGACCGATCACAAGCGAGGCGTGCTGGACCTGATCGCCGGCCTGCTGACGGCCTTCGCCCAGGTGGCCGTCGCCGCGACGCTCGTGTTCCTGTATCGGTGCTCGAAGGCGCGGCGGCCCGAAGCGCCGGTGTTCATGCCGATTCTGGCGGTCCTGGGCGCAGCGATCACCGGGGTCTGCGCGATCGTCAACCCGATCATCCTGCACTCAAAGGTCGATCAGTTCATCTCGACCGGCGCGCAGACCTATGACGAGGCCAGCCGGCTGACCGGCGGGTCGCTGCTGCTGGTGCTGCAGATCGGCTCTCAGCTCGGATCGTTGCTGCTGGCGGTCGCGTTCGTGCTGATCTCGATGCAGTCGATGCGCGTCGGGCTGTTGCCGCGCCCGCTGGGCTACATCGGGATCTTCGCCGGGGCGCTGATCCTGTTCCCGATCATCGTCGTCCCGGTCGTGCAGCTCGGCTGGCTGTTGTCGGTCGGCTACCTGCTGACCGGCCATTGGGCGAGCGGCGTCCCGCCCGCATGGCGGACCGGCAACGCCGAGCCGTGGCCGTCTTCGAGCGAGGTGCGGGCGCGACGGGCGGCCGCCGGCCCGTCGGCGTCCTCGCGGGGCGGGGCGCCGTCGCCAGTCGCCGCCGCCGACGGTCCCGTGATTGAGAGCGACTCCTCGCCTCAGCGGACCCGATCCGCCACCCCGAAGCGCAAGCGCAAGCGCCGCAGCTGACGCGGTCTCCCGCGGGCCTCGGGCAACTCGCGCAACGTCTCGATCGAGCGTGCCTGCAGCAGTCGCGCGGCCGCGCGCTGTGCTCTGACGCACGTCAGAGCACAGCGCTGACGCACGTCACTCCGCTGTCTGAGGTTGCAGCGCACGCGCGCCGGTGAAAGGCTACCCCGCAACTCGGACCAACGAGCAGAGGGAGGATCTATGGAAGGCAGCAACGCACCGCGTGGCCAGGA
>Ga0302324_100025799_pt1 | contig 11258 bp, 10 predicted proteins | sample Palsa_T0_1_FD_201949 | JGI IMG/M metagenome (GOLD analysis project Ga0302324, IMG submission 201949) | Peat permafrost microbial communities from Stordalen Mire near Abisko, Sweden - Palsa_T0_1 | ecosystem: Environmental > Terrestrial > Soil > Palsa > Peat permafrost | place: Sweden: Abisko... | reverse complement strand
GATCCTAATCCGGTCTGAACCGCCCATAAACCGCCAGTAAGAAATCACGGGAAACCTCGCAACAGGTTTATCGTAACAGCTTCGCAGAAAACGCGAAAGGCCTGTCGCTCTAACAAAACTCGGAGAACTGGTTTGATTTTGGATCCTCACCCGAGCACACGAGCCAGAGGTTATCTACTCACCTTCGCGTAGTTTCCGTGCCAACCTGGTTTCTGCGGCGGTCACCTTAGTCTCGGCGCTGTCGTCGCGAAGTGTAGGTTCGTTCCAGTGCGGTAGAGGATCACGTTCTGCGAGGCGCAACAGGATTTGAGCCCCGGTATTTTCACCGAACAGCGTGTGTATGAAGTGGTAGGTTCGATCGACGACATCGATCATGAGGCGCTTCATTTCGTCGTCGTTCAGACGCGACACTTTGGGCCACGGAATGACACCGTAAGGACTGCTGACGGTGACATCCTCGTAGTCCCCAGATGCCGAAGACGGAGATGTCCCAGCATGGAGATCCTCCAGCATCGAATTGCGAAAGCACTGCAGAACCATGTATTTTGCAAGGCGCTGCTGAAGCGCAGGGTCTGTAATGAATGCGCGGATTTCGTCATGGTCGCTCATACGGGTCTCCCGAATTCTTCCACTATGACATGAACTCGCAAGATCGCAGAGATTGAGTTGGAAGCTGGGGCGGTCAGGAGACTAGGGCATTCACGGGTAAAGCTAGAAAAGCCCGCGCCAGCGAGAACGCCAGCGCGGGCATAGCGCTGGTCAGTACTCGCTCGGCAAGTGGATTACTCTGTTGGCAAAGTACAGTGTGAGTTCATCCAGCGGAAAATCCGTGTGCTCGATCTGCTTGGTGAACACGATGTTGCCGTTGCCATCGTCGCACGTAAGCGTAGCGGTCTGGTCGGGACGTACGGCGAGCTTCCAGACTTGAAATTTTTCGGCGGCAACGGCCTTGTTGTACGGCTGAATGATCGCGATTTCGTCCAGAAGCCAATACGCTCCACCATGCTCGGCAACGTGCTGCGCGCCGTCGGTGTAGAGAACGTTCCGGTTGATCCCGTGCCGATACCAGTTTTCGCTGCCGGTGAACTGCGCGAGATCGCTTTTGCTGAGAGTCTTCGTCGTCATGTTGTGCCTCTTTCGTTTGAAGTGACCCCACGGCGGGGGCGAGAGAGGCAACAGGAACGGCCGCACTGAAGGCGCGGCGTCATAGGCAAACGTGGAATAAATGAGGGGTAGCCCGTAGGGAATTATCGTTTATGCCGCGAAAGTGCCTTGACGCTAGCCTACGGCTGTTAGGTTGACTCCGAACCAGTCCGTTTGTGGGTCGCAGAAAGAGGCACACGATGACGAGTAACACACGGCTGAGATCGCGAGTCCTAGAAAGCACGGAATGGAGATAGCTCTCAACGAAGACACCCGTTTTGAGAAGATAGACTGGTAAGCTAGGCCTAGCATTGACAGCACCTCTAGGTGAAAAGCGCAGATATGAGAGTTGCACGGCTGGAGATTAAGAATTTTCGTGGTATCAAGAGCGCTTGTCTTGACTTCGCCGGTCATACCCTGCTGCTTGGTATGAATAACGTCGGAAAGTCTACTGTCTGCGAAGCCCTCGAATTAGTGCTTGGCCCGGAGCGTCTGTCAAAATTTCCGCCAGTCGAGGAATTTGATTTTTACAACGCGCGATACCTTGAGGGTGATGGGGAGACATCGATCCCGATCGAGGTCGATGTAACGTTGACTGAACTTTCCGAGGAAGTCGCCAAGAAGTGCGCTCCACACGCTCATCGTTGGCATTTGGAAAAGAAAGATGTCCTGGCTCAGGGCGAGGCTGATGTCGTCGATGATCCCCGTGTATGCGAATGTCTCAGGCTCAAAACCATAGCTTCGTACAATCGGGAGGAAGACGAGTTCGAGGCCCAAACGTTTTTCGTCGACGGCCCGCCGAATTCCGAGGGCGGGCTTGCCGGAGTTCCGAGAAACATAAAACGGCTCTTCGGCTTCTTGTATCTACGGGCTCTTCGCACCGGATCTCGCGCGTTGAGTCTTGAGCGCGGGTCGCTTCTGGATATCATTCTCAAACAACGCGATATTCGCACAGGGATCTGGGAAACCACCATCAAGCGGCTAAGAGAGCTTGACCCTCCAATCCACGAGGGGGCCGCCGATTTGGGGCCGGTGTTGGAAAATATCGAGAGACGTCTTGGCCAGTATATCCACTTAGAAACAGATGGTCCTGCCACGCAGCTTTTCGTGTCGCAACTGACGCGAGAGCACCTCAGAAAGACAATTAGTTTCTTCCTTAGAACTTCGGCGGGTCAGGACCCGGTTCCCTTCCAGGAGGTCGGGACAGGCACGCTTAATACGCTTGTTCTCGCGTTGCTGACCTTTATCGCCGAGATTAAGAAAGACAATGTGATCTTTGCCATGGAGGAACCGGAGATCGCCCTTCCGCCGCACACGCAACGGCGTATTGCAAATTACCTGCTCCAAAACACAACACAGTGCTTGGTCACCTCTCATTCACCGTACCTCATCGAACGCTTCGACCCAGCGCAAATTCAGATATTGAGAAAAGACGGAGACGGAACTCTTACGGCGATCTGCCTTCCTGGATCATCAGTGCTCAAGGGAAAAACGTATCGCCGCCATGCTCGTCGGGGGCTTGCCGAGGGAATGCTAGGCCGTGGAGTAATCGTCTGCGAAGGTGTGACGGAAAAAGACACTTTGTTAGCCACGGCGGAGAAAATGGAGGAATCCGACCCGGACGGATTTTATCCGCTCGACTTGTCCGGCGTCACTCTTATTAGCACGGACGGCGACGGATCGATGCCTGAGTTCGGCGCGTTTTTCAAGGCGCTGCATGTGCAAGTATTCGCGTTATACGACGCGAAGAAACGCAAGGCCGAGGACGAGGAAAAATTCAAGCAGAATTTCGACATTCCGTGTCAGACGGCGTATTCGGGCACGGAGAAACTGCTCGTGGAGGAAATTCCTGTTGCGCGACTTTGGGACTTCCTGTTGGACCTGCGGGATTCAGGGGAAAAACCAACTCTCGTGCTGCCGTCGGCAATGCCCGCGGCGAATGAGGTTAAGGCTCTCGCCTACTTTGTCTTGGAAAAGGAAAAGGGCAGCGGATATGCGGGCCGATTGATCGACTTTTGCGAGTTTGCCGAACTGCCGGCGACGATCCTTGGATTTCTGAAGTCGATTTACGCGCTCTTCCCCAAACCTGCGCCAATTCCGCCGATCGAAGCGCCAGGGGAAGAGTCGACAAAGCCCACTCCTCCCGCCGCGGCGCAATCCGCTCCTCCTGGCGAGGTTGGAATGTGACGTTGCTCCTCGACGAACGGCATAAAGCAATTCTGGAAGCTACAGGCCACGGTCTTGTTCTCGGCGGGCCAGGCAGCGGAAAAACCACACTGGCCCTCTTAAAGGCGGTCGACCGCATCGATAAAGGTCTTAGACCTGGAGAAGGCATCCTCTTCCTGAGCTTTTCCAGAGCCGCTGTGGCTCGAATTGCCGACGCCGTTAAAAACAAGGTGCCGACCGGTAAGCGTTCCGTATTGTCAATGCAGACTTTCCACTCCTTCTTTTGGGGAATTCTTCAAACACATGGTCACTTGCTTCGGGCGCCGAAGCGGCTTTCGATCGTGCTCGCTCATGATGAAAGGGCGATGCGCGAGGGCATTGAGCGTGCCGATCCCGGCTGGACGGAATGGGAGGAAGTTAGGCTCCGGTTATTTCGTGAGGAAGGTCGAGTCTGCTTTGACCTTTTTGCACCGCTGACGGCCGAGCTATTGGCGCGCGCGAAGCGCATCCGTGATCGCGTGGCCAGTCGCTATCCTCTGATTCTCGTCGACGAGGCACAAGACACCGGCGAGGAACAATGGTCGTGCATCAAGGCGCTTTCTGTGAATTCTCAGGTGATCTGTCTCGCCGACCTTGATCAGCTAATCTTCGACCATCTCCCCGGCGTTGGTCCGGAGCGTGTTGACCAAATCCGGGCATCTCTTCAGCCCATTGAAGTCGATTTGGGTGATGACAATAACAGAAGTCCCGGAACCGAGATCGTAACTTTTGCGCGAGATGTGCTTCACGGTCGCATCCGAGGGGCGAAGTACAAGAGCGTCTCACAACTACGGTTCCGGGCGAACGCGAAGTATAGAGATAAAGCAATTCGCCAAAGCATCGGCATCATCAGCAAGGCCATTCGGGATTCCACAGGCAACACGGCGGAGAGCATCGGCCTGATTGCCTCTTACGGAAGTGGTGTCGCGATTATCTCAGCCGCGCTGCGGCAGGATAAGACCATCCCGCACCAGGTTCTCTTCGATGAGGCTTTTGTGATGCTCGCCAGTCGCATCGGTGCGTTTCTGTTGGAACCGAAGGATACGCGGCAGCGCCACGAGGATGTGGCGACGTTTCTTGATCTGTTGTCCGCGGCATACAAGGCTAAGGGTGGAAAGACCGCGTTGCAGTCCGCCAAGAGATTTGCCGCGTGGGCGGACAAGGCGCGTTCGGGACGCCTGCCAAGTGTCAATCTGGTCATAGCCATTGATAAGCTGCTCCAAACAACAACGGAAATTGGGCATGCTGGCAGCCCGCACGGTGACTGGACACAAATAAAGCGCGCGTTGCGCGCTGCGGGTGACTTGACGCTGATTTCGGTTGCGGAAGCCCTTGACTACCTCGTTGCCTTCAACCGAGGGCAACGGATAGCCGCAAACCTTTCCGAGCTTTGGCTCGCTTATGGCTGCTACGCCGGAGCGCGTGGAGCTCTGGATAACGCCCTTGCGCAGGAACAGCTTCTTTCGGGGACCGATGAGCTGCGGGGCATCCACGTTATGAATATGCACAAATGCAAAGGTAAGCAGTTCGACGGTATCGTCCTTTACCGGGAACGCTACAGTTCCCCGTTTGTTTGGAAAGATGATCCCGCACCTTACCCCAAGAGCCGCAAGGTACTGCATGTGGCGATCAACTCGTGCCAGGTCGCACGTATTGGTTCTCAGCGATGCATACTCGCAATGTCCGATCATCGGTCCACATAAGCTCTAGCTCCCGTCAGTCCACAGAATAAGGACAGCGCACCGCACCGGAGACGCTGGGGTGTCAACGGTGCGACGGACCGATTGCCTTTTTCAAGGGGACAACTCCAGTAGACAGCGACAATTCCGTTCGCTTAGGTGGCAGGCGCTGGGGCGCATATTTGCGAAGGAACATTCGAACGTATTCCTCTACGAGCCGGGAGGTGTTGTCGGCTCTCAGGATCACGCATGTTTTGAAGCACAACGATGTATCGGAAAGCAGCTTTACGACCACACCGTCAGGATGAAAGCCTGGCGCAGTGGGCTGCGTGAGGATGGCGACGCCTACGTGCTCCAATACTAGGTCCACTGCCTGCTGTGGCGCGATGGCATCGTGAGCGTGCTTGGGAGCGATGGACCCACGTTGTGCTGCATCCATGATTGCCTCAAAGACTATCGGATCAAAACGTTTCGGAAACAGAATCCACTCATCCTTGGCCAGATCCTGGAGAACCAGGCGTTCTTTGTGAGCAGCGGGGTGGTTCTCTGGAAGTACAGCATAGAGCGGAGCCGGAGCAAACGGCACAGCCGTGATCTGAGCATCCTGCGGTGGCGCCGTCACCAAGGCGAGGTTGACTTCTCCAACAAGGACGCTATGGACCGACTCCATTACAAACTGAGTCTTTAGTCGAATTTCGAGTCTCGGATACAAAGGAAGCCGGATCGCAAACATCGCGGAGACCCAGTCGTGATCGGCATAAGGTGAGCGCCCAATCGTCAAGATAGTATCGGACCCGTTGTGGGCAGCACGAGCGAGATGCACGGCCCGCTCCGTGTGCGAGAGCGCAGAGCGGGCCTCTTGAACGAAGAGACGCCCTGCATCCGTGAGTTCCACAATCCTTCGCTTGTCGCGAGTGAACAGGTGAAACTGATGCTCTGCTTCGAGGTCGGTAAGCTGTTTACTGAGCGCAGGCTGGGTTATATGCAATCTGTCCGCGGCCCGCCTGAAGTTCAGCTCTTCGGCCAAGGCAATGACTGCAAGCAGGTGACGTATTTCAACGCTGGGAAACACTGCTCCAAGCCCCGTTCACGAGTTGGGTGACACCACGTGTTTCGTCCTGCCATTTGCATGTGAAGCGACGAGTTGGCTATGTGCTTGGAACCCGGTCAGTTCCAAAAGGTTTCGCGAAGGACAAAATAAACTAGAAATCGGTTGGGTCGAAAGCCGCTCCAGACGGGGATTCCGGGGGTATTGCTTCGGCAGATTGGCTCGGGACGGGAGGGTAATGGGCCTTCTGATATGAGCACAATCGTTCCCGTTGTCGGTTCCCAAAAGAAAGCTTCAACGGGCGGGGTTGTGGACCGTTGACACCGCTGCGCCGGACTCCAATTCAATAGAAAAATGGCGGAATGCAAACTCGCACTCCGCCAGAAACCTAAAAAAGCCATGAAAGCCTTACAATATGGGGGCAAGCTGAGGGGGTAGTGAGCCGCCCGTCGTAGCGCAGTATGCTCCGGGCGGCTTTTTCCCGTTCTGAGCGCTATGCACAACAAGTACTCTCTCCGCGACGCTGGCAGGATCGACCTTCCTTTTGAATCCGCACTCTTTCCTAACAGTCGATTCGTCGCCTTGCGGATGAGGGTCGGCGCTCCGTCGCCTTCTCGGGTAATTCAAAACGTCGACGGCTTGCCACCGCAAAGCTGGATGGCGTGCTTGAATGCACTCACCAGGCGAGATGCTAAGTCTGGGGCACCAACTGCAAAGCCGCCGATAGCCTCACTCGTAGGGGAGACATCTTTCTTTAAACCGTTGCTAATCCAGGTTGATCTCGTGCTAAACACCGGCCTATTGTTGGTGGCCTTGAGGGAAACTTGTGTGTATCGGTCCCCACTCACAGTACTGGTAGCAAAGCTAGGGGTACTGCTCTGCACCTGAAAGGTGGTTGCCGCGGTCGAATCGGGGTCAAGTTCGGACAGGTCCACAGAGGTGGCGCTGTTACCTGTCGTAGTAAGGCTCGCTCCGGGATTCACACTGAAGTTCTTAAACTCCGTGAGCAGGGTAATCTGACATCCGTTATCTTGGCGTAGTGAAGTATGTTGGCCCCGCTGAGTATCCCATAAACTACTCCCGTCTAGCGGCGTCAAGACTTGCTCGTACGCATAGCCCGCGCCTTGATCATTCTGAAGCGTATCCCTGATCCAATTCAAGGTGTCAGATAACGAAGGTCCTCCTGTGCTGGCGCCCGGAGTGCCGTTGCCCGCGTTTCCAGGGCGAGCTGCCGCAGGATTCCCAGCGGCATTCTGTTCCGTCAGGGTGACAGCCTTCGTGAGAGTTTTTCCGGTGACCAAGGTGAACTGACCTTCGCCGTATGAACGACCATCCAGCGAGAGGCGCAGCGTGTGCTTCCCCGGCTTCAGCGTCGAGATCTTGAGGCGGCCCTCCGGACTGGTCATGCCGAAGAGTTCATCGTCCACGTAGACCTGCACGCCGCCCGGCGTTGACTGGATCACCAGGACCGGGCGCGCTGCCGGCGCGGTGGCCGAGGTTTGTGCGTCAGTTGTGAAGCTTAAGGTGCCGCAGAGGATCAGACCAGCGACCAGAGCACGAAACATTCTCATGGCTACTCCTAAATATCCGGCTTCACTTTGCAAAGGAATCGTCATTGTCGTGCTTCGCGTCGTACCCCGCTTGTAACAATTCGACGAGATGCGTGAAGGCCTTAAACCAAGCGCTTCCAAGCGTCAGGAAACCTCCGTCTCCTCTTGACTTTTACTCATCATGGATGTCCCCGGATTTATCCCCTTCTCCTGGTGCCTAGCGGATGGTGATGTCCTGATGGACGTCGCTGCCGTTCACTTGCACACCGACGAACCCAACGTACTCCGTCTTAGTGCCGTTGTCAGACCAAACGGTCTCTACGCCTATCAGTTGATATGAGTTATTGTTGAGTTGAAACTTATACGATCCGTCATGTTCTGTGTTCATCGAAGTTAACCTACTTCTGACGGCACAGTTAAAGGAATCCATGCCGCCTGAGATGCAATCATTCAGGGTGTCAAAATTTTCGGCGGGTATCGCGAAAACGGTACCGAGCCGTTTTTCGCCCCCTAGCGCAAGACTTCCGTCCGCCATGTAGGCGGTTCCCGAAACTGTCCAAAGCGTGTAGTTTTGAACTGTTGGTGCCCTAGCAATGGCGTTCGGAGAAGGTTGGCGGGGCGGGGACGCCGCCACAGGCGGAGCCGCAGGGCACAGACCGTCTCCCGTGTAAGTTGAACACAGCTTTTGAATCGCAGCACTTTCCCCGGTTGTGTCTCCGCGCAGGCGATGGACCAGCAGAGCACCAATTTCACATCTCGTAGACGCGTAATTCTGTGCTCGACCGAAGTCTCCCTGACAATTGGGCGCGTTCTCGTAAACTACGAGAGCCATCTCCAGTTCACCGCGTGACTTGTAGAGGTCTCCCAGCTTTGCGCAGTAGTTTTCGGTTTTCCACTGATCTTCCAGTTCAGGGGACCGCGGGACGGCACATGCGCGCTCCATTGCTAGTTCTACTTGCCCGTTCGCCGATCCTAAATACTTTAGCCCCCATTCGCCTAGATAACCGCACTCTCGCGCCGCATCATTCAACGTCGTGCCGCCCACGCGTTCAAGATATCGATTGTTATTACAACGATTCATAACCGTCTCCGTCCATTTCATTTGCTTTGAGACGGAGCTATTGGCTCCCGGAGCGAGCCCAGCGGCAATCTTCTCTAAATCGGCTTTCGAGAGTTGAACTTTCTTAGTTGTGGCCGCCTGCAGAACTTGCAGAATATCTGACGGAGAAATACCCGCGCTGGACTGACTCTGAAACTTTTCTGCCCCGACCAAACCTGCCAACATTAAGCTCGTGATCGTGATTGCAGCGGCTTTCTTCATAGAGTCTCCCGACAGCGACCTCACTTCGCTTGCACCTCAACCCGCGAGGGCGGCTGGCCATTGGTTGTCTGAATGTTGTTGCCTGCACCAGTGGCGTTCGAATCGATGCGGAGATTACCTTTCTGCGGTTTATCCTGTCCGGGGACCCACACAGCGTAGTCAATCGTGACGGCTTTATCAGTTTTGTTTTGAAATTGGATCATGACGATGTAAGGGCCTGTGATTTCGTACCGATAATCGATACCGGATGCGTTGGTTCCCATCCAACTTGACCACTGATAATACTGCTGGGCGAGTGCTGGTACGGCAAATGCCGTGATGGCCAGAACTGAGACTCCGAGCATCCGCAGGGTCCCGGAGGGTTTCCCGATAAGGACTGAACTGTGCGTTTTCCTCAGTATGTTCATAGTCGCTTGCCTTCTCCTTTTGGTCATGATTTTCAGGACCGACTTCTACTGCTCGCTGCCGACGAGCTCCAATCGTTACATCCTCGTGATCGCCTTCTATAATGGCCAACTCAATTCTTTGGAGGATATTTCAGGCGGTCAGGATCGGTTCCGGTATTCGCTATGCCTGTCGGTGTTCCTGATCCGTGACATACGTACGCAGGTCCTCCTTCCATCTTCTGTCCCGGCTTCAGGAGATTTGTAGCCGTATACGATTTGCCATTCGGAGTGTTAAAGACCACATAACCTCGCAAGTATTGGGAACCAGAGTCGTTGGAGAAGTCAGCTTCGATACTGTCGCTCGAATTGCACCGAGTGCCAACGTGGACATTGGAGATGACAAGGCAGCTACTGCCTTGGCAGTAAGGATCGCTCCCAGGAGATGACCCGATAGCGCCAGAGGCCACAAGTACTGCGAAAAGCATTGCTCTCATAATCGTTTCCTAAAATGGTTCAGGTTTGGCGTTGGCTTTACATAGTTCCACCGCGTGATTCAGTGCTGTGGCTACCCGGTTTGCTGTGTTTAGTTCCGCGAATCGAAACAGCGCGGAGTCTCTGCTTGTCGAAGTCGTTACAGGAACATCCTTCTCCAATGGATCCGCCGTGATTATGTAATAGCCTTCTGGGGAGGTTGTGTAGGTGGAGTAAGTAGTATTCTGGGGACCGAACTTCCACCACCCAACCTTTGTTGAACCGGGGCGGATACGAGATAAGTCAAACACTAGAGTTGAATCACTATCGACACTGTTAGGAAGGTTCGAAGCCGTGACGACGGAGGTAAAAGCCGCCCAGATCTGGCACCCAGAATTATTCGACGAAACAGATGTGTAATGACCCGTAAAGTCGGATGTGATACGTATTTGACTTCCGCTCTTCGGTTCCATCAACTCGTCCACGTGTATCTTATATCCGCCACTTGTCTTTACTTTTTCCTGAATCCATTCAATCGTCTCCTTCAGCGATGGAGATGGATCACTCTGGGCAGGGGCTTTCGTCTGCGCATTGAGCGTCACACAAAAACAGATCAGTAACAGCGGCACAATTAGCGGTTTCACGAATCGCCTCCCAGCGCCGAACTTGTAGATCCGGCTGGACCTCTGCTCCAATTCTTGATGTCTGTGGACTATGGGGGGCAGCCCAGAGAAGGCTTCTGTGCTGGCTCTAAATCAGCCCCGACTTGCTGATGTTTCAGGGGTTGCTTGCGGTCAAGAACGGAAGCCGAGGACAGTATAGTCTGATTCCGGGCGATGTGGAGAAGAATTCGAGGGGTTCCTTCTTTGCGCCTCACCCGGAGCAATGCCTGTGACACTTGCCGCGTTGGGCGACAACAAAAAGCGCGGGGCAATCCTTAGAATGCCCCGCGCTTCGCACATAGAATTTAAGCACTCTTCTTCGGCGCTTTCTTGCGCTCCTTACGGCTTGATTTAGCTGCCAACTCACGTACAACTGCCTTCTGGAGCTTCTCCGCGTCGACGCGATAGCGTTTGGCGGCATCCATGAGAACGTCGTCCCGGCTAGCGGTGGATCGCTGATACGCCGAATCCAGTAGGCTGATTTCCAGAAGCAGCTTGCAGAGTTCGGCCTCCTCATACGTGCCTACTTGCTTGACCAGAAGTTCCTGCGCGGACGCAGAGTCCTTCTTTGCCTCTACCTTGTGCCGCTTCGCCAGAGCCGGGACTTGGCTGTAGGAGAGATGGGCAATTAGGTAGTGGGCGACCGCCAGCAAGTCGGCCTTCTTCAACGGAGCCGATGCGCGTTGGAGGATCGTGGCCAAGACACGATGGCGAGTCGTAATGGCCAGTTTCTCCTTTTCGATGCGCTTCCGTTCCTCTGCCCTCTCCCGCTCGACCTGCTGCGGAGAAGGCG
>Ga0302324_100025794_pt1 | contig 11260 bp, 7 predicted proteins | sample Palsa_T0_1_FD_201949 | JGI IMG/M metagenome (GOLD analysis project Ga0302324, IMG submission 201949) | Peat permafrost microbial communities from Stordalen Mire near Abisko, Sweden - Palsa_T0_1 | ecosystem: Environmental > Terrestrial > Soil > Palsa > Peat permafrost | place: Sweden: Abisko... | reverse complement strand
TGCGATCGTTCTTGACTCCCTCCGCGTTGGCCAGCCGCATCGCCGCGGCCCATGCCTCCAGAAAGTCGCGGTATTCGACCTCGAGCGCAAGAAATCCGCTGTTGTAATACCGCTCCTCCAAGTGAACCGGCTCGGGCCATCCGCGCCGACGTGCCAGTTCCATCCATTCGCAGCGAATCGGGTGGTTGGAGGGCATGGTTCCCATTGTGATCTCCTGGCAGAGACAAACGCCAAACCGGATCCAGCGTTCATAAAACTCCCAGTTGCAGCGCACGGTAATATCCGGGTCGAAGTACCAGAGCGATTTCGTGGCGATCTTCCGGTCGAAGATGCTGCCCAGATATTCGGGTTTGAACTGAGCGAAATGTCCCGCAACCTCCAGAGGTTCAAAGCCGAGGGAAGCTTCGCCGACCTGGAAGAGACCGTCGGCGTCAAGCGTCAGTTGCGAAGTCCAGGGCGGCAGCTGGCCCCGGTAGCCAACCCAAAACAGGCCTCGAAAGCCGCCTTTCACAATGGAGTTGATCAGCGCGGCGAGCCCAAAGTGGTAATCCCCCTCAAAGAGAGTGCAAATCACCTGATCGTTCTCCGGCAGCGCGGTGAGGCTGTTCTTCATACTCGTTCTCTCCCGAGACGCGAATCGATTGGAATGGCGCCGTTTCCCGGCGATGCTTTGGGTCCGGGTTTCAATTCCCGGGTGTTTCCATTTTTTGCGGGCCTCGCCAGAACCCATAGACACCGCACGAGATGCAGACGAGAAGAGAAGCCGTAGCCGAGGCAACGTTCAAGAACAACACATGGCTGACGCTGCTCAAATCGACTTTCCAGATGACAATTGCCTGGACCAGAACGGTCAGGCTGATATTGAAGACCGTGTTCCACCAGTACACGAAGCGGCGCGAGGAGTTGATGACCCAGAGAAATCCGCTTACGAAGGCCAGAGAAGAGCTGAGCACCTGCAATCCGACCTCAAAGCGGAGGTTGCCGTATTTATCCCCGAGCACCCACAAGAAAAGCTGCGGAAAGAGAAAAGCGGAAGCGGTAAACGCCGCAGCAAAGAGAGTAACGAGCACCACAGCGCCCAGATAGACACGCGCCAACCGCGCGGCTTGCAAACGGGCGAAAAACGGCTCGACCAGGATTGGGTTCATCTGCGCAAACAGTACCAGAATCTGCCCCAGCCGAGCCAGCGCGCCCACATTGGCGACGCTTGCCGCATTGTGGCCGAAGGCGGTAATGAGCATCAGTGTGATCTGGCCCTGAACGGCGTAAAAGATGCTGGCGGGAAAATTGGGCATGGCCAGGCGAACGATGGCCCTTTGTTTCTCCGGCTCGGGATGGCCCTTGACTCCAAGCAGTTGACGGGCCCGGCGGTAGTAGCTGAAGGCGGTAAACAGGACTTGCGCCACGTTGAGCAGAATGCCCACGTAGACATTCATGCAATGGAGAGCCCAGAAGACAAGCAGCAACGCCAGTGAGCCGAGGCTGCCGATCATCTGGATGCGGTACAAGTAGCTGCGGTCGCGGCGCAGAATCAGCACGGCGCCGTAGGACGAACTGACCCGCGCAAACCAGGCAGTCACCAATAGAACGCAAAGCATCTGCGCAACGATCGAATAGCCCCAGTGTTGCCGGCGGACCAGGAGCGTGAAGATGACTGCCGCCACCGGAGCCGCTACAAAATACAACTGCATCGCAATTCTGCGAAGCGACGCGACATAGTTCGCAATCAGCGGCAGGTTGTCGATCTGTTCGCCAATTAAAGGCGCCAACGTGCCCGAGATGCCGATATCCTGCAACACGGTGAGCGAGCCCATGAAGCCGAAGAGCACGGCGAACATGGCGTAGTCCGGCTTGGGCAGCATGCGGACGCAGCACAGGCCGTAGACCAAATTGCCGGCCATGGCGATTCCCTGCTTGGCCAGGAAGTGCAGGACCTGATGCAGCCTGGGCGCCAGGAAACCCGTAGCCCTTCGCAATTTTGTAGTCGCCTTCTGAGTCATCTTGGGTTCCACGGCATTCAGGTTTGCGTACTGGCGGCGGGCGCGTTGCAATCCGTTCGCGCCCGATACATCGCTCGCTTGTTCACCTGCCTTGGGGTTCGGCAAGTCAAAAGAGTCTTCGCGGATACGCGTTCCCTCGCTCCCGGTGCCCGCGCTATCACGGATGAGCGCGGCTCGGCACATGGCGGTCCTTCCAGTTCAGGATCGGCGACTCCATCGCGTACCAAAGCCCATACGCAACGGCGAAACTAACCACCAGCGAGAGCAGCACCTGCACGACCGCAGACTCATGTCTGCTCATGCCCCAGGTTGCCACCCATTGGTTGACAAAATATCCCAGAGGATAGTGGAACAGATACAAGCTGTAACTGACCATACCCACCGAACGCAGCCACTTTGCACGCAGTGCCCGTATCCAAAATAATTGGCTTCCCGACTTTCGCAAGACGGCAAAGGTAATGAGAGCGAAGCTCGTATCGGCCATCACCAATCCGGCTGTATTGAGCAACAGACTCGACTTATCGCCGCGGAGGTAGATCCAAAGCAGGATAGTGCAGATCGGTAGGGCAACCGCCATTCGGTCGAATGTCTTGTTCCACCTCGTCCAGGCGCTCGCACCCTGGCGCCATTCGCGCATCAGCAACGCCACAACCGAGCCGTAGGCCAAAGCGTCCATCCGGCAATAAAAGGTGTAGGACTCCGGGAATAGCGGCGTGTGCAACCGCCAGCGCAGCAGTGGGGCCGCGACAATCATGGCCACCAGAATCGCCGTGAAGCCGCGCTGCGAGGTGAACCGCACAATGGGTGCCCAGAACGTGTAGTAGAGCTCCTCGACTGAGAGGGACCACATCACCGCCAGGCCCAAATGAACCGGCATAATGACCGCGTAGGCAAGTTCGGGCGGCTGGCCGACATAGAGACTCGTGTAATAAAAGATATATTGCGACCAGAGGCTGAGAGTTCCAGGCTTGCCAACCAGAATCGAAGCGGTCAAATATACGACGATCCCGAGAAAGTAAGGCGGAAAGATGCGCAGCGCCCGGCGTTGATAAAAGACGGAAAAATAGTGCTCCTGGTTGCGCAGCGAGATAAGAATGCTGGTAATGAGATAGCCCGAGAGAACGAAGAATAGATCGACGCCGAGCCAGCCATTCTGAGCTCCGCTGGCGGGAAGCCAGGACATATAGTGGTCTGCCACGACGGCCAGGGCCGCAATGCCGCGCAATCCATCCAGTTCCCGGATTCTCATGGAGCGTTCCTCCCCTGACAGTTTTCCGCCACGATTTCGGGGATCGGATCGCGGATATCCCCGGCGGCCAGGCACGTTTTACAAGAGGACTTCGAGCGCAAACGGGGCACGTTGATCCCAGGCTGCGAGAGACTCCGAAACAGATCGGAAAACAGTTCCGGCGGCCGAGCCATACCCATCCCCGCGGGCTCTTTCAGAACTGGCGCGGGGATGGGAAGCAAGAGTTACTTCTTTTTCGCCGACGACGTGACGTTGCCGGTGCCTGAGCCGTAATAGCCGCCGCCGCCGCCGTAGCCCTTGCCGTAGTACTTTCGGTAATTGCCGTATCCACCGTAATAGGTGTCGGCGTGAGGCAGTGCGTTGACCACGACGCCGGTCTGCTTGCCGGGGTACTTTGCCAGATCCTGGCGAATGCGGCGCAAGGCTCGCTTTTGCGCGACGCCGATGCGCACCACGACCAGCAGGGTGTCGCAATGCGTGGCGATGATGAGAGCGTCGGTCACCAGCAGAACGGGCGGGGTGTCGATGAGCACGTAGTCGTAATGGTCGCGCGCCCAGGCCAGCAACTGTTCCAGACGCCCCTGGCCGAGGAGTTCAGAGGGGAACGGCGGAATTTCCTGAACGGGGATCACATCCAGGCCGGCAACTTCCGGCACTTTCTGAATGCACTCCTCCGGGGTGACAGTGGTGTCGCTCAGAAAACGGCTCAGGCCAGGTTGGTCGCTGGCCGGCATCTTAAGACGTTGAGCGACGGTTGGCTTGCGCAGATCGGCATCGATCAACAGGACGCGCTTGGTCTGCGTGGCCAAAACGACAGCGAGATTGAGCGACGTGGTGGATTTGCCCTCGCCCGGTCCGCAACTGGTGAGCGAGATAACACGATGCTTCTGGCTGACCGGCATGAGCGTAATGGCGGTGCGCAGCAACCGGTAGGCTTCCGTGCCTGCCGAGCGCGGAGCCAGCAGCGTGACCAGCGGCAGCACATCGTCGGAGAGACGCATGGCGGCAAGATCTTCCTTGTATTCGGGAACCGAAGCCAACACCGGCATCGGAAGCGCTTCCTCGACCTGATCTACAGTTTGTACCGTATCGCTGTTGATCAGGATGATGCCGACAATCACCAGCGAAAGCACCAGACCGCCCGCGGCTCCCGCCATCGTAATGGAACGCACGTTGGGGTACGCTTGGATGCCTGGAATTTCCGCGTCGGTAAAGCGGTTCAACTCCTGCGCTTGCATTCCGGATTGAATGGCGCCGGTTCCTACCGCGCCCTCCAGCAAGTTGTAGAGATCCCGGTCGCTCAGGTATTGGGCCTTGAGGATCTCGTACTTGACCGTATCCGGCGTTCGTCCCTCGGCCTCCTTTTGGAGAGCGTCCAGGCGATCGGTGATACTCTGCTCTGTCTTCTGGGCGCGTTCCAGATTTTCGGCTGCGCTCTTCAGCAAGCTGCGGCGAACGTCGTCGGAGGTGGTTTTCAGGCTAGCCGCCTGCGCTCGGGCCTGCTGGAGCGGCGCATAGTTGGGACCATAACGCTCGGCGAGCGAATCCGCCTGCGCCTGAGCCGTGGAAAGCTGCGCCTGCATAGCGGCCAGCGCGGCCGCCCCCGGAATATCCAGAGGTATCGCTGCTTCCGGATGATTCAGCATGTCCTGGTACTCGGCTTCCGCCAGATACCGGTCGCCCTGAATCTTCACCCGCTCGCTCAAAAGTCCGGTGGTTTCGTTCACCAGCAGGCTGGAGTCGGCCGTCGCGCCCCCCGAAAGGATGCCGAGCGTAGCCTCGGAGCTGAGCAGCTCGTTCTGTTCCGTTTGAATCTTCTGCTTCAGGTCGTCCAATTTGCTCTGGAGATAAGAGGTGATTTTCACCGTGCTCTTATAGCGTTGAGCAAAGTTATCATCGAAGTAGACCTCGACCAGGGTATTGACCACTTCCTTAGCCAGCTCAGGGCTGCGGCTGCGGAAACGGATCGAGAGAAGTTCCGACTTCGGTACCTGAGTCACGCTGAGGGAGCCGAGAAATTGCGCCACCATCTGGTCGCGCTCCTGCGGATTGTCCAGATTGCGATGTCCTGGCGCTCCAAAGTACGGATGCTTATTCGGGTCGATCTTGCGAATCGTCTTTTCCGCGATGCTGGGACTGGTAAACCCGATAATCTGGGTTTGCATTTTCAGGCCGTACTCGTCGCCTTCACCACCCCCCGCACCAAGGCTGATCGAACTATGTTGGTCCAGATGCACCAAAGCCACAGCGTCATATTGCGGAGCTTGGAACTTGGCCCAGATAGCCGCCAAAGTGCCACCCAGCACCATCAACGCAACCAGGTAAATCCCATACTTCCGCACCACGCGGAGGACATCGGAGAGATGGATGGAGTTTTCGGCGAGCTTGCTCGCCACGGATGGTGGATTCGTCGTCACACAGACCTCGTCGGGGAGTCATCAGCTGGAAGTTCCAGGCTGGGGATAATATCGGGGTAGTAGTAAGCACTCAAGATGAAGGCATAACCCATCATGACCTGGGATGCGGTCATGGTGGCGGAACGTGTTAAATCGCCTTGGTACGCTTGCGCCATGAGACAAAAGGACAGGGGTAACACATGCGGCGAAGTCCCTCCGCGCGTAATGGAGTAGGCCAGCAACACAAACCCAACCACTAAGGCAATTCGGCAGAGCATATAAACCAGACCTACCGGAGTGCCGAGCTCCATCACCGTCCGGACGGTATCCTGCTCGGAGAGTGCGTAGGTGAAGTTGTAGGTGTCGGTGTTTCCGATGTGAGACGCATCGACGCCCATGCCGATTCCCGCCCCCACAAGGCTGAACTTGGGCTCGATAGCCCAATCGACGACTCCCGCACCAATTCGACTCTGGATATCCGCCTTGTTGTCCCCACTGAATCGATCGAGGACCGCTGCATACTCGACTGGAGAGATGACGTAGGTCGCCGCGGCCCCGAGAGGCAGCAAGATACAAAGTGCTCCAATCGCGAGAATGGCGCGCGAGGAGCCCAACGCCACGGCTGCCGCAAGACCGCCGGCAATGGAAGCAGCCGCCAGAAAAATCGCCGAACGGGAGCCGCTCACCAGGTGGCAGAGGTTCACAGCAAAGGTGCAGACAATCAACAGCCATTGCTTCTGGATCGCCCGCCGCTCCTTCGGCAGCAGCCACTCCCCGACACAAAGCGCGACCGCAATCGCCACCCATATTCCATAGAAAACGGTGAAATTGAAGGTGCCCGAGACGCGCGCCACATCCACTCCCGGCAACCCGAAGGCTTCTCCTTCCGATGTCTTGTTGATCCAGGCCGACCTTGGCGCCTGCGACTGCGCAATGGCCAGAAGGCACATCGGAATGCTGAAGATCAGATTCCACCAGATGAATTTCTTGCGGTACTTGGGAATCAGGCAGATCGGAAACACTACCAGGATCGGAAGATAAAAGAGGTAGTTGTGGAGACCGACAAACGCAACAAGAGTACTCAGTCCGGAGACGATGATCTGCAGTATGCCTTGCAACACAAGCACGACCGACAGGAGCATGATTCCGACAAAGATAGGGCCGCGTACGTAGAGCCCCTTCCACAGTGCGTACACATACGCGATTCCGATCGGAACGTCCTGAAGCAAATAAAGGACGCTGACCCCTGGGAAAAGCCATTTGCGCACCGCTCCGGTAAACACGATGGCCCAGAATGAGGCAAAGTAGAGCCTCGCCATCGTCCGCTCGGACAGTGGCTCCTGCGGACTTTCCACAGTAGTTTCTTCCACAAATTGGAGCGCAGTTGCCAATGCTTGACCGAATCCTCACCCTTCCAGCTAGAAATTCGCGGCCTTGATCGAAGTCGCCGCGTAGAGACTGCTCACAGCCGTCGAGAAGAGGTTGTTGGTCTGTTGGCGCAAGTAACTGGAAGGGACATAGACGATATCGTTGGGAAGCAGAAGTGGGTCGGCTACCTCTCCTTTCGACAACTTCACCTGATCGACCTGGATGTCTACGCGCTTGCCGTCAACGGTTCGCAGGATATGCATCTTGGACCGGGCCGCGATAGCAGTCACTCCACCAGCCAGCGAAAGGCCGTCCAGGAGGGTCATATTCTTGACCACGCCCTCGCCGGAAAGGGGGCTGGCCTGACCGACGCTGATCACACCGCCCATCGGGAAGATTCCAGGACGATTCACTTCGCCGGAAATGAAGAAAACCCCACGGTTGCTCACCGAAATGACATCTCCCGGGTTGATCATGGTGTTCAGCGTGGCGGGAGTCGGTGCATCGGGATCGTAATCGACCGACGTCGGCAGTTGATCGCCGCGACGAAGAATGGTCAACCGATGATCCGCAAGGCCCGTCAGGCCGCCTACCTGCGCAAGCACAAAAGACACTGGCGCGGGAGCGTACAGGGGAATTGACCTGGGAGACTGCACCTGCCCGATAACATTGACCGTCAGATTCACGGCCGAAACCACCTCGACCATCACGTTCGGGTCTTTGACAATTCCCTTATCCCGGAGCGCATCGGAAATGGCGCGCTGCAATCCGTCCGGAGACATGCCCAGCGCGTTAATCGTCCCGGCATAGGGTAAATGTATGGTTCCGTCCGCGGCGACGTGAACGCTGATGAGACCACTAAGCTCCGGAAAGTCGAACATCCGCACGGAGAGTTGGTCGCCCGGCGCCAAGCCCGGAGCGGCAAATCCGGTTTCTGGGCGCGCCGGTTCCTGGGCCCGCAGCAGAGCTGGAAGAAAGAGTATGGATGCAAAAACAGCTTTTGTCAGTTTCACTGAGAACTCGTCACCTAATTCGTAGGGAGCCGATGATCGGCCTTCGTTTGCGTGCAGATTTCGTCGTCTGAAGTTTGGTTCAACTATCCAGGTGTCTTGCACGCCGGTTCCGGAATCTATCCTTAAGATACCATGTGCCATCTAGGATGGACAGGGTAATCGCTGGAGACCGGCGCTCGTGCGGCGGCGCCTGCTCCAATTCCGGTCATGCGGCGTGTTCCTCTCTTTGCCGTTTTGCCATATTGGATGAGATGAATTTGCGCTCGACGAGCCAGTAAAAGGTCCGTCCCAAGGCGACGGAGGCAAGTAGCTGAATCCAAAAGCTGATCCAGTAGAGGTGCCCATCCAGCCCAGCTTTGCGGCAAGCAACGTCGATAAACGGCAGAAAGATCGGATGGATCAGGTAGAGACTGTAGGACGAAGCTCCAAGCCACATCAAGGGCATCAACGAGCGGCTCGTAAACAGTTTCCCGTCCAAGGGACGCAGCAGCGCCAGGCTTACGCAGGTAATGAGACAGGCGGCGGTTCGCACCTTGCTCGATAGACGGCCCATGTCGACGATCCCGACCTGGCGCAGCGCGATATAGAGCCCACAGAGCAGGACCGTTACAGCCGCGATGCCATTGAGCATCCATCCGCTGGTGGGCATAGACCAGATTGCTTCCACCCAGAAAGCGGCCGCAACAATGGTCCATGACCACCCAAAGAGCTGCAAATCCGCGAAACGCATCCAGGATGCGGAAGGGCGGTACTCGCTGCAAACAAACCTCCGGGCTCGTAGGGCAAAAGGAGACTGCGTCGGATTGAAAACCTGTCAAATGCTTGCAACCATTGCACTTGAATGCGTCCGGCGGGGGCCAATCCGCGTTCAAAACAAGTCTTAGTGGCTTCAGAATACTATTGCGGGAACCAGCCGTCTATCGCAATGCGGTGCAGTTTCTCGCTATGTGCATCGCCTCTCAGCCCAAATCGAGAGCCTTTTCAACTTTCCCCGCTCCGGCCTTCAGCCCGTATCGTTCCTGCCGGCAAGTAAGCGCGGCGCGCCGCATCTCCGCAAGCCGATCCGAGTTGAGCGCCTGAAATCCGGTCGAGATCTTCACCGTTCCCGGCGGTGGCCCTTCAATCCTCCGTTCGCGAGCCCGAAACTGACGCCGGCGGCCTGTTTCCGCCACTCTCGCCGCCGCTATACTATGGGTTGCAACTTATTCGTCCAAAACCCTCTTATGACCAGACAGCGGGCCATCCTTATCGGCGCTGGACCGGCCGGCCTAACCGCTGCGCTCGAATTGCTGCGCCGTACCGGAATCCAGCCGATCTTGCTCGAAGCCTCCGACGCCATTGGCGGCATCAGCCGAACCGTTCGGTACAAAGGTAACCGGATGGACATCGGCGGACACCGTTTTTTCTCGAAATCCGACCGCGTCATGCAGTGGTGGCTGGACGTAATGCCACTTGACCCGTCAGCCAGCGGCCAGACGACGGCCAGCCCAATCCAGATTCGCTACCAGGGCAAGCAGCGCGAACTTCCGGCAGACATGGCCTCGGCCGCTGCGGTCGAGACGACATCCGATCCCGATCTGGTCATGTTGCTGCGCCCGCGCAAGAGCCGCATCTACTTCTTGCGCCGTTTCTTCGACTATCCCATTCGTCTGACGGCGGACACGCTTCTCAATCTGGGCCTGGTGCGCACTTTTTTCGCCGGAATGAGCTACGTACGCGCCGCGCTCTTTCCCAGGAAAGTGGAGAAGACGCTCGAGGATTTCCTCGTCAACCGCTTTGGACGCCAGCTTTACCGGCTCTTTTTCGAGTCCTACACGGAAAAAGTGTGGGGCGTCCCATGCAGCCAGATCAGCGCCGAATGGGGCGCGCAGCGCATCAAAGGGCTCTCGCTCACCGGCGTCATTCTGCACTTTCTCAAGAAAACCTTTCGCAGTGCCGGCAGTGGAGGCAGTCTCGCCCAGAAAGAAACCGAAACCTCACTCATCGAGCAGTTTCTCTACCCGAAATTCGGCCCCGGCCAGCTCTGGGAACATGTCGCCGAAATGATCCAGGACGCAGGCGGCGAATTGCATATGCGGATCACCGTCGATCGCATCGTGCTCTCAGGCGGCCGCGTCACGGCCGTCGAAGCCATTGGACCGGACGGCGTCCGCGCCAGCTTTTCCGGGGACTACTTCTTCTCCACCATGCCCATCCAGGAACTGATCCGGGCGCTCTCCATTCCGGCGCCTGCCGAGGTGCGTGAGGTGAGCGAAGGGCTCGTCTATCGCGACTTCATTACCGTCGGCCTGCTGGCGTCGAAGTTAGCCGTACAAGAGAAAGACGGAAGCCCGCTCAAGGATAACTGGATCTACATTCAGGAGCCGGACGTACAGGTAGGGCGCCTGCAGATCTTCAATAACTGGAGTCCGGCCATGGTCGCCGATCCGTCTCAGGTCTGGATCGGCCTTGAATACTTCTGTTACCAGACCGATGCTATCTGGAAATTGAGCGATGAGGCGATGATTGCGCTGGCCACGGAAGAGATAGCCCGCATCGGAATTCTGAACGCTGACCAGGTGCTCGATGCCCATGTAGTGCGCGTTCCCAAGACCTACCCGGCTTACTTTGGCACCTATGACCGGTTCGATACCATCCGTACCTTTACCGATAGCATTCAGAACCTGTTCCTGGTAGGCCGCAACGGCATGCATAAGTATAACAATCAGGACCACTCGATGCTCACCGCCATGACCGCCGTGGATAATATCGCCAAAGGCATCACGGATAAATCCAATCTATGGACGATCAATACAGAAATGGAATATCACGAAGAGAAGTAATGTAACACGCTCGGCAACTTGCTGAAAAACTCGGTTTTAGGGTAGGCCGGAGATTTATCTCCGGCGTAAAGGCAATGAAATCGACGCGGCCTTTAGGCACTGAGGTCTGCTTTCCATCAAATTCGCCCAAATTCTGGAGTTTTTCCGCAGCCTCTTTAGCCCATGAGGAATGCTTTTCCCAACCATGACATGCGATCGAAGGCTTTTGAACAAGCTAAAAAGAGATCGGGCAGATCCCTTCCCCCCGAAGGAATCTGCCCACAGCCACTTTCTTGGCCAAGAGAAATTTCAGAGCCTTGTCGTCTTGCCTTCCTTAGGGAACCTCTGATTAAGTCGGCGCTTTGAAAGGGCGTGGCTTCAGCCACGCCGTAAAGCCAAACAGATCAACGCGGCTTTAGCCGCTGAGGGAATG
>Ga0302324_100025793_pt1 | contig 11260 bp, 8 predicted proteins | sample Palsa_T0_1_FD_201949 | JGI IMG/M metagenome (GOLD analysis project Ga0302324, IMG submission 201949) | Peat permafrost microbial communities from Stordalen Mire near Abisko, Sweden - Palsa_T0_1 | ecosystem: Environmental > Terrestrial > Soil > Palsa > Peat permafrost | place: Sweden: Abisko... | reverse complement strand
GAACGAACTTTTGACCCGGACCGCACCGGGCACGCCGATGGGGCAGCTTTTTCGCTCCTACTGGCTGCCGGTTCTGCTTGCCGAGGAATTGCCGGAGAACGATTGCCCGCCGGTTCGCGTCAAGATCATGTCAGAGCGGCTCGTGGCGTTCCGGGATTCCAGTGGCAAGTATGGGCTGATCGACGAATTCTGCGCCCACCGCGGGGTGTCGCTGTGGTTCGGCCGTAACGAGGAAGGCGGCCTGCGCTGCCCGTATCACGGCTGGAAATACGACACGACCGGCCAATGCGTCGAGGTGCCGTCCGAGCCGGTCGAGAGCGGCTTCTGCAAGAAAATCAAACTGACAGCGTACCCGCTGGTGAAGCGGGGTGAGGTGCTGTGGGCCTATATGGGCCCCCCCGACAAACAGCCGCCGCTGCCGGAATGGGAATTCGCTATGGTGCGGCCGGAGCAGACCTTCGTCTCCAAGCGGTGGCAGGAGTGCAACTGGCTGCAGGCGATGGAAGGTGGCATCGACTCCAGCCACGTCTCGTTCCTGCATCGCGGCGACCTTGGCTCCGATCCGCTATTCAGAGGCGCCAAGGGCAACCAGTACAATCTTTCAGACATGCAGCCGCACTTCGAAGTCGTCGAGCAGCCGGGCGGACTGTTCATCGGTGCGCGACGCAATGCGGAAAATGGCAATTATTACTGGCGCGTCACGCCTTGGGTGATGCCGTGCTTCACTATGATCCCGCCACGCGGCGACCATCCGATCCACGGCCACTTCTGGGTGCCGATCGATGACGAGAGTTGCTGGGCGTGGTCGTACGATTTCCACCCGGTGCGGGCACTGACCAGGACCGAAGTCGACGCCATGAAGGACGGCGCCGGCGTGCATTGCAAGGTCGATGCCTCGTTCCGCCCGCTTGCCAACAAGGACAACGATTATCTGATCGATCGCGCGGCGCAGAAAGCCGGCAAGTCGTTCAGCGGCGTCGCCGGCTTCGCCATGCAGGATGCGTCGTTGCAGGAAAGCATGGGGCCAGTCTGCGATCGCACCAAGGAAAATCTGGTCTCGACCGACAACGGCATCATCATGGCGCGGCATCGCCTGCTGCGCGCGGCGAAGGCGCTGGCCGACAAGGGCGTGACCCCGCCCGGCGTCGATGTCGCGCACCAGAAAATCCGCTCCTGCTCCATCGTGCTGCCGCCAGATGTCGCGTTCAAGGACGGGGCGAAGGAAGCGTTGACGCCCGCGAAGCCCGGCATGGCGCAGACCACGGTCTAGCTTGGCAACTAATGTCCAAGCCGCTTGCCCGCCAATAATGCGGCTTGCGACGCGCACTTTTCTGATTGCCGCTATTTTGGCAAGTGCGCCGGCACTGCACATTGCTTCGGCTTTTGCTGATGATATTTCCTGTTCTCCGTCTGGCGTTCCCGCGCCGGCGTTATCCGACAAATCAATCTCGAAGCGCGAGCCGTCCGATGTGCCGCGTGTCGAGTTTGCGGCACGGCTCAGTGAAGCCGGCCAGGCTGCGACGGATGACTACAAGCGGGTAAGGGAAAACGCCGCGCGAGAACTCACGGGACGTCCCGATGGTGTCGGCGCGGTCAGTGCCGATGAGCTGCATAAGGCTGACGACGCAATCGCGCGGCAAATTCGAATCGACAAAGGCGAGTTGCCGCAGCCGTCCTTTGCCGAGGTCGCGAAATGGCCGGGCCGCCCCAAGATCGAAGGCCTCAATATCGTCTATTTCAATCCGCTTGGCGACGTCGCGCACGCCAATGCCTGGAAGAACATTATTGCCCATCAGTCGGAAGGGCCGCCTGGAACAGCGCGACGCGAAGCCAGCGATCAGTTTGCCAATCCGACCAAACGGGGCGTCACACTATGGGTCGAAACCGACGGCACGGTTTATTGGTCTGTCGCCGAGAACCTCGTCCCCACTCACACCGATGGTGCCGACCGCAACGACAACAGGTACGTCGATAATTCCAAAACTTATCATTCGGTCATCAAGGGCAATACAATCGGCGTCGAATTCATCGGCAATTATCCCGACGTCGCCAAGCCGGTTACCGACGAACAGAAGCGAGCGTGGCTGCTGCTGGTGCGTTTCCTTCAGGAGCGCTATGGCATTCCGCCCGATCGCATCTACGCGCATAACTGGATCGACTTTAAGGATCAGCGCTATTGTGAAGGCTGCGAACTTGGCACGCTGGCGCGCAAGCTCGCATATTGCCCCTCAAAGCCGTGATAAAATTATCGGGCCCAGAACGAGATCATGCTGCGTCTAACTGAACTCAAGCTGCCCATCGGTCATGGCGATGGCGATATCGCCGGCGCCATTCTCGAACGGTTGCGGATCAAGCCCGACGATCTGCGCGGCTATTCGGTTTTCCGCCGCGCGATTGATGCCCGCAAGAAGTCGGCGATTGCGCTGACCTATACGCTCGATATCGACGTCAAAAACGAAGCCGCCGTGCTGGCGCGCGGGAAGAAGGACGTTCATCTCTCGCTCGCGCCCGACATGAGCTACCGGTTCGTGGCGCATGCGTCCGAGCCGCCGCAGCCGCGGCCGATCGTTATTGGCACCGGGCCGAGCGGCCTGTTTGCCGGCTTGATCCTGGCGCAGATGGGTTTTCGTCCCATCATTCTGGAGCGCGGCAAGGTCGTCCGCGAGCGTACCAAAGATACGTGGGGCCTGTGGCGCAGATCGGTGTTGAACCCGGAATCGAATGTTCAGTTCGGCGAGGGCGGCGCGGGTCTGTTCTCCGATGGTAAGCTCTACAGCCAGATCAAGGATCCGCATCATTACGGACGAAAAGTCCTGGTGGAGTTCGTCAAAGCGGGTGCGCCATCCGAGATTGAGTTTATTGCCAAGCCTCACGTCGGCACGTTCCGGCTGGTGACGGTCGTCGAGAATATGCGCGAGAGCATCGAGGCGCTCGGCGGTGAATACCGTTTTTGCAGTAAGGTCACCGATCTCGAAGTCGAGCAGCGGCCGGACGGAACGCGGCACGTCCGCGGCGTTGTGCTGGAGGACGGCACGCAAATCGCTGCGGATCATGTCGTGCTGGCGATCGGCCACAGTTCGCGTGATACATTTTCGATGCTGTTCGACCGTGGCGTTACGATCGAAGCGAAGCCCTTCTCTATTGGCGTGCGGGTCGAGCATCCGCAGTCGCTGTTCGACCGCCGCCGCTACGGCAGCTCGGCCGGGAATCCGGTGCTCGGAGCTGCCGACTACAAACTCACTCATCACTGCACAAACGGTCGTTCGGTTTACAGCTTCTGTATGTGTCCGGGCGGCACCGTCGTTGCGGCTACATCGGAGCCCGGACGTGTCGTCACCAACGGCATGAGCCAGTATTCGCGCAATGAGCGAAATGCCAATGCCGGCATTGTCGTCGGCATCACACCCGCCGATTATCCGGGACATCCCCTGGCCGGCATTGCCTTTCAGCGCCATTGGGAAGAGTGCGCATTCGAAGCCGGGGGCAAAACTTACGCCGCGCCGGCGCAGCGTGTTGGGGATTTTCTCGCCGGGCGGCCATCGACTGTGCTCGGCGAGGTGATCCCGTCCTACCGGCCGGGTGTAAATCCCACCGACCTCGCAAGATGCTTGCCTGATTACGCTGTCGCCGCGATCCGTGAAGCGTTGCCGGCTTTCGACCGTCAGATCAAAGGATTTGCTTCGGACGATGCAGTGATGACCGGCGTCGAGACCCGCACGTCATCGCCGATCCGGATTCGCCGCGACGATACGTTTCAAAGCTTCAACACTAAAGGTCTTTATCCCGCAGGCGAGGGCGCCGGTTATGCCGGCGGCATATTGTCCGCGAGCGTCGACGGCATTCGTGTCGCGGAGGCAGTCGCGCGCAACATGATCGGAGTGGACGTCGCCCCGGTGCGGGCATCGCTGCTCTCGTCGTGAGATGTCAATGCGGCGGAGGTGTCGCCATCTTGATGCCAGTGAGCGCAGCCAATTCAGCTTGGCGCTTGGTTTCGCGCCGCATGTAGTCGGCGAGGCCTTCCGGCGTGTTCTCGGCCGGCACCGTCATGCCGAGCGCCGCCATGCGGCTGCGAAATTCCGGCGATTGCACGACATCGTTCAGCGTCTTGTTGAGATAGGCGATGATCGGCGCCGGCGTTTTGGCCGGCCCGGCGAGACCGACAAAGCCGCGATAATCGAAATTAGGATAGCCAAGTTCGGCCATGGTGGGGACTTCGGGCCAGGTCGCGATGCGCTCCGGGCTTGCGATGGCAAGTGCGCGCACCTTGCCGCTATCAGCAAGCGGCTTGGCTTGGGCATAAAATGAGAAGGAGCCTTGCACGCCACTCGGCGAAACGTTGCGCGCGGCTTCGCCGGAGCCGTTGAACGGCACGCCGGCGATTGCGGTTTTGGCGACGTCGTTGAGTTGCGCGAGTGCCATGGCCGGCGAGGTCGCGGGCCCCGAGGTGCCGAAGCTGATCTTGTTCGGATTGGCCTTGGCGTCGGCGATAAGGTCGGCGAGCGACTTGTAGGGCAGCGACGCATCGACGATCAGCACCAGCGGCGGCCCCTCGACCACCATGCCGATCATCGCGAAGTCATCGATCGCGTTATAAGGCACCGGCAGGAAATAGAGGTTCTGTGCGTCGGCGATCGAGTTGGCGAATAGCGTGTAGCCATCGGGTGCTGCCCGCGCTGCCAAGGTACCCCCAAGCGTGCCTGAACCGCCCGGCTTGTTTTCGACCACGATGGTCTGGCCGATCCGGTCCTGCAGCATTGCGGCAAGGATCCGCGCGGGTACGTCGGTCAAGCCGCCGACCGCGAACGGCACGATCATGGTGATGGGCCGCGACGGATAATCTTGCGCCTTGGCGCTTGCCAGAAAGACCGCGCCGATCGTCAGTGCGATGGGCAATAGGAAACTGAGCCGAAGCGGATTGGTCATCTTATGCCCTTGAGCGTGGCATCGCCACGCACCTTCCCAGCCTCGCCCGGCAATGCCAAAGTCCAGGCCCCGCCGAACACCCTACCATCATAGCATCACAGGAGAGGCCCGATGACCAAGAGCGCTGCCGTGGAGCCGCTGCTGCCGGTCGAGCTTGGTTCGGGCAAGGTCAAGTTTGCGCAGGGCGTAAAGGCCGGGCGCTGGGTTTTCGCCACAGGCGTGATGGCGCAGGATTTTGTCAACGGTATCGCGCCGGACGTGCTGTCCGAGCGGGCGCCGCACGCGGGATTGCCTAAGCGCGAAAAAGAAGCACAGCGGATTTTTGAAAATCTCGACGCGGTGTTATGCGCTGCCGGCACCGATCGGCGAAATCTTGTCCGCACCGATCAGTATTACACGACCGTGAAAGCGGTGCCGCCGTATCAGCATATCCGGCGACAGTTTCTCTCCGGACGCATCCCGCCATCGACCTCGATCGCGCAGCAGCGGTTGCTGCTGCCGGGCGCCGACATGAATATCCAGTTCATGGCCGCGATCCCGGAAGCCGGGTCCGAGGTCGCCCACCTCAAGCATGAGCAACTGCAAGGCCGCTCTACGTCCGGTTACTCGCCGGCGCTCACGGTCGGCGATTTTATCTTCCTTCCCGGCATCACCTCGCTCGCGATCGGCGATGAGCCGCGGCGAAATGGCGTCGCAGCTGCGGCGCTGATGTCCGAGGGTGCGCAATGGGGCGGCCAGCCGATCAAGCTTGAAACCGAGTTCATCATCACCAAGCGAATGACCGCGTCACTGGCGCTGGCGGGCGCGACGCTTGACGATGTGGTGCACGCGCAGGTCTATCTCACCGATCACGAGGATTATTCGGCCTTCAACGAGACGTGGACGCGGCATTTCGGCGAAAAGGGCCCGACCGTGTCGATTATCCCGTGCATCGATCGCGGGCTAGCGCCCTACGACGGCAAGATCGAAATCAATGTGATTGCGGCGAAACTCGGTAGCGCGTCGGCCAAGCGACACATCGATGCTGGTATTGCCACAGCATTCCGCCATCAGCCGCAGGCGGTGAAAGCCGGCGATCTGCTGTTCATGCCAGCGTTGATGGCGGCTGATCGTGATGGACTGTTGCCAACAGCAGCCGTCGATCCGCGGCAACCGCATTTTTCATCGTCGCCGCAAGCTCAGTCCGAGGCGATCATCGACAACATCGCACAACTCTGCGAGGCCGCCGGCACCTCGCTGGCCAATATCGTGCGGGTGCTCTTGTTTTTCACCGACATCGGCGATTTTTACGCTGTCTACAAAGTGTGGGAGCGCCGCGTTGGCGGATGTCCGCTGCCGTTCTCCGCTGTAGAAGTCCCCGGGCCGCTGCCGGTGCCGGGTGCTACCGTGATGATGGAGGCTTGGGCTTACGCGCCGTGATCATGCAGGCAATGCCAGCTTCTTAAGCAAGGCAGACAGGTCGTGGGTTTGATTGAGCGCCCACAACGATTGTAAGATTGCGTCCGTCTGCTGTCGCGGCCAACGCCCGCCGATGTTGCTGCGGAATTTCCGCTTCACGTCGGCTCTGCTCACCGGGTGCCCTGGAAAGCCCGGCATGCTGTCGACCAGATGCACAACCTTCTGTCCGTTGTCGAGCGTGGCCGTGAGGCGAGTCGGCGGCACGTTGACGGTGAGCGTCGCGAAATCCGGATCTTCGTTCACTGTGATTTTATGCATGAGCGCCAGCACGCGCGGATCGTGAAGCTTGTCCGGTGTGTAGCTGTCGTTTCCGATATCGCCGTCGAGCATCGCCCGCGCCGCGATATACGGTAAACTGTGATCGGCAGTCTCTTTCGTCTCCGGCGCCCATTTGTCGGCGTCACTACCTGCGATTTGTTTGCCGCGGCGAGTAGTGCCGATTTCGATCGCGACGATGCGATCGAGATTGCCGATGTCCTTGGCAAGCGCCACCGCGGCCGGGACCGTGGTCTGCGCGGTGATATGGGCCGCGTAGCTTTTCAAGCCGCATTGGTGAATGAGGAACGGGACGCCACGTCCGCCGAACCGACTGGTATCTACCTCGGCCGGGCCGGTCACGAGATTGAAAAACCCCCATCGTCCTTCGAAGATTGGCGCCGGGCCGGTGAGACCGGCACGCGCCAGCGTGGCGCCGAAGATCGCATTGCGGGACGCCTCGGCGTCCGCGATCCCTTTCCAGTCGGACAATCCCTGTGCGCGGGTCTGACCCATCGAAATGTGGTCATTAAGGGCCACGCTCACTGCTTGTGAGAGCTTGTTGGAAGGAAGTTTCATCAGCTTGCCGGTGGCAAGCGCGACGGCTGGCAGGCTCAGCATCGGCACGTCCCAGCCGCGCGCGCTCATGCTCACGTCGAAAGCATCGATCAGCCGGCAATTGACCTCGTAAGCGAGCACGATCGCGGTGATCAGTTCCGCGACACTCGCATGCTCCGCCTCGGCCACCGCAATACAGGCCGCGATGTCATCGCTCGGATGGCCGGTAATGCGGCCGACATAGGCGTCATTCAGGTCGAGATAACGAAACGCGGCGCCGTTGGCGAAAGCCGCGAGATCCGGCGAAGTCTGCCGCGTGGTGCCTATGACCGTCGCTCTGCCGCGTCCGCCGTTCGCCAACGCGACGTCACGGCAGATGCGGACCGGCTCATCATGGAAAGCAGCGAGGCCGCAACCGACCGAATCGATGAGATGGACCTTGACGCTCTCGATTGTCGCATCGTCGAGACCCTCGTAGCGCAGGTCGGCGGCATAGGCGGCCAGCCGTTCCGCGAGCGGGCGGGGCGAGGCCGATGGCGGCGTTGTCTGATCTTCGGCTCTCGTGATGCGGGAAGCGATCGGAAATGCGGCCGCTCCGGCTACGATCCGCAATACCTGTCTTCGCGGCATTAGCATTGCGATGCTCCGTACTGAAATTCATCATACGCCCGCCTGCGGAAGTTTTCAGGCGTTGCTGTTCACCGTGACAGCGTTTCGTCCCGCGATAAAGCCCTGGCACACCGCGCGCGGCAGGCCATGCATGGAAAAGCCGCCGGCCGATTCGCCGCCGCAGTAAAGGCCGGGGATGACCTCTCCATTCATGTCAATTACCTGGCAGCGCGCGTTGATGCGAAGGCCGGCGCGGGTATCGTGAATCACCGGCGTTGCCCACGCCGCGTAGAATGGCGGCTTCGCGATTTTGTAGAGTGGCTTCGGCTTGCCGAAATCGGCATCCTTTCCGGCATCGACGAACGAATTGTAGCGCGCCACCGTCGCCGCAAGAGTCTGCGGCGGCATCGGGACGCGCTGGTATTTCATTTTGATCTTGGCGGCGAGCGTCTCGATGCTTTCGGCCTCGAAGAAAAGGCTGGCATCGAAATCGACGTGGGGCGGCTTCGGTTCCCATCCTTCGCGGGCCACCGCTTCGGCATCGAAAATCGCCCAGATCGGGCCGCCGCCATTGTAGCCATCGCCGATACCGGCGAGCGCGGCGTTGATGAAATTGCTCGGATTGTATTTTTGGTTCTTGGCGTTGAGGTAGCTGCCCTGCATATAGGCTTTGACGCTGCCGTGGGTGTTGTAGCCAAAGTGTCCCACTGTTTCGTCGTAAAACCGCTGGCCCAGCATGTTGACAAGGATGACGTCCTGCCAGTCCTTCACCGGCAAGCCGATCGCCCGCGCTTTGTCGAACACCTCGCTGCCCGGCCGCCAGCGCACGTTGACATAGCCGTACTGGCAGCCGATTGCGCCTGGCTTGGTGATACCGGAGCCGAACTCACCGGTGAAGTTGAACAGTCCCCACAGCGCGGCGCCGACGCCCATGGCGGCGATCTCGCCGCTTGCATCCTGATCGGACCACGGCGCGCCGGCCAGGCCGCAATATTCCTCAGTAAGGCGCGGATCGAACATGCGGCGGAAGTTGACGTTGCCGGTCGAGCCGCCGGTCGCGACGATCACAGCCTTGCGCGCGCGGATGTTGAGCGTCTTGCCGTTATGAGCGACGGCGACTCCGGTCACTCTGCCGTCGCGCGGTGTTTCGCGGTGGATCGTGGTCATGCGGTGGTCGAGAAGGATGTCCACGCCGGCTTTTTTTGCGGCGGCTTCGAGCGGACGAATGAGGCCGGCGCCGGCACGGATTTCCGGATCGGTCGGGTCGGCCGGTCCGCCGGTATGCACCATCGGCCAGTCGCAGACGTCGATCTGCATGGTGCGCAGCACGGAGATGCCGATCTCATGACCGATATTGTTCGGCATGCGGTCTATCACCTTGACGCCGTGCGCCAGCAGGAATTCGAAAGCCGGCACGCTGTTGTCGGCAAAGGCGCGGATGACTTCGCGGTCGTTGTAGCGGTAGGGCGGGAAGCCGTTCGACTCCACCACCGTCCAGTCGGTGAGGTCGCGGAAAAACAGGTCCGGCGAATCCTCGATGCCGTATTTCTTCTGGTAGCTGGTGCCTCCGCCGAGCGGCAGGTTGCCGCCCGAGGTGATAGCGTGGCCGCCGACGTGATGTTCGGCTTCGACGACGATGACCGACGCGCCGGCTTCGCGCGCCACCACGGCGGCGGGAAGTCCGGTCGCGCCCGAGCCGATCACGACCACATCGGCTTCGCGATCCCAGTTCACTGAATTTGGCATTTTACGCTGGCCCACCCTTGATGCCGCCGGGAAACTATCAGCATTGCCGACTTGGTGTGAAGTTGCTCAACTCCGGCACGGAGGAAGCCTATGCCCGATGTCGTCCCGACCCATCGCCTGACCCACGAAGCGAGCCAGAAGATGATCGCCGCCGGCGTGAAGAAGGCAAACGAACTCAGCTGCAAGGTGTCGCTCGCCGTGGTCGATCAAAGCTGCCGGATGATTGCGTTTCTGATGATGGACGGCGCGCGGCATTTCTCCATCATCACCACCCAGCGCAAGGCGATCACCTCGGCGTCGCAAAGGATGCCGACCGGCTACACTCCGGAAGAAAATGCGTTGTCGATGGCGGTGCGGATGGGTGACTTCACCAACGTGCCGGGCGGCTTTCCGATCGAGGTCAACGGCGAGGTAATCGGCGCGGTCGCCGCCGGCGGTGCCAAGATCGAGCAGGATGTGGAAGTGGCGAAGGCCGCGCTGGCCGCGCTTAAACTGTAACTTTCTCGCCGCGCATCTCGTCACGCGCCGCCTTGGCCGCCTTGATGATATTCTGATAGCCGGTGCAGCGGCAGAGGTTCGAGGCTAGCACGTCGAGCAGTTCCTCGTCGTCGATATCCGGATTCTTTTCCAGCGCGTTGGTGATGAGCATCAGGAAGCCCGGCGTGCAGTAACCGCACTGCAGGCCGTGGTTGTCGATGAATGCCTGTTGCAGCACGGAGAGCTTGTCGCCCTCGGCGAGGCCTTCCACCGTGCGGATTTTCTTGCCTTGCGCCTGCACAGCGAACATCAGGCAGGAGCGCACCGCGTCGTCATCGACGATGACAGTGCAGGTGCCGCAAACCCCATGCTCGCAGCCAATGTGAGTGCCGGTCTGGCCACAATCATCGCGGATCGCGTCGACCAACGTTTTCCTCGCTTCGACCCGGATCGGATAATCCTGGCCGTTGATGTTGAGCGTGATGTCGAACTTTTCGTGCGGGTTCATGGTTTCGGCAGCACGCTGGAGAACTTTCCGCGTACGTGTTCCTCAACTTCCTGGCTGACGCGCACCACGATCGGGAAGGTATCGCGCCGCTTAAACGGCTTGCAAGCGTCGATCACGACGCGCGCATTGCGCGGATCGTCGCTGGCATAGGCCATTGGATCGAGCGCGGTCGACCAGCAACCGCGCAAGGTTTCCATGCCTTCGCGCGGATCGAAACGCGTGCACATCGCCCAGATCACCTTGTCCATGTCAGCGGGATCGATGTCGTCATCGACCACGACGACAAAACGGTTAGCGTAAGCGCCGGCGTGGCATTGCGAAGCGATCAGACCGGCTTGCTTGGCGTGGCCGGCATATTGCTGATTGATCGCGACCGTCAACCATAGCCGGCTCCCGCCCGCCGCGTGGGCCCAGACGCCTTTCACTTCAGGGACGCCGGCCGCTTCGAGCTGATTCCACACCGCGCCAGAACGGTAGGTACCGCGATAGAACGAGTCATCGTCCGGCGGAATGCCCGGGATCGCGCCGAGCAGGATCGGGTCGTCACGGTGCATGAAAGTTTCGATCCGGATCGCGGGTTCTTTCTTGAGGCCGCCAGCGTAGTAGCCGGTCCATTCGCCGAGCGGGCCTTCGTCGAGCACATCATCTGGATAAATGAAGCCCTCGAACGCGATCTCCGCATGCGCCGGGATCGGCAGGCCGGTGCGCGGGCCGGTGATGACTTCC
>Ga0302324_100025789_pt1 | contig 11262 bp, 10 predicted proteins | sample Palsa_T0_1_FD_201949 | JGI IMG/M metagenome (GOLD analysis project Ga0302324, IMG submission 201949) | Peat permafrost microbial communities from Stordalen Mire near Abisko, Sweden - Palsa_T0_1 | ecosystem: Environmental > Terrestrial > Soil > Palsa > Peat permafrost | place: Sweden: Abisko... | reverse complement strand
TCTTTCCTGCACCTACTGTGAAAGCGCTCAAGCCCAGTATGCGATCCCGGCGTTCTGCTTGCGGGGAAGCGCGGCGTCGAGTTTGCGGAGGTTTGGTTGAAGGTAATTGGTGTTGCTGAGCGGAAGTTGGGGACCACGGCTGTCCTTTTGGGTATGGGGTTGCTGAGTATAGGGTTGCTACTGGGCAGCATAGCGGACGCCCAGGTGGTTCCACCTGCGAAAACTATCCCGGAAGCACCTAGTCTCCAGAACGAAACGCTGCAGAAGCTGGATTATCGCAATAAATACGATATCTATGGCGGCTTTGCCTCGTCACACTTCAACTCCGGCCCCTACCTTGTCGCAGGGGCAAACCTGGGCGGCTTTGACGTCCAGGGCACGATGTGGCTGAAGATGCGTATCGGCGCGACCGCCAACGTTCGCGGCTACTATGGAACGCAGGGCGTCCTTCCGAATCCATACGGCATACACGGCCCATTCGTTTACGAGCACCAATTTATGGCCGGCCCGTCCATTCGTGGCCCCAAGAACGAACACGCCGCGTTGACTTTCCATGGCCTTGTGGGTGGCGCCTACGGCATATTCGACTCCGCCGTGGACCAGGGCGTCACCGGACCTCAACTGGGGCTCTTCAGCAATGGCCTGGCTCTAGCGATGGCAGCAGGTGGTTCACTGGACCTGAACCGCTCCTCAAAACTCTCCTTGCGCATCTCTCCGGACTACCTCGTCACTCGCTTCGGCGGCAAGTCGCAGAACGAATTTGCCATCTCCGTCGGCGTCTTGTACCGCTTGAGCAAGATGCGCAAGTAAGGCGGCAACGGCTCAGGGTCTTCCGTTCGGCCGCCATTGCGGCTTCCACGCGGTCCGGGCAAGCCACTCGATCGGTCCCACCATCGATGCGATGGTTCGCGTCATATGAGGGAAGTCGATGCGGCTGATTTCGTCGCTCGGCTCATGGTAGTCGGCATGCAGCCCAAAGCTGGAGACGGTTTGGGCAATGATTCCCCGCCTGGCAAGGCTGTAGTTGTCAGAACGCTGAAAAAATTTCTGCGCCGGGTGAGGATCGGCGACCAGGCTGGCGCCATGGCGTGCAAGCTCCGGGCCCAGATCGCTCCGCTCGAAACCGGTGAGCCAGAGACCGTCCCGCGGCAAAGCAGGGTCGGGGCGGCCGATCATCTCGAACTCCAGATTGGCAACGATCCGGCTGAGGGGCACCGGCGGATGGTCAAGAAAGTATCGATTCCCATAGCCTCCGATTTCTTCTGAACCAAAGAGGACGAAGAGCAGGGTGCGCGGGGGGCGGGAAGCGCCGGCAAACACGCGCGCAAACTCAATCACCGCAGTGGTTCCGGAAGCATCGTCATCGGCTCCGTTGTAGATCCGGTCACCTTTTTTCTCGGGGCCAATCCCGAGGTGATCCAAATGCGCGGTCAGCAGGATCGCGTCCTTGCTCGCGACTGGATCGGAGCCGCGCAGAATGCCTACGACGTTCCACGTTTCCGTTCTTGGCACCTGCGCAAAGCCCGTCAGGAGGCCGGCGGCGCGGGGCGGCAGAGGAACGGGGAGCGGCGCCTTTTGCAGGAAGCTGCCATGATCGCCCCCCGGCTCCAACCCAAACCCCGCGAACAGCGATGCCACATAGAGCGCAGCCAGATGCTCGTCCCGGGTGCCGCTGCCGCGTCCGTGGAGTTCATCGGAAGCAAGGAAGCTCATGTCCCCCTGGATGCAGGGGGTGCAGAGTCCTGCGCTGGGCGGTTTCACGATTTGGCAATGGCTGGCGGTCGCGCCCAGCAAGATCGCGCAAACAAGCGCTCGCCTTAACGAATGCATCGAGAAAGTATAATGGAGCGGTTGCAGGTGCTCCTGCGGACGGTGGCGTGGTACCTCTGTAAAGGCTGCGGCTGTATACCGAAGAGAGCCTGCCTGTGCAGCTTTTCCATTAAGAAAAGCTACACATAGCCGATCTTTTAACCGACATCGCAAGGGGAGAATTGCCTGCATTTGAGCGCTGTTGCTAGCTCTACAGCTAGGGAAGAGATGCAGAGGCACGCCGAGCGGAAGCGCGTGGCGGGCCGTCTTGTGCTTTGAACGTGCTCCCGAACGAAGGACAGGCTACAGGCAAGGAAATTCATGCGCCGAATACTGGGTCTTTGCTGTTTGTTGCTCCTCGGCTTAACCGGGTGCGGTTTTTTCGTCCCTCAGACCAGCAGCGGCGGCACCACCAATACGGGCGACTTTCTTTATGTTGGCAATGGAAACAATACGTTCATTGCCGGATTCGGCGTCAGCAGCAGTGGAGCCCTTTCGGTTCTTCCCAGCTCGCCCTACAACAACAGCGTTGCTGCGCAGTCCCTGGCAGTGACGCCCAGCAATACTTTCCTGTACGCCGGAACGACCAACGGCATCTACGTCTACGCGATCAACACTAATGGATCAATTACGGTTCAGAATAGCGGCGCCTCCGCCGCGCAGGACGTGATTGCCACGGCGATGCAGGTAGACAGCACGGGCAACTATCTGCTCGCAGCCGGAATCTCGACCTCGCTTCAGGCCCAGGCGATCGCCATTTACCAGATCGACGCCACCACGGGCCTGTTGACCGCGCTTACCGGTTCTCCTCTGCCCCTTTACACCGGGACGGTCGCCACTGCGATCGTGGTCACGCCAACCGCTATGCTGATTACCCCCAATAACTCGTTCGTCTACGTCTCCCTCGGCTCGCTGGGCGTGCAAGTGCTGACATTAGGTTCGGGAGGCGCTCTGAGCACCGGCACTCCCCCCACCTTTCTTCCGCCTCGCAGCACTTCGACAAGTCCGGCGGACTATGGGCTGGCGAGTAATCCGGGTTCCACATTTCTCTTTGTGGCCGAGATTAATACCGGACTGCGCGAATTGAGTATTGGAACCAACGGCACGCTCAATGAAGTCTCCGGCTCGCCCTATGCCGTTGGCACCGGCCCCACAGGAGTCGCCCTGGACGTAACGGGTAGCTACGTTTACGTAGCCAACAAAGGCAGTAACAACATCAGCGCCTTTACGCTCACTGCCGCCTCGGGCAAGCTGACCGCGATTGCAGGATCGCCCTTCAGTTCGGGAGGATTGTTGCCCATCGCTCTGGTCAATGACAATTCCAAGAAATACCTGGCCGTGATCAATTCAGGCGCGAATGGTTCCAACAATAACAACGACCTGCAGCTTTTTTCATTTGACGCAACGACGGACGGAAAACTCGACCCCATCGCGACTGCCACCACAGGCACCGATCCTACGAACCCTCTGACACTCGCAGCCTCGCACTAGAGCATCTTCAATATTGGCGTGAGCGAGGAAATAGCGCACTGTTCCACTCATTGGGACTGCACCTTTCGAGTGATGGAGTGGTGCAGTTTTTCCCAACGGCTGTACAACTCCAAAGCTATTTTCCTTAGACGTGGCGGGTGGCGAGGATAGGAAGAACTGCGCTTCGATCGATGACCGCTCGAGCGACACTGCTTGAAAGTCATGGATGGGCGGGGGTTTTTCATTTACGCCGCACCAAGAACGAACTTGGATTTCCTGAGCGTGAGCTGCCTTTCATCAAGAAAAGCCGCTTTAAGATGTCTCGATGGTGCATCGCGATGGGAAATCCGGTCTAATGCTGACAGGGAGACTTTACCTCTCATATGTTTGCTGCCTTGTCTCTCGTCCGCCGAGCTGGCCCGCGTTCCCTCTTTTGCTCCGCGATATGCGTCGCTCTGATGACCGCACTGACTGGTTGCACTCGTTTGCGCGAGCATCTCAAGCCCGAAATGGTCTATGTTGTAGCCAAGCAAACCTATCTAAGAGACCGGGTGGCCGCGGTATCGAACCGCGTCGCTCTGGTTACAAATGGACAACCGCTTGAAGTAATCGAGCACGGACGCCGCTTCCTGCGAACGAAGACCAGCAAAGGTGAGGTGGGCTGGATCGAAGACCATATGGTCATCGATCAGTCGACCTATGACCAGTTTGCCGCGCTCCAACAACAGCACGCGCATGATCCAGTGGTGGCCACTGCCGTTCTGCGCGACGATCTCTACCTGCACGTGAAACCCGGTCGCGAAACGGACCGCTTTTATCTGCTGCCGGAGAATCAAAAATTACAGTTATTGATACGTGCCTCCGTGCCGAAGCCGGAACCTCCCCAGGGCATTCTCACGGCGCCCCGGCCGGCGGCGGAAATCGCCAAGGGGAAAAAAGCGGGCGCCGGCGGAAAGGCACCACTCGCGGGGGCCCCCCCTCCAATCCCGATGGAAGATTGGTGGCTAGTGCGAGACAGCCAAGGGCAGGTCGGCTGGTTGCTCTCGCGCCGGCTGGATGTGGACGTTCCCGACGAGATCGGTGGGTATTCCGAGGGGCAGAAGATGGTCGGCGCCTATGTGCTGACGAAGGTCTATGACCCGGAGTCCTCGTTGCCTGACAAGCTGGTCCCCGAATACGTTTCGGTGACGAACGCCTTCAAGGACGGGCTTCCCTACGACTTCGACCAGGTGCGGGTTTTTACCTGGAACATAAAAAAGCATCGCTATGAAACAGCGTACCGGCAGCGCAATATCGAGGGGTATCTTCCGATCACGGTAAGAGAGGACAAGGCCGGCGACGGCCAGTCTTTACCCGTATTCTCCTTTGCGGTGGCCACGAGTGACGCGGTCAAGGTCGATGCGCTCAGCGGAGCCGTACGTCCGGCCCAAACTGCCACTTTGAGTTACCAACTGGAAGCCGGCATGGTGAAGCGAGTCACGGTCGCCGGGCCGCCGGGCTCCGCCCCGGTCCCCGTCCAGCCGAGGACGGCCGGGGCACCTGCGCATCATCATCATCGATCCGGAGCGGGAAAAGGCGGGTAATCGATTCTCCCAGGCGCCCTATCAACTCATCGTTGAGTTTCTTTGTGGCATCAACCGTCCGGCCGATTCAGCTGAAGAAGTCTGCAACCGCGGCAACGACGATCTCTTGCTCCTGAAAGGTGAGTTGCGGGAAGATGGGCAGCGCCAGTACCTCCGCGGCGGCGCGCTCACTCTCCGGAAAGGCTCCAGCCGGATATCCCAAGCTCCGCAACGCTGGCTGCTGATGGAGAGCCAGGGGATAGTAGACCTCTGACCCCACTCCTCGATCGCGGAGGAATTTCTTAAGTTGGTCTCTGCGGCGAGCCCTGATGACGTATTGATGGAAGACGTGGGTGGCTTTGGAACGTGTCTTGGGCAGGACCACTCCGTGCTGCGGATAAGGCCCGGGCTCCGCCAGGCCGGCCTGCTCGAAAAGAACCCGGTAGTTTTCGGCCAGGACTCGCCGCTGTGCATTCCACTCGTCAATGAAGCCAAGCTTCACCAGGAGAACCGCAGCCTGCAGGGTGTCCATGCGGCAGTTCCATCCAACCTCTTCATGCTCGTAACGACGGCGCATTCCATGCACGCGAAGGATCCGGGCGCGCTGGACGATGGTCTCCGCCGTTGCGGTGACCATACCGGCATCGCCGCCGGCGCTGAGGTTCTTGGTGGGGTAGAAGCTGAAGGCGGCCGCGTCTCCCAGAGCACCTGCTTTGCGCCCATCCCAGCAGGCTCCGAACGCCTGGGCCGCGTCTTCGATCAGCACCAGGTTGTGCTCGTGCTTCAGAACCGCGAAACAGTCCCAGTCGGCGGGCTGGCCATACAGGTGAACGGGCAGAATCGCCCGAACTGCGGGCCCAGCGGCTGACTCCAGGCAGGACTTGGCGGCTGCGGGATCCAGGTTGAACGTCTCCGGATCGATATCCGCGAGTACCGGCTTGGCTCCGGCGCGCAGGATGGCGCTGACCGTGGCGAAAAAGCTGAATGTGGAAGTGATGACCGCATCGCCCGGACCGATGCCGGCTCCGGCAAGCGCCAGCCACAAGGCATCTGTGCCGGAAGAGCAGCCGATCGCGTGGGCCACACCACATTTTTTCGCGGCCGCGTGCTCAAACTCCGCGACCTGGGCGCCCATAATGAAATTCTGCGATAAAAAGACGGCTTCCACCGCCTTGAGGAGCATAGGCCCGATGGCGTGATATTCGCGAGAGAGGTCCAAAATTGGCACTCTCAGGCCTGGTGGGCTCAGGTTCGGTGCGCTGGAAGGGGAACCGTCAGCGTCCCGGGACTTGGTGGAATCAGCGGACTTCATGCGGTCCAGGCCAGCCGGGAACCCACACGGGGCCAATGGTGGTGCCGCGCAGCAGGAAATCCGGGGGTCGTTTCTGTCCTGTCTGCCACGTTCGTAATGTTAGCACCGCCTATGGGAAAGCCTGCCCGCCGCTAGAATGCATCTAACAAGCTGCTCGGAGTAGAGCACATGGCGTGAACATGGATTTACGCCGCACTCTTCCTTGGTTCGCGCAACCCGGTAAGGCGTGTAAACATTGAATAGCATTCAGTTATGCGCGTTCGGGCTCAGATCCGGACTTTGAAGTAGCTGCAAGAGCTTGAGCATTTTTACACAACGCATTTCTACCTTCGTAGAAAGGGAGATCGGCACATGGATAATAAGCCGGCACAGAACATTCAGGACACGTTTCTCAATACGGTCCGGAAAGATAAGACTCCGATCACGATATACCTGGTCAGCGGAGTCAAACTCACAGGCAAAATACGCTCCTTTGACAAATATTCCGTCTTGCTTGAGAACAACAGTCAAGAACAGCTGATCTTCAAGCATGCCATCTCGACGGTTGTGAGCACCCGGTCTGTGCTGCACAGCGATCATCGTCCGAGTACTGGCGTCGGCCACCCTCCTGCGAGCGCTCCAGGGCCGGGGGGCCTGTCTGTGCGCCCCGACAGCGCGGTGGGGGAAGGCTAGCAGCCTGCCCGACCGGGGAATGCTGGTTGCAACATCACCCGAGGCATTGGTGCCGTGCTCCGTCGCATGGCCTGGGCCGTGGAGGATGTTGCGCCTCACCGGCTGGTGTCAACTAGACGTCCTTCGCAAATGAGGTTCTCCTGAAAAGCACGGGTGTTCAGGCGGATCGCGCGCTTCTCGTCGGTGTCGATTGGGTTTCCCGGGCGCAGGCGCTACCGCGCTCCGCAGCCCTCGCACGGGGAGCCGCCCAATTGTCCAGCAAAGCCGGCGAAGGGCGCGACGCGAGAGCACACATTCTCACGGAGGGTAAGGGATACCACGGCTCGGCTGCCGATAGCAGCGCGGCTTTCGCGGAGTTTCGTGAGCTGGTTGCGGGCGCGGGCGCCGAAATCGTCGGCGAAGTGCTGCAACGCAGACCCAGACCGGATCCTGCCACGCTGGTGGGCAAAGGCAAGGTGGTAGAGATTGCCGCGGTCGCCGAATCGGCTGGGGCCACGCTTATTCTCTTCGACCACGACCTGAGCCCCACACAGCTCAGGAATCTCGAACAGGCGTTGCCCGCCCGGGTGGTGGACCGCACCCAGCTGATTCTCGATATCTTTGCCCGCCACGCGCGCAGCCGCGAGGGCCAGCTCCAGGTAGAGCTGGCGCAACTTGAGTACATGTTGCCCAGACTCACGGGACGGGGAGCAGCGATGTCCCAGCTGGGCGGCGGGATCGGGACGCGCGGACCGGGCGAAACCCAGCTGGAGACCGACCGGCGCAAGATCCAGCGCAGGCTGTTGCAGCTCAAGCGGGAGTTGGATGCCGTCCGCCGCGTGCGCACGCAGCAGCGCCACCGGCGCGCATCGGTCCCGGTGCCTACGATCGCCCTGGTCGGTTACACCAACGCGGGCAAGAGTACCCTGTTCAATCGGCTCGCCGATGCGGACGTATTGGCCTCGTCGCGTATGTTCTCCACCCTGGACCCCAAGCTGCGCGCCGTGGTGCTGCCCTCGCGAAGAAGAGTTCTGCTGTCGGACACAGTCGGCTTTATCCGCAATCTGCCGCACACCCTCATCACTTCCTTCCGGGCCACGCTCGAAGAGGTGGAGAAGGCAGAAGTGCTTCTCCACGTGCAGGACTGCTCGAGCGGGCAGCGCGAACAGCAGAAGGCGGAAGTGGAAAAAGTGCTGGCCGAACTGGGCGCGCTGGGCAAGCCAATCCTCTCCGTTTTGAACAAGACGGATTTGTTGCCGCCAGAAGAGCGCGCGGCAAGTGTGCCCGATGAGTGGTCTGTGTACATCTCAGCCCAGACAGGCGAGGGAATCGCCCAACTGCTCGAGCTTATGGATCGGGCGCTCACGGCGGATCCGATCGTGGAGGAGAAGTTCATGGTTCCACAGCAGGAAGGGGCGGTGTTGGCGGCACTGGACGCGGGCGCATTGATTCTGAAACGGGAGTTTTCAGGGGATTTCGTCCATCTGGCCGTTTCCGGGCCAGCCTCATTGCTGGGGCGCTATCGCCAGTATCGTCGCACGCGAAAATAGGGCTAAACGTAGGGACGGGCCGGTTGGGGTGGGAGCGGAGCGACTTCCCACGAGACCGGCCCCGTCTGACCCTGATGCGGGTCGAGGTAGTAACGAAAGTATACGCCGGTAACAGCCGGCGTCGCAAAAGAAAAAAATGTTCCGGAAGACGCTGGCCGTATGGGTGCGATGTTGGCGAAGCCTGATTCCCCCGGCGCAGCTTCCACCCACCTGGCGGACCTCAGCGAAACGCGGAAAAGAAACCGGCCACTTTAGAACGCAAAGGAAGTGATGCGAAAATGGCCTCTTTTTCATCCTCAGTGGTGGCGAAAGCGGCTACCAGAGAAATGCTCTGGCGGTCCAGGGGAGGATGGGCGAGGATGAAGGTTGACACCCAAATTTGCCCTCTGTTACAAACAAAGGTCCCGGCTGACACTACCGACCCTCCGTAACATCTACCGCATATACTGAATGTTTGGCATGGACGAGACCCTACACCAACTCGAAGGACTACTGCTCGGCTCCGTGCCGACCATTTTCCTCTTTCTTTTCATTCTTGTTCTGTATCGTTCGCTGGTCTACGGTCCTTTGACGCGCGTACTGGCCGAGCGGCGGGCGCGAACCGATGGGGCTATGGAGCAGGCCAGCGCAGCGGCTGCGGCTGCGGCCGCAAAGGCCCAGGAGTATGAGGCCCGGCTGCGGGCTGCGCGCTTGAAGATCTTCCAGGCGCGGCAACAGCGCCAGCAACAGTGGAATCGTGAACGGGAGAGCGCCATGACGGACGCCCAAGAAGCCGCCCGGCGGCAGGTCGTAGAAGCAAAGTTGGCCTTGCAGACGCAGGCCGATGCCACGCGCCACACCATGGAAGACTCTATCGAAGAGCTTGCCGGTGAGATTCTCCGAGCCATCCTTCCTAAGGGCCGTGCAACCGTGGGGAGAGTCAGTTGAAGGATTCCCGGTTCCTCTTTTTCTTCCTGGTTTTTCTTCTGTGCGGCGTTCTGGGTTTGACCGGGACGGCGTCGTGGGCCTTGCAGGCCGCCCGCCCTGCAACAACGAGCGGTGATGCCCCTGAACCGGCCAAGCACGCCGACACGGCAGCCGGCGCGCAGCAGGGCGTCGATGCCGACGAACAGGAACCCGGCAACGATGTCTATCGCCATTCTGCCTCGGTAAAGTGGCTAGGGCGCTGGCTGCACCTTGGCAAGGAGGGCGCGGCGCGTCTGTTTGAATACCTGAACTTCGCGATCCTCGCGGGTGCCATTCTGTTCGCGCTGCTGAAGTACCTGCCCAAGACCTTCCAGGCCAACCGGGATACGATCCAGCATCGGCTGGCGGATGCGCGGACGGCCACCGAGCAGGCGCATGAGCGCCTGGCCGCGATCGAACAAAGACTTTCTCGTCTGGATGAGGAGATCGCAGCGATCAGTAAGCAAGCGGAGAAGGATAGCCTGGAGGACGAAGCCCATATCAAGGCCGCAATCGAAGCCGAGCGGCAGCGAATCGTCGAGGCAGCGGCACAGGAGATTACCGCGGCGACAAGCTCCGCCAAGCGGGATCTGCGGCGGTTTGCCGCCGAGTTGGCTGTCGATCGTGCAGCGAAGAGAATAACGTTGAATGACGAGGACGACCGCGCCCTGGTGAGGGAGTTCGCGGAGAGCCTTGGCCAGCAAACCCGTGGCGGGGGGAAAAACTGATGTCTGTCTTCGCCGCACGTTATGCGCGGGCCTTGGCCGATGTGGTCCTGGACGCCAAGTTGAACACCTCACAGGTTGAGCAGCAGCTGGAGGATTTTGCCGCCACGTTTGCAGGGAGCAAGGACCTCAGAGAGCTTCTTCTGAACCCTTCCATCCCTACGGCGAAGAGGTTGTCCATTCTTGACGCAGTCAATACCCGGGTGGGCTGCGGTGTCCAGGTGAGGAATTTCCTGGCGGTGCTGATCAGGCACGAACGGCTTTCCGCGCTGAGCGAGATTTTGCAGGAATACCGGTCGGAGATGAACCGGCGGTTGTCGATATCCGATGCCGAGGTGGTGACGGCGCGCCCACTCAAAGACCCGGAACGGACCGAGCTGGAGCAGCGGGTCACGGAGCTCGCCGGGATGAGGGTCAACGCTACGTTTCGCGAGGATAAGTCGCTGATCGGCGGAGCGATCGTGCAGATCGGAAGCACGATTTATGACGGCTCGGTAAGAGGCCAACTAGAGCGCTTGAAGGAGCGCCTGGTGTCCAGCTAGAGCGCATTTCCAGCACCCGGTAACATCGCCACCTGTCGAAGGAAGCGATGCGGAAAGCGATACGGGAGCCGAGGGGCCAGCAGCAAATGAGTTTGCAACCAAGTGCGCCGGCGCAGTGCGTCGGGGCGGCCACAAGAAATCGAGAATTGACGGGAAGAAAGTATGGCGCAGACCAAGGCAGACGAGATCACGCAGCTCCTGAAGGAGCAGATTCAAAATTACGATGCAGAGATCGGCGTCGATGAAGTAGGGACGATTATTTCGCTCGGCGACGGGATTGCCCGCATCTACGGCCTGGACAAGGCCATGGCGGGAGAGATGCTGAAATTTCCCAAGGGCGTGGAAGGCCTGGCGATGAACCTCGACGAGGACCAGGTCGGCTGCGTCATTCTGGGCGATTACACCATCCTGCGCGAAGGCGACCAGGTAAAGCGCAGCGGCGAAATCATGAGCGTTCCGGTGGGTGACGGCCTCATCGGCCGCGTAGTGAACGCTCTCGGCCAGCCGATCGACGACCGCGGCCCCATCGAGGGGACGGAGTTGTTGCCGATCGAGCGTATCGCTCCGGGGGTGGTCGACCGCCAGGGAGTGCGCGAACCCATGTCGACCGGCCTCAAGGCGATCGACAGCATGATCCCGATCGGGCGCGGCCAGCGCGAACTGATCATCGGCGACCGCCAGACGGGAAAGACGGCG